>Ga0209066_10000443_pt1 | contig 61246 bp, 49 predicted proteins | sample All_14_2_FD_187198 | JGI IMG/M metagenome (GOLD analysis project Ga0209066, IMG submission 187198) | Freshwater microbial communities in response to fracking from Pennsylvania, USA - Allegheny Zone_MetaG_DW_15 (SPAdes) (version 2) ...
CCCGGGCGAGGGGCACCCCGAACAGCATGATGCCGCCGAGGCCCGAGTCGGCTGCGGCATCCACGACCTGCGGCAGCGTCTCGAGCGTCTCTTGCCGAACGCCTGGCATCGTTGCGATCGGTTGCGGCTCTTCTCGCTCGGTCACGAAAACCGGGAGCACGAGGGCCGATGCCGACAGCGCGTTCTCGGTGACCAAGCGCCGCATCGCGGGGCTCTGACGCAACCGACGCGGGCGGTGGGAGGGATGGGTCGTCATGCTCGAGTCTCCAGGGAGGTGTGGGGAAGGGCAGCGATGAGCGCATCGATGCTCTGTTCGGGCGCGGTCAGCGACACGGTGAGCCCGCGACGCTCGGCATCCCGGGTCGTGCCGGGGCCGAGCGAGGCGAGGAAAGTGTGCTCGGGGAGCGCGCCGACCTGATGGCTGAGCTCTCGAACGACACTCGTCGAGGTCAGAAGAACGGTGTCGATCCGCCCCGATCGAAGATCATTGACGATCGCCTCAGCGAGGTCGACACCGACAGTGCGGTAGGCGATGCAGACGTCTACCGCGTAGCCGCGAATCTCCAGCTCGTCGCTGACCACCGCCATGGCGAGGTCAGAGCGCAAGACGAGGCACCGCCCGATGCCCGCAGGATCATGGGCCGAGCACCACTGCTGGGTGAGGCTGAGCGCCGAGGAGCGCCCGGCAGGAACGAAGTCGACCTCGAACCCGGCATCCACGACGGCGCGGGCCGTCGCACGCCCGACCGCGGCGACTTTCGTGGCAGCAGGAATCTCGACGCCCGCCGCGCGCAGGTGTTCGATAGCGGCGGCACTGGTGATGAACACCCAGTCATACTCGCCGGCGGCCAGCGCTGCGAAGGAGCGGTCGCGGGCCTCCACGTCACGCGGGTGTGTGGTCTCGATCAGCGGCGCAATCACAGGCACCGCGCCGCGGTCTGTGAGCAGGCACGCGACGCGCTCCCCCCACGCTCCGCCGCGCGGCACCAGCACGGTGCGTCCCGTCAGTGGTTCACTCATCGAGCTCATCGACCCCGCGGTCTCGGAGCACCCGCACGACCCGTTCAGCAAGCGCCGCCCGGCCCGCGGGCTCGGCGACGACGGCGACCGGGGCGGCATCCTCGACACGGATGCTGCGCCCACCGTCTCGCCGATAGACCGTCGCGGAGACCTCGACGCTCTCGCCGTTCTGGACCGCGGAGATTCCGACCGGGGCAGCACACCCGGCTTCGAGCTCGGCGAGCACGGCACGCTCCACGAGTGCCGGGATCGCTGCGGCGGGGTCGTTCAGTCCCCGGAGCGCACGCCCCAGCTCGGTCGTCGTGTCGGCGGTGCGGATCTCGACAGCCAGCGCCCCTTGTCCTGCCGAGGTCGGCCAGGACTGCAGGTCGAATAGCTCGGCGATCTCGCCGTCCCGACCGATACGGCGAAGGCCCGCTTCGGCAAGGACGATCGCGTCGTACTCACCGTCCGCGACCTTGCGCAGGCGCGTGTCGACGTTGCCGCGAATGTCGGCGACCTCGAGATCGGGTCGGCGCTGCAGAACCTGTGCAGCCCGGCGCGGGGATCCGGTTCCCACACGCGCACCGGCGGGAAGGGCCTCGAGGGTCACACCGCCGCGCGAGCACAGCGCGTCGCGCTGACCCTCGCGCTCAGGAACCGCAATGAGCGTCAGGCCCGGGTAGGCAGCGTTCGGAAGGTCCTTGAGGGAGTGCACGATCAGGTCGCACTCCCCCGCGAGCAACGCTTCGCGCAGCGCCGTGGCGAACACACCGGTGCCACCCAGCGACGCGAGAGAACCGGTGGCCACATCGCCGTGGGTTGTCAGCGGAACGAGCTCGACCTCCAGCCCGGAGGCTGCGGTGAGCATCCGGGCTACCGTTCCGGACTGCGTCATCGCCAGGGTGCTGGCACGGGTTCCGAGCCGCACGGTCACGGCGTCAACCCCGCAAGAGCCGGGCGGAAGCCGAGCCTGGCGTTCTCGCAGCATCCGGGCCGGCACACGTCGAACCATGGCCCGAGGGATGTCACCCGGGGGCGCTGCGACGCTGGCGTACCGTTCAGACGTTCGACGATGAGGTCGACCAACCCCGCGACGTACGCGGGAGACGTGCCCGGGGTCGCGGTGCGTACGGCAACGAGGCCGAGCTCTGTGGCAGTCTCGATGGCTTCCGTGTCGAGGTCCCACATGACTTCCATGTGGTCGCTGACGAACCCGAGAGGAACGATGATGACACCGCGCCGCCCCTGTTCGGGCAGCTGCGCGATCGCATCGTTGACGTCGGGCTCAAGCCACGGCACCGACGGCGGGCCGGATCGGCTCTGGTAGACCAGCTGCCAGGGGCTCGTGGATCCGAGCTCACGCATGATCTGCGTAGCGACGGCGGCGTGCTGCGCGGCATAGGCACCACCCGGCCCGAAGTCCCGGTCGCGGGGCCCGGAGCGCTCGGCATCGGCGACGGGAATCGAGTGGGTGGAAAAGAGCACCTCGATCTCGTTCGGATTCTCTATGCCCCGCTCCCGCAGCTCTGCGAACCCTGCGCGGATGCCGGCGACGAAGGGTGCCACGAAGCCGGGGTGATCGAAGAACTGCGCGATCTTGTCGATCTCGAGCTGCGCGCCGAGACCCGTAGCCTCGAGCGCGTCGGCGAGGTCCTCACGGTACTGCCGGCATGACGAATAGGAGCTGTAGGCGCTCGTTGCCAGCGCCACGATGCGGCGGTGTCCGTCGGCGTGCAGCTGCTGCACGGCGTCGGCCACATACGGCATCCAGTTGCGGTTTCCCCAGTACACCGGCAGGTCGATGCCGCGTGCGCGAAGCTCGGCATCCAGGGCAGCGACGAGGTCGCGGTTCTGCTGGTTGATCGGCGAGACGCCGCCGAAGTGGCGGTAATGGTGCGCGACCTCTTCGAGGCGTTCGTCGGGGATGCCGCGACCGGCGGTGACGTTGCGCAGGAACGGGATGACGTCATCCTGCCCCTCGGGTCCGCCGAACCCGAGCAGAAGCAGCGCGTCGTAGGCGACGGGTTCTTCCACGTGTGCCGGGCCGGATGCCGCCGCAGGCGTCGCACCGCACACCGTAGCCCCCGGGGCGCAGTAGGCGCCGGTCGCGTGTGGGGGCTTCGGCCGGAAGTTCTCGGCGGTCACGACAGCACGTCCTCGAGCTCGCTGACCTCGACGCGTCTGCCCGTGAAGAACGGGACTTCCTCGCGCACATGACGGCGGGCATCCGTGGCGCGAAGGTCTCGCATCATGTCGACCAGGCTCAGCAGGTTGTCGCTTTCCAGCGGCAGCAGCCACTCGTAGTCGCTGAGTGCGAAGGTGGAGACCGTGTTGGCCACGACATCACGGAAAGCACTGCCCTTGCGGCCGTGCTCGGCGAGCATCGCTGAGCGCTCCTGCTCGGGCAGCAGGTACCACTCGTAGCTGCGCACAAACGGATAGAGGCAGAGCCATTCGCGGGGCGTTTCCCCGCGCAGGTACCCGGGAACGTGACGCTTGTTGAACTCGGCCTCGCGGTGAACGCCCATGGCACTCCAGGTGATGCTCGACTCGTGCAGCGCCGCGGTGCGGCGAAGCCGGCGAAGCGCTGCCTGCAAAGCCGCGGGGTCCTCACCGTGCAGCCACACCATGAGGTCGGCATCCGCGCGCATTCCTGTGACGTCGTAGAGCCCCCGCAGGGTCACACCGGCGCCGGGGAACTCCGCAATCTCACGTTCGAGGTCACCGAACTCTGGGGCTGCCACGCGCGGGACGGCGAGCACGGTGAAGAGGGTGTAGCCCGCGGGCGTCGGCTCAGCCTCGGGGTTCGAGGCGGGGGTTACGGGATCGGTCACGATTCCTCCAGTCAGAAGCGGCGGTGCGGGTCAGGAAGCGGCGGATGCGAGCGGGGGTGCCGCGAGCGCGTGGATCAGTGTTGCGGCGACCTCGCGCGCGTGCGGCACCACCGAGGCGAGCCCGGTGCCTGCGACGGCGGCGCCGGCGAGGTGCAGGCGGGAATCGGCGGCGACAAGGGGCATCGAGGACGACGACGAAGACGCATCCCAGTGGCGCACGTGCAGCTCTCGCACGTCTTCCGGCGCCACCGAAACTCCCGTCACGAGGCTGATCGCCGTGGCGACGGATGCCTCATCGAACGCTCCTGTGACGCCGTCGCGCGCCGAAAGCCGGACGACGTGGTGGTGGGGCTCGAGCTGGTCATCGAGCCACTGCCACTTGGCGTTCGCGTGCGTGAGCGCCTTCACGCCGATGGGTGCGGCGTCGGCGATGAGCGCTCCCGTGCCGACCGGGTGAGCATCCAGGCCCGGGGATCGCACGAGCGCGATCGCCAGCTCGACGGGCGTTCCGCCACCGTCGCCGTGCACCCCGAGGAGTCGGAGCGCCTCGTCGCGGCCCGTGGCGATGACAACGGTTCGGGCACGGATCGCGACGCTCCCGGCATCCACGCTCAGCGCCTCGCCCCGCGCCCGATCTCCCTCGGCGACTGCACCATGGATGCGACGAACCGGGGTATCGAGCAGGATGGTCGCCCCGGCGGCGCGGGCGCAGGCTGCCAGCTCGACGGGTAGCCGCCACATGCCGCCGACGATCCCCGCGACAGCGCTGCCGGGGCGCGGCCCTGCGGCAAGCTCGGCGACGGCGTCCGTCAGTGAGCCGGTCTGCGCGAACCGCTGCCAGAGCTGCGGGTGCACCACCGAGAGCGTGAGGTCGCGGGCAGAGCGCGAGTAGACGCCGCGGCAGACCGTGTCGACGACCGCGCTTGCCAGGTCATCACCGAGTCGTGCGGCGACGAGGTCGTAGAGCGAGGGCTCCTCGGCGGGCACGGGCAGCAGTCGCTCGGCGCGAGGCGGAACGAGCGCCAGGATGTCGGCAGCGCGCGGATCGGCGGGGATCCCCAGGACGCTCCGCCGCGGAAGCGGAGCGCGACGGATGCCGGAGTCGCCGCCGGCAACGAGCCAGGCTCCGGCGGGGTTCGGCGCCGTGACCGTCACGGGAAGCTGCCAGCGGTCGATGAGATCTGCCACGCCGGTCGTTCGGGTCGCGAACGACTCGGCACCGGCATCCACAGCGACCTGCCCCGCACCGTCGATGGTGACCGGCGCGAGCATGCCGCCGACGCGGTCCGAGGCGTCCACGACGATGGTCCGGAGCCCCGCCGCGGCGGTCTCAGCGGCAACGACCAGGCCAGCCATCCCCGCGCCGACGATGCAGACATCCGCGGGCGACGGTGCCCCCGACGTCTCAGCGGGCATCGTGCACCAACGCGACAAGATCCGTGAGCACGTCAGGATCGGTCTCGGGCGGAACCCCATGCCCGAGGTTGAAGACGTGTGCCCGCGAGGCGCGGCCCGCCGCGATGATCCGAGAGACCTCGGCGGCGCGGACCTCGGCCGGGGCGAACAGCATCGCGGGATCCAGGTTCCCCTGTACGGTGACCTCTCTCCCGATCCGCGTGACTGCCTCGTCGAGATCGATCCGGTGGTCGATGCCGACGACGTCGAGATCCAGGCTTGCGATGTCGGCGAGGAGGTCGGAGGTGCCGACGCCGAAGTGCGAGAGCGGAATCCGCGGCATCCCCGAGCCCACGGGCGGTTCGATCTGCCGTGCGTGAGCCAGCGCCCTTTCGGAGGCCGGGAGTGCTGCCTGCCGGTACAGGCGCGGCGAGAGGGAGCCGGCCCACGAGTCGAACAACTGCGCGGCGCTGGCACCGGCCTCGATTTGCAGAGCGAGGAACCGCCCACTGATGTCGGCAAGCCACTGCGTGAGAGCGGCCCACCCGGCCGGGTCCTCGTGAATCAGGCGGCGCGCGGCGAGGTGGTCCTTGGAAGGCCCTCCCTCAACGAGGTAAGCCGCGAGCGTGAACGGTGCCCCCGCGAAACCGATGAGCGGGAGGGGTGTGCCGCGGGCGGCAGACTCGTCCCCCAGCATCTCGGTCGTGCGGCGCACGGCGTCGATGATCGGCGCGCCCCGCTCGGTGACGGTCTGCGGGTCGATCGCGATGACCCGCGCGATATCGGCGGCCGTGCGGACGGGGTCGGCAAAGACGGGGCCACGGCCGGCCACGATGCGCACGTCGACCCCGGCCAGCACCAGCGGCACAACGATGTCGCTGAAGAAGATGGCAGCGTCCACACCGTGACGGCGCACCGGCTGCAGCGTGATCTCGCTGGCAAGAGCGGGGTTCATACACGCGTCGAGCATTGAACCGGTCTCACGCAGCGCGCGGTATTCGGGAAGGGAGCGCCCGGCCTGCCGCATGAACCACACCGGCGTGGTGGCGGGTCGGTGTCCGAGGAAGGCGCGGATGAGATGCGAGTCCTTCGTCGCGTGCGCAACGAGCGGATGCTGATCGGAGAGCTGCATAGTTAATCGATATACTAACCAGTCGACGCGAGGAGGAAGCGATGCTGGTCTGCCTATCGGCCAACCACCGGGCTACCCCGTTCGCCTCCCTCGAACGTCTCGCGGAGGTCGGCGCCGACGTCAGACGCGACATCCCCCTCGCCCACGAGTCGATCGGCGGAGCCGTCGTGCTCGCCACCTGCAACCGGTTCGAGGCCTACCTCGATATCGACCCCGACGAAGGCCACTCGGCCGAATCCGCCGTCACTGCCGCGCTCGGCGAGTTGGCCGACGCCTCGGGAATCGACTACCGAGAGCTGCGCGAGACGCTCGATGTCACTGTCGGAAATCGCGTCGCGCATCATCTGTTCGCCGTCGCGTCGGGCCTGGATTCGGTCGTGGTCGGCGAAGACGAGATCGCCGGTCAGGTCACCCGGGCCTACGAAGACGCCCGCGGCGAAGGGATGACGACCCGCGCCCTCGAGCACCTCTTCGAACGCGCGAAGGAGACATCGCGAACGGTCAAGAACTCGGCGCGGGTGGGTGAATCCGGCCGCTCCCTGGTTCGCCTCGCCCTCGAACTCGCCTCCTCGCGGATCACCGACTGGTCGAGCGCCCGTGTGCTCCTGATCGGAACCGGTCAGTATGCCGCGGCGGCGTTGGCGGCGCTGCGCGTACGCGGTGCGCGCGGCATCCGTGTTCATTCGGCATCGGGTCGCAGTCCGGAGTTCGCCCAGCGACACGGACTGATCCCGGTCGACCCGGACTCGTACCACGCCGAGATCGCGTCTGCCGATGTCATCGTGACCTGCACGACCCGGGTGGTGCTCGGCGGCGACGAACTGGATGCCGGTCGCGCCGCGGTGACGGCCACTGCGGAGCGGCTCCTGGTGATCGATCTCGGCATGCCAAGGAATGTCTCTCCCGACGTGCAGGCACGTCACGGCGTCGAGGTGCTCGACCTCGAGACCATTCGCTTGCACGCACCGCTGGACGAATTCGCCTCGCTCGCCGACGCGAAGGCGATCGTCGCCGATGCAGCACTCCGCCACGCCGGAGCGGGGAGGGTCCACGATGTCGCGCCTGCCGTTCGGGCGGCCCGGGGGTGGGTACAGGAGCTCTTGGATGCCGAGATCGCTCGCCTCCCCGAGAACTCGTCCGAGAGTTCGCTGAAGACCGAACGGGCGCTCCGGCATTTTGCCGGCGTGATCATGCATCACGTCGTTGCGCGCGGTCATACACTGGCCTCCTCCGGGGAGGGCGAACGCTGGTCAGCGGCGGTCGAAACAGTTTTCTCGGAGGCGCCGAATCCCGGCACGTGAGTGAGCATGACCCAGCATCCCGACCAGACACCGATCCCGTTGCCGCGCGCGCGGGTCACGGTGAAGGATGTCGCGGCCAAGGCCGGCGTATCCACGGCGGCGGTCAGTCAGGCACTCAACGGCCGGGGCGCGCTCAGCGCCGACACGAGGAAGCGGATCCTCGATGCCGCGTCCGACCTCGGGTACTCCCCCGACCGCTACGCCGCGGCGCTCCGGCGCGGGCGAACGCTTTCGATCGGGTACGTCGCGTCGCCGCCGCTTGATCCGGTGCGCGAGGCGGCTCAGGCGCAGTACGCCATGCGGCAGCTCAGCGCTCTCGTCGACGCTGCGGCCGCGCACCAGTTCACGGTCACGGTCATCCCCTCAGCACGCCCGGAGCTGCTGCGCAGCGCCCGGGTCGACGCCGTGTATGCACCCGATGCTCGCGAGAGTGATCCGCTGCTGGCGATCGCGGCAGCGCAGAGCATCCCGGTCATCACCAACGACCTGCCCCTTCCGCCGGATGCGGGGATGTGGATCCGCACCGGATACGAGGATGCCGCGACCGCAGCCCTGGACCTGCTCGCTGCCGGCGGCGCGATGAACATCGGGCTTCTCACCGGTGAACCAGGGCTCCCCCGCCTGGAGATCGGCGAGACCGTCTACGCCCAGTGGTGTGCCGACCGCGGTCAGGCGCCGATCGTCGCACGGGTGGATGCCTCGAGCCTGGAGCTTGCGGGGAGCATCCGTGAGCTTCTGCTGCACGGCGTTGACGGGCTCTTCTCTTTCGCCCCGGAGGGGCCGCGGCTCTTTCTCGACCTCACGGCGCTCGATGTCGTGCTGCCGCGCGATCTTCAGCTCGTCGCGCTGTGCCTGCATGACTGCGCTCTGAACCGCCGACTGAGCGTCACCCACGTATGCGTGCACCCCGAGCGGGCGCCGCAACTCCTCTTTCCCGAGCTGGTCGCAGCGCTGGAATCGGCAAGCACCCCGACGTCGCCAGTGGTTTTGCCGTGGAAACTCGTGGGCGGGTCGACAACCCAGTCGGCGCCGACATCGGTTCGTCGCGGCACCACCTCCGAGGGCTTTGCCGCTCAGGCGAACGTACCGTAGACCTCGATCGTGTTCGCGGCTACCTGAGCGGCAAGCTCATCGACCGGCAGGCCCAGCTCGACTGCCATGAACCGCAACGTGATGGGCACGAGGTACGGTGCGTTCGGACGCCCCCGGTGAGGTACCGGCGTGAGGAAAGGCGCATCGGTCTCGACAAGAATCCGCTCGAACGGAGTCACCGCGAGGGCATCGCGCAGATTCTGCGCGTTCTTGAACGTGATGTTGCCGGCGAAGGACAGGTAGTAGCCACGCTCGGCGGCAACGCGCGCCATCGCGGCATCCCCCGAGAAGCAGTGGAACACGGTCTTGTCTGGGGCTCCCACGCTCTCGAGCACGCGAAGAACCTCGTCGTGCGCGTCCCGGTCGTGGATCTGCATCGCGATCCCGTGCTTCTTGGCAAGCCCGATGTGGGCTTCGAACGACCGGTACTGGGCCGGCTGGCCCGCGGCATCCGTGCGGAAGAAGTCGAGCCCGGTCTCGCCGATTGCGCGCACCCGCGGGTGGGCGGCAAGCTCGTCCATCACCGCGATAGCAGCATCGAGTTCGCCCGCCGCCTCGTAGGTCGGCGCCTCGTTCGGGTGGATCGCGACAGCCGCGAGAATCTGCGGATGCTGCTCGGCAGCCCACACCGCCCATCGCGAGGACTCCACGTCGCCGGATGCCTGAACCACGCCCGCGATCCCCGCCGAGGCTGCCCGGGCGAGTTGCTCGTCGAGGCTCAGCGGGTCGTCACCGTCCATGATCTCGAGATGACAGTGATTGTCGTACACCGGCACCACGAGCGGTTCGGGCAGCTCAGGATAGGTGAGGTCGCGCCGGCCGGACGCCGACCGCTCCCGCACGTAGGCGCTCGGGTCGCTCACGCCGGCTGCTCGACGCGGGGGAACAGCGGCGCCAGGCCGTTGACCGATGTGCCGGGCTTCAGCTGCCCCCAGCTCCCCGCCTCACGAAGCGGCTGGTCCTGGAGGCGGCCGATGGTCTCGGCGGCTCCGAGGGCGATCCAGAGCTTCTCGGTCGAGATCGGCATCACCGGCGAGAGCAACTGAGCGAGCGCCCGCAGACCCTCGGCTGCGGTGTAGAGCACGGTCTCGAGCCTGGCGCGCTGCGCCTCATCCTTCGCGAGAGCCCACGGCTCGTTCTCGGTGATGTAGCCGTTGAGCTCGTCGACGATCGTCCAGATAGCCGCGATCGCCTCATCGATGCGGAACCGCTCGATGGCAGCATCCGCGTTCGAGGCAGCCTCTGCGACGACGCGCTGGATGGCGAGGTCGGCATCCGTGTACTGCGCGGGCGGCGGCACGACTGCCTCGAAGTAGCGCTCGATCATCGCGACAGTGCGCGAGGCGAGGTTTCCGAATCCGTTCGCAAGCTCCGCCTGGTAGCGCGCAGAGAGGTCCTCCCACGAGAACGAGCCGTCCTGCCCGAATGCGATAGCCGAGAGGAAGTAGAAGCGGTAGGCGTCGGAGCCGAACACGTCGGTGATCTCGGTCGGCGCGATGCCGGTGAGCTTGGATTTCGACATCTTCTCGCCGCCGACGAGCAGCCACCCATGCGCGAAAACGCCGCGCGGCACCTCGACGCCGGCAGCCATGAGCATCGCGGGCCAGATGACGGCGTGGAAGCGCAGGATGTCTTTGCCGACCACGTGATAGGCCGGCCAGCGGCGCGCGAACTGCTCGGGGTCCGAGCCGTAGCCCACAGCCGTGGCGTAGTTCAGGAGCGCATCCACCCACACGTAGATGACGTGTGAGGGATCCCAGGGCACCTTGATTCCCCAGTCGAATGTCGAGCGAGAGATCGAGAGATCCTTCAGGCCGCTGCGGACGAAGGATGCCACCTCGTTGCGGGCCGACTCGGGCCTGACGAAATCGGGAACAGTCTTATAGAGGTCGAGCAAGCGGTCCTGGAACTCGCTCAGCTTGAAGAAGTAGTTCTTCTCCTGCAGCAGCTCCAGCGGCTTCGAGTGGATCGCGCAGACCCTGAGACCCTCGAACGCGCCGGTGCCGTCCATGATCTCGGCCTCGGTCTTGAACTCCTCGCACCCGACGCAGTAGAGCGCTTCGAACTCGCCCGCGTAGATGTAGCCGTTGTCGTAGATTGCCTGAACGAACTGCGTCACGCGTTCCTCGTGGCGCGCCTGCGTCGTACGAATGAAGTCGTCGTTGGCGACATCGAGCGTCTTCAGCAGCGGGAACCACGATTCGCCCACGAGGCGATCGACCCACTCCTGCGGGGTGGCACCGTTGGCAGCTGCAGCCCGCAGCATCTTCTGGCCGTGCTCGTCGGTTCCGGTCAGCATCCAGGTGTCATCGCCTGACTGTCGGTGCCAACGCGCGAGGGTATCCACGGCGACCGTCGTGTACCCGTGCCCGATGTGCGGGACATCGCTCGGGTAGTAGATCGGCGTCGTGATGTAGAAGGAACTGCCGGAACTCACCCGAGAAGTCTAGTTCGGGCCGATGCCGCCCGCCGGGTCTATGACAGCGACGCGTTGTAGAGCTCACGCGAGGAGTGGCCGGATGCCGCGGCGACCTCCGCGCAGGCATCCTTCAGGCGCTTTCCCTGCGCGAGGAGATCTGAAACGTAGGCCACAGCGTCGTCGAACGACATCGCGGGACCGGCGGCGCCACCGACGACGATGACGATCTCTCCCCTGAGTCCCTCAGCTGCCCAGGCGGCAAGATCCTCAAGCGGTCCCCGGCGTACCTCCTCGTGAAGCTTGGTGAGCTCACGGCACACGACAGCGGCGCGGTCGGCGCCGAAGATGCCAGCCATGTCAGAAAGGGTCTGCGCGCACCGCGCCGGCGACTCGAAGAAGACCATCGTGCGCGGCTCAGCACGCAGCGCCGACAACGCGCTGCGCCGCTCCCCCGATTTACGCGGCACGAACCCCTCGAACGTGAATCGATCCGTCGGAAGGCCCGAGACTGCCAGGGCCGCGAGCACCGCGCTCGGTCCCGGAAGGACGCTGACCTGGACCCCGGCACCGGCAGCCGTGGCGACGACCCCGAACCCCGGGTCGCTGATAGTCGGCATCCCGGCATCCGACAGCAGGAGCACGTCGGTGTCTCGCGCGATCTCGACCAGCTCAGCCGCGCGCGCCTTCTCGTTGTGGTCGTGCAGCGCAACCAGTCGAGGCCGGTTCTGGATGCCGAGAGCTGCAAGCAGCCGCTGTGTCGTGCGGGTGTCTTCGGAGGCGACCACCTGGGCGCTTTCCAGCGCTTCGACAAGGCGCCGAGACGCGTCGCCGAGATTACCGATGGGTGTGGCGGCGAGGATGATCACGGCCCCAGCCTAGGGCTGACGCCTCAGGCTGGGGCCGTGCCCACTCGACTGACTCAGCTGTTACCCGAGCGCCGCTTGTTGTAGACGTCGAAGGCGACCGCGAGCAGCAGCACGAGGCCCTTGACCGCCTGCTGCCATTCGATGCCGATGCCCATGATCGACATGCCGTTGTTGAGCACACCGATGATGAGACCACCGATGATGGCGCCGCCGATGGTGCCGACGCCACCCTGGACTGCCGCACCACCGATGAATGCGGCTGAAATCGCCTCGAGTTCGAATCCGTCACCGGCCTTGGGCCCCGCGAGGTTCAGACGCGCGGTGAAGATGAGTCCCGCGAGCGCTGCGAGGAAGCCCATGTTGACGAACAGCAGGAAGTCGACGCGGCGGGTCTTGATGCCCGACAGCTCCGCGGCGTGACGGTTGCCGCCGATCGCGTAGATGTGGCGACCGAAGACCGACCGGTTCATGATCGTGCCGTAGAACAGGACGAGCACCGCCAGGATGATCAGGGTCACCGGGATGCCCTTGTACATCGCGAGCGAGAACATGAAGAACACGATCGCGGCCGACACCAGCAGCAGCTTGATGATGAACCAGACGATCGGGTCGACCTCCTGGCCGTACTTGACCCGGGCAGCCCGCGAGCGCACCTGGTTCAGCACGAGCAGCACGATCGCGGCGGCACCGACCAGCAGCGTGAAGATGTCGGGGGTGCCCTCACCGAAGACGCCGGTGAGGAATCCGTTGCCGAGCGCGCGGTACTCCTCGGGGAACGATCCGATGTTCGCGTTGCCGAGGACCACGAGCGCGAGCCCGCGGAAGATGAGCATTCCGGCCAGGGTCACGATGAAGGCCGGGATGCCGACGAACGCCACCCAGAATCCCTGCCAGGCACCCACGACGGCACCGATCAACAGCGACAGCACGATCGCAAGCCACCACGGGAGCCCCCACTGCACGGCGAAGACGCCCGAGAGGGCACCGATGAAGGCTGCCACCGACCCGACCGACAGGTCGATGTGACCGGCGATGATGACCATCACCATGCCGATCGCCAGGACCAGGATGTAGCCGTTCTGGACGATCAGGTTCGAGATGTTCTGCGGGCGCAACAGGATGCCGTCGGTCGTGATGGTGAAGAACACCACCACCGCGATGAGGGCGATGAAGATGCCGTTCTTGCCGAGGTCGCCAAGGATGTTGCTGAACCAGCGGGTGAACTTGTTGTCAGGCGGGTTGACGAGCGCTCCGGCTGCTGTGGATTCCGTGGTCTGGATGTCGTTGGACATGGTGTCTGATCTCCTGCGCGGCCCGTCAGCGGGCCTTTTCCATGGTCATGAGCTTGAGGACCGATTCGGGTGTCGCTTCCTCGACGGGCAGTTCGCCGGTGATGCGGCCCTCCGAGATCGCGTACACGCGATCGGAGATGCCGAGCAGTTCCGGCAGTTCGGACGAGATGACGATGATGCCCTTACCGGCAGCGGCGAGCTTGTTGATGATCGTGTAGATCTCGTACTTCGCCCCGACGTCGATGCCGCGGGTGGGCTCGTCGAGAATCAGCACGTCGGGGTCGGAGTAGATCCACTTCGACAACACGACCTTCTGCTGGTTGCCGCCCGAGAGTTTCCCGGTCTTGACGAGCACGTTGGGCGCCTTGATGTTGAGGTCTCGGCGGTACTCATTGGCGACCGCGTATTCCTGGTTGTCGTTGACCAGGCCCAGACGCTCGAGCTTGTTCAGCGACGCCATCGAGATATTGCGCTTGATGTCCTCGATGAGGTTGAGTCCGTAGGTCTTGCGATCTTCGGTGGCGTACGCCAGTCCGTTCTCGATCGCTTCAGCAACGGTGCGGGTCTTGATCTCGCGCCCGCGCATGTATACCTTGCCGGAGATCTTGCTGCCGTAGCTGTGTCCGAACAAGCTCATGGCGAACTCGGTGCGCCCGGCTCCCATGAGTCCCGCAATCCCGACGATCTCACCGGCACGGACGTTCAGCGACACGCTGTCCACGACAAGGCGCGACGGATCTTGCGGGTGGTAGGCGGTCCAGTCTTCGACGCGCAGAAGTTCCTCGCCGATCTGCGGATCGTGGTCGGGATACCGATGCTCGAGGTCACGGCCAACCATGTCTTTGATGATGCGGTCTTCGGTGACATCGTCGCGGGCGATCGTTTCGATCGTCTTGCCATCACGGATGACGGTCACGGTGTCGGAGATCTTCTTGATCTCGTTGAGCTTGTGGCTGATGATGATCGACGTGATCCCCTGCTCTTTGAGCTGGAGGATCAGGCCGAGAAGGTGATCGGAGTCCTCATCGTTGAGGGCCGCTGTCGGCTCATCAAGGATGAGAAGCTTCACCTCCTTCGAGAGCGCCTTGGCGATCTCGACAAGCTGCTGCTTTCCGACGCCGATCTGCTTGATGGGAGTCGTCGGGTTGTCTCGCAGGCCCACCCGGGCAAGCAGCTCCGCGGCCTGGAAGTTCGTGCGGTTCCAGTCGATCAGGCCGAGGGCGCCGCGCTGCTCGTTGTTGAGAAAGATGTTCTCGGCGATCGAGAGGTGCGGGCTCAGGGCCAGCTCTTGGTGGATGATGACGATGCCCTTGGCCTCGCTGTCGCTGAGGCTGCGGAAGGCTACCTCTTCACCCTCGAAGACGATCGTGCCGTCGTACGAGCCGTGCGGATAGACGCCGGAGAGCACCTTCATGAGCGTCGACTTGCCAGCGCCGTTCTCACCGCAGATCGCATGGATCTCGCCGCGCTCGACCTCAAGCGTGACGCCCGAGAGCGCCTTGACACCCGGGAAGGTCTTGGTGATGCTGCGCATCTCGAGGATGTTGTCCGCCATCGTGACTCCTTGTCAGCATTCGGCCTCGTGTCGGGCGGCGCACACAGCGCCGCCCGACACGATCTTCGATCTTCTTAGCCGTTGATCTCGGCTTCGGTCCAGTACCCGCTGTCCACGAGGACCTCGGTGATGTTGTCCTTGACGACGATCGCCGACTCCAGGAGGTACGAGGGAACGACCTTCACGCCGTTGTCGTAGTCCGTGGTGTTGTTGACCTCGGGGGTGTCACCGTTGAGCAGCGCGACCGCCATGTCGACAGCAACCTGCGCGAGCAGGCGGGTGTCCTTGAAGATGGTCGAGTACTGCTCACCGCGGTTGATCGCCTTGACCGAGTCGAGCTCGGCATCCTGGCCCGAGATGATCGGCCATCCGTCGCCGACGGTGTAGCCGGCGTCGGTGAGGGCCGAGATGATGCCGCGCGAGATGCCGTCGTAGGGCGAGAGCACCGCGTTGACCTTCGATCCGTCGGAGTAGAACGCCGTCAGGATGTCTTCCATGCGGCTCTGAGCGGTCTCGCCGTCCCAGCGGAGTGTCGCAGCCTGCTCGATCTCGGTCTGACCCGACTTCACGACGAGGGTGCCGTCGTCGAAGTAGGGCTGCAGGGTGTCGATCGCGCCGTTCCAGAAGAAGAACGCGTTGTTGTCATCCAGCGAACCGGCGAACAGCTCGATGTTGAACGGGCCAGCGGGTGCCCCGTCGATCGGGGTGCCGTCCAGCTCGGTGAGTCCCAGGCCGTTGAGGATCGAGGTGGCCTGCTGCACGCCGACCTGGTAGTTGTCGAACGACGCGTAGTAGTCGACGTTCTCGGTGTCACGGATGAGGCGGTCATAGGCGATGACGGGGATGCCGGCATCCGCGGCCTCCTGCAGAACGCTCGTGAGCGTCGTACCGTCGATCGAGGCGATGATCAGGGCCTCAGCACCCTTGGTGATCATGTTCTCGATCTGCGAGACCTGGGTGGGGATGTCGTCCTCGGCGTACTGAAGGTCGACGGTGAATCCCTGCTCCTCGAGCTCCGCCTTGACGGCATCGCCGTCCTGGATCCAACGCTCGGAGCTCTTGGTGGGCATCGCGACGCCGACGAGGCCGCCATCTCCGCCACCATCGGTCGAACCGCCGCCACCGGAGCCGGAGCATCCGGACAGCAGCAGGGCGCCGGCGGCGAGGGTTGCCGCGCCGGCGAGCAGAATCTTCGTGCTCTTCACAGTGATTTCCTTTCTAAGGACATCGTTGTCTTGGTGTGTGTGTTCAGTTATTGGTGTTCAGTTGTGGGTGAGACCCGACCCGGACACGGTGGCGTCCGGGGTCGAGGTGGCATGACGGCGAGCGCGCTCGTGCAGCGCTGCAGCGACGGTGTCGGCGAGCGCCAGATCGTCGAGCGAGCCGGAAGATGAGACCAGGAGCGCGTGGCGCGCTGCGACCTCGAGAGCGGATGCGACCCGCATCGCCTCGCGTAGATCAGCGCCGACCGCGAAGACGCCGACAGCGCGAACCAGAGCAACCGGGCGCTCGGATCCCAGGGCCCTCGCTACCTCGTCAGCCAGTGCTTCGGGATCGGCAAGATCGGTGACCGTGACCGGAACCGGTCCGCCGAACTCTTCGGCGGCCGCGGCGGTGAGGCACGGCAGCGAGTCGGCGCGCGCTGCCCACGCCAACGCATACGGCGAATCGGTGTGCACAATCGCGACCGCGCCAGGCACGTCACGGTAGATGCGGGAGTGCACCGCGGCATCCGCCGAAGGAAGGCGCTCGCTGCCGAGAACCTCGGGAAGGGCGACGCCGTCGAGATCGCACAGAACCATGCGCTCGGGCGAGATCTTGTCGAGAAATGCACCTGCCGGAGCGATCACGAACAGGTCGGCAGCGGTGATGCGTGCCGACACGTTGCCGCGGGGGCAGGCTACCAATCCGCGCTGCTCGAGTTCAGCCTGCCGATGAGCGACATCGGCGCGGGTCCGCGCGATCGCCACTTCGGCTTTGACACCGGCGGCGTATCCCTCGGTCGTGCCCGCAACATCCTTGGGCGGCATGGCTGAACTCCTTCGTTCCGATCAGTGGCGATCGGTGTGACTGTCAATGTGACCGGTCACATTGCGAAACTATAGACCGGCCGCGGTCCCGAGTGTCAAGCGGCGAAAAGTCTCGGATTGGTAACGGCCCCGAATGGAGCGAGTCTCCGCGGGTCGAGGATCGTCAGATCCGCCCGATCGGCCCGGAGGATGCGCGGGGAACGAAGGTCGGCGCGATCGTGCCGATCGCTTCACCCGCGGATGCGCCGGCCGTGTCATCCAGCAACAGCGCGACACAGCGGCGTCCAAGCTCGGCGAAGTCCTGCCGCACAGTGGTCAGCGGCGGCCAGAAATGCGCTGCTTCAGGGATGTCGTCAAAGCCCACGATGCTGATGTCGCGCGGCACCGACAACCCTTCGTCACGCACGGCGTGAAGAAGTCCGAGCGCCATCTGGTCGTTCGAGGCGAAGACCGCCGTGAAGTCGCGCACCCGCAGTAGCTCGCGCCCCGCGTGGTAGCCGAACTCGGCAGTCCAGTCGCCCAGGATCGGCGCCGTCATCGGCAGGTCATGCGCATCCATTTCGTCGAGGAATCCGCGCATGCGGGCCTCGGCTTCGATCCAGTCCTGGGGGCCTGCGATGTGGTAGATCTGCCGATGCCCGAGCTCGATGAGGTGGCGGGTCGCCATCCTGGCACCCGCGATCTGGTCGACCGAGAGGGTGTGTTCGGGGCCGAGGACCGCCGATTGCAGCGTGACGTAGGGGACATCGATCCGCTGTGAGGCCAGGGCGCGAAAGACCCGCATTTGCGGGGCGATGACCACGAGTCCCTCGATCGACTGGGCGCTCAGGTGCGCGATTCCGTCCGTGATCGAGTCCGGATCGGCGGCATCGATGTTGGCGGTCGAGACCCAGTACCCACGCTCGCGCGCTGCCTCCTCGATCGCCGCGATGCTCGACGCAGGCCCGTACTGCGTCGAGGAGGCCGCGAGGATGCCGATGGTCTGCGAGCGACTGGTCACGAGCATGCGCGCTGCCCGGTTGGGTGTATAACGCAACTCGTTCATGACCTGCACCACGCGCGCCCGCGTTTCGGGCCGGATGCTCGGATGATCGTTGAGAACGCGCGAGACCGTCTGATGAGAGACGCCGGCCAACCGTGCAACGTCTCGGATGCTCGGCGGTCGTCCGCCGGTGCCCTCGCTCATCGAACGCCTCCCGTGAGCACGGTCACATCACTGTGTGCCGGGAATCCGTGCTCCTTCGCTCATGATAGCGGCACGCCGGATGTGACAGTCACATCCGCGGCGGCGGATCTCTCCTCGCAGTGTCGGCGTCTGTCACATCCGTCACATCGCCAGCGGCGCATGTGTGTCCCTCCCCCTGACACATGACCGGCCGATACGCTGGCCCGGTGGCAGACTTCCTGCGATTTCTCCCGCTCAGTGGCAGATCACGCCAGGACGAGGGCCTCGTCTCCAGCGATCGGCGCCAGGAGCTCGACGCTCTGCTGTCGAGCCTGGAGGCGCTGACCGACGCGCAGCCGACGTGGGCGGCGTTCGCGACGGACGCGGGGCTCGCTGGTCTCTGGCGCGAGTCGGAGGGAACAGTGGCCGGCTTCCGGGCTGCCGTTCTCCAACAACGCCGCGGGATCCGTGTGCTGTCTCGAGCGCTCGCCGCAGCTCTGCGCGTCAGCGCCGACCTCGGCCTCGATCTGGTCGTGGACCCGATGACCGCCGGCGCCGTCGCCTTGTACGCTCAGGGCGCCGGACCCTTCGAGCGTCGAGCAGTCGTGGCCGGACATACGATCCGGGCAACCGACGCCGACTGGGCGTTCGGCAACGGCCCCGTGCTGGAAGGCACGGCGCTGCAGATCGCCGGCTTCCTGCTCGGTGTCACTGACGATCCCCCACGGCCACCGGCCGCAGCACCAGAGCCGCCGGAGCTCGCTGCCTCACCCGAATAGGCTGTCACCGTGACCACCATCGTCGACAGCCCCGCGCGTCCGACGGTGTACGACCGTGTCAGCGCCCGAATCGCCGTTTCCCCCCGACTGCAGATCGCGGTGCCGGCGGTCGTGACCGCCGTTGCCGGCATCCTGCGCTTCTGGAACCTCGGGCACCCACACGAACTGGTCTTCGACGAGACCTATTACGTGAAGGATGCCTGGTCGCAGTGGAACCTCGGGTTCGCCGCGAAGTGGCCCGATGAAGCCGACTCACGCTTCGCTGCGGGCGAGACCGACATCTTCCTCGACGACGGAAGCTACGTCGTCCACCCGCCGCTGGGGAAGTTCCTCATCGGCGCCGGGATGGCGTTGTTCGGCGCCGATTCGTCAGTCGGGTGGCGCTTTGCCACGGCACTGTTCGGCACTCTCGCCGTACTCCTTCTCTATGTCGTCGCACTCACGCTCACCCGGTCGATCGGCGTGGCGACGGCAGCAGCGGGGCTGATGGCAATCGATGGCCTCGCGATCGTGCTGAGCCGTGTGGCGTTGCTCGACACCTTCGTCATGTTCTTCACCCTGCTGGCGTTCTGGTTCGTGCTGCTGGATCGACGATGGCTTCGCGAGCGAGAGTGGCCGCGCCGATTGGCAACGGGGCGCTGGAGCTCGGAGTCTCGCTGGGGTCCGGTGTTCTGGGCACGGCCGTGGGTTGTCGCAGCGGGGCTCGCTGCGGGAGCCGCAACCGCCGTGAAATGGTCGGGCCTGTACGTTCTCGCCGGTATCGGGATCTACCTTGTCATCGTCGACGCCCTGGAGCGGCGCCAGCGCGGCGTGGAGTATTGGCCCGCCGATGCCGCTGTGCGCCAGGGACCGGTGACGTTCCTGCTGCTCGTGCCGCCGGCACTCCTTCTCTATCTCGCGACGTGGACGGGGTGGCTGGTCACCGACGCCGGGTACGACAGGCACACCGTCGACGGCTCGCCGGCTACCGGCTTCTGGTCGTGGGTGCCGCTGTCGCTCCAGAATCTGTGGGCCTACCACCAGTCGATGTACGGCTTCCACGTGGGGCTGTCAGCAAGCCACAGCTACGCGAGCCCCGCATGGCAGTGGCCGCTCCTGGCCAGACCGACCTCGATGTTCTATCACAGCGATGCTCTTGGCGAGGCTGGCTGCACGGCGGCTTCGGGGTGCGTGCAGAACATCTACTCGATGCCGAACCCGCTCGTGTGGTACGCCGCCATCGCAGCCACCGTCTACCTCGTCATCCGGTTCATCCGACGCCGCGACCTCGCCTCGGGCTTCGTCCTGACCGGCGTCGCCGTCACCTGGGTGCCGTGGCTGCTGTATCCCGAGCGAACGGTGTTCCAGTTCTACACGGTCGTGATGCTGCCGTTCCTCCTCTTGGCCCTGGGGATTGCGCTGCGTGATCTCGCCCATCCGGCCGGCGCCAGTCCCGAAAGACGCGTAACGGGCCAGCGGGTGGTCGCCGTCTTCTTCATCGTCGCTCTGGTGCTTTCGGCGTTCTGGTATCCGATCCTCACCGCGACGAGCGTGCCCTACGACTTCTGGCGACTCCATAACTGGTCGCCCACCTGGATCTGACGCGCAGCGCTCAGTTGACCTCGTCGGGATGCGCCGAGACACGCCCCGAACCATCGCCCGGGTCGATCGCGTCGATTGCGGCGATCTCGGCATCCGTCAACGCGAAATCGACGATGTCGATGTTCTCGGCCAGCCGCTCACGTCGCACCGACTTCGGGAACACGATGTTGCCCTTGTCGAGGTGCCAGCGCAGCACGATCTGCGCCGGGGTCTTGCTATGGGCAGCCGCCGCGTCCGCGACAGCGGGGATCGAGAACAGGTCGTACTTGCCCTGTCCGAGCGGACCCCAGGCTTCGATCCGGATGCCGCGAGCGAGTGCCCACTCGACGACCTCGCGCTGCTGGTAGGCGGGGTGAAGCTCGATCTGATCGACCACGGGGCTGACGCCAGTTTCGGCGACGATGCGCTCGAGATGGGGCACGAGGAAGTTCGAGACCCCGATGCTGCGGGTAAGTCCCGCATCGCGCAGGTCGATCAGACGCTCCCACGCGTGAACGTAGTTATCGCGTGCGGGGGTCGGCCAGTGCACGAGGTACAGGTCGACGGCATCGAGCCCGAGCTTGTCGAGGCTCTCGCCGAGCGCCGCGCGCGGTTCGTCGCCGTCGTGCCGGTCGTTCCAGAGCTTGGTCGTGATGAACAGGTCCTCACGCGGGATGCCGCTCTCGGCGATCGCGGCGCCGACTCCCTCTTCGTTGCCGTAGATCGCAGCCGTGTCGATATGCCGATAGCCGAGTTCGAACGCCTCGAGCACGGCACGACGCGTGTCGTCGGCCGGGACCTTGAACACGCCGTACCCCACCTGGGGAATGCGGTTGCCATCGAGAAGCTGCACCGAGGGAATCGTCATGATTCCAGACTACGTGGATGCCTACAGCACCGGCTCAGGGGCTCGATTTAGGCTTATCGCATGAATCGGGGGGCACGACGCGCGGATCGACCGCCTCGCCGTGCCCGCACGGAGCGCATCGGCAGGCGGGGGCCAGGTGCCTAGCCGGCTTCCGGCTGCGGCTCCTGTGCTTGCCGGTTTCAGCTACGTGCGGCCCCTAGGGGCGGGAGGATTCGCCGACGTCTTCCTCTACGAACAGGACATGCCGCGTCGCGCTGTGGCGGTCAAAGTGCTGCTCGAGGACATTGTCGATGAGTCGCTGCTGCGGATGTTCGCGGCCGAGGCGGATGCGATGGCGCACCTCTCGGCGCACCCGTCGATTCTCACGATCTACCAGGCGAGCGTCTCGCCCGATGGGCGCCCCTACATCGTGATGGAGTACTGCCCGACTTCCTTCGCGTCGCGGTACCGGCGAGAGACGATCCCCGTGGACGAAGTACTGCGAACCGGGGTGAAGGTCGCGTCCGCTCTCGAATCCGCACACCGGGCAGGGATTCTGCACCGCGATATCAAGCCGTCCAACATTCTGCTGACCGCATACGGGATGCCGGTGTTGTCGGATTTCGGCATCGCCGCTTCGGTGTCGGCGCGCGAAGGCGTCGAAGTCTTCGCGATGAGCGTGCCCTGGAGCGCTCCGGAGATCATCGATGAGCGCACGAGCGGTTCGGTGCCGGCAGAAGTATGGAGCCTCGGCGCCACCGTCTACTCCCTCCTGGCCGGCCGCAGCCCGTTCGAGCGGCCATCACATAGCGACAACACCCGGGATCATCTGAAGTCCCGCATCCGTCGCGCCACCTACACTCCGATCGGGCGCTCGGATGTGCCCCCGGGCCTGGAGGACGTGCTTCGTCGCGCGCTCGCGAAGAACCCGGCAGATCGCTTCGCGTCAGCCGCGGACTTCGCTCACGCCCTGCAACTCGTGCAGTACGACACCGGGATGCCGGTCACGCCGCTGGAGCTGGCCGAGGCGGTTCCGCTCCCCGCCCGCGAGCCCGACGCGACACCGGCGTTCGTGCGCCCACGGGTCGAGTACGAGTCGCATCGCCGGAAGCCTCCTCGACATGGGCGCGCCGCCGACAGGGCCCCGAGCGATGACCTTCCCGAATCCCCCGCGCCGCGCCGGACGGCGCTGATCTGGTCGGTCGTCGTCGGCGGCGCAATCATCGTCATCGGCGCTGCAGCCGCCGTCATCGTGAGCGTGATCTGACATGGCCCGCGCACGAGCGAGGCGTCGCAGGCCTTCGTCACGGTGGGTGGTGGGCAGCGCTGTCGGGGTCGCAGCAGCCCTCGTGGTGGGACTTGCGGCAGCCTGGCCCGGATACGACGCCCAGCAGACACCGCTCGATGACGGCACGCTCTGGGCCCTCCAACGCTCGGCAGGCGGGCACTACGCGCGCGTCAACGCCGAACTCCTCGAACTCGACACCGTCAAACAGATCAGCCAGCCGACCGCGCTCGCGCAGACCGCGGATGCGGCATGGGCATTCGCGGCATCCGCCACCCGCGTCGCCGGCATCAACCCCGCCACTCCGCCCGACCTGGACGCCGGAGGGGCCGACGCCTTCGCCGCGACGCCAGCGGGTACCCGCTCCGTCTCCACCAGCGGAACCTCGGTTGCCTACCTCACCGAGGCCGGCGAGATCTTCATGGGGGACCTAGCGCGCCCGGGAGCCGCGCGCCTGAACGTCGGCACCGAAGAGGATCCGTTTGCCGCCGATTCACTCATGGTCGGTCCCGCCGGCATCCTCGCCGCGTACTCGGCCGACTCCGGGCAGGTGGTGCGCGCCGACCTCGCAAGCGGCAACATCCTGAGCGTCGATGAGGTCCCCGACGCCCCGGGCGAGGGTGTTTCCCTCACGCTCGTCGGGCAGACGTGGGTGATGCTCGATGCTGACACCGGGCGGCTGTGGATCCAGGGTCTCTCGGCGCCCGTCGAGACGGCGATGCTGCCTGACGCGCGGCTGGAGGCAGCCAGTGACGAGCGCGACGAGGTCTTCCTCGCCGATTCGCAGGGGCTCGTGGCGGTGGGGCTGGGTACCGGCGCGCAGCGTCAGGTCGCTGGCGGATTCGACGTGCGCGGAGTACCCGCTGCACCGCGCACGCTCGGCGACGAGGTCTTCGCGGCATGGCTGGGGCCGACAGGGGGGACGCTGTGGTCGGAGTCTGCGGGTGACTCCACGCTGGATTACGCCGGTGCAGAACTGGGCTCCGACCCGCTTCCCGAGTTCCTGGGCACCGACCGACGGCTCATCCTGAACGAGACTCAGTCCGGGTGGGTGTGGACGATACCTGCTGGTGATCTTGTCCCCTCGTCGCAGTCGTGGCAGATCGATGACGACGTCGCCGCCGCCCAGTCAGACGATGCCGTCGCGCCGGAGGTCCTCGAACCGAAGCCGCCGGTCGCCGAGAACGACGCGTTCGGTGTCCGAGCCGGACGGGCGATCGCCCTTCCGGTGCTCCTGAATGACCATGATCCGAACGACGACGTGCTGAGCGTTGTTTCCGCATCAGTCTCAGCATCGGCATTCGGAAAGCCGGCGACAACGGATGCCGACCAGATGCTCACGATCGATGTGCCGGCCGATGCATCGGGCACCGCGACTTTCGAGTACCGCGTGACCGACGGCACTGCCGTGGACGGCCTGACCTCGGAACCCGCCACCGTCACTCTCACGGTGGTTCCGGCTGACGAGAACTCCGCCCCGCAATGGTGTGGCACCGAGCGGTGCCTGGCGAACTGGCCGGAACCGACCACGGCGCCCGGCGGAACCGTCAGGTTCCCGATCCTCGATGCGTTTGTCGACCCGGACGGTGATGCACTCTACGTGTCATCAGCGACTGTCGACGCGGGGCCGGGCACGGTCACCGTCGATCCGGCCGGTGTTCTGACCTATCAGCATCCCGATGCGAACGCGACGGTCGCAACGACCTCATCGGTCACCGTCACAGTCGCCGACAGCCGGGGGGCCGAGACCAGCCGCGCCCTGACGATCAGCGTCGAACCACAACCGCGGCTCGAGGCCGATTCGTTCGCGGTCACCGCGGTGGTGGGAAGGGCAGTCACGGTAGAGCTCCACGACCACGTTCGTGGCGGTTCGGGGTCGCCGACGCTGTCAGCGGTGACCGCCGCCGAAGACGATTCCGGCATCGTCCTCAATGCCAGCGCCCTCTCGTTCACCTACACCGCCCAGGCACCGGGCTCAACGGTGCTGCAGTACACGGTTCGCGACGGCGACACCGAGCAGACCGCGACAGTGCGAGTAACGGCGGTGGACCGAGACAACGCTGAGCTCTCGGCACCGCCCCTGGTTGCCTTCGTCCGCCCCAACGAAGACACCACCGTCGATGTGCTCAGCGCCGTCTCCAACCCCGCTCATCTCGTCCTGCTGCTCAGCGACGTGCGCCCGCAGGCGGCAGAGGGCGCCTCCCTCAGCGTCGATCCCGTCGCACAGTCCACGATCCGTGCCAGCGGCACGACCGCCGATGGCACGCCGGGAGAGATCGGCGTCGTCCGCTACACGATTTCGGACGGAACAGACAACCCGGCGGCTGCGGTGACGGGGCAACTCACGGTGATCCTCCTGCCCGCGGCTGCAGCCGACCCCCCGATCGCGGTGGCGGATTCCGCACGCGTACGGGTCGGCGGACAGGTCGACATCCCCGTGCTCGCGAACGACTCGGCCCCCACGGGCGGACTGCTGGCGATCGATCCGTCCCGGGTTGTCAACGAGACGGATGCCGGGCTCGCGTTCGCAACCAGCCGAACGCTGCGCTATCTCGCGCCTGACAGCCCCGGCGTGTACAGCGTGACCTATACCGCCTATCGGGTGGGCTACCCCGAACTCACCGACAGCGCGCGGGTCACCATCACTGTGCTCGGCGATGAGACCAATACGGCGCCGTCCCCGGTGACCCTCGAGGGGCGGGCCCTCAGCGGCAGATCGACCACCATCGGATTCGATGCGTTCGGGATCGACCCGGACGGCGACAGCGTCGTCCTTGACGCTGTCGTGGATCAGCCGGTGGGCTCCGACGGCTCCCCTGCCGGGTCCGCCAGCATCTCGGCGGACGGAACGAACCTCGTCTACACGGCTCCACCGTCATGGAGCGGGCAGGCCTCGTTCACGTACCGGGTTCGTGACGGGCGCGGGGCAACTGCCACAGCGCTTGCCCTGGTCGGTGTGCGCAACGCTCAATCCGACCCTCGACCGGTGACCTTCTCCGATTACGTGCAGCTCGAGGGCGGTCAGTCTCCGGGGCGCGAAACCACCATCACCCCCCTCGACAACGATGTCGACCCCTCGGGGGCCGAGTTGAGCCTTGTGGATGTCCGACCGAACGCTCAGCCGGGAACGACCGAGTACGACGACCTCGAAGCCCTCCTGACCGACGTCGACCTCGAAGCCGGGTCCGTCACGGTGCGATCGGGTCCAGCCCTCGGCACGTTCTCGTTCATCTACACGGTGAGCAATCCCGCCGGCGACACCGCGATGGGGCTCATCGTCCTGAAGATCGTTCGAAACCCCGTCCCGGATTACCCGGAGGTTCGCGACACAGTCCTCACCGCCGAAACCATCGATGGCTTCGGCGAGGGGATCGACGTCCTCACCGGCAAGGTGACATGGGCAGGCGGTGACCCCGATTCCGTGAGGTTGGCGCTATGGCGTGAGAGTCCAGACCTGACGGTGTCGGGCCGGCGCATCGCCGGGACGGCTCAGCCCGAAGCGATGGTCATCCCTTTCAGTGTCACCGGCACGGCCAGCGACGGATCCACCGTCACGTCCTACGGATTCCTGCGAGTGCCCGGCGAGTCAGACCTTCGGCCTACCCTGCGCTCGGGAACGGGTGCTTTCACCGTGGCCGAAAACGACGCGGTGGAGGTCGATCTCGCCCAGATCATCGCCACCCCTCGCGGCACGGACCTGGAAATCTCACCGACGACCAGGTCCGGTGGGGCTCGAAGTGGCGCCGCGTGTGAGCTGGCAGGAGCGACGCTGCTGCGCTACACAGCGGGGCCTGGGGCGCCGTGGACCGACACCTGTGCCATTGAGGCGCGCCTCGTGGGAGGAACGGACTGGACGGTTCTGACAATCCGATTCGTGATCGAGGCCGAAGCCCCTCAGCCCATCCTCTCGCCGGCGTCGCGAACGCTCAGCCCCGGACAGACGGAAGCCTACGACCTGCGGCAGATGACGACGTGGACCGGCGCCGCTGACTGGGGATCCCTCACGTATGCCGTTGAGGCGCCCGGCGACCAGTTCCAGGTCTCGCTCACCGGGTCGCAGCTGCAGGTCACGGGAGCCGACGCCGCGAACCCCGGTCGCACCGAGGTCGTCCTCGTACGCCTGGTGAGCCATCCGGATGCCGAGCCCGCCGCACTCACTCTCGTTGTCGGACCGGCGCCGTCGACGCTACCCAAGGCCGGTACCGTGACGCAGCAGTGCTCGCAAGCCGGCGGCACCACCTCATGCGAGATCCCCGTGATCGGTGCGGCCGGCGAAGTGAACCCGCTTCCTGGAACACCGCTCAGGCTCGCCTCGGTGACGAGTCCCGCGAACTGTTCGGACGTCACCTTCGCTGTGGCTTCGGCATCCTCGGTCCGCGCCACATGGGCGGCCGACGCGCCGGGAGCCTCGGATTGTACGGGCACGTTCGAGGTTGCTGACGCCCAGGGACGACTCTCGAGCGGCGAGCGCACGGGAACGGTGGTGCTGGATCTGCGCGGTCTTCCCGCGGATCCCGCGACGATCGAGTGGACGGCGTTCGATGCGACGTCAGTGACCCTCCGCGTCACCGGCGTCGGCGGCTCCTACCCGGCTGTAGAGTCCTTCCGCGTGAGCGGCGGCGGTCAGGACATCACCTGCAGCGCCGACGGATTGTGTCCACCGATCACCGCCGAAGCGGGAGCGAAGGTCCGCTACCAGGCCTGGGCCGTCAACAGTGTCGGAGAGTCGCGGGCTGCCACGAGCGCCGTAACCGCCTGGCCCTACCTTGCCCCGAGCGCGCCGACGACAGTGTCTGCACGGCCGGTACCGACAACCGATGGCAGCGGCGGCACCGCCTCCGTGACGGTGGGCGGGTTCGACCCGACGACGGGCTCGGTCCGCGTCACCAGCCCTGTCTCGGGAGTCTCGGAGACTCTCCCGGTTCCATCGGGCGGCGGTGAGGTTGTCTTCCCGGAGTTCGCCGTGGGCGCGAACCAGCAGACCACACTGAGCGTGACGCCACTTTCTCGCTTCGACTATCCGCCGATCGCATCGGGCACGACCGAGGGGACATCGGCATCCGTCGTGGCCTACGGGATCGGTGCGCCCCGGTTGCAGCTTCGCCTGGTACCCACTGATGACGGCAGCGGCGAGGTCCGCGCGGTGGCAACCGTCTCCGCAAACGGGGTCGGCACGGAGCTCTGGGTCGGGGTGACGGCCGGGGCCACATGCACCGTCGAGTTCGTCGGGAACGTGACAAGCGGCGAGGTCACGAAGGTCATCCCCGGAACCGTCTGGGAGGACACCATGGCCCGCGCGTGCGCCGAGTACCGTGTCGGAACGACATCGTTCGGCCGTGCCTCGGCGGGGCCGGTCACCGCACAACCGACAGAGCCGATCCCCGCACCATCGGGAACCACGACCTACACGATCGAGCCGACGCCTGCGGTGTCGGGACAGACCGCCAGCTGGACACAGGTGAGTGGACCGTCGCTCGAGCACCCCCGCTACGAGGCACGCTACGGCTCCTCACGAACGACAGACTTCACGAGCCTGTTCCGCACCGGCATCGACCCCGGAACGATCCAGGCGTGGTGGTGCGTGGGCGATGTGTGTTCCGACAATTCAACGACGATCGCGCCGACCGGCGCCGCGTATACGACACAGGTTGTCTTCCCCACCACCTGCGATGCAGACGGCCAGCCGTCGGCCACCATGGTGGATGCCGCGCCCGCCGACTACACCGTCTCAACCAGCGGAACCCCGTCAGCGGACGGCAGCGAGACAGCGTGGGCGATCACCGTCTCGTTCTCAGGTCGCCTCAGCGGCCTGAGCGCTTACACCCACACGGGCCTGGTTTGCCCCACACCGTGACCTGCGAGAGGACCCCATGACCGTCACAGCCGATCAGGTGACCCGGTTCCACGATACGTTCCACGTTCTGGTCGAGAACGTCGAACAGGTCGTTCTCGGCAAGCGCCACGTCATCGAGCTCGCCTTCACGGCGATGATCGCGCAGGGGCACCTGCTTCTGGAGGACTACCCGGGCACGGGAAAGACCTCTCTCGCGCGCGCCATGGGTCAGAGCGTCGACGGCGTCAGTTCCCGCATCCAGTTCACCCCGGATCTGCTTCCGGGCGACGTAACGGGTATCACCGTGTACGACCAGAAGCGCGGCGAGTTCGAGTTCCACCGTGGGCCGGTCTTCGCGAACATCGTGCTTGCCGACGAGATCAACCGGGCGAGCCCCAAAACGCAGTCCGCCCTGCTGGAGGTGATGGAAGAAGGCCACGTCACAATCGACGGTGTGACCCGCCCGGTCGGCCAACCCTTCCTCGTGGTGGCTACCCAGAACCCCATCGAGCAGGCCGGAACGTATCGACTCCCCGAGGCTCAGCTCGACCGGTTCCTCATCAAGGCATCGCTCGGATACCCCGATCATGCCGCGACGCTGCGCATCCTCGAGGGCACAGCGACCGAGCGCGTCGAGCTGTCGCCTGTTGTGTCCCTCGATGGCATCCGCGGGATGTCGACGCTGGCCCGCGATGTCTATGTCAGCCCCGTCGTGCTGGACTACATCGCCCGGGTCGTAGACGCCACGCGCGCAGCTGTCGAGGTGCGCCTCGGGGTGAGTGTGCGCGGGGCAATTGCCCTCACGCGAGCCTCGAAGACCTGGGCGATCGCGCACGGCCGCGGGTTCGTGACGCCCGACGACGTCAAAGCTCTCGCCGAGGCAGTTCTCGCACACCGGCTCGTGCTCGACCCCGAGGCGGAGTTCGACGGCGTCACCGCCCGCGCGGTGATCGGCCAGGTGCTGCTGGATGTCGCGCCACCGACCCAGCGCGAGGCGCCATGACGCCCACCCCCTCACCGCTGACCCGGGACATCACCTCGACCCAGGCCAGCAGTCGCACCCGGATGACGCAAACCCACGGCACCACCGTCATCGCCATGCGCGGCGTCGGTGTCTGGCAGCGCGTCACGGCGCGCGCCGTTGGGGCGTGGCACTGGGTCCGGGGGATCGTGCGACCGGGGGGATGGCTCGCGCTGATCCTCGCAACGGTGGGGCTCGGGGTCGGCATCCGTTTCGGTATCGCCGAACTCATTGCGGCGGGTGCGCTGGCAGGCGTCCTGCTGCTGCTCTCGCTCCCCTTCCTGCTGCGTGCCCGACCATACGCTGTGGACTTCGCCCTCGCCAACGATCGCGTCGTCGCCGGTTCACGCGCTCACGCGCAGATTACAGTCCGCAACGACACCTCACCCGTCGTCTTGCCGGGAACCATCGACATTCCCGTCGGGACGGGAATCATCGACATCGCGGTTCCCCTCCTTCGCGCCGGAACCGCCCACGTCGAGGCCGTCGAGATTCCAGCGCCTCGCCGCGGCATCGTCTCAATCGGGCCGATCAGCTCTGTGCGCGGCGACCCCCTGGGTCTGCTGCGCAGGGAAGCGACGTGGTCACAGACCCGCACGCTGTACATTCACCCGCGCACGACGGCCATTCCGCCGACATCGGCGGGCTTCATCCGCGACCTCGATGGTCGCCCCTCCCCCGTGCTGGTCGATTCGGACATCTCCTTCCACGCGATTCGCGAGTATGTGCCCGGCGACGCGCAGCGCCACGTGCACTGGAAGTCGACGGCCAAGACCGGAACACTCATGGTGCGGCAGTACGAGCAGACGCGCCGGTCGCGGATGGTCATCGCGATCGACACCGATCGCAGCAGCTACCGAGACGACGAGGAGTTCGAACTCGCCGTCAGCGTCGCGGCATCCCTCGGCATCCGCGGCGTACGCGACGGACGAGACGTGCAGGTCGTCGTCGGGGAAGAGCTGCCCGAGTTCGCGCGCAGTCGCGTGCGCTCGATCCGCGAGCTTGCGACGATGACCGAGCGCATCCTCATGGATGCCCTCGCCGGCGTGAGAAGCCACGATGCCGTCAACCCGCTGTCCGATGTCTCGGCCCTTGCGGTCGAAGCGCACAGCGACGTGTCGCTCGCCTTCCTGGTGTGCGGCTCGACGATGACTGCTGCAGGTCTGCAGCGGGCCGCTCTGGCTTTCCCATCCCATGTCGGAGTCGCAGCGGTGATCTGTGACCTCGAGGGTGAACCGCGCCTGCGACGACTCGGGGAAGCCACCGTCATCTCCATCGCGGTTCTGGATGACCTGCGCCAGATTCTGCTGCGGGGGGCGCAGTCATGAAACCCGCAATGGTCTGGGGAACCGCAGCATTCATGGTTGTCGCCGCTGCGGTCGGGGCTCTCGGGATGTGGCCAATTTATGAGGACTCCTGGTTCCTTGTGGTGGCCGCGTCCGCGATCGCCATCTCGATCGCGGTCGGCTCGGTCGCGCTTGCACGCTCCTGGGTGTGGTGGCGCACGATGATCGCGTTCGCCGCGGTGTACGTCGTGGCAGGCGTCCCCTTGGCGGTTCCCGCGGTGCTGACCGATCCGGGCCAGATCCCCGCCGCCCTGGTCGGAGTGATCAGCGCGCCGGTCACCGGTCCGAACAACCTGCTCACCCTGGAGCTCCCGCTCGGCACGTATCAGGCAACGCTCGCCCCGGCGTTTCTCGTGCTGGTGGTCGCTCCCGGTGCCGCGCTGGCTGTCGGTGCACGACGGTCCCGATGGTGGGGCCTCGCCGCGCCGATTGCGCTGACGCCGGCGCTGTTCGCGATCGTGTTCGGCGCCACGACAGCGACCACCGACATCCTCGCCACTGTCGCGGTCCCGGGGTTGCGCGAAGCCCTGATCGGTATCGGCGCGTGCACCACGGTGCTGCTATGGATGCTGTGGCGCTCCGTGATCCTCCGGCGCGTGGCGCTGCGTGAAGGGGGCGGAGTGCGTCAGCGTCCGGCACGTCGCGCAGCGATCGGTCGAGCAGCGATCGGCGCGAGCATGCTCGTCCTCGCGCTCGTCGCCGCTGTCAGCGTCACGCCGATTCTCACGGAATTGCATCCCCGCACCGTTCCACGCTCGGCCAGCGAACCGATCCTCCGCCTCGCGCAAGCGGCCAGCCCCCTCTCGACGTATCGCGAGATGTTCGCCACCGGCACCGCAGACGAGGTTCTCTTCGAGATCACGACAGCGGGGGTCGACCGGGTGAGGCTTGCCACGCTCGGCTTCTACGACGGGCAGCTGGCTCGGGTCACCGATCCGGCGGCCGGGATCAACGACCCCGCGACGGCTTTCATTCGACTTCCGTCGGCACGCCTCGGAGGCGGCGACGTGCGGGCTGACATCGTCATCGGGGAATATTCCCGCCTCTGGGTACCGACGGTGGGAACGGTGACGGCTATCGCGTTCGACGGCCCCGACCGCGCCGCGCTTGCCGACGGCTTCTTCTACGACACGTCGGCAGGATCGGGCATCGACATCAGCCCGGTCTACGGAGCGGGAACCACATACACTCTGCGCGCGGCAGCTCCAACGTCGATGGATCTGTCGACGGCGACCCCGCCCCGCACGGCGCCCACCCTGGATGAGTCCATTGTTCCCGCCAGCCTCACGCAATGGATCCGCCTGCAGGAGGCAGGTAGTGGGGGTGCCGGCCTCGCAGACCTCATCGACCGGCTGCGCCAGCGCGGATACCTCAGCCACGCGCTCGAGACGCCACCACCGGGCACCGACTGGGTCACCGACCTCGGCGACTATACGTTCGCGCCCAGCCGGGCCGGACACTCCACCGACCGTATCGACGCGCTCTTCACGGCGCTTGTCGACCGTCAGACCCAGTTTCCCGACGCGACGGATGCCGAGCTGGTGGCTGCCGCGGGCGATGACGAACAGTTCGCCGTCGCAGCGGCAATGATCGCCGACCAACTCGGGTTCCCGTCCCGAATCGTGGTCGGCGCACGTCTCCAGGCAGAAGACGGTTCGGCGACGGGTGTCCCGCCGTGCGAGGACGGGACATGTCGGGGCCGCAACATCACGGCCTGGGTCGAGGTGCAAGACGTCTCGGGCGCCTGGATTCCGGTCGATGTCACTCCTCAGCACGAGATCCCGATGGATGCTGTCGTCGACGACCGGCGGGACCCGGAGAACGCGACCGACGTCGAGAGCGAGCGCGCCGAGGTCGTCACACCGCCCGAGGCAGACCCGGCGGACGCCGACCCTCGCACCTCCGACGATCAGGAGAGCGAGACCGACCTGTCGACCCTCGTGCTGACGGCGCAGATCGCAGGCAGCATCCTGCTCGTTCTCGGAATTCTGCTCGGGCCACTCGCGGCGATCGTTGCAGCGAAGGCGTGGCGCCGCCGGCGCCGACGTCACGCGGCCCTGCCCGCCGAGCGCATCTTCGGGGGCTGGGACGAGTGGGTCGACGCGACGATCGACAGCGGCGGACCCCTGCCAGCCACCCGCACGCGCACCGAGATCGTCGAGGCAGCCGGCGGGGCCGAGGACGCTCGCGCACTCGCGGTGCTCGCGGACCAGGCCAGCTTTGCGGACGAGTCGCCGCAGGACGAGGACGCCGCCGCGTTCTGGCGGCTCGTCGATCGAGAGCGCGAGCGGCTGGGCGAAGCGGGGTCGTGGCGTGATCGGATGCGGGCGGCGCTCTCGCTGCGGTCCCTGCGCCGCGGCCGGCGTAACCGCCGCCCGTAGCGGTTACGATCGAAGGCTATGCCCGCGCCAGAACCCGTCATCCTTTACCCGCCGGAGCTGCCCGTCAGCGCGGCCCGGGACGAGATCGCGCGCGCCATCGCAGACCACCAGGTCGTCATCGTTGCGGGGGCGACAGGCTCGGGCAAGACGACCCAGCTTCCGAAGATCTGCCTCGAGCTCGGCCGCAGTCGTATTGCCCACACGCAGCCGCGGCGGATCGCGGCGCGCTCGATCGCCGAGCGCATCGCCAGCGAACTCCAGGTGCCCCTCGGCGGCGCCGTCGGCTATCGGGTGCGGTTCACGGATGCCGTGAGCGAAGACACGCGGGTCACGCTGATGACCGACGGCATCCTGCTCAACGAGATCCACCGTGACCGCCTGCTGCGCCGCTACGACACGATCATCATCGACGAGGCGCACGAGCGGTCGCTGAACATCGACTTCTTGCTCGGGTACCTCCGCCGCATTCTGCCGAAGCGCCCCGACCTCAAGGTCATCGTGACCTCGGCGACGATCGATCCCGAGAGCTTCGCGCGGCACTTCTCACCACGGCCGGAGGATCCCGAGGCGGCTGCCCCGATCGTGGAGGTGTCGGGTCGCACCTATCCGGTCGAGATCCGCTACCGCCCCCACGACGAGAACGCCGACGACGACATCGACGGTCTGGTCGGGGCGCTGCGAGAACTCGACCGCGAGGAGCGCGGCGATGTGTTGGTGTTCCTCCCCGGCGAATCCGAGATCCGGGACGCCATGGATGCCGTTCGCGGCATGTATGCCCAGGATGCCGCACCGACCGAGGTCCTTCCCCTCTACGGACGCCTGAGCGCTGCCGAACAGCACCGGGTGTTCGAGCCGTCGACCCGCGCGGGAGTGCGCCGCCGCGTCATCCTCGCCACGAACGTGGCCGAAACGAGCCTGACCGTTCCCGGCATCCGGTACGTGATCGACACCGGCACGGCGCGCATCTCGCGGTACTCGGTGCGATCCAAGATCCAGCGCCTCCCGATCGAGGCGATCTCGCAGGCCTCGGCGCAGCAACGCTCGGGCCGCGCCGGGCGCACGGCGCCGGGTATCGCCATCCGGCTCTACGCCGAGGACGACTTCACCTCTCGCCCCGAGTTCACCGAACCCGAGGTGCTGCGCACCAATCTCGCGGCCGTCGTGCTGCAGATGATGGCGCTCGGGATGGGGGATGTCACGGCCTTTCCGTTCCTCACTCCCCCGGACTCTCGCGGGGTGAAGGCGGCGATGGACCTGCTGCTCGAACTCCGCGCGGTCTCGGGTGGCAGGCTCACGAAGATCGGCCGGGAGCTTGCCCGGCTCCCCATCGATCCGCGGTTGGCACGGATGCTCATCGAGGCGCGCGAGCGGGATGTGCTGCCGAGTGTCCTGGCGATCGTGGCGGGCCTGTCCATTCAGGATGTGCGCGAGCGTCCCGAGGAGCAGCGGGAGCAGGCCGATCGGCTCCATGCGCGATTCACCGACCCGACGAGCGACTTCCTCTCGCTCCTGGGTCTGTGGAACTACCTCCAAGAGAAGCAGGCAGAGCTCGGCTCGAGCGCGTTTCGGCGGATGTGCCGGGCCGAGTTCCTGAACTATGTGCGCGTGCGCGAGTGGGCCGATGTGCACCGGCAACTCGCGGATCTGCTGGGCGCGAAGCGGGCCCGGACCCGGGTGGACGCGGATCCGGATGCCGTCCACCGCGCGATCCTGTCGGGCCTGCTGTCGCAGATCGGCATCCGGGATGACCGAGTGACGACGTCCGCAGCCAAAGGCGGCGCTTCCGGCAAACCGCGGCGCCCCAGCCCCGAATACCGCGGAGCCCGGGGTGCGCGCTTCGCGATTTTCCCCGGGTCGGGACTTCGCAAGAAGAGCCCGGATGCCGTCATGGCCGCCGAACTCGTCGAGACCTCGCGCCTGTTCGCCCGAACCGTCGCGGCGATCGACCCATCCTGGGCCGAGGAGCTCGCCGGCGACCTTGCCCACCGCCAGCTCGGCGAGCCGCACTGGTCGCGGTCGGCGGGTGCGGCATCCGCGTACGAGAAGGTGACGCTGTTCGGGGTGGAGATCATCCCGAAGCGACGCGTGCAACTTGCCCGCTTCGACCGGCCGCTCGCGCGCGAGCTCTTCATCCGCCACGCGCTCGTCCAGGGTGAGTGGGATGCGGCGAACCTCGACAAACGGCTCACGGCCTTCGACCGGCGCAACGCGGATCTGCGCCGACGTCTGGAGAAGCTCGAGGAGCGCGAGCGTCGCCGCGACATCCTGGCCGGTGACGAGGCCGTGTTCGCGTTCTACGACGCACGGATCCCGCGTGATGTCTTCGATGTCCGCTCGTTCGAGTCCTGGTGGCGGGAGACCTCGAACCGTACGCCGCGCCTGCTCGACATGGGCGAGTCCGATCTTGCCGAGGGCGCGGCGGCGGCTCGCAGCGACGAGTATCCCTCCCGGTGGACGCAGGCCGATCAGGTGCTCTCGCTCAGTTACCGCTTCGAACCGGGTGCCCCCGACGACGGTGTCAATGCCGTGGTGCCGGTCGCCCTGCTCGCGGGGCTTCGCGACACCGGATTCGACTGGCAGGTACCGGGACTGCGAGACGACCTGATCGCCGCACTCATCCGGGCACTGCCGAAGGCCATTCGCCGCCACGTCGTGCCGGCTGCCGACTGGGCGGCGCGATTCTCGGCAGATCTTGCCGGCGAGGGGCCGGAGAACCACGACGGACTCCCTCCGGCGAGCCTTCGGGCAGCGCTCGCGGCGCGGATCCAACGCGTGGCCCACCAGCCCGTCACGGCAGACGATTTCGACCTCGAACGCGTCCCCGCCCACCTCGGGATCTCGTTCCGGGTCGTCGACCACCGAGGACGCACGTTGGGCTCTGGACGCGACCTCACGCGGTTGCAGCAGGAGCTCGCCGGGGCTGCTCGTGGCGCCGTGGCATCCTCACTCTCCGCCCCGAAACGCCCGCCCGCACCCGCCCAGCGTGGAGCGAAGCCGGATGCCGACACCGCGGTATTCACGGAAGTCTCGGGGCTCACCGACTGGACGATCTCCGAACTCCCCGCCGTCGTCGACACGCGCGTTGCCGGCGGTGTCGTGCGCGGTTACCCCGCCCTCATCGACGAGGGAGACAGCGTTGCACTACATATAGACGCCACTCCGGAGGCTGCCGCGCGAGCCACTCGGGCCGGTCTTCGTCGCCTACTGCTGCTGGCGGTGCCCTCCCCCGCCTCGTACGTGCTCGACCACCTCACCGCCGCAGAGAAGCTCGCGCTCGCAGCCTCCCCGTACTCCTCGGCGCGCGCCCTGGTGGAGGACTGCCGGGTCGCCGTGGCAGACGCCGTCCTCGCGCGCTTTCCCGCCCCGATCCGCACCCGCGCCGAGTTCGAGGCTGCGCGGGATGCGTTCTCGGCCGAGGTGACTGACGCGCTGTTCTCGGCGGTTTCGCTGACCGCCCGCATCCTCACCGCGGCGCGCGATGTCGAACGGGGCCTGCGAAACCTCAACGCCATGACGCTGCTTGCCGCGCTCACCGATGTTCGGGGACAGCTGTCGGGGCTGATCTATCCCGGCTTCGTGTCGGCAGTCGGGCTGGAGCGTCTCGCGCACTATCCGCGATATCTCGCGGCCCTGGTCACACGCACCGGCAGCCTCGCCGACACCCCCGGTCGGGATCGACAGCGCCTGACGGAGTACGAGCGCGCCGCGGCGATCTATCGGGGTGCCGGCGGCACGATTCCGCTCGCCGCTGACGCTCCCGCGACGCTCGTGCACGGTCGCTGGCTGCTCGAGGAGTACCGCGTAAGCCTGTTCGCTCAGACCCTGGGAACTGCCGAGCCGGTTTCGCTGCAGCGGTTGACGAAGGCCTTGGCCGGAGCCTGATCCTGCGCCTCATCCGCCGGCGTCACACAGCGACACACAACGGGGGCTGTGGCGACGCCGCATGCCACCATGGAAATGTGACCACCCCTGTGCCCGATCCCACCGCGTCGTTCGCGACCGCCCAGGTGCAGGCAGGGTACGTGCCGGGTACCGCGCAGAACACGGCGGTCGTGCCGATCTACCAGTCCAACGGGTACGAGTTCCCCTCCCTGGCGCAGGCGCGCGACGTCTTTGCGCTTCGCAGTCTCGGGAACGTCTACAGCCGCAACGCGAACCCCACCCAGGCGGTGTTCGAGCAACGCATCGCTGCCCTTGAGGGTGGGCGAGCAGCAGTCGCGGTGGCCTCCGGCCAGGCGGCTGCGGCCGCGGCGATCCTCGCGCTGGCCTCAGCCGGCGACCACGTGGTAGCTGCCCGCCAGCTCTATGGCGGCACGGTCGATCTGCTCTCGGACTCGCTCGGGAGCCTCGGGATCGAGGTCACCTACGTCGATCAGGACGACACTGACGCGTGGCGCGATGCGGTGCGCCCGAGCACGCGGGCCTTCTTCGCCGAGACGATCACCAATCCCCTGGCGACCGTGCTCGACATCCGTGCCATCGCCGATGTCGCCCACGCCGCGGGCGTGCCGCTCGTCGTCGACAACACTGTCGCCTCTCCGTACCTCGTGCGTCCCGGTGAGCACGGAGCCGACATCGTCATCCATTCCGCCACGAAGTACATCGGCGGGCACGGCGTTGCCCTCGGTGGCGTGGTGGTCGATATCGGATCGTTCGATTTCGGTGCCGATCCCGAGCGGTGGCCCCAGTTCACGACGCCGTATCCCCGGTTCGGCGACCTCGTGCTGTGGGACCGTTTCGGCGAGCAGGGCCTTGCCCTTGTCGTCTACATCAAGACCCGGTTCGTGCACGATTTCGGAACTACCCTGCCCGCGTGGTCCTCGTTCCAGCTCCTGCAAGGGCTCGAGACTCTCGACCTGCGGATGCAGCGTCATTCCGCGAGCGCGCTCGCTGTCGCCCGGTTCCTCGAGCAGCATCCTGCCGTCGAGAAGGTGTGGCATCCGGGCCTCGCGTCGAGCCCGTGGCACGCGACGGCACAGCACTACTTGCCGCGCGGAGCGTCATCGGTGTTCTCGTTCGATCTCGCCAGCACCGGCGACGTGGATGCCGATGACCGCCGCGTCGAGCAGGTCATCGACGCTCTGCGCGTCATCCGGCTCGTGGCGAATATCGGGGATGCCCGCAGCATGGTGAACCACCCGGCATCCATGACCCATCTTCACCTCACCGCTGACCAGCTGCGCGAGGCCGGCATCTCGCCGCGGACGATCCGCCTCTCGATCGGGCTCGAGGACGAGGCAGATCTCATCGCAGACCTGGCGCAAGCGCTGGCCTAGCTGAACGGGGCTACGACGCTTCGATGAGAGCGCGGTAGAACCCGATCCCGCGGAGCCACACCTCCACCCGGATCCGCTCGTTGTGCGAGTGCAACGCATCACGCTCGGAGCGGGTCAGGTGAAACGGCGTGAACCGGTACACGTGGTCGCTGATCGCCGTGAACCAGCGGCTGTCGCTGGCTCCCAGCTGCACGTAGGGCGTCGGGACGATGTCGCCGCCGAGTGTCGAGACGACCGCGCCGGCGATCCGTCGCCACGGCTCTCCTCGCCAGGGCGAGACCGGTGACGGGTTGGATGCGTGACGGATCTCGAGCTCGACCTTCTCGTCGGCCACCGCCCGACGAACGTGCGCCGTCGCGCTGTCGATGGTGTCGCCGGTGAGCAGGCGGATGTTGACCGAGGCCTTCGCCGTCGTTGCCAGGACGTTTTCGCCGGGTGCGCCGCTGAGTTCGGTGACGACAGCGGTGGTGCGCACCATCGCGTTGGTCTCGGGTCCGCCGAGGGTGAAGGCGCCGGCAAGCAGCGGGCCCGTAATCTCACCGCGTCGGAACAGGGTCCGAAGCGGTTCGGGAGCGTGGGGCGAGAGCGTGGCGAGCATGGCCCGCACGGGAGGCGCGAGCCTGGTCGGAAACGGCTTGCGCCGCAGCCGGTCGATAGCTCGCGCCAGCCGGGCGGTGGCGGGCATCGCGGGCGGCGTGGATGCGTGGCCGCCCTGTTCGCGGACGGTCATAACGAGCGTCATCACGCCGCGTTCTGCGACACCGATCATCGCGGTGGGCACGTCGACGCCGGGGATGATGCCCTCGACGACGGCGCCGCCCTCATCGAGCACGAGTCCCGGATGGATGCCGCGCTCCTCCAGGTGCGCGACGATTCCCCGCGCCCCGTCTCCCGCCGTCTCTTCGTTGTGACCGAACGACAGGTAGATGTCGCGTGCCGGCGTGAAGCCTTCGGCGACGAGGGTCTCGACGGCTTCGAAGATCGCGACAAGCGATCCTTTGTCGTCGATCGCGCCGCGGGCGTGGAGTTCGGCATCCTCGCCCTCACCCACGATCTCGGCGCCGAACGGCGGATGCTGCCACTCCGCCTCGACCACGGGCACGACATCCATGTGGGCCATGAGCACGAGCGGATCTTCGGATGAGGCGCCCGGCCACCGGTACAGCAGTGAGTGGCGGGCGATCACGTCGCGCTCGAGGCGCTCATGGGTCTTCGGGTACAGGCGCTCCAGGGCGCTGTGGAACTCGTCGAACACCGACGCATCCATCCGCGACTCGTCGGCGTACGACACGGTAGGGATGGATAGGAGTTCTCGGAAGCGATCCAATGGAGTGCTCATGCTTCGAGGCTACTCGCGGCACTGCGCGGGCGGACTACGCTCGAACCATGACTGGACTGCGATGGGGAATCCTGGCGACCGGCGGTATCGCACACGCCTTTACGAGCGACCTGCGGACGGCCGGGCTGACGGTGTCGGCGGTGGGGTCTCGGCGCCCTGATGCCTCGCGGGCGTTCGCTGACCAGTTCGCGATTCCGCACGCGCACGGATCGTACGAGGAGCTCGTCGCCGATCCCGACGTCGACATCGTCTACATCGCAACGCCGCATCCGATGCACGCCGACAATGCTGTGCTCGCGCTCGAAGCGGGCAAGCACGTACTGATCGAGAAGCCGTTCACGTTGACCGGCCCCGAGGCCGAGCGTGTGCGCGAGGTCGCACGCGCTCAGGGGCTGCTCGCCATGGAGGCGATGTGGACGCGGTACCTCCCGCACATGGTGAGGATTCGCGAGATCATCGCCGCAGGAACGCTGGGCGAGATCCGCACCGTTTTCGCCGACCACACCCAGCGGATCTCATCCGACCCGAGCCACCGCCTGAACGCCCTGGAACTCGGCGGCGGGTCGCTTCTTGACCTCGGAATCTATCCGGTCTCGTTCGCCTGCGATGTGCTCGGGAAGCCGGAGACGGTGACCGCTCGCGGCCGCCTCGGTGACACGGGCGCGGATGCCGAGGTAGCGACGATCTTCACTCACGCCGGCGGCGCGGTCTCAACCTCGATCTCGACCTCGCGCGCTGTCGGACCCAATACCGCTCATGTGCTGGGCACTGACGCGCGGATCGACATCGACCGCGTCTGGTACACGCCCACGTCGTTGCGCGTCGTTGCACCCGACGGAGAGGTTCTCGAGGAGTATCGGAGCGATGTGCAGGGCCGGGGGATGCAGTACCAGGCGCTCGCCGCGGAACGGCTGCTCGCCGAGGGTAAGACCGACAGCGACCTGCTTCCGCTGGACGAATCGGTTGCCATCATGCACGTCCTCGACGAACTGCGGGCTCAGCTGGGCGTGCGCTACCCCGGCGAGTAGGCCCGCTCAGGCGGCAACTCAGTCGGTCCCGCTCGGGCCGGGCCGCCCAGGAGGGACCGCTCAGGCGGCAACCGAGTCCACCCGGAAGACGGGAAGTCGGCGCTCCGGTGCAACTGTGTACTGGCGACCGCTCGGCGAGATCCACAGCAGCGACCCGTCTCCGGTCTGGATGACGCGCCACCCGCCATGGTGCTTGATCGTATGGTGCCCCTGACAGAGCGGGGCGGTATTCACAACTGAGGTCTCACCGCCGTCTTCCCACGCGAGGGAGTGGTCGATCTGACATCGGGAGGCGGGAACCCCACACCCCGGCGCCATGCATCTCTCAGCGCGCCACTTCGTCAGCGCCACCATGTCTGGCGGTGGTCGGTACCGGGTTCTACCGACCGACAGGACGACCCCCGTTTCCGGATGTGTCAGTACCCGGATCCATGCCGTCGCGGTTCCCGCAAGCTCTCGTGCTCTCTCGATCGGGATGGGACCAACGCCTTCCACGATCGCGGGCTCATGAGGACCGTCGCCATCCGCACCGAGGAGGGCGAGAGCGGGTACCGTCACGACAACCGTCGGGCGGATACCCTGCACGTCCTTCGGGTGAGCCGGAACAATGCCGTCGAGCAGGAGATCGCACAGGATGTCGGCGCGGATCTCGTCGAGCGTACGGTCATCGGGCTGAGAGCCGCCTTCGCCACCGACCTGCGCCGCGAGCAATGCCTTGCCCTTCGCCGTCATTCGTCCGTGGATCGCGTGAGCTTCGACCGAGGGCAGCAGCGCGTGCAGCCACGACATCCCGTCGGCCTCCGGCTCGACGAAGATCCGCCGACGCCGGACGGCGTGCTCGTGACGCGCCGACAGCGTGGGCGCCAGTTCCTTATCGATGAGGCGTCGAAGTGCCCGGCGGAACGGACCGATCGCGAGGGTTTCTGCGAGGTCTCGCACCTTCTCGACAAGCCGCGCTGCAACCTCAGGTTCGAGGGGCGCAAGTTCATCCACGATGATCGTCGCGTGCCGCTCGGTCATGCCCGCGTGGGCGAGCGAATTCCAGACCGTCGGATACCGGTGCACGAGCGCCTCAGCACGGTACATCAGCATCCCGGCCTGGTTCTCGGTGATCCGGAGGGCTGCGGCGAGCTCAAGCCGCACCGAGCGCTCGATCAACTCCCGCGCTCCTCCGCCGTAGCGCGTGACGTCATCGAGCGCCTCGAGCCGGAGCTGGTCGATGCGAGCCAGCCGCTGCGCCGCGAACACTGCCTCCATCGTCGCGACCTCAAGCACGAGTTCCACAGCGTCGGGCTGCGCCGGCACCCATCCGACTACCTCGTCGTGCTCGCAGTACTCACCGTCGTAGACGAAGTCCTCGTCGGGGTCTGCGGTGCGCGGTGAGGTCCAGGACGCGGCATCCGTCCCACGGGCTTTCCCGCCCGGGTCGGTGATGCCGAAATCATCCATACCCCGACACTACGAGGGGGTTCCGACATCGCTTCTCTGCGGTGCCCGGTGCCAGGCCGGATGCCGTCAGCGGCGCGTCGACCACCAGGCCCACGCGACGAGCACGGGCTGGAAAAACAGTCGAACGAGGCGCTTCGTATCGGTATCGAGGCCGAAGCCGTCGCGCTTTTCGACGTACTGCGAGACGTTGCCTGGGAAGATCGCGATGAAGAACGCGGCGAGGATCGCGCCGACGCGGCGCCGCTCCTTGGGCAGAGCGACAAGCGCCGTGCCGAGCATGATCTCGACAACACCGGATGCCACGACGATCGCATCCTCATCGAGCGGCGTGAGCTCCGCAGCCCAGGGCGGCACTTGCGCCTGGAACTCCTTGCGGGCCACCGTGAGGTGCGTCACGCCCGCGAAGACCATTGCGCCGGCCAGCATCCACCTCAGCACTGTTCGCATGCGCCCAGCCAAACCTCCCGGATCGCGAAAGTCAACGTCGTAGACGGATGCCTGGCCGAGGCCGGAGAGGAGGGTTACCGCCCGGGAGACAGGGCGACGGCGAGCGCCCAAACCACCAGCAGCGGTTGGAGCAGCAGTCGCACGAAGCGTCGTGTGTCGGTGTCGAGCAGCGGCGCAGACCGACCCGTCTGCCACTGATGGACGTTTCCAGGGAACACGGCGATGAAGAATGCCGCCACCGCGGCGCCGAGGCGTCCCCGTTCGCGCGGCAGGGCGACGAGACCTGCGCCGAGCATGATCTCCACCGCGCCGGAGCCGACGACGATCGCATCCTTGTCGGTGCGTAGCATCCGTGTCGCCCAGTCGGGCACAACGATGCGGTAGCCGCGTCTTCCCCACGTCAGGTGTGACACCCCCGCCGCTACCAGGAGGGCGGCGAGGAGCCAGCGAAGCAGCGTCATGCCGTGCGTCGGCCTGCAGCCGGGTGAACTTCGACGGGTTCCTCGTGCAGGCCACGCAGCGCCTGTGACAGTTCCGGCGCGCCCTTCGACAGTTCCCGGTCGAGAGAGCGAAGTCGCTTCTCGGCCTCCATGAGAGCCCAGTCACCTTTCTCGGTAACCCGCAGTTCGGATGCCGAACCAGCGTGAGCTGTCGAATCGTGCACGAATCCTTCATCGACGAGCGTGCGCACGGCGGTGTGCGCAGTCTGCACCGTGATCTGCGAGCGCCGCGCGAGCTCACTGAAGGAGATACCCGGCATCCCGTAGATGTGGCCGAGCAGCGCATACTTGCGGGTGGTGAGCCCCAGGTCCTTGAGAACCGCGCCGAGCTGGGCCTCCCAGATGCTCGACATCGTCAGCAGCGCGATGACCGGGCTGAACCGTCGTTGCTGAGCTGCCACGGGATCTCCTTCTGCGGGACGCCAGATCCTTCATCGTAGCCCGCGACCTCCCGAACTCACCGGACAGACCGTCGTGGATAAAGAAGTCAAGCGGCGATGACCGGGAAAAAGGTCCCTACGCAATCCGGCGTAGCTCGTGCCATCATCAGAAAATGGACACCTCGCTATACGAGATCCGGAAGGACCTCAGCAGGGCCCTCGCGGAACTCCACGAGGCCCAACAGAGCTACCCCGACGACCCCACCCTCCGCGCCATCGACAGTCTGCAGTCAGCCGTCGAGCGCATCGCAGACGTGCTGGAGGAGATTCAATCGTTCTTCGCGCTCCCCGTTCCGACGACGACGGGACCCCAGCCCGTCGCCTCGGGTTCGGGGCATCGACACCACCGGTAGACCTCAGGAGTCGATGAGCGTCTCAGGCGATGAGCCGCTGCTGCTTGGCGGCCTCGACCAAGGCATCCTTGTGAGCGTCATCCGCAAGCGAGATCAGGGCATGAGCCCGCTCCTGCGTTGAGAGCCCCCGCAGGTTCACCATGCCGTGCTCGGTCACCACGTGCTCGACATCCATGCGTTCGTCGGTGACGATGTCGACCCGCGGCACGATCGTCGAGATCGCACCACCCTTTGCTGTGGCCGGCAGCACGACAAACGACTTGCCACCCGGTGACTTCGCGGCTCCGGTCACGAAATCGAACTGTCCTCCGGATCCGGAGTACTGCACGCCGCCGATCATCTCGGCATTGACCTGCCCGTAGAGATCGACCTGAATCGCCGCGTTCACCGAAATCATGGCGTCGTTACGGGCGATGATCTGCGGGTCGTTGACGTAGTCGGCGGGGAAGCTCACCATCGACGGGTTGTCGTTCATGAAGGCGTAGGTGTGGGCGTCCCCGACTGCCGAGGTCCAGACGTGCCGCCGCGGATGCAGGGTCTTGCGCCGCCCTGTGATCACGCCCGATTCGATGAGGGGCACGAACACGGAAGAGAAGAGCGCCGAATGGATGCCGAGATCCCGGTGATCGCCCAGGGCCGCAGCGACCGCGGCGGGAACCCGGCCAGCACCGATCTGCAGCGTCGCACCGTCGGGAATGTGCGCCGCGACATACGCCGCGATAGCGAGGTCGGCATCCGTCGGAGGCGCCTCCGAGACTTCGGGGAGGGGCGATGCGTGCTCGACGATCGCGTCCACTTCATCGATGTGGAGCAGCGACTCGCCGAAGACCCGGGGCATGTTCGGGTTCACCTCGACGACCAGGCGGCGGCAGGCGCGCGCCGCGACGCTCGCGTAATCGTTGACGACACCGAACGAGAAGTGACCGCTCGCGTCCATCGGGCTGACCTGCACGAGGAATGTGTCGATGTCGAGGTGTTCGCGGATCACCCGAGGCAGGTTCGAGAAGTTGACCGGAATGAAATCGAGGGTTTCGCGGTCGGCCCGGGCGGGGTCGGCGATGATGTGGTGATCGCGCCCCGCGACGAAGAAGGTGTGAGCATGCACCTTCTCGATGACGCCCGGCTGCAGGATCGTGTCACCGATCGCATCACCGCCCATGCCGTAGTAGAGGTCGAGGTCGAGCAGGTCGTCGGCGCGCACGCGATCGGCAAGAGCTGCCAGAATCGCCGGCGGCGCCCCGAGGCCCATCGCCACCAGCACCTGCGCGCCCGAAGGGACGGATGCCGCGGCATCCGCTGCCGACATGAGCTTGCGACGGTAGTCATCCTGAACCGGCATCCGTGATCCTCCAGCGCTGTCGCCGACGGATCCACTCTGGCATGACGGGCTGCCGGGATGTCGAGCGCGGGCGCTACTGTCGTGCCATGGCCTCCCGCGTCCTGGCACCCGACCTCTCCGGCATCGACAAGCCGAAAGGACCCCCGGCGTACTTCCCCAGTATCGAGAAGACCTACGGTCGTCCGGTGCAGGACTGGATCGACATCGCCGTCGAGCGGCTCGACGCCGGCGACGCTCACATGGCAGTTGTCGAGGTCCTCAAGACAGAACACGGACTGGGCCACGGCCACGCGAACGCTGTGGTGGCTTACACGAAGTCGGCGCTCGCGCAGGGCTGAGAGCTCTCTCGGCGCGGGATAGCGTGGATCCAGTGACCCTCGACCTCGACGCGCTTCGCCCATACCCCGATGCTGGCGACCCGGAAAACCAGGCACACGATGCGGCGGATCGGCTGCTGCTCGACGAATCAGCGGAGGCGCGACAAGGAGTTGCGCGGCGCGAGATCACCGTCATCGGCGACACGTTCGGCGCCCTGGCCCTTGCGTGCGTGAGCGATGCCACCGATGGTGTCGTCCGCGTGCACCAGGACTCCCTCGGCGGCGAGCGCGCCCTCGCTGCCAACGCGCGGTCGACCGGCATCGAAGCATCCGTCGAATCGCTCCCTCTCGATGCGGAGGTGGTGCGCGACGCGCGGGTCGTTCTCCTGCGGCTCCCGCGGTCGCTCGAGGCGCTCCGCGACATCGCGGGGCTGATCGCCGCGCACGCCGCGCCCGATGTCGTCGTGTTCGCGGGCGGGCGGATCAAACACATGAGCCTCGGCATGAACGACGTGCTGCGCGAGCACTTCGACACGGTGGATGTCTCGCACGCCCGGCAGAAGTCCCGCGTGCTTATCGCGCGCGGTCCTCACGACGGTCGGGATGCCGAGCCGTCCGCAGGGCGACTGCGCATCGGTGACACGGATGTCGAGGTCCGCGCCTTCGGCGGGGTGTTCGCCGGCGCGACGCTCGACATCGGCACGCGCCTGCTGCTGGATAACCTGCCCGACGCGATTCCCGGGCACACGGACGATCCGGCAATCGACCTGGCGTGCGGGAACGGCATCGTCGGGGCGACCCTCGCGCTGCGGCATCCGGAACTGCGTGTGTACGCGTCCGACGAGTCGGCCGCCGCCGTGGCATCGGCTCGGGCGACCGCCACTGCAAACGGAATCGCCGACCGGATGACAGTGGTTCGCGATGACGCGCTATCGACCCTGCCCGACGCGAGCGCGTCGTTCATCGCTCTGAATCCGCCGTTTCACCGGGGCGCCGCGATCGACGAAACGATCGCACGACACCTTTTCGCGGATGCTGCTCGCGTGCTGCGCCCGGGCGGGGAACTCTGGACCGTCTGGAACTCGGCCCTGCGCTACCGCCCGTCACTCGAGAAACTCGTCGGCTCAACCCGTCAGATCGCCCGCACTCCGAAGTTCACCGTCACGGCCTCGACGCGTCGCTGAGCCAGGAGTCCGGCGAGCGGAGCATGCCCCGGACAGCGTCGACGATCCGCGGTTCGGCGGCGAACGGCAGAGTCGAGTGGTTCGCCTCGGGCACGGGGCAATAGGCATCCGCACCGAAGGCTGCGAGGTACATGTCGCGCATCGCATCGATCTGTGCCCGAAGCAGCTCGTCGCTGCGATACCGAGCCTGGAGGGGGTCGACGGCGGTGGCGTGGATGACGCGGACCGCGGTGCCCGGCAGCACCGACGGAAGATCCTCGAGCATCTCGGCGAAGTTCGCGACCTCCTGCATCCCGGTAAGGAGTCGATCTTCGCGCATACGCACGTCGATGACGGCGTCTCGCACCTCTGGGTCCAGGTCTTCGAGCATCGCGGACAGCGCTGCTCGCGCTGCCAGCACGTCGATGTCATCGACGGTGTACCTCGTCGACGCGCCGGACTCGATCCGCAGCTCCGGCGGCATCGCACGGTTCCAGTCGCGATGTACGGGGTCGAGCAGCACCACGCCAGCGACCTCGCTGCCGAGTTCCAGCGCGGCTCGCTGCGCGTAGGCGCCGCCGAGCGAGTGGCCCACGAGGATGAATGGCGCAGGGACCCGCAGGGCCTCCAGCAACCGGGCAAGCTCTGCCGTGACCTGCTCGACGGCTCGCGGCAGCGGGACAGGGTGGCTCCACCCCGTGCCGGCGCGGTCGTACATCACCGTCGTCAGGTTACGGCTGAGTGCTGCACTCAGCCCCGAAAACTCAAGTCCGACCGAGCCCGCGCCCGGCAGGAAGACGACACTCGCACGGCTGGCCCCTGCGACCTGTGCCCAGATTTTGACACCATCGATCGTGACGAACTGACCGGATGCTGGTGCCGATTCTCGACGTCTCCGCACTCAGCCCTCGTCCTCGGGGGACGCGGAGTCCGCGAACGGATCGTATGTCCGGCCTCCCTCGACGATCTCGCGGTTGAGCGCGGTGAGTCGGCTCACGATCTGCTCGGGATCCTGGGCGACCGACTTCGGCCAGCCGTAGGCGGCTGCCACAGCTTCGTCGAGGCGGCGGTGCAGCGCGGCGAGATCGGCGAAGCCGCCCTCATCCATGAGGTTATACAGCTTCGTGAGGCCCATGCTGTGCTCGATACAGAGTTCGCTTCGACGGTCGTAGAGCGCGCGGGATGCGGCAGCAATCGTCTCCCGCTGCTCCGGCGTGACGGGGTCGGGCCACGGGAAGGTGTCGAAGACCGTGGTGGGCGTATAGCGAAGTCGCGTCTCAAGCGTCGACGACTGCACCCAAGCCCACGCGTCGTGCGCGTGAGAAAGCAGGATGCCCATGCTGTAGTCGTCATCAAAGGCGAACACATTCGTTGCGTCGCTGGCGAGCGCCCACGCCTCGACCCACGCGATGAACATCCGCTTCCCATGTCGACCGACCGCGGCGTAGCGTTCGCGTCCGGCGAGAGCAAGCCGCATCTCTCCCCGGGGCCGCCCGAACTGCCACCACTTCGTCTTGAACCCCGGGTCCCGATTCGTGTCACGCTCGGGCTTCACATCGCGGCGCACGATATCCAATGCACGGGGATACCTCGTTGCGTCCTCGAGAGGCATTGATCCGAAATCGATGATCCAGCGACTCGGACTTTGGCGCGGGGATTCCGCGATGTCGTCACTGGTGAGGTAGGGACGAACGACTTCACGGTAGGCGCGCGTTCCATCACCGAGCAGAGAACTCGCAACGTCATCCGAGATCACAAATCCCGCACCCACCGGAATCGGGCCCTGGAAACACTGCCCACGGTTCGCGCCGAGCGTCGCTGGCGGCCACTCCTCTCCAGAATGAGGGCGCAGTGATGGCGAGATGCCCTCGACAGCGACGCCGTCCAGTTCGAAGGCCGACGGCGGAGGCTCGGGGTCCTTGACCCAGTTCACGATGCTGACGTGGACCTTGGCGTCGCCGGGCCACTTCTGCGATGACACCGCGTCCGTGATCACACCGCCATTCGCCACGACGTAGTCGAGCGAGGCCACCCGCCCACGGTTCTGGGAGATCGAATTGGTTCCGACCAAGCCCGCGCGCTGGCCAGGCTTCAGCCGGTCCTGAGCGATGCGGAACCAATACACGCACAGATCACGGACGCCGACCCCGAACGTACGTGAGAGCCAGTCGACATAGTCGTCTCCGAGCGACTGGCGCACCAGCTGCGAGCCGAGAAACGGCGGGTTGCCGATGATCGCGTCAACCTCGGGCCAGTCGGTCTGCAGTGCGTCGGCAGGCGTGATACGCGAGAGGTCGACGAGCGGCAGCACGGGCTCAGCCTCGCCGTACCGTTCGATCATCTGCCGGTGCCCCATCCACAGCGTGACCCGCGCGATCATGACGGCGACGCGCTCGATGTCAATCCCGAACAGATTCGACAGCGGATAGAAGGGCAGCGTGCCAGTCGGACGCGGGGCACCGGTTTCTGCGGCGAGGCGATCGATGCGCTGCTTGAGATCGAACTCGAGCCCGCGCAACTCGCGATACGCGACGTACAAGAAGTTGCCGCATCCGCAGGCCGGATCGAGAACGCGAAACGCGCAAAGCTCATCGAGAAGCGCAACCGCCTCGCTGACCGATCCGGTCGTCTCGATCCGCTCACGCCAGGGACGCACGATGGTCGGCGCGACGATCTTCATGATGTCGGCCTCGTGCGTGTAATGCGCGCCGATCTCGGAGCGGCGGTCATCGCCGAGTACACCCTCGAGGAGAGATCCGAAGATTGTCGGGTTGACCTCGCGCCAGTTGAACTCGGCGGCCTGCTTCAGGTGAAGAAGTTCCGCTCGATCAAGGTAGACGGCGGCAGGCCTGGCGAACAGGTCACCGTTGACGTATCGCGTGCCCGCGAAGCGACCCTTGCGGTTGTGGTCGCCCTTCTGATTGAGCAGCTGGAAGAGGTAGCCGATCTCCTTCGCGGAGTCGGGATCGCCCTCCTTCAGCAGCGCCTCGACGGTCGCCTGCAGCGGATACCCCTCGAGCATCCCGAGATCTTCGGCGAACAGACACCAGACCAACTGCATGGTGAAGCGCTGGATCTCATCGACCGGGGCCGCCGACCGGTCGAGCATCGAGCGGTAGAGCTCTGCCACGTGGCGGGCGGCATCTTCGGTCAGCTCGCGGCGATGCTCGCTGAAGACGGGCTCGAGAGACTCGTTCTGCAGGAAGAGCAGCGCGTCGTAGTGCTCGGGAAGTTCATCGAGCGTGAACCGCGAACGCGGCCGGTTCGGGAAACGACCCGGCTCCCAGATTTCGAACTCCTGGAAGTTGCAGAGCACGACCCACCGGGCGGCCGGCGTGTCGGTGGCGGGATCGCTCGACTCGCGCCAGTACCGATCGCGCTGGTCGGCGGCCTTCTCCAGCGCAATGCCGGGAGCCTTCATCTCCACGATCATGACGCCCGGCCAGTGGAGGTCCATGAAACCCGCAGAACTGCGGAAGTCCTCGAACCGCGCTCCGACGGACTGGCGATCACTGCCGTACGCAGCGAACAACTCGTTCAGGAAGGTCTGAGCCTCTGCCCGCTCCGAGCCGGAGTATCCCGACCAGCGGCGCACGAAGTCGGTGAGTGCTCGCTGAAGCTCCGCGCCGCTGCGGACCGCACCCGTCACCGGTCAGAACATCCGGGTCTTGTTCGGCACGCTGAAGTAGGTCTGCTGAACGAACCGCTTGCGCTCGGCCTGGAGTGCGTCAACCAGATCCTTCGTGGCTGCCTCTGCATTCGGGTGAGCACCCGATTTGCGGATGCGCTCGAGCGCCTTACGCGCGCGCTCGAGCGCATAGTCGAGGTTCGTCAGCACATCCGACACCTCACCCATGGCCTGCTCACGCGCCCGCTCCTCGGCATCCACACTGTCGGTCATCTGCTGTGCCATCTCGTCCCCTTCCGATGCGGCGTGAGCTTCACGGTATGCCGCGCCTGCGACGTCGTCAGACGCCGACGCAGGATCTGTGGACATCACCGTTTCTCCACAGCCGGATCTAGAAGTCCCAGTCCTCGTCCTCGGTCGCGACAGCCTTGCCGATGACGTACGAGGAGCCCGACCCCGAGAAGAAGTCGTGGTTCTCGTCGGCGTTCGGCGACAGGGCCGACAGGATCGCGGGGTTCACGTTCGTGACCGACTCGGGGAACATCGCCTCGTAGCCGAGGTTCATGAGCGCCTTGTTCGCGTTGTAGTGCAGGAACTTCTTCACGTCTTCGGTCAGGCCGACGCCGTCGTAGAGGTCCTGCGTGTACTGCACCTCGTTGTCGTAGAGCTCGTACAGCAGCGAGAACGTGTAGTCCTTGATGTCCTGACGCTTGGCTTCGTCGACCCGCTCGAGCCCCTTCTGGAACTTGTAGCCGATGTAGTACCCGTGCACTGCCTCGTCACGAATGATGAGGCGGATGAGGTCGGCAGTGTTGGTGAGCTTCGCACGGCTCGACCAGTGCATGGGCAGGTAGAAGCCCGAGTAGAACAGGAACGACTCCAGCAGGGTCGAAGCGACCTTGCGCTTGAGCGGCTCGTCGCCCCGGTAGTACTCCATGACGATCTGCGCCTTGCGCTGCAGGTTGGGGTTCTCGACCGACCAGCGGAACGCCTCGTCGATCTCCTTCGTCGAGCACAAGGTCGAGAAGATCGAGGAGTAGCTCTTGGCGTGCACCGACTCCATGAACGCGATGTTCGTGTACACCGCCTCTTCGTGCGGCGTGATCGCGTCGGGGATCAGCGACACCGCGCCGACGGTGCCCTGGATCGTGTCCAGGAGCGTGAGCCCCGTGAACACGCGCATCGTGAGGGTCTGCTCCTCGGGCGTGAGCGTGTTCCACGACTGCACGTCGTTGGAGAGGGGCACCTTCTCGGGCAACCAGAAGTTGTTCACGAGACGGTTCCAGACCTCGACATCCTTCTCGTCCTGGATACGGTTCCAGTTGATCGCCTGGACATGATCGATCAGCTTCAGCTTCTCAGCCACGACTCTCTCCTTGCTCAGCCGTACGATCAGCGTCGTCCCGGCAATGTTGACACGATTCTTTAACCACGCCCTTGTTGGTGTGGTACCTGGTGTGCGCGCTTCGCACGCTGGAGGGCATGGGCCGCCCTTTGAGTGCTGCAGATCGTTTTGCGCGCGTTTCCTCACTCGCGGTCTTCCCATAGTTCGGGTTCAACGGGCCACGCCGCATCTCCGAGAGCCGCCTGCGCGACTCCGGCGACATCGTGTGGCCGAACGACGGGTGATCGCTTCCGAATTTTCCGTAGTTCGGGTTCAGCGGCCCCGCATTCATGCCCTTCCGCTGCTCAGACCACAGAGCTTTCTGCTCGTCCGAGTGCGACGCCCCCCATCGTGGATGATCGGGACCGCTGAGATAGCTCGGATTTCGGCGACCGCGCGATCGTTCGGAGGCCGCCGCCCTCTGTTCGGCTGTCCACCGATAGCCATGATTGCCACGCCCGCCATCGTTGAGGTTGAGGAGCCGATGACCCTCCTCGCGCAGCATGAGAATCCAATCCTGTTCGGCCCGACTCAAGTCTTCGAGGTCGCTGAGGACAAGCTCAAGCGACTGGAAGTGAACCATCTCGCGATCCGGCTGCTTGCGCAGCCAATCCGCAAAGGCCGTCTTCCGCCCTCTGGCGGCGAGCTTGAAGTGTTCGGACTTCCTCCGCACGAGCGTCTTCGTTGTGAGGCCTACGTAGCGGTACTCCACGTCACCCAGCAGGCGAACGCCGTAGACGTGACCCATGAACGGCTGCCACCCGCCCTCCATCATCAGTGTCCTCTCACCGATCCAGAAGAACTAGAGCATGCACGAGACGCAGCCATCGACGGTCGTGCCCTCGAGGGCCATCTGACGCAGACGGATGTAGTAAATGGTCTTGATGCCCTTCTTCCAGGCGTAGATCTGTGCCCGGTTGATGTCACGAGTGGTCGCGGTGTCCTTGAAGAACAACGTCAGAGACAGGCCCTGGTCGACGTGCTGCGTGGCAGCGGCGTAGGTGTCGATGACCTTCTCGTAACCGATCTCGTAGGCATCCTGGTAGTACTCCAGGTTGTCATTGGTCATGAACGGCGCCGGGTAGTAGACGCGGCCGAGCTTGCCTTCCTTGCGGATCTCGATCTTCGAGGCGATCGGGTGGATCGAGCTCGTCGAGTTGTTGATGTACGAGATCGAGCCTGTCGGGGGCACGGCCTGCAGGTTCTGGTTGTAGATGCCGTGCGCCTGCACCGACGCCTTCAGCTCACGCCAGTCATCCTGCGTGGGAATGTGGTGGCCGGCGAACAGCTCGCGCACCCGCTCGGTCTGGGGCACCCACTCCTGCTCGGTGTACTTGTCGAAGAACTCCCCCGACGCGTAGGTCGAGTCGGCGAAGCCTTCGAAAGCCGTCCCCCGCTCGATGGCGAGCTTGTTCGAGGCCCGCAGTGCGTGGAACAGCACCGTGTAGAAGTAGATGTTCGTGAAGTCGATGCCCTCTTCGGAGCCGTAGTGGACGTGCTCGCGAGCGAGGTAGCCGTGCAGGTTCATCTGACCGAGGCCGATCGCGTGGGAGCGGTCGTTGCCATCCTCGATCGAACGCACCGACGAGATGTGGCTCTGGTCGCTGACTGCGGTCAGCGCACGGATGGCGGTGTCCACCGTGCGACCCAGGTCGCCGCCATCCATCGCCAGCGCGATGTTCATCGACCCGAGGTTGCAGGAGATGTCCTTGCCGATCTGGTCGTACGAGAGGTCCTCGTTGTAGGTCGTCGGGGTGTTGACCTGCAGAATCTCGGAGCACAGGTTCGACATGTTGATCCGGCCCTTGATGGGATTGGCCCGGTTCACGGTGTCCTCGAACATGATGTACGGGTAGCCCGACTCGAACTGGATCTCGGCGAGCGTCTGGAAGAACTCACGCGCGTTGATCTTGCTCTTCTTGATGCGCGGGTCATCGACCATCTCGCGGTACTTCTCGGTGACCGAGATGTCGCCGAACGGCACGCCGTAGACGCGCTCGACGTCGTACGGCGAGAAGAGGTACATGTCCTCGCCGTTCTTGGCCAGCTCGAACGTGATGTCGGGAACGACAACCCCGAGCGAGAGCGTCTTGATGCGGATCTTCTCGTCAGCGTTCTCGCGCTTGGTGTCGAGGAACTTCAGGATGTCGGGGTGGTGAGCCGACAGGTAGACCGCGCCCGCTCCCTGACGCGCCCCGAGCTGGTTGGCGTAGCTGAAGCTGTCTTCGAGCAGCTTCATGACGGGGATGATTCCGCTGGACTGGTTCTCGATCTGCTTGATCGGAGCGCCTGCTTCGCGGATGTTCGAGAGCAGCAGTGCGACGCCGCCGCCGCGCTTGCTCAGCTGCAGGGCGGAGTTGATGCCACGGGCGATCGATTCCATGTTGTCTTCGATGCGCAGCAGGAAGCACGAGACGAGCTCACCGCGCTGGGCCTTGCCGGTGTTCAGGAACGTCGGGGTCGCGGGCTGGAAGCGACCCGAGATGATCTCGTCGACAAGCTGGGTGGCGAGCGCCTCGTCACCGTCGGCAAGGCCCAGGGCTGTCATCACGACACGGTCTTCGAAGCGCTCGAGGTAGCGCTTGCCGTCGAAGGTCTTGAGCGTGTAGCTCGTGTAGTACTTGAAGGCTCCCAGGAAGGTCTCGAAACGGAACTTCTTCTCGAAGGCGTGGTCGTGCAGCGACGAGATGAACTCGAATGAGTACTTCTCGAGCACGGCGGGCTCGTAGTACTGCTTGTCGACCAGGTAGTCGAGCTTCTCTTTCAGCGAGTGGAAGAAGACCGTGTTCTGGTTGACGTGCTGCAGGAAGTACTCGCGAGCAGCACGCTTGTCGGCGTCGAACTGGATCTTTCCGTCCGGGCCGTACAGATTCAGCATCGCGTTGAGCGCGTGATAGTCGAGCCCCTCGAAACGGGCCTCCGTCTTGAATGCCATGTCTGTCACTGCAGCTTCCACCATCGTTCCAATCCTTCGCTTACGCGTGTGACGTCTTCTGACGTGCCGAACAGTTCGAGCCGGTACAAGTGCGGCACGTGACACTTGCGGCTGATGATGTCGCCGGCGGCGCAAAAGGCGTCGCCGAAGTTGGTGTTTCCCGCGGCGATGACACCACGGATGAGTGTTCGGTTCTGCTCGACGTTGAGGAACCGGATGACTTGCTTGGGGACCGCACCCCGCTCCTCGCCGCGACCCTGGCCTCCCCCGTAGGTGGGGGTGACCAGGACGAAGGGCTCATCGACGAGGAGCATCGGCTCGGATGCGAAGAGCGGGATGCGCTCAGCGCGCATACCCAACTTCTCGATGAAGCGCGCCGTGTTCTGCGAAACGCTCGAGAAGTACACGAGCAACGGCGTCTCTGTCGCGATCGCCGTGCTCATGGCTCAGGCGAGGCGCGAAGCGAGCTCGTCGATCTTGTCGGGGCGGAAGCCCGACCAGTGGTCCTCGTCGGTGATGACGACGGGGGCCTGCAGGTAGCCCAGCGCCTTGACCTGCTCGAGGGCCGCGGGGTCCTGCGAGAGGTCGAGAACTTCGTAATCGATGCCCTTGGAATCCAGCGCGCGGTAGGTAGCAGTGCACTGCACGCAGGCCGGCTTGGTGTAGACCGTGATCGCCATGTTAGATCCGTTGTCCCCTCAAAATCCTTCGTCGAACCGGCAGCTCCCCCACCGGGAGTCCAATACTACATATGGGTGCCGACATCAGATAGCACCACAAGGGGTAGTAGTTACATTCGTGTAGTTTTCCACCGCTCTCCTCAGATACAACGCGATTTGTCCACCGTTTCATCCACAGATCGACGAGTCCGCGAAACCTGGGAGAAGCCTGAAATCACGGGGTTTCGGGTGCCTGCATCCGTCATCCCTCCACAGCGCGACGCTACGGCGATCCACCGACATCGAATTCGCCTGTGGATTGCGCTCCCGGCGTGTCGCGGCGTGTCGCGGCGTGTCAGTCCGACGGTCACGGCATCCGTTGCGACTCAGCCTGCCTCCGTGCCGATATCGCCGAACCGATTCGGCACGACTATCGTGGGAAGGTGGCGGGTTATGGAGAACTGCTGCGCACTCCGGGGGTCGCGCGCATCATCGCTGCGCAGCTGACGGCGCGGTTCCCGAACGGGATGACGAGCCTGGCGATCCTGCTGCACATCGAGCAGGTCACCGGCTCCTACGGGTCTGCAGGGCTCGTGCTGGCTGCGACCTCTGTCGGGCAGGCGGTTGCGGGTCCGATCACGAGCCGGTGGATGGGCCTGTGGGGCATGCGGCGGGTCCTCACCGTGACTCTCGCGATCTGCGCTGCCGCCATCGCGGGCATCGCGGCCTTCACCCTCCCGCTTCCGGCCTATATGGTGCTGGGGCTCGTCGCGGGCCTCTCCACCCCGCCGGTGCAGGCAGCGGTTCGAACGATCTACCCCAAGATGGTCAACTCGCGACAGGTGACTCCGCTGTACTCGCTGGATGCCTCGCTGCAGGAGATCATCTGGGTCGTCGCTCCCGTGCTCATCACGTTCGTCGCGACGCAGATCGGCACGGTCCAAGCCCTCGCGCTCATCGTCATCGTGCTGCTGGGCGGCGGCGCGTGGTTCATCCTCTCCCCCGAGGTCGGCCGGGTGCGCATCCCTCGCAGTCGGCGCAGCTTCGGAAAGGTGCTCGGCAAGCCCGCGGTGCTGCTGGCAACGGTCGTCGGCTTCCTCTTGATCGGTGCCTGTGCCGCCGTCGAGGTCGGCGTGGTCGCCACCTTCGGACACGAGGGGATCGAGGCGGGCCTTGTGCTTGCCGTCTTCGCCATCGGAAGCCTCGCCGGCGGTCTCTCCTTCGGGCATATCCCGATCGGACCATGGGCGACGGCCAGACGGATGCTGATCGTTGCGGCAGGACTCAGCCTCACGATGATCTCGCTCAACGCCTGGTGGCTGGGCGCGACACTCGCCGTCGCGGGACTCGGTGTAGCGCCAGCACTCGCAGTGATCTTCGCGATGACATCTGCGAGCGTCAAGTTCAGCGAGACCGCCGAGGCCTACGGCTGGATTGGAACCGGACAGCTCATCGGTGCGGCCGCAGGTTCGGCAGTCGCGGGTTTCCTCGTCGACGGCGCGGGCCCCCAGGGCGCCTACCTCGCCGCAGCACTGTTCGCCGCCACCGGCGCGATCGTGGCGATCGTGTTCGTCCGTGGCTTCCCCGACCTGCGCGACCGGGATCCGAGCCCCATCCCCGATACCGAGCCCGTTCCCACGATCACCTGACCCGCGCGTTCACCGCGCGCGCCTACGATGAACCCGTGACCTACACCCGGCTCGCCTGGACTCTTCTTGCCATTGCGCTGCTGATCGTCGCGGTCTTCGAGAGCATTGGTCACGGGTGGGTGACTGCCGGGATCATCATCGTGTTCGCGGTGCTCCCCGACATCGCCCTGATCGGAGCGTTCGGCGACCAGCGCGGCATCCTGCGCCCCGAGCGCGTCGCGTTCTACAACTGGTTGCATCAGGCGTGGATTCCCGCTCTGCTGTTCTTCGTCGGCGGCTCCATGGCATACCTGTGGGAGATGCGGGAGGTCGGACTGCCGCTGTTCTGGTGCGGCATGGGCTGGCTGCTTCACATCGCGCTGGATCGGACTTTCGGGTTCGGGATGCGAGCCCCCGACGGCACGATCATTCCCGTCGGCACGTACGGACCGCGCACGCGCTGAGAGGATGCCGAAACCATGACCAGTCCCCTTGTTCTGCCCCGCCACGGGTGGGGTGACCCGTCATCCTCCCGCCGAGCACTGCTCGTCCACGGTCTGGGATCCACGGGCGCCCTCATGTGGCGTTTCGGCGTAGAGCTGAGCGAGCGCGGCTGGTTTGCCGAGGCCGTCGATCTTCGTGGACACGGGCGCGCCCCGCGGGCGCTGGATTACACGATCGGGGCCTATGCCGCCGATCTGGCGGCCTGCCGCCCGCAGGATGAGACGCCCTGGGATCTGGTTATCGGTCATTCGCTGGGCGGCACGGCAGCAGTCGTTGCTGCAGCGTCGGTCCCGGATTGGACTGACCGCCTCGTGCTCGTCGATCCCGCGATCCAGCTCGATGAGCCGGCCCGTGACGAGATCCGCGAGAGTCAGCAGCGGCAGTTCGACGACCCGAGCGCCGAGGCGGTGCGCGCTGAGCATCCGTCGTGGCATCCGCTGGATATCGAACTGAAGGTGCAAGGCATCCAGGACGTGAGCCGCTGGGCTGTCGAGCAGACGAGCGAACAGAACGAGGAATGGGATGTGCGGCTTCCCACGTTGTCGCTGGATATGCCCATCCACATCATCGCCGGTGACCCCGCGGTCTATGCGCTCTTTCGCGGCGACATCGTCGAGCAGCTCCTGACGCGGCCCTCGATCACGATGTCGGTCGTCGAGGGAGCCGGGCATTCCCCGCACCGCGACGCGCCGGAGGAGACGATGCGGCAGCTGTGGGAGGCACTGGCATGACGACGACGACCACCTTCGACCCGGCATCCGTACTGCCCGATGCGCTGCTCGAGCGGTTCCGTGAGCGCGCCGCACAGCACGATAGCGACAACACCTTCCCGCATGATGACCTGGCAGATCTGACGGATGCCGGATACCTCGCGCTGTTCGCCCCGACGGAGATCGGAGGGGCGGGCCTCGGCCTCGCCGAGGTCTCGCTGCTGCAGCAGCGCCTGGCCACCGCGGCACCGGCTACGGCGCTCGCGATCAATATGCACCTGGTGTGGACGGGTGTCGCGAAGGCGCTTGCCGATCGCGGGGTCGACGATCTGCGCTTCGTTCTCGAAGGCGCGGTAGCCGGCGAGATCTTTGCATTCGGCATCAGCGAAGCGGGCAACGATCTCGTGCTCTTCGGTAGTGACACTGAGGCCGCGCCGCAGCCCGACGGCTCGTATGCCTTCACCGGCACGAAGATCTTCACCTCCCTGGCACCGGTCTGGACACAGCTCGGCCTCCACGGGCTGGACACGACCTCCCCCGACGGCCCGACGATGGTCTATGCCTTCGTCCCCCGGTCCGAAGAGGATGCCGGGCGAATCGCCACCCGCGATGACTGGAACACGCTCGGCATGCGCGCCACACAGTCCCGCACGACACAGCTGCGAGGCGCGACGGCCGCGGCAGACCGTGTCGTGCGCCGTATCCCACCGGGGGCGAACCCTGACCCGATCGTGTTCGGCATCTTCAGCGTCTTCGAGATCCTGCTGGCCTCGGTCTACACCGGAATCGCGCGGCGGGCGCTGGATGTCGCTGTCGCAACCGTCGGGACGCGCCGCTCGAAGAAGACGGGGCTGACCTACAGCCAGGATCCCGACATCCGGTGGCGGATCGCCGATATGGCCCTCGCTTACGACGCGCTGCCCCCGCAGCTGGAGACGCTCAGCCGTGACATCGACACCCTCGTCGACCACGGGCCGCGGTGGTTCTCGCTCCTGTCGGGCGTGAAGCACCGCGCCGTCACGATGGCCAAGGCGGTCGTCGATGACGCGATTCTCGTGGCGGGCGGGTCGAGCTACTTCGCCGGCAGTGAGCTCAGCCGGCTGTACCGCGATGTGTTGGCCGGGATGTTCCACCCGTCCGACCCGGAATCGGCACACTCCACCGTCGCCACGGCATGGCTCGGCCCGGTCGGCTGATCCCCTAGCGAGTCCACTTTCTCGATGCAAGGGCGTCGCGCACGCCGATGCGGCGACGTATCGTCGCGCGCATGTTGCCCGCAGACATTCCCCAGACCGACCACCTCCTCGAGCTCGTCGAGATGCGCGGCATCCCGAGCATCACCATCTCGCTGCCCTCATCACCGGTCCCGGCCGACCACGAACGCATTCGCCTCCAGCTTCGCGACCTGATCGATGACGCCGACCGCCAGGCCAAAGAAACGAGTGTCGGGCGCCCCGAGCGAGAGGCAGCGATCGCCCGACTGCGTTCCGTCCTCGACGACGATGACTTCTGGACGCACCAGTCGCGCTCTCTCGTGCTGCTCGCGTCGGCCGAGCGGCTTGAGACCTTCCGACTGGCCAACCGGCTCACCGCGAGGGCGACTGTCTCGGACCGGTTCGACACCGGACCGCTGCTTCGCGCTGTCACTTTCCCGCGTCGCGCCTTCGTGGTGCAGATCTCCCGGGGCGGAGCTCGCCTGACCGAATTCGGCGCCGATCACGGGCTCGCCGAGCGCGACCTTTCGTTGCCGAGTGATCACGGGCTGATTCTCGAAGAGGCAGATAACGGCGGCCATGCCGACTTCCCGCGGCCGCAGGGCTCGACCGGCGACAGGCTCGAGCGTGAGCGCTTCTGCCGGGTCGTGCAAGACGAGGTGGTCCGCATCGTGCCGCGGGACGTCCCCGTCATCCTGTGCGTTTCGACAGACCTCGAGCCCGCGTACCGCGCCGTCAACACGCATCCAGCACTCCTCGAGCCCGCGATCGATGCGCACCCGGACTCCCTCGGCGACGACGACCTCGAAGAACGAGCACGCAGCATTCTCGACCGGCACGAAGAGGACGTCCTCGCAGCCTGGCGGGAGCGGTTCGGATCACTCGAGGCTCAGGGGCTGGCCACCACCAGCCTCGATGACGTCGCCGTTGCCGCCTCGAACGCCGCCATCGATGAGCTGCTGTTCGATCTCGAATCCGAGACGGAAGGCACGATCGATGACCGAGGCCGCCTTGAGCGAGCGGAAACGCCTGGGCCGGATTCAACGGTTCTCGTCGACGAGATCGCGGCCCGCGTCCTGCGCACGGGAGGCACGGTGCGCGCCGCCCGGGGTGACGACATGATCGCCGGGTCACCGGTTGCAGCGACCCTTCGGTTCCCGCTCGATCAGATGGCTACCTGATCTGCTCACGCAACTCCGCGTCGAAGGAGTGCGCCGTGTGAAGATGTGGACATGGCTCACACGCCGACCGCTTCGCTGAGCCCCGCTGACCAGGAGCGTCGGCGGGGCCTGCGGACGATGAAGTCCGTGGCCCTCGGCGCACTGCTGCTCATGGCGGCCCTGTTCCTCGTCGGGTTCATCGGCCAGCAGCAGGTCCCCGCGCTCGCGTACCTGCGCGCGGCAGCCGAGGGCGGCATGGTCGGAGCTCTCGCGGATTGGTTCGCCGTGACAGCACTGTTTCGGCATCCGTTGGGAATCCCCATTCCCCACACCGCGATCATCCCCCGCCGTAAGGACGAGATCGGCCAGTCGCTCGGAGAGTTCGTCGAGACGAACTTCCTCGCGGCGGACGTCGTGCGCACCAAGCTCGAATCGACCTCCATCGCCGCCCGCCTCGGTGCCTGGCTAAGCGATCGCGACCACGCGGCGCGCGTCGGCTCGGAGGCGGCTGCCATGGGATCCGGCGTCCTTCGTGCGCTCAGCGACGACGACGCGCAGGAGGTCATCACAGCCCTCGCGCGCGAGCACCTCATCGTGCCGGAATGGTCGCCGGCGATCGGCGAATGGCTCGGCCGTAT
>Ga0209066_10000444_pt1 | contig 60914 bp, 47 predicted proteins | sample All_14_2_FD_187198 | JGI IMG/M metagenome (GOLD analysis project Ga0209066, IMG submission 187198) | Freshwater microbial communities in response to fracking from Pennsylvania, USA - Allegheny Zone_MetaG_DW_15 (SPAdes) (version 2) ...
CGATTTGCAGGTCGGTCAGACCGGCAAGATCGTGGCGCCGGACCTTTACATCGCCGTCGGCATCTCGGGTGCCATCCAGCATCTGGCCGGCATGAAGGATTCCAAGGTCATCGTCGCCATCAACAAGGACGAAGAGGCCCCCATCTTCCAGGTCGCCGATTATGGATTGGTCGCCGACCTGTTCAAAGCGGTGCCTGAACTCGCGGAGAAACTATAGCTCATGACCACGCTCCCCACCCTTGATGCCCCCATTTCCGCCCATATCCGCCAGATCGGCGTGATCGGCGCCGGCCAAATGGGCAACGGCATCGCCCAGGTGTTCGCCCAACGCGGCTATCAGGTCGCGTTGCTGGATGTTTCCGACGAACGCCTGAACCTGGGGGTAGGGGCTATCACCAAGAACCTGGGCCGGTTGGAAGCCAAGGGCAAGATCAACGCCGCCGACAAGGCCGACACCCTGGCCCGCATCAACACCGGCACCGATTATGCCATGCTGTCGGTGTGCGATCTGGTGATCGAGGCGGCCAGCGAAAACGAGGTGGTCAAGCGCGCCATCTTCGCCCAGCTGTGCCCAGTGCTGAAGGCCGACGCCATCATCGCGTCCAACACCTCGTCGCTGTCCATCACCCGGCTGGCGGCGTCCACCGACCGTCCGACCCGTTTCGTCGGCATGCACTTCATGAACCCGGTGCCGGTGATGCAACTGGTCGAGCTGATCCGCGGCATCGCCACCGCCGAGGACACCTTCGCCATCATCAAGGAATTGGTGGCGCGGCTGGGCAAGATTTCGGTGTCCGCCGAAGACTTCCCCGCCTTCATCGTCAACCGCATCCTGCTGCCGATGATCAACGAGGCGGTCTACACCCTGTATGAAGGCGTCGGCAGCGTCGAAAGCATCGACACTGCGCTGAAGCTGGGTGCCAACCATCCCATGGGGCCGTTGGAACTGGCCGATTTCATCGGCCTCGACACCTGCCTGGCGGTGATGCATGTGCTGCATGAAGGCCTGGCCGACAGCAAGTATCGCCCGTGCCCGCTGTTGGTGAAATATGTGGAAGCCGGTTGGTTGGGGCGCAAGACCGGTCGCGGTTTCTATGATTACACCGGCGAAACCCCGGTGCCGACCCGCTAGGGCACTTCTGCTTTTACGGAGACGTTACACATGACCTATGCCGCGCCGCTGGCCGATATCAAGTTCGTTCTGGAAAACGTTGCCGGTCTGGGCAAGGTGACGGCACTGCCGGTCTTCGCCGAAGCCAGTCCCGATCTGGTCGAATCCATCCTGGAGGAAGCGGCCAAGATCGCCGCCGATACCCTGGCGCCGTTGAACCGCATCGGCGACACCGATGGCGCCCGTATGGTGGACGGCAAGGTCCAGGTGTCGCCGGGCTGGCAGGAAGCCTGGAACGTGCTGGTGGACGGCGGCTGGAACGGCCTGCCGTTCTCGCCCGAGCATGGCGGCATGGGCCTGCCCAATGTCTTGAACACCGCCGTGCATGAAATGTGGCAGGCGGCCAACATGGCCTTTACCCTGTGCCCGATGCTGACCCAGGGCGCGGTCAACGCCGTCGAATCCTATGGCACCGCCGAACAGAAGGCGCTGTATCTGCCCAAGATGGTGACCGGTGAATGGACCGGCACCATGAACCTGACCGAGCCGGGCGCCGGCTCGGATTTGGCCGCCATCCGCACCAAGGCGGTGCCCGAGGGCGATCATTACCGGATCTCGGGCTCGAAGATTTTCATCACCTATGGCGACCACGAGATGGTGGAAAACATCATCCATCTGGTGCTGGCCCGTCTGCCCGACGCCCCTGCCGGGGTCAAGGGCATCTCGCTGTTCATCGTCCCTAAGTTCCTGGTCAATGCCGATGGGTCGCTGGGCGCGCGCAACGATGCCGTCTGCGCCTCGCTCGAACACAAATTGGGCATCCATGGCAGCCCCACCGCCGTCATGGCCTTCGGTGAAAAAGACGGCGCCATCGGCACCTTGGTGGGCGAGGCCAATCGCGGCCTGGAATACATGTTCACCATGATGAACCACGCCCGTCAGGCCGTTGGCCTGCAAGGTCTGGCCATCGCCGAGCGCGCCTATCAGCAGGCGCTTTCCTATGCGCGGGACCGCGTCCAGGGCAAGCCCACCGGCTGGACCGGCAGCGGCCCCACCGGCATCGTCAATCACCCCGACGTCCGCCGCATGCTGATGACCATGAAGTGCCAGATCGAGGCCATGCGCGGCCTGATCTATTCCGCCGCCGCCCATGTCGATATCGCCCATAACCATGACGATGCGGCGGAACGCGCCCGCGCCCAGTTGCTGGCCGACCTGTACACGCCCCTGGTCAAGGGCTGGTCGACCGAATTGGGCAACGTCATCGCCTCGTTGGGGGTGCAGGTCCATGGCGGCATGGGCTATGTGGAGGAAACCGGCGCCGCCCAGCATTTCCGCGATGCCCGCATCACCACCATCTACGAAGGCACCACCGCCATCCAGGCCAACGATCTGGTGCTGCGCAAGACCCTGCGCGATGGCGGTCAAGGCATCCGCGTGTTGCTGGCCGACGTCGCCGCCACCGCCGATGCCGCTGCCGGTCTGGCCATCGGCGCCAAGCTGAAGGCGGCCATCAATACCGCCATCGCCTGCACCGACTGGCTGGTCGGCGCCGCCAAGGAAGACCCGCGTCTGCCCGCCGGCGCCGCCGTGCCGTTCCTGGAGTTGATGGGTATCGTGGTCGGTGCTCAGATGATGGCCAAGGCGGCTCTCGCCGCCCAGGGGGTCGCCCAAGGCGCCACCGACGGTTTCCTGGCGGCCAAGCTGGTCACCGCCGATTTTTATGCCGATCACGTGCTGTCCAAGGTCGATGGCCTGGGCCAGTCGATCCAGGCCGGGTCCAAGGCGATCATGGCCCTGGACGAAGCGTTGCTGTAACCCGGTTTACCGCCGGTCGGCTCCCGGCGGTACTGGTCCCTTGGTCATGCACACGCCCCAGGGGCTGGTTGTCTCCCTCTGCCGAGCCGCAACTTGACGGGCCGGGCAAGCGATTGCCCGGCCCCCTTTTCTGATGGGGATGAACGCGATGGAACGCGAAGCGATGGAATTCGACGTGGTGATCGTTGGCGGCGGGCCTTCGGGTCTGTCGGCGTCGATCCGCCTGAAGCAGCTGAACCCGGAGCTTTCGGTGTGCGTGCTGGAAAAGGGCTCGGAAGTGGGCGCCCATATCCTGTCGGGGGCGGTGTTCGAAACCCGCGCCTTGGACGAGTTGCTGCCCGACTGGCGCGACCGCGACGCGCCGCTCAATTGCCCGGCCCAGGACGATGCCTTCCTGTTTCTGACCGAGAGCAAGGCGATCCGACTGCCGACGCCGCCGCAGATGAACAATCACGGCAATTACATCATCAGCTTGGGCAATGTCTGCCGCTGGCTGGCCGGTCAGGCCGAGGAACAGGGGGTCGAGATCTATCCCGGCTTCGCTGCGTCCGAGGTGCTGTATCACGACGACGGTTCGGTCAAGGGTGTGGCCACCGGCGACATGGGCATCGGCAAGGATGGCGAGCCCACCGCCAATTACACCCCGGGCATGGAACTGCACGCGCGCCAGACCATCTTCGCCGAGGGCTGCCGCGGTTCGCTGACCAAGACGCTGTTCGAGCGTTTCGACCTGCGCAAGGACTGCGACCCGCAGACCTACGGCATCGGCATCAAGGAATTGTGGGAGATCGATCCGGCCAAGCACAGCCAGGGCAAGATCGTCCACACCGTCGGCTGGCCGTTGGACAGCCAGACCTATGGCGGCTCGTTCCTCTATCACCTGGAAGACAATCAGGTGGTGGTCGGCTTCGTCATCGGCCTGGATTACAAGAACCCGCACCTGTCGCCGTTCGACGAGTTCCAGCGCTTCAAGACCCATCCGGCCATCCGCTCCACCTTTGAAGGCGGGCGCCGCATCGCCTATGGGGCGCGGGCCATTTCCGAGGGCGGCTTGCAGTCGATCCCCGAACTGACCTTCCCCGGCGGTCTGCTGATCGGCGATACGGCTGGTTTCTTGAACGTGCCCAAGATCAAGGGCAGCCACACGGCGATGAAATCGGCCATGGTCGCCGCCGAGGCGGTTGCCGCCCTGTTGAGCGAGAATTCCGGCAATCAGGCCCATGCCTATCCGCGCGAGCTGAAGAAGACCTGGCTGTGGAGCGAGCTTCATCAGGTGCGCAACATCCGCCCCAGCTTTCACAAAGGGCTGTGGTTGGGCATCGCCTATTCGGCCCTGGAGACCTATCTGTTCCGCGGCAAGATGCCGTGGACCTTCAAGATTCATGCGGATCACGAAGGCTTGGGCAAGGCCAAGGATTTCGCCAAGATCACTTACCCCAAGCCTGATGGGGTGATCAGCTTCGACAAGCTGTCCTCGGTGTTCATTTCCAACACCAATCACGAGGAAAACCAGCCGGCGCATCTGAAGCTTAAGGACGAACGCGTCGCCATCGACGTCAATCTGGCCCTGTACGACGCCCCCGAGCAGCGTTATTGCCCCGCCGGCGTCTATGAAATCGTCGATGGCCCGGCCTTGCGCATCAACGCCCAGAACTGCGTCCACTGCAAGACCTGCGACATCAAGGACCCAACCCAGAACATCACTTGGACGGTGCCGGAAGGCGGCGGCGGCCCCAATTATCCGAATATGTGAGGGCATTGCGGGCGGAGAAATCCAGCCGTGACACGGATAAACACGGATTTTTTGTTTTTATCCGTGTTCATCCGTGTCCATCCGTGTTGCGGCTGGTTCTATCCACCAAAGACACCGCCACCGATGACGGCACGTTTTATCCCCGCCGCACACGCTTGCCGGCGGCCATGGCGGCCATGGCTTCGGCGATGCGGGTCATGGCCCGGGTCCAGGTGCCGTCGGTGGATTGGCGGAACACCCGCATGGTCGGGTACCACACGCTGTCATCGCGGTCATCAACCCAGCGCCAGTCGTTGCCCAGGGGCAGGAGAACCCAGACCGGCTTGCCCAGGGCGCCGGCCAAATGGGCTTCCACCGTGTCGGTGGTGACGATGAGGTCAAGCCCGGCGACCAGTGCGGCCAAGTCCACCACATCGCGGCAATGGCTGCCCATTTCCTCGACGAACAGGCGGTTGCCGGTGCTGATCAAATCCGCGGACTGATCGCCCCGTTGCAGGCTGACCAGATCGATTTGCGGCAAGGCCGCCAGCCGCATCAGCACCGGCAACGGGATACCGCGATCGCGTTCGCGCTGGCCCACCCATGACAATCCCACATGCAGGCGCTGATCGTCGGGGAAACGGAACGGCAGCACCCCGTCGGGCAGATGCAGATAGGGCACGTTGCGCGGCGGCGTGGTCCGCGACGTGGTGCCCAACAGGCGCGGCACGTCCAGCAGGCGCACGGTGCACTCCACCTTGGGCAGGCTTTGGCCGCGCGGAATGACCTGTTCGACTCCGGCCAGTCCGGTCAGCAAGGGGGCCAGTTCGGGGACGCATTCAACGCTGACCAGACCGCCTTGCAGGGCGACCAAGGGGATGTAGCGCGCCAGCATGATGGTGTCGACGCTATCGTTTTCGTCGCGCACCAGGATGGTGCGGGCATCCAGGCGGCTGCCATCCCATTCCGGAGCTTTGACCTCGGGCAGGGATATTGCCGGGCGGTTGATCATCTCGGCCATGCCGCGAGCCAGATTGCCCGATTTCAGCAAGGTCGCCGCCATTTCGTGGCCGGGTACCGTGCCGGGGCGCAAATGCTCGGCCCGTTCGAACAAGCCCAGGGCTTCCCGGGGGCGACCGCGCTCGCGTTCCAGCAGGCCGAAGGCATAAAGCACTTCGGCATTGTCGGGCAGATCGGTCAAGGCCTGAAGGAAGGCGGCTTCGGACGAGGCCAGATGGCCGCTTTCGCGCAAGACGTTGGCCAGATTGGCCCGGACCAAGGGCGGCGCCCCGGCGGCCAGGGCACGGCGCCAACAGGCGGCGGCGGCGGTGGCGCGACCGATGCGGCGCAGCAAGCCGCCCAGATTGGCGTTGGCGTCCACATTGCTGGGGTCCATGGCCAGGGCGCGGGCAAAGGAGGCGCCGGCCTGATTGAGCAAACCCTTGGCCAGTTCGGCATTGCCGCGATTGGCCAGATGAGTGGCCATCACCGCCACCTTGCCCATGCTGGCCGGCGAGGTGGGGTCGCCGGCATCGCCGTAAAGCGGGGCCGGCGCCTGTCCCGGCGCCAGGGCCAGGACGATGGTCCCATCCTGGCCGGTGAAGGGGATAACGTTGCCGGCGGCGACGTCACCGGGGAACTGGAACAGGCGATAGCCGCGCTGGTTCAGCCGTTCCACCGCTTCGCTGCCCTGAGCATGGCTGAAGACGATGGCCGCTGGGGTATAATCGCCCAGGCCGTCGATGATGGCGGCCTCGTCACCCTTGGCGCCCAGACGCAGGACCAGACGGCACGTCTTGTCATCAGCCCCGTCGTCCAGGAACTCGTCCAGGATTTCAGCCAGGGGCAGAGAGTGCTGTGCCGCCTCCACCCAGGCGGGCAGGGCATAGACGGCGCGTCCATCGCGCTTTTTCGCCGCCACCGCTACCGGCAGACGGGCGGCGCCGACCACCGCCTGTCGGACGGTGACGATGTCGGACAGGCCGGAAATGCCGATGGTGTCGTCCAAGATGGCCGCTTCGCCGGGGCGTGCGTCGATGGCCAGGACACGCAGTGAGTCCATGTCCTGGCTGGCGATATCCAGCACATGGGGGGCGGCGGAACCGCAGCCCACGTCCACATACAGGTCGCCATCCATCAGATGGGTGGACAGCATGGCCCGCTGGGCGGCGCGCGGGCCGGTCTGGGTTTGGGTGTTGTCCTGACGCTGGGCGCGTTCCTGCGCCAGTTTTTCGTCAAGGGCGTTCATCACCTGGGTGATGGTGCCGATCCAGTCGCCGGGGCGGGCCTGGCGGAACAATCGGGCCGAGCCGTACCATGGACTGTCGTCGCGGCCTCGCATCCAGCGCCAGTCGGGGGCGGTCGGCAGCATGACCCAGACCGGCTTGCCCAGGGCGCCGGCCAGATGGGCGACAGCGCCGTCGACGGTGATGACCAGATCCATCTCGGCGATGCGTCCGGCCAGATCGGCATAATCGGAAATGCTGGGCGACAGATCGGTGATCAGGGCGGGATGGGCCATGCGGGCGGCATCCTGGGCCCGATTGCCCAATTGCAGGCCGAAGAAGGCGGCGCCCGACAAACCCAGCAGGTCCATCACTTGGGTGAAGGGGATGCTCCAGGCGGCGCGGGGGCCGGCCCAGGCCAAGCCCACCTTCAGCAACGCCGCCGGCGGGGCGGAAACCGGCACCCGATGGCCGGGCGGCGGCGCCAGATAGGGCGCGCGGGGAATGCCCGACAGCGAGGTGCCGAACAGGCGGGGCAAATCATTGAGCGAGGCGTTGTAATCGATGCGCAGGCCGCTGGGCAGTTTCTCGCCCGAGGCGATGACGGCGAACACACCCTCGAGCCCCTTGACCAGTCCGGTCAAGGGCTGCGGCAGCCCCAGCACGACCTTGCCGGCGCGGTGCGCGATTTCCGGCACATAGCGCAGCAGATGGATGATCTCGGCGATGCCCTGTTCGGCCCACAGCAAGATGGTTTGGCCGACCAGTTCGTCGTCACCGTTCCAGCTTTGGCCGGGCGGTTGCGGGCGGGTGCGGCCCACGGCCTGCCAGCGCCATTCCAGGTCGTCCCACGCCCCTTGCAGATGGCCGTCCAGCAGGTTCAGCCGCGCCCGGCCCAGATGGGCATGGGGGTTGGACGGCATGATCGCCAGGGATCGTTCCAACTGATCCTGGGCTTCGTCCATGCGGCCCAGGCCGATCAGGGTCTGTCCCAGCCCCGATAGGGCCAGGGCGTTGTCGGCATCCATGGCCAGGATGCTGTGATACAGATCGATCGCGGCGGCCAGATCCATGCGCCGGGCCAAAAGATCGGCCAATTGCTGGCGGGCGTCGATCAGGTCGGGCGCCTGGGCGATGGCCCGGCGCAGGGCCGATTCCGCCGCCGCTTCGTGCCCTTCGCTCAACAGCAGCAGGGCCAGGCCATGCCAGGCCTGGGCCGGCGGCGCCGGTTCACGCACCAAGGCGGTGAAGATCACCCGCGCTTCGTCCGGGCGGCCCAGCCCTTGCAGGGTGAGGGCCAGTTCAAGACGGGCTTCCAGATGATGGCTGTCGTGGTCCAGCACCTTCATCAGCACCGGCAGCGCCTCACGCGTGCGGCCAAGGGCGCGCAGCATGGCACCTTTACCGGCCAGGGCGCCGGCATGAGCCGGGTCGATGGTCAGCGCCGCGTCATAGGCGGCCAGCGCATTGGCGTAATCGACGGCATCGCGGGCAGCACGGGCGGCATACAATTCGGCTTCCATGGCGGCACTGTCCATAGCCGGCTCGCCCATGTGGTCCATGACGCTCTTCCCCCGATCGTGCGTTACTCACACCCCCAGGCAGTCAAGCGCGGCTGTGCCTAAGGGTCAAGTGTAAACAAAACCAGGATAGGCCCATAGCCGACAAACGTCATCCACCGGCATTGGTTTTTTCGTATTCTTCCAGGGCGGTGGTGATGGCGGCGCGGGCTTTTTGCACCGATGCCGCCTTGATCGGACCGAAGCCCCGGATGTGCAGTGCCAACAGGGCAATGCCCACCGCGGCATCGTGGTTGGAGGCATCGAGCCGGGCCAGCAGCCGATCGATGACGCAATCGTATTCCTTGATCAAATCCCGTTCCATCCGCCGTTCGGCGCTGTGGCCGAAGGGATCGGCCCAGGTGAAGCGCAATCCTTTCAGCCGCGCCAGCCCTTTCATCAGAATCAGCATCCACGGACCAAAACGGTGCTTGGCGGCGCCGAACCAGGGCGGCGCCAGATGTGGCTCGACCTTGTCCCAATGCTCGAACTCTGCGGCTATGGATTGGACGAAGGCCGGATCGCTGTAAAGCCGGGCCACCTCGTATTCATCCTTGTAGGTCATCAGTTTGGCCAGGGCGCGGGCCACCGCCTCGGTCAGGGCGGTGGAGCCGGAAATGGCCGCCTCGGCCCGTCGCACCTGATCGATTCGGGCCTGATAGCGTTCGGCCCATTTTCTCCCGCCCCAGCGGCGCAACTCGGTGACGCGGATGGCGATGATGTCGTCGATGGTCCTGGCGGGCAGGGGCGGCGGCGTCACCAGGGCCTGCACCGCTGCCCGGTCATGGGCGGCGCGGCGGCCCCACAAAAAGGCGCGCTTGTTGAAATCGGGGGCGGCGCCGTTCAGGTCGATGGCGGTCAGGATGGCTTCCAGCGACAACGGCAGCAGGCCGCGCTGCCAGGCGAAGCCGACCACGAACAGGTTGGCGGCGATGGCATCCCCCATCAGCGCCTTGGCCAGCCGGGTGGCGTCGATGAAATCGGCCTGGGCGCCGGCGGTGATGGCGTGGCGCATGGCGGTGTCGGGAAAGTCCAGATCGGGGGCGTGGGTGAAGGTGGCGGGCATGGATTGGTGGCTGTTGACCACCGCTTGTGTTACCCCCGCCTTCAGCTTGCTCAGGGTGTCGAAGCCGGCGGCGGTGACCATGTCGCAGGCCAGCAGCAGATGGGCGCCGCCATCGGCGATGCGGGTGGCGAACAGCTTGGCCGGATCGTCGCACAGGCGCAGATGGCTGACCACGGCACCGTTCTTTTGCGCCAATCCGGTCTGGTCCAGGCTGGTGACGCCCTTGCCGTCCAGATGGGCGGCCATGCCGAGAACCTGGGCAACGGTAACCACACCGGTGCCGCCGATGCCGGTGACGATAATGGCATAGGGCTGTTCCGCCGATGGCAGGACCGGTTCCGGCAAGGGGGGGAAGGCGTCGGCTTCCACTTCCGCCGGTTTCTTGGTCTGTACCCCGGTAACGGTGACGAAGGCCGGGCAGAAGCCCTTGGCGCAACTGAAATCCTTGTTGCAGGCCGATTGGTCGATGGCGCGCTTGCGGCCCCATTCGGTTTCCACCGGGACCACGGCGACGCAATTGGATTTGTCGCCGCAATCGCCGCAGCCTTCGCAGACCCTTTGGTTGATGAACAGGCGTTCCGGCGGCTCTTCCATCAGGCCGCGCTTGCGCCGGCGGCGCTTTTCGGCGGCGCAGGTCTGGTCGTGGATCAGCACCGACACGCCGGGCCAGTCGCGCAATTCCCGTTGCACCGCGTCGAGATGGTCGCGGTGGTGGAGGGTGGTGCCCGGCGGCAGCCGGTCGGCATAGGTGACGGTGCGGTCCGAGGTGACGGCGATGCGCTCGACTCCCTCCGCCCGCACCTGGGCAGCGATGGCCGGCACGTCCAGCGGGCCGTCCATGGGTTGACCGCCGGTCATGGCGACGGCGTCGTTGAACAAGATCTTGTAGGTGATGTTGACGTGGGCGGCGACGCAGGCGCGGATGGCCAGCAGGCCGGAATGGTAATAGGTGCCGTCGCCCAAATTCTGGAACACGTGGCGCCGACGGGTGAAGGGGGCTTGGCCGATCCAGTTGGTGCCTTCGCCGCCCATCTGAGTATAGGTCTCTGTGTGGCGTTCCGGCATCCAGGTGGCCATGATGTGGCAGCCGATACCGCCCATGGCGTGGCTGCCTTCCGGCACCAGGGTCGAGGAATTGTGCGGACAGCCGGCGCAAAAATAGGGCACGCGGGCAAAGCCCTGGGGCACATCGGCCAGGGCCGCCTGCTTGGAATCCAGCCAGTCCAGCCGCTCGCGCACCCGCAGGCTGGTATAGAACCGACCGATGCGACCAGCGATGACGCGGGCGACCAGGGCCGGGTTCAGTTCGCCATGGCTGGGCAGCAGCGGCGCCCCGGCCTCGTCGGTCTTGCCCACCACCCGTGGCCGCAGCGCGCCATCCCAATTGAACAATTGGGCGCGTAACTGGTCCTCGATCACCGGGCGCTTTTCCTCGATCACCAGGATTTCGTCCAAGCCCTGGCAAAAGGCGCGGATGCCTTCCTGCTCCAGCGGCCAGGTCATGGCTACCTTGTAGATGGCCAGCCCCATGGCGCCGGCATAGTCGGCATCGATGCCCAGATCGTCCAGGGCTTGCAGCACGTCCAGTGTCGCCTTGCCGGTGGTGATTATGCCGAAGCGGCGGTGGCGGGCGCCGATAATGGTGCGGTCCAGATGGTTGGCGCGGGCGAAGGCGAGGGCGGCGGGCAGCTTGTGGCGCAGCAGCCGTTCTTCCTGGGCCAGGAAGCGGTCTGGCCAGCGGATGGACAGCCCGCCTTCGGGCAGAGCCAAGTCCAACGGCGTCACATTGTGTACGCGCCACGGATTGACGTCGATGGTGGCCGAGCTTTCCACCGTTTCGGTCACCGCCTTGACCCCGACCCACAGGCCGGAAAAGCGTGACAGCGCCCAGCCGGTCAGGCCGAAATCCAGCAAGTCCTGAACATTGGCTGGGTTGAGCACCGGCATGTTCATGGCCATGAACAACTGTTCCGACTGGTGCGCCATGGTCGACGACCGCGCGCCGTGGTCGTCGCCGGCCAGCACCAGCACACCGCCATGGCGGGCGGTGCCGGCGGAATTGGCGTGCTTGAAGGCATCGGCGGCGCGGTCCAGCCCCGGCCCCTTACCGTACCAATAGGAAAAGACGCCATCGGTCTTGGCCTCACCCGACAAGCCCACCTGCTGACTGCCCCAGATGGCGGTGGCGGCCAGATCCTCGTTGAGGCCGGGCTGGAAGTGGATGTCGTGCAGGGCCAGATGCTTTTGCGCCCGCCACAATTCCTTGTCCAAGCCTGACAGCGGCGAGCCGCGATAGCCGGAGATGAAGCCGGCGGTATCCAGCCCCTGAGCACGGTCGCGGTCGCGTTGGATCATGGGCAGGCGGACCAGGGCCTGAACCCCGGACAGGAACACGCGGCCGCTTCTGGCGGTGTATTTGTCTTCCAAGGTGATCTTGCTGGAAATGGACATGGCGCACCTCCTTTCCGGCAGGTGGGAAGGGGTGGGAGCATCGCAAAGGGGGGAGGTGAAAAACGCAACAAAACCCAGGGTCGGGCAGGACGGGCGCAATAAAATTGCCATGGGCTCGACCAAATGGGGGGGTGATTTCCGCCCGCAGGCAGGCTATATGGGGGCAGCCTGAAAAGTTGGGATTGGTCTGATGAGTGTGCTTGTCACCGGAGCCGCCGGCTTCATTGGATATAACACCTCGCTGCGCCTGTTGGCGCGAGGCGAGCAGGTAGTTGGCGTCGATAGTCTGAACGCTTATTACGACCCGGCGCTCAAGGCCAAACGGCTGGATCATCTGCGCCAGCATCCCGGTTTCAGCTTCGTCCAGGCCGACATCGCCGACCGTGCTGGCATGGCGGCGGTGGCCCAGGCCCATCCCGACATCACCGCCTATATCAATCTGGCCGCCCAGGCCGGGGTGCGCCATTCGCTGACGGCGCCGCACGAATACAGCCATTCCAACGTCGAAGGCCATCTGGTCATGTTGGAACTGGCCCGCGCCAACAAGAATTGCCGGCATTTCGTCTATGCCAGCTCGTCATCGGTCTATGGCGCCAACACCAAGCTGCCGTTCTCGGTGGACGACCGGGTGGACCAGCCCATCTCGCTTTATGCCGCCACCAAGCGCGCCGGCGAATTGATGAGCCATTCCTATTCCCATCTTTACCGTATCCCCACCACCGGCCTCAGGTTCTTCACCGTCTACGGCCCGTGGGGGCGCCCGGACATGGCCGCCTATCTGTTCGCCACCGCCATCCTGGCCGGCAAGCCGATCACCGTGTTCAACAACGGCGACATGCGCCGCGACTTCACCTATATCGACGATATCGTCTCGGGTGTTGTCGGCGTGCTCGATAATCCGCCCGCCGACGACGGCGTGGCACCGCCGTGCCGGCTTTACAACATCGGTAACAACAACTCGGAAAAGCTGATGGATTTCATCGGTTTGATCGAGCAGTGCCTGGGTCGCAAGGCGGAATACGATTTCCGCCCCATGCAGCCGGGCGACGTCAAGGAAACCTATGCGGATATTTCCGCCATCCAAAAAGATGTGGGTTTCGCACCGACCACGCCGATCACCGTGGGCGTGCCCAAGTTCATCGACTGGTTCAAGACCTATCACGGGGTGTGAGCGGCACCGGGCAGGGTGAAATGGAAGCGGGTGCCGGCTTCGGCCGGTGACTCGATCCAGATGGTGCCGCCGTGGCGCTCGACGATGCGCTTGCAGATGGCCAGGCCGATGCCGGTGCCCGGGTATTTATGCGCCGGATGCTGGCGGCGGAAGATTTCGAACGGGTCGGGGCCGGACAGGTCCATGCCGATGCCGTTATCGGTGATGGTGAAGCGCCACATCGCGCCCTCTTGGCATGCACCGACCGTGATCACCGGTTGCTGGCCGGGCGGCTGGAACTTGATGGCATTGGCCAACAGGTTCTGAAACAACTGCATCATCTGGATCGGGTCGCCCACGATGACGGGCAGGGCGGCGACCTGGATGTGGGCGTCACTGGATTTGATCGCCTCGTCCAGGTTTTCCATGGCCTGGGCGCAGGACTCGGCGCTGGAAAATGTGGTGAACTCGGCCATCTGACCGTCGACGCGGGTATAGGTCAGCAAATCATTGATCAGGGCGTGCATGCGTTGGCCGCCGCTGACGATGAAGCCGATATATTCATCGGCGCGCTGGTCCAGTTGGCCGCCATATTGGCGCGACAGCAATTGCGCGAACGAGACGATGCTGCGCAGCGGTTCCTGCAAATCGTGCGAGGCGACGAAGGCGAAGCGTTCCAGCTCGCGGTTGGCGGCGGCCAGATTATCCAGCGTCTGTTGCAGCACCCGCTCACGCGCTTGCCGTTCGGCGATGTCGCGTTCCAGTTCGGCGTTGACGCCCGATAATTCCCGGTAGGCCGCTTCCAGATTGGTGGCCATGGTGGCGAAAGAGGCGGTCAGTTGGTCCAGTTCATCCGGGGTGGATGGCTGGCGGCGGTGCAGTTTCAGCGGTGGGGCCGAGCCGTGGGCATCGTAGCGGCTGAAATACTGGGCGATGGTCACCAGATGGCGGGTGATCAGACGGTGGACGATGTAAAGGGTGAACAGCGAGACGATGAAGGTCTTGATCCCCTGGCTGGCCAGGATGATCATGACTTTCTCGCGCAGACGGTCGTGGACGCCGTCCAGACTGGCCTCGACCCGCAGCACGCCGATCTGGCGGGTTTGCCCACGATTCTCGCGCAGCAACGGGTAGTCGCGCCCCCGGCTGGGGCCGTCGCCCAGGATTCCGGCCTGGACCCGAAGCGGTTTGGCGACGCCGCTGGTGGTTTCCCGCACTTCGGCGAATTGTATGTCGGGCAGGCGCAGCAAGCCGTCCAAGTGCAGGCGTAGGCCGGCGGCATCCACGTTCCACAGTGCCACCGCCAGACTGTCCGGGCTGCTGTTGCCGATGTCACGCAGCCGGTTGTCGATCGTGCCCATGTCGTGGCGGTAATCCAAGTACAGTTGCAACCCGGTTGACACAAGGGTGACCATGGAACTGAACAGCACGATCAGCACCAGAACCCGCAGGCCGATACCGCGCAAGGACGGGCGATGCTTGTTCATGAGAAAAAATTGCTACGGAAGATGGCGTCCAGCGTGCCGTCGTCGCGCATGTCGCGGATGGCCCGGTTGAACTGCTCCATGGCGTTCAGGTGCGGGGATTTCAGCGAGCATTGCAGCACCAGATCCATCTGGCTCAGCAGCAATTGCGGACCGAGGTGATGGTCCAGGCCCATCTGTGCCGCCAGATAGCGGATGGTGGGCATGGCCCCGGCCACCGCTTCGACCCGGCCATGGGCAAGCTTGCGCAGGCCGGTCTGGTAGTCGGTGTCGAATTCCTTGCGCAGTCGCGCATTCTCGTCGAAACCGCCGCCCATGGCCAAGCCGCGCAGCACGGAAATGCCGTTCAGCCGGTGCAGGTCGTCGAAGCCGTCGAGCCTGACCCCCTTGGCGGCGATGATGCCCACCGGGTGATGGGCCAGCAACTCGCCTTTTTTGACGATGCCGGCGCGGGTGTCGTTCCAGACGATGATGGTGCAGTCCTGCGCCCCGGTTTCCAGTTCGCGGTCGATGCGGGCGAAGGGATGCAAGGTGATGGCGATGCTGTGGCCGGTGCGGCGCTGGAACTCGGCCACCACCGCAGGAAACACCCCCACCGGCTTTTGCGTCGTCGGATCAAGCGAAGCCCAGGGCGCCACGTCGATGGTGATAAAGCGCAGCTCTCCCGCTCTCGCCGGGACGAAAGACAGAAGCAGCATCAGCATTATCAGCGCCGTCCGGGCCATACCTTGCCCCGCCCCCCACATAACGGACCGAGCAAAGCATAGCGCGCATGGCAAGGTTTTGCCATCACAAGTATTGAGGGTGTTCAAATGGTGGTAAGCCCGCCTGTGTCAACTCTGTTTACGTTTATTTGTGTGTTTTGAATCAGGTCAATGGGCTGCTTTGTTAAAGTATGCGGTCAGTCTGTCCGGTCGCCGTACAGCCTTTCGATCTGCTCGGCGAAATGCTGCCGAATGACGTGACGCCGAATTTTCATGGTCGGTGTCAACATCAGGTTGTCAGTGGTGAAGGCTTGATCGATCACGGCGTGACGGCGGATTTTCTCGATGGTCGACAACCCGTTATTGACACGCTCGACCGCCTTGGCCACCTGGGCGGTATCGCATTCCTCGGCGGCGACGAGCAGCGCCACCAGATGCGGACGCTTGTCGCCATGGACCATGGCCTGGGCGATTTCCGGCTGAAGCGTCAGCAAGCCCTCGATGCGCTGGGGCGAGATATTGTCACCGCCCGAGTTGACGATGATGTCCTTCTTGCGGTCGGTGATGCGGATATAGCCGTCCGCGTCCATTTCGCCGATGTCGCCGGTGTGCAGCCAGCCGTCGGCACCGATGGCCCGCGCCGTCGCCTCGGCGTCGCGCCAATAGCCCTGCATCAGCACCTCGCCCTTGACCAGGATTTCGCCGTCATCGGCGATGCGGACGCTGATGCCCTCGAGCGGCGGTCCCACCGTGTCCAACTTGATCAGGGATGGCGGCGAGCAGGAAATGGCCGGCCCCGCCTCGGTCTGGCCATAACCTTGCAGGATGCGCACGCCCAGCGCGGCGAAGAACGCGCCGACCTCGAAGGCCAGGGGGGCGCCGCCCGAGACCAGCGCCTTCAGCCGCCCGCCGAAGCGCTGACGTACCTTGGCGCGGACCAGATGGTCCAGGGCCAGATCGGCCAGTCTTTCGCCCCAGCTCAGGTGCTGGCCGGTCAGCCGCTTGGTGCCCAGGCGCAGGGCGGCGAGAAACAGCTTTTCCTTGGCCCCGCCCTGACGGCGCAGGGCACCCAGGATGCGGGCGCGCATGCTTTCATAAAGGCGCGGCACCGCGGTCATGATGGTGGGGCGCACCTCGGCCATGTTGGCGGCCAGTTGGTCCAGGCTTTCGGCGTAAGCGATGGTGGCGCCGATGCTGAGCGGAAAGATCAGCCCCACCGTGTGTTCGTAGGAATGGGATAAGGGCAGGAAGGACAGGAATACCTGATCGCCCAGCCCCAGGTCGCGCAACAGCGCATGGGCGCCCAGGCAATCGGCCAGCAGGGCGCCATGGGACAGCATCACCCCGCGCGGCGCGCCGCCGGTACCCGAGGTGTGGATGATGCAGGCGGTGTCATCGCGGCGCAGTCGGGCGGCGCGGTCGCGCATGGCTTGGTGCGTGTCCGCGCCCATGCCTAACACCTGTTGCCAATCCAGCACGGCGAAACCGGGGGCTTGGGCCAGACGCGGCGGCTCCAGGCAGATCAGGGTGGGCGGCTGGCTGGCCCTGGCCGCCGCCGGCATCACCCGCTCGGCCAGGGCCAGGGTCGAGACGATGACCAGCCGGGCCTGGACGTTTTCCAGGATGTGGCGGTGATCGTCGGTGGTGTTGGTGACATAGGCCGGCACGGTGATGCCGCCGGCGATCATGATGGCCAGATCGGCGATGGCCCATTCGGGCCGGTTTTCCGACACCAGCATGACGCGGTCGCCGGGTTCCAGCCCCAAGCGGACCAGACCGCCGGCCAGGGACAGGGCGGCGTCGATGGTCTGGCGCCACGACAGATAATGCCAGGCACCGTCACGCTTGGCCCCCAGCAGGGGGCGATCGCCCAAGTCTTCGGCCTGATCCAGGACCATGGCCGGGATGCTGGGGCAGGATGCGAAATCCACAGGCATGATTCCTCCCATTGGCACTTGATCCGTGCCGTTTCGCGCCATCTTATAGGGGCACGTTGCCTTTACTGATAATCCCAACCGGGACAGGAGTCACTGGATGAGCACCAAGAATAACGCCGCCGATCTGGGCAATTTGCCCGAATGGGATCTGACCGACCTGTACCCGGCCCCGGATTCAGCCGAGTTGGCCGCCGATCTGGATAAGGCGGAGGCGGTGGCCAAGGCGTTCAGCCAGCGCTATGACGGCAAGCTGGCGGCGATTTCCGGCGACGATTTCGGCGACGCCATCGCCGAATATGAACGCCTGGGCGAAATCATGTATCGGGCCATGTCCTATGCCCAGCTTTACTATGCCGGCGATCAGACCGACCCGGAACGCGGCCGCTTTCACCAGGGCATCCACGAACGCATCACCGACATTTCGTCGCACACCTTGTTCTTCACCCTGGAAATCAACCGCCTTGACGACGCGGTGCTGGAAGACAAGCTGAAAGCGGCCAAGACCGCCCATTACGGCCCGTGGCTGCGCGACGTCCGCGTTTTCCGCCCGCACCAATTGTCGGACGAGGTCGAGCGCCTGCTGCACGACAAGTCGGTGGCCGGGCGGTCGGCCTGGAACCGGCTGTTCGACGAAACCATGGCGCGGCTGCGCTTTCCGCTCGACGGCAAGATGCTGACCTCGGCCGAGGCGCTGCACCTGATGAGCGACCGCGACCCGGCCAAGCGCAAGGCCGCCGCCGAGACCCTGGGCAAGGTGCTGACCGAGAATACCGGCCTGTTCGCCCTGATCACCAACACCTTGGTCAAGGACAAGGAGATCGAGGACAAGTGGCGCAAATATGCCCGTCCGCAATCCTACCGCAACCTGTCCAATCAGGTGGAGGACGAGGTGGTCGACGCCCTGGCCGCCGCCGTCAAGGGCTGTTACGGCCAGTTGTCGCACCGCTATTATGCCCTGAAGGCCAAGTGGTTCGGCGTCGATCAACTGGATTACTGGGACCGCAACGCGCCGCTTCCCGATGTCGCCGACCGCACCTATAGCTGGGAGCAGGCGCGCGACAGCGTGCTGGACGCCTATGGTGCCTTCAGCCCCGACATGGCGGCTCTGGGCAAGCGTTTCTTCGACGGCAACTGGATCGACGCCCCGGTCCGTCCGGGCAAGTCGCCCGGTGCCTTCGCCCATCCCACCGTCACTACCGCCCACCCCTATCTGCTGGTCAATTACCAGGGCAAGGTGCGCGACATCATGACCCTGGCGCACGAGTTGGGCCACGGCGTCCATCAGGTGCTGGCGGCGGGGCAAGGCGGGCTGATGGCCGACACCCCCCTGACCCTGGCGGAAACCGCCTCGGTGTTCGGCGAGATGCTGACCTTCCAGTCCATGCTGGCCAAGGAAACCGAGCCGGCGCGACGCAAGGCCATGCTGGCCGGCAAGGTGGAGGACATGCTGAACACGGTGGTGCGTCAGGTGGCGTTCTATCAATTCGAGTGTCTGGTCCACGACGAACGCCGGCGCGGCGAATTGTCGCCCGACCGTATCGGCGAATTGTGGATGCAGGTGCAGGTGGAAAGCCTGGGCCCGGCCCTGCGCTTCGACGACGGCTACAAGTCGTTCTGGACCTATATCCCGCACTTCGTCCACACGCCGTTCTACGTCTACGCCTATGCTTTCGGCGATTGTCTGGTCAATTCGCTGTATTCGGTCTATCGCAACGGCGCGCCGCACTTCGCCGAAAAGTACCTGGACATGCTGCGCGCCGGCGGCACCAAGCGGCACCAGGACTTGCTGGCCCCGTTCGGTCTCGATGCCGGCGATCCGGCGTTCTGGCGTCAGGGTCTCGACGTGGTGGTCGGTTTCATCGACGAGTTGGAAGCGATGTAAAGGCGATGGATAAGGCCGGTTCCACCCGCTTTCGGTTGGTGGGATCGGTCTAAACCATTGCTTGTTTTTGTGATTTCATTCTGAATGTGGTTAGTTGTGTCCAGTTGCGTTCAAGCGTGAGGGCAAGCATGGTCAAGCATTCGCCTCCACCCACCCGTTACCCTGCCGTCACAGTCCAGGCTAAGCCCGCGACTGGCCGTCCGGGAATTCCGCCTCCGCCGACCCGCTATGGCACAGCCGCGGCGCAGCCAAAACCCGCCATAGTATCGCGTAGTTCCGCCATACCACCGCCGACCCGATATTCCTCGGGGGGGAGTGATACGGTGCAGCCCATGTGTGCACTTGTTCCGTCGCGACGGGCGATCCAGCGGATGGAGGAGCGGCCATCGACACCGATACCGGATGGGGCGGATATGGAGAGATTGGGTGCTTTGGGGTATTCGTGGCCAAGCGAGGAGAGCAATACATTCCATGGATATGTGGAGGGCAGGGATGTGCCAAAGCATTCCCTGAATTGCTGGCAAGCTCTGCTGTTTTTCCTAATAGAAAAAGGTTATCTAAAGAGAGAAATGGCTGCTGCCGTCGCGAGTGGAGTAAGTTATGAAGAAAGTGAAAGATTTCTTCATTCTATAATAGATTTTACGACCGCCGAAAATGTTAAAGTAAGCAGTGTTGCTGTTTCGGCGGGAAAGATTATTGGATTCTTTGACAATGATGGTGAGGGGTTGTTTCATGTCGGCCTGTCTCTAGGTGGTCGCACCATGTGGTCGCATGCAAGGGGACATGAAAGCACAGTCGAAACAATCGAGGATTACCTGAAGGGCATGGGATCAGACTCTCGCGTCAAGGCTGACGACGTATATGCCTATCGGATCAAGCCGGAAGCCAAGGCCTAGCAGCCTGGGCGGATGAAATCAGGCCTTTGATCCCAGCATGGTCTTGAGGCGCGCGATTTCGCCCGATTGATACCGGATGCGTGCGGCCATCACTTCCAACAGCTTGACGGCGATGATGTCGCTTTTTTCCAGCCGGGCCATGAATTCCGCCCCTTTGATCACCACCACTTCCGACGGCTCGAGGATCTGGGCCGAGGCCATGCGCGGGCGGTCGTCCAGCACCGCCATCTCGCCGATGATGTCGCCGGGCTTGGACAGGTCCAGATACAGCTCGCGCCCGTCCGGGGTGGTCTTGGAAATCTGCACCAGCCCGTCATCCAGCACATAGCATTCGCCGTTGCTGGCATCGCCCTGGTGGAACAGGTATTCGCCCGGACGCAAGGTGCGGCGGTTATGGGTGGCCGGGCCGGAGGTGGTGACCTGGGGCTTGCCGGCGATCACCGCCTGGGCGCCGCGCATCTGTTCCACCGCGTCGGCGATGGCGTTGCCCATGCTCGACGAGTTGCGCAAGGTGCCGGCGATGCGCAGTGCCATGGGCCGCAGGGATTCGTCGGCGGGCAGTTCGGCCAGGGCTTCGATCATCACCGCCGCCCGCTCGGCGTCGTCGGCGCGGCACAAGGCCGGCTCGCGGAAGGCGCCGAACGATCCCAGCAGCTTGCCGGCGCCGTTGCTGGACTGGATCGAGCGGGCCACGTGCAGCAGGCGGGCGGTGGCGAAGTTCTCCACCTTGAGGACGCCCTTGGGCGACAGATAGGCCTCTGACGGCGACAGACACAGGCCGGTCTGGCCGATGCGCTGGCTCAGTTCGAACAGCGACAACAGCCGGACCATGGCCGAGGCGGCAAAGGCCGAGCTGATGTTCTCCACCCGCTTGGGCAGGCGGCTGAGGGGCAGGCCGTCGGGCGGTTCCGACACCACGTAGAGGCGGTGGTCGTCCTGCAACAGGTCTTCCGCCTGCAACACGCTGGGATGGGTGGTGGTGCGGGCCTGGCTGACATCCGCTTTCAGCAGATCGGGGCCATAGCCGGTGCCGGCATGGTTCAGGATATCCTTGGGGATGCCATAGATCACCACCTGCCGGTCCGACTTGGTGTCCTGGCAGCGGGCGTGGATGATGCCGCATTCCACTTCGCTGGATTGCACCCGATAGCGGTCGAACAAGGTTCCCGGCAGCATGACGCTGGATTCGCTCATGGATCGTTCCCCAGATTAAGGCGGCCATGATACTGTCGATGACCAATGATGGCGAGATGGTTGAACCAACCGGAAAGGAATAGGCCCATGGTTTGGAAGATGGGATGTGCTTTTGCCGCGCTGCTGCTGGCGGCTCCGGCCTGGGCCGGTTCGGTGGGGACGATCAAGACGGTGACGGGCGAGGCCCATGTGCAGCGCGGCGGCCAGAACATGGCGGCGGCCCCGGGGCTGGCCTTGGAACAAAGCGATGCCATCGTCACCGGCAATGACGGCAGCGTCGGCCTGACGTTGCGCGACAACACCACGCTGTCGGTGGGGCCGCGCACCAGCATGGGTCTGGACGAATTCGACTTCGAGCCGGCGGCGGGCAACATGAAGCTGGTCACCTCGGTGGCGCGCGGCACCATGATGATGACGTCGGGGACCATCGCCAAGCTGGCGCCCGAGAAAGTGTCGGTGGTGACCAAGTCGGGCACCATCGGCGTGCGCGGCACCCGTTTCGTCGTCAGTGTGGAAGAATGAGCATGCCCCGCATCCTCGCCGCCCTGGCGGTGCTCACCCTGCTGGCCGGCTGCGCCCGTCCGGCGGCTTATGTGGTTCTGTTGGACCAGCCCGATCATCCCGGCAGCGCCGTCACCTGGACCAATCAGGCCGGCACCCAGGTGGTGGCCACCCCCGGCAGCGGTACCGGCGCCGATCGTGCCGATGTCAAGCCGGCGGACGTCTTCGCCGTGCCGGAAAAGGATATTCAGGACCGCTTCGGCCAAGCCATCAAGGCGCAGCCGCGCACGCCCAAATCCTTTTTGCTGTATTTCCAGTTCCAGTCCACCGACCTGACCCCCGAATCGAAGGCGTTGCTGCCGTCGGTGCTGGACGAGGTCAAGGCGCGCCCGGCTCCCGATCTGTCGATCATCGGCCATACCGACGGCATGGGCGACGCCAAGTACAATTATGAACTGGGCCTGCGTCGGGCCAAGGAAGTGCAATCCATGGTCACCGCCTTGGGCATCGAACCCAGGATGATCGAGGTGACCAGCCATGGCCAAAGCAACCCGCTGGTGCCGGAAGCCAAGGGCAAGGGCGAGGCCAAGAACCGCCGGGTGGAAGTGACGGTACGGTAGGTCTCCCCGTTGTGGCGTCGTGAGTGGAAAGAACCAGCAGCAACACGGATGGACGTTGGCGAACCTATAAATTTATTGATGTCTCCACCTTTCTCTCCGTCATACCCGCGCAGGCGGGTATCCAGGAGTCGCGGATAAGCTGGTGGTGCACCCTCTGGACTCCCGCCTACGCGGGAGTGACGGTAAAAGGGAGCGGATGAATTCATACGCTCAGGTACGGGTAACACGGATTTTGTTTTTATCCGTGTTCATCCGGGCCAATCCGCGTCCATCCGTGTTGCGGCTGGTTTTCCCCGCCTGCACTGACGGCTGCCGGGCCTATTTCTCCGCCAACACCACCCGCACACCGCTTTCCCCCGCGTGCAACCGCTTCAGGTGGAACGCCGCCAACGGGTCGCTGTCGGCCAAGGGGGCAAAGGCGTCCGCCGCCGCCGCCGTATCTCCCGCCGCCATCAGCGCATAGGCGGCCAGATAGGCTTGGGCATCGCTGCCGGCGGGCAGCGGCTCGAAGGCCAAGGTGGCTTCGCTTTTGCCTTTTAGCACCAGTTCGCCCACCGGACGGCCATGGAAATCCAGGCATCGCTCGACCGTACTGCCGGCGACGCAGATATGGGTGCCCAGGTGGCGGTTGACGGTTTCCAGCCGCGCCGCCGCGTTGACCGCGTCGCCCAGGGCGCGGTAATCGGAAATGCTGCCGCCGCCCACATTGCCGATGGTCACCATGCCGGTATTGACGCCGATGCGGGTGAGACCCAAGGCGTGGCCCTGTTCGCGCATGCGGATGACATAGGCGCGGCTGAAGGCATCCATCTCCAGGGCGCAGGCCACGGCGCGGGCGGCGTGGTCGGGCTGCATCACCGGGGCCGAGAACATCACCGCCACCGCGTCGCCGACGATGCGGTCCAGCGTGCCCTGATGAGTGAAAGCGATCCTGACCATGCCGTCGATATAACCGTTCAGCACGTGCAGCAAGGTGGCCGGGTCGGATTTTTCCACCAAGGTGGTGAAGCCGGCCAGATCGGTCATGACGAAGGAACATTCGCGGCGTTCGCCGCCCACCGCCAGCGATTGCGGGTTGTCCAGCAGATGGCGCACCAGATTGGGCGAGATATAGCGGGCGAAGGCCCCCCTGATGAAGGCGCGTTCCGCCTGATCCTGGCGATGGCGGACCAGGGCGGTGATGCCATGGGCGATGATGGCGGCGGCCAGGGCCGGCAGCGGGTCGGCCAACAGCCGCATGTCCAGGAACAACAGGGCGGTCAGCCCCAGCAACAGCGTGGCGACGGCCAGGGTGGTCAAGGCCCCTGCCAGGGGCGCCATCCAGGCGGCGGCGGCGATCAGGATCAGGCCGGCGATCACCGCCAGCAGGGTTTCCGCCCCCTCCATCCAATCAGGCCGCTGGGGCAGGGCGCCCAGTTGCGCCGCTTCCGCCGCCTCGGCGTGCATGACCACGCCAGGGACGATGTCGCCATGCGGGGTCAGGCGCAAATCCAGCAGGCCCTTGGCCGAGGCGCCGACGAAGACCACGTGGCCGTCAAGGGCACGGGGATCGGCGCTGCCGTCCAATACCTTCCAGGCGGGGACGAAGCGTTCGGCTTGTGGTTTGGTGTAGTGCAGGTGCACCGATCCTTGCGCATCCACCGGGATTTGCAAGGGGCCCAGGGCCAATTGGGTCAGTGCCCCGGTTTCCGCCGCCGCTTTGACCAGGATGTTGCGCTTGCCGGTGGCGACGCGCAGGGCTTCCAGGGCCAGGGACGGGTGCAACTGGTCGCCCAGGCGGACGATCAGCGGCACCCGGCGGATGATGCCGTCGCCATCGGCGGTGAAGGCGACGGCGCCGGTGCCGGCGGCGGCCTGTTCCAAGGCGGGCAACGAGCGCACGCCCTGGCCCAGATCGGGCAGGGCGGCCAGCGGATTGGGGCCGGAAAAGATGAAACGGGCCTTGGCCGGGCTTTGCTCACCCGCCGATTGATGGCTGGCGGCGAAGCCGGTGACCACGCCGCCGCCGGCGATGGCCGCAGCCAGGACCGCGTCGGGATCGGGCAGGGTCAGGATGGTCTGGCGCATGGCCGGCGACAGCGGCCAATCGGCCGAGACGCGGGTGGGCGCGGTGCGGTCGGGCTCGGCCAGGATGATATCAAGGGCGATGGCAGCCGCCCCGGCGGCGCGCAAATTTTCCACCAAAGCTGCCAGATGGTGGCGCGGCCACGGCCATTGCCCCAGCTTGGCCAAGGAATCCTCGTCGATGTCGACGATGCGCACCGGCACCGGCACATAGGGGCGTGGCCACAGATTTTGCAGGGTGTCGAAGGCCAGATGGTCCAACCGGGTGCGCGCCTGCGGCACCAACAGCAGGGCGAAGACGGCCAGCACCAGGGCGGCGCCGCCCAGGGCGGCCGCCCGCATCTTGGCCTTTGCCTTGCCGGTCATGGCTGCTGCCTGATGATTGTCATGCCGCTTTATCCCCCATTGGAGTACCATTTTCACCCTGTGGCCACTGTATCGCAGGGGAATGGCCTTCACACCCCACCCGCATGGGCGGGGTTGATCTGCCCGTGTCAACTACTCAGAGGTCATAAGTGGCCAACAGGGGCTCGCCTAAGCCGGCAATGTCGTGTAGGCAATCACCATGGTGCGCCGCACAAAAGCGCAGCAGGGGAATCTTTAGTTCAGATAAACCTGATGCAGCGCAATAAAAAGACAGGGCCAAGGACGTCATGATATATAAAATTTCCTGAACACCCTTGGCAGCGTGGCGTAAGCCGTGCATTCTGCCTTTCTAATATAGAGCGGCCCGTCTCTTTAAGCAGGGGAAAGAACATGAAGATCGCCATACCGAAGGAGCGTCGCGCGGGGGAAACCCGGGTGGCCGCCTCGCCCGATACGGTGAAGAAGTACGTCCAGATGGGCTTCGAGGTGCAGGTCGAAGCCGGTGCCGGTAGCGGCGCCTCCATCGCCGACGCGGTTTATGCCGAGGCCGGGGCGACCATCGCCGCCGATGCCCAGGCCGCCTTCGACGCCGATGTGGTGCTGAAGATCGCGCGCCCCACCGATGATGAAATCGGCCTGCTGCGCGAAGGCGCGGTGCTGATCGCCGGTCTGTCGGCCCTGACCAACAAGGACATGGTGGAGAAGCTGGCGGCCCGCAAGGTCACCGCCTTCGCCATGGAGCTGGTGCCGCGCATCACCCGCGCCCAAAGCATGGACATCCTGTCGTCGCAGGCCAATCTGGCCGGCTACAAGGCGGTGCTGGACGGCGTGCACGTGTTCAAGCGTGCCGTGCCGATGATGATGACCGCCGCCGGCACCGTGGCTCCGGCCCGTTTCCTGATCCTGGGCGCCGGTGTCGCCGGCCTGCAGGCCATCGCCACCGCCAAGCGTCTGGGCGGCGTGGTCTATGCCTTCGACGTCCGTCCGGCGGTGAAGGAACAGGTGCAGTCCCTGGGCGGCAAGTTCGTCGAAGTGGACCCCGAGGCGACCAAGGACGCCGAGACCGCCGGCGGCTACGCCAAGGAAATGAGCGAGGATTACAAGGCCAAGCAGGCGGCCAAGATCGCCGAGGTGCTGGCCAAGACCGACATCGCCATCTGCACCGCGCTGATCCCCGGCAAGCCGGCCCCGGTGCTGATCACCGAGGACATGGTCAAGGGCATGCGCCCCGGCTCGGTCATCGTCGATCTGGCCGTCGAGATGGGCGGCAATTGCCCGCTGTCCGAGTTCGATCAAGTGGTGGAAAAGCACGGTGTCACCCTGGTCGGCCACGGCAATGTGCCGGCACGGCTGGCGGTGGACGCCTCGGCTCTGTTCGCCAAGAACCTGCTGAACTTCATCACGCCCTTGGTGGACAAGGAAAACAAGACTTTGGCCTTCAACTGGGACGACGAGATCCTGAAGGGGTCTTGTGTCACCCGTGACGGTCAGGTCGTGCACCCGGCCTTGGCCGGTTAAGGAGGGACGGGAAATGGATCCCAAGGATATTGTCGACGGCGCGGCGAAACTTGCCACCGACGCCCAGGAGATGGCCGCGAAAGCGGCGCTGCTGGCCCAGCAGGCCACCCAATTGTCGGTTTCGCCCGTCGATGGCGGTGTCGGCTTCGTCAGCCTGCTGACCATTTTCGTGCTGGCCTGCTTTGTCGGCTATTACGTGGTCTGGCGGGTGACGCCGGCCCTGCATTCGCCTTTGATGGCGGTGACCAACGCGGTGTCGTCGGTCATCATCGTCGGCGCCCTGATCGCCACCTCCACCGACGGCATGGCCGCCAAGGTGCTGGGGTTCTTCGCGGTGATCCTGGCCTCGGTGAATATCTTCGGTGGCTTCATCGTCACCCAGCGCATGCTGTCCATGTTCAAAAAGAAGCAGAAGTAAGGGGGCGACCGTGTCTGCAAGCCTGACGCAATTCGCGTATCTCGTCGCTGCCGTCTGCATGATCATGGCGCTCCGTGGCCTGTCCAGCCCGGAAACGTCGCGCGGCGGCAACATGTGGGGCATGGTCGGCATGGCCATCGCCATCGTCACCACCATCCTGACGCCGGACACGTCTTACATCCTGATCCCGCTGGGGCTGCTGATCGGTGGCGCCATCGGCACCATCGTCGCCAAGAAGATCGAGATGACGGCGCTGCCGCAATTGGTGGCGGCGTTCCACTCGCTGGTCGGTCTGGCCGCGGTGTTCGTGGCCGGGGCCGCCTTGTCGGCGCCGGAAGCCTTCGGCATCGTCGGCTCGGGCGGCGGCATCAAGACCGCCTCGCTCATTGAAATGAGCCTGGGCGTGGCCATCGGCGCCATCACCTTCACCGGTTCGCTGGTGGCTTTCGGCAAGCTGCAAGGCCTGGTCAGCGGCAAGCCGCTGGTCTTCCCGCTGCAGCACAAGCTGAACGCCGCGCTCGGCATCGCCATGGTGGTGCTGATCGGCCTGTTCTCGGTGTCGGGTGGCTCGGTGCCGCTGTTCGTGCTGATCACCCTGATCGCCCTGGCCTTGGGCTTCCTGCTGATCCTGCCCATCGGCGGCGCCGACATGCCGGTCGTCGTCTCCATGCTCAATTCCTATTCGGGCTGGGCGGCGGCTGGTATCGGCTTCACCCTGGGCAATCCGCTGTTGATCATCGTCGGTGCCCTGGTCGGTTCGTCGGGTGCCATCCTGTCGTACATCATGTGCAAGGGCATGAACCGGTCCATCTTCAACGTCATCCTCGGCGGCTTCGGCGGCGAGGTGGCGGGTCCGGCCGGTGCCGGCGGTGCCGGCGGCGACAAGGCGGTCAAGGCCGGTTCGGCCGACGACGCCGCCTTCATCATGAAGAACTCGTCCAAGGTCATCATCGTGCCCGGTTACGGCATGGCGGTGGCCCAGGCCCAGCACGCGCTCCGGGAAATGGGCGACATGCTGAAGGCCGAGGGCGTGGACGTGCGGTACGCCATCCATCCGGTGGCCGGTCGCATGCCCGGTCACATGAACGTGCTGCTGGCCGAAGCCAACGTGCCCTATGACGAAGTCTTCGAGTTGGAAGAGATCAACCACGAATTCGGCACCGCCGACGTGGCCTTCGTCATCGGCGCCAACGACGTCACCAACCCGGCGGCCAAGACCGACACGGCATCGCCCATCTACGGCATGCCCATCCTGGACGTGGAAAAGGCCAAGACGGTTCTGTTCATCAAGCGCTCCATGGCCTCGGGCTATGCCGGCGTCGACAACGAACTGTTCTTCCGCCCCAACACCATGATGCTGTTCGGCGACGCCAAGAAGGTGACGGAAGAAATCTGCAGCGCCCTGGGCTGATGGGGTCTGCACAAAAAGACGGCGCCGGAGAGGAAACTCTCCGGCGCCTTTTTGTTTGCGCTTGGGGCGACTATTCTTCCTGGACGATGACGCCGTACCAGCCCAGGCCGGCATAGGTTTCATAGCCCGGAGTCAGGGCATAGGCGACCACGGTGCCGTCCATGTCCTGATAGCAGCCGCGGTCGCCCAGTTTGGTGCGCAGCGGAAACTTTTCCACCAGCAGACCGCGTCGGGCCGAATCGGCGATGATGCGATGGTCGCGGTCGATCAGCAGGCAGCGGCTTTTCTGCCGTTCCTGCGGCGACAGGCGGACGCCGTCGACGATGGTCTGGGCTTGGGCTTCCCAGTCGAAAAAGATGCCCAGGGCTCCGATGGGAGCGCCGTCGGCCTCGCCGCCTTCGCGGATGGCGGTGGCATAGGTGGCGACCAGGGCGCCGCCCAAGGCTCCCTCGCGGCTGATGTCGGCGACGGCGAAGTCATTGCCGCTTTGGGTGGCCATGGCGTCGCGGAACCAGGGCTGGCGCGACACGTCGGTGCCGATGGCATTGGGGTAACGGCTGCGCCGGCCATTGGCGATCACCCGGCCCGAGGCATCGGCGACCCACAAATCCAGATAGACGGTGTAGGAATCGAGGATGACGCCCAGGCGCTTGCTGGCGTGACTGGCCTTGGCCGGGTCCATCAGGCAATCGACCATGGCCGAATCGGTGGCCCACCAGCGCACGTCGCACGAGCGTTCGTACAGATTGCGATCGGCGATTTCCACGGCGTTATGGGCCAGATCGGCCAAGCGCTCGCCCCGGACCTGACGCACTTCCTCGGCCAGGGCGCGGCCAAAGCCCGACAGGCTGTCCAGCTTGCCGCGCAATTCACCACGCAGCGAATCGGTCAGTTCGGCGATTTCCGACGAAATAGCCTTCACCTCGTCGGCGACCACGGCGAAACCGCGGCCCATCTGGCCGACGCGCTGCGCCTCGATCGAGGCATTCAATGCCAACATCCGCGATCTGCGGGTGATGCCGTGGATGCGATCGATCTTTTGATCGGTGACGGCGGCGACGGTCCCGGTGATTTCCAGCAGATGTTCGACAGATGCCATTTTATCCTCGTGCGCATTGTGTGCGTTGCAGCATCCATAGCACGGGATTATTTCGATGTGCATAAAAAAAATGCATAACCCCCCTCCATATACGAATGCCTAAATAATAGGCTTATTTTTATCGGGGGGATAAAGTGCTCTTGGCGTGGTGTCCGTCGGCATGCCGGGAGACGGGGGACAGGGGGAGATTTCCGGGCACGCCTGCGGTCAAACGCCAAGAGCGCCGCGACATTGCCATCGCGGCGCCCTGGTGCAATTGACTTTGGTCAGCTCTTGTGTCCCGCGCCGACATTTTCACGTCGGCACAGGGGTAGAGGAGGCTCGCCAAGGGCCGCCGTCAATCGCGGCGGCAAACCATTAGAAGCCTTCGCGCTCCAGGCGCTTGCGCTCCAGCTTACGGGCGCGGCGCACGGCCTCGGCCTTCTCGCGAGCGCGCTTTTCCGAGGGCTTCTCGTAGTTGCGGCGCAGCTTCATTTCACGGAAGACGCCTTCGCGCTGCATCTTCTTCTTGAGGGCCTTCAGGGCCTGGTCGACGTTGTTGTCACGGACGAGAACTTGCACGTTTCTTCACAGCTCCTCTACGCTGAATAGAAACCCGACGTACGGCACCCCATGCCGTCCGGGAGGGCGATCTGATAGCACAGTGTATTGCCTTTGGAAAGAGATTTACACATCATCTTGATGTTCTCGACCGAGGCGCCCAACTGAGCTAGGTATTGGGGACTGCATATAGGGGCTAAAGCCATGGACTTTCAAGACATTCGTGACCGGTTGGTCATTGCCGCCCTGCCACATGCGGTTTTCGACGGCTGGACCGCCAAGACCCTGGCCTTGGCCGCGCTCGATCTTGACCTGGAGGTTTCCCTGGGCGAACGCGCCTTCATGGGCGGTCCGGTCGAGGCGGTGGCCCATTTCGCCGATCTGGGCGACCGGCTGATGCTGGCCGATTGCCTGGATCTGGGGCTGCCGGTGATGAAGACTCCCGAGCGCATCAAGACGCTGATCCGCGCCCGCCTGACCCGCTGGGCCCCGCACCGCGAGGCGTTGCGCCGGGCGCTGTCTTTGCTGGCCATGCCCGCTCATGCCGTGGTCGCCGCCAAGGTGACGGCGCAGACCATCGACACCATGTGGCGGGCGGCGGGCGATACGTCCAGTGATTTTTCCTGGTACACCCGCCGCGCCACCCTGACCGCCGTCTACACCGCCACCTTATTGTACTGGCTGGACGATGCGTCCGAGGATTGCGTCGACACCTGGGCCTTCCTTGACCGCCGTCTGGCTGATGTGGGGCGGGTGACCAAGGCGCGCCAGAAGCTGACCAAATGGCTGAGTAACCTGCCCAAGCCGAAAGCGCCGGCGGGCAAACGCGTCAAGCGGGATTCGCATCCCGCTTGACGCCTGTCGGCGGTTAGCCCTTGGGCCGTCTGTCGATGACCCGCTTGGCCTTGCCCATGGAGCGCTCGATACTGCCCGGGGTAACCACGTTGACCCGGGTGGAAATGCCGATCAGCGCCTTGATGTGATGATTGAGGTCGTGGCCGGCGGCGGCACAGGCAGTGTCGTCGAACGGCTGGTCGGGGCGCATTTCCACGTTGACGGTCAGACTGTCCAGGTGGCCGTCGCGGGTGATTTCCAACTGGTAATGGGGGGCCAGGCGGAAATCCTTCAAGATCAGTTCCTCGATCTGGGTGGGGAAGACGTTGACGCCCCTGATGATCATCATGTCGTCGGAGCGTCCGGTGATCTTGCCCATGCGTCGGAATGACCGTGCCGTGCCCGGCAGCAACCGGGTGAGATCGCGGGTGCGGTAACGGATGATGGGCAACGCCTCCTTGGTCAGGCTGGTGAACACCAACTCGCCCATTTCGCCGTCGGGCAGAACCCGCCCGCTCTCGGGGTCGATGATCTCGGGATAGAAATGGTCTTCCCACAGGTGCAGGCCGTCCTTGGTCTCGATGCATTCATTGGCGACGCCGGGGCCGATCACTTCCGACAGGCCATAGATGTCCACCGCGTCGATGCCCACCCGGTTCTCGATCTCGGTGCGCATGGAATCGGTCCACGGCTCGGCGCCGAAAATGCCGATTTCCAGCGAGCAATCGGCGGGGCCCATGCCCTGGCGTTCCATCTCGTCGGCGACGGCCAGCATGTAGCTGGGGGTGACCATGATGATCTCGGGGCGGAAATCGTGGATCAACTGCACCTGCTTTTCCGTCTGGCCGCCGGACATGGGGATGACGGTGCAGCCCAGGCGCTCGGCGCCGTAATGGGCGCCAAGACCGCCGGTGAACAGGCCATAGCCGTAAGAGACGTGGCAGCGGTCGCCGGGCAGGCCGCCGGCGGCCCGGATGGACCGGGCCATGACGTCCGCCCACATGGAGATGTCGTTCCTGGTATAGCCGACCACGGTGGGCTTGCCGGTGGTCCCCGAACTGGCGTGGATACGCACGACCCTGTCCATGGGCACGGCGAACATGCCGAACGGATAGGTCTGGCGCAGATCGTCCTTGGTGGTGAAGGGGAACTTGGCAAGGTCGGCCAAGCTGTGCAAGTGGTCGGGATGAATGCCGGCATGATCGCATTTGGCGCGGAAATGCCCGACATTGTCATAGGCATGGCGCAGCGACCAGCGCAGCCGTTCCAGTTGCAGGGCAGCAATTTCGTCGCGGCTGGCGGTTTCGATGGGGTCGAGCAAATGGCGGGGTGCGCCGGAACGGCGGGAATGTTTGGGGCTCACGACTTCCTCCGGTCATTCGGTCTTGTAGCCGGCAGTCGCCGGTCGGCCGATCATTGTCGGTATATTTTTACACTATTTGCGGATATCGCGCGAGACGGGCTGTGCATTCAAATTGTGCATAACATGAGCGTTTTTGTTATGTTTAAACCTCTTGCACGCGCCTTGAACAGGCAGTACGGTCAACTTTCGTGCGTGGTGGGGTAAAGGAAACCGTAAGGTGACCTTAGTTAAGCAGACAATCGCCAAGATCCTGTCGGTGGTTTTCACCGGCATGTCCTTGGCCGAGATCGTAGATATTCTCATTCCAAATCGGCAGTCGGCTTTCGTCCTGCGACGGCGTGCCCTGCTGATCCTGTCGCGTGTCCGTCTGGTGGCCTTTACCTTCGCCATCCTGACGCCGCTTTGGATTCCGGTGGATCTGTTCATCTTCGAGACGGCGCTGGGCATGTATCTGGCGGCGCTTCGGGTGTTGGCCTCCATCGCCTTCGTCTTGCTGGGCCTGTCCTATCGCGGCGCCGATTCCATTGTCGTCGCCCGTTGGGGGCTGGTGTGGCTGCTGTCCATCCCCACCGTGTTCTTCCTGATCAGCCATCCGCTGTTGGCCCAATTCGCCATCACCGATCCGGCCCAGCAGGTGATCGCCGCCGGCTATGCCTTCCTGCCCTTCGTCATGGTCGCCGGCCTGTCGGTGTTCCCCATCACCGCCCTGGAAGGGGCGCTGCTGTCGGCGCCCTTGCTGCTGGCCTATCTGCTGACCGGCATCCTGGGCTATCAATTGCTGCCGTTCGCCTCGCATCTGGGGGCGCAATGGCTGCTGCTGTTGCTGGCGGTGGTGTCGTCGCTGGCCGGCATGAGCCAACTGCATTTCATGAGCCAGTTGGTCGACCAATCGTCGCACGATGGTCTGACCCGGGCCTATAACCGCCGGGTGGGCGAGGAAATCGTCGCCCAGCAATTCCTGACCTCGCTGCGCACCGAGGGGCCGCTGGCCCTGGCCTTCGTCGATTTGGACAATTTCAAATCCATCAACGACCATTACGGCCACGAAGAGGGCGACAATACCCTGCGCAATGCCTCGACCGCGCTGCGCAAGGTGTTGCGTCGCGGTGACGTGCTGGTGCGCTGGGGCGGCGAGGAATTCCTGGCGCTGATGCCCAATACCGACGAGGAAGGGGCGCGCATCGCCCTGGCCCGTCTGCGCGAAGCCGGTTTGGGCCTGCGCCCCGATGGCAATCCGGTGACCGCCTCCATCGGTGTGGCCGAGCGTCTGGCCGATCAGGCCGGGCAGTGGTCGGAACTGGTGGAAAAGGCCGACCAGCGTATGTACATGGCCAAGCAGACCGGCAAGAACAAGGTCATCGGCATCGACAACAAGGTGCTGGCGGAAAGCGCCGCCGCCGGGTGAGCGGCTATTGCGCCGCTGCCGGTAAATCCAGCGCGCCGACCGCCCGGGCGATATCGGCGGCCAAGTGGTGACGGCTGGCCCCGCCGGGGCGGACCACCAGCGAGAACCACACCGGCACCAATTCCGGCAATCCCATTTCCGCTGCCTCCAACACCCGCAGATCGGGGTGCAAGCCGGTCTGCCCCAGGGGGGCCAGGGCCATGCCGCTGGCCACCGCCGCTTGGATTCCGGCCAGGCTGGGGCTGGCATAGGCCAGACGCCAGGGCCGGCGGCTTTGATCCAGACGATCCACCACTTGACGGCGGAACAGACAGCCCTGGGGGAACAAGGCCAGGGGCAGGGGATGCAGCGGCGGCAGGGATTCATGGGCGGAAGCGGTCCAAAATACCGGCTCCGGCCACACGCCGACGGCGCCTGCCATGGGCTGCTCGCCCTTGAACAGAGCAACGTCCAATTCACCCAAATCGAAATCGGCGCGCAGCTTCACCGACAGGTCGGCACGGATGTCCAGTCGCACCTGGGGATTGGCGCGGGAAAAGGCCGTCAGCACCCTGGGCAGGTGGCGGCTGGCGAAATCCTCTGAGACTCCCAAGCGGATGATTTCGCCCACTTCGCGCCGCACCAAGGTGGCGCGCGCCTCGTCGTCCAGGGCCAGCAGGCGGCGGGCATAGCCCAGCAGGGTTTCTCCCGCTTCGGTCACCTGCACCTGACGGCCCTGACGTAAGAGCAGGGGCTGGCCGATATGATCTTCCAGCCGCTTGATCTGTTGGCTGATGGTCGATTGGGTGCGGTGCAGGCGCTGGCCGGCGCGGGTGAAGCCGCCGCTGTCGACGATGCCGACAAAGGTGCGCAGCAAGTCCAGATCAAGGCTATGGGGGAGCATGGCGGTATCATTCATAAAATGGATGATAAATATTCTATCATCTAATTTCCAAATGTCACCGCTGCCGGTTAGGCTGATCCGGTCGTTGAGGGAAAGGAACCGGCCATGGTCGCCCGATTATCACCCACCAATCCGCTGCCGTGGTTGATCGCCCTGTTTTGTCTGATCTGGTCGTCGGTGTTCGCGGTGGCCCGGCTGGGGCTGGCCCATTCTCCGCCCTTGACCTTGCTGTCCATCCGCTTTGCCCTGGCCGCCCTGGTAGCCTTGGCTTTGGCTTTGGCGTTACGCGAAAGGTTACCGCGCGGGCGCGCCGTGCTGATGCTGGCGTTGATCGGTATCGCCAACCATGCCCTTTATCTGGGCCTGTCCTATTTGGGCATGCGTCACGTGCCCGCCGGGCTGACCGCCATCATCGTCAGCGCCAATCCGGTGCTGACGGCGCTGCTTGCCGCGCTGGTGCTGGACGAGCGGTTGAACGGACGCAAATTGGCCGGTCTGGCCCTGGGGGTGGTGGGCGTCGCCTTCATCCTGCGCCACCGCATCGTCGCCGGCACCGATGCGTGGCTGGACATGCTGTGGCCGCTGGCGGCCTTGGTGGCGTTGTCGGGCGGCGCCATCTTGTTCAAACGCATCGGTCTGGCTGGCGGTGGCTTTGGCGGATTGGCGGTGCAACTGGCCGCCGCCGCCCTGTTCCTGGCCTTTCCCGCCTGGGGGCTGGAAGGCGGCTTGGCGGCGGTCGAGCCGGTGGCGGAATTCTGGTTCTCGCTCGCCTATCAGGTGGTGCTGGCCTCGGTCATCGCCTATGCCATCTGGTTCCACCTGCTGCGGGTCAGCACCGCCACCGCCGCCAGCGCCTGGCACTTCCTGATCCCGCCCTTGGGCGTGTTGTTCGGCTGGCTGATCATGGATGAACAGGTGATGTGGGCGGATTTCGCCGGCATCGTCCCGGTGGCGGCGGGGATTTGGCTGGTTACCCGATCTCGAACACCGCTTCGATCTCCACCGCCACGTTAAGCGGCAGGCTGGGGGCGCCGACGGCGACACGGGCATGGCGGCCGGCATCGCCCAACACTTCGACCATCAGGTCGGAGGCGCCGTTGACCACCTTGGGCTGATCGGTGAAATCGGGGGTGCTGGCGACAAAGGCGGTCAGCCGCACCACCCGGCGAATGCGGTCGAGATCGCCGCCGCACGCCGCCTTGGCCTGGGCCAGCAGGTTGAGGCCGCACAGGCGGGCGGCGCGCACACCGTCTTCCACCGACACTTCCGCCCCCAAATGGCCGAACACCACCGGCTTGCCGCCTTCCATGGGCAATTGTCCCGAGACGAACACCAGATTGCCGGTGATGACGAAGGGGACATAATTGGCCACCGCCACCGCCGGCACCGGCAAGGTGATGCCCAGTTCGGCCAGCCGCGCGTCGATGTTGGAAGCCATGATGCCTGTGTCCTTGAGTTTATTTGGTGAACTTAATTATCGTGGCGACAATCTTGTCATTGGCATTCGTGTTGAACGTACTGCCGTCACGCCCCTTCATGGATCGCCGATATTCGTTCACCTGGGAGGCTAGTGTGTCGATCATTGTTTTGTTCGGTCGGGGTGTTCCGAACTGAGCAGCTGAGGCCGCTATGGCAAATATCACATTTGCCTCGCTGGTGTAGACGTCCTTGCCGTTGGCATCAGCAATGCGAAGGGGCTCATGCTTAAGGATTTCATATAGCAACACGCGGGCAGTTAACCGGCGTTTCGCACGAGTAGGAAACAGTAAGTTGAAGGTAGAGAGTTTCTCTAATTCCTGCTCAATAGTGCGGTGAAATCCGTTTTCCACTTGTCGAAGGAGACGTGGCCGCAATACAGGGTCCAGGTGCAACCGTGCCCCTGAGAATGAATTGACTTCCTTGAGAATGTGCTTCTTTAGGGAATTAAACAGCCTAACGATCTCGGAGGGACTGGCCCCCGGTGGGTCAACCGACATTTCATGAGCTCTTATTTTTCTGATTTATTGGTAGATGTCGATCTGACGATAGCTCCACCAAGTTCGGCACATGCAGTCGCCTGTCGTTCGTTGGGAATCCGCACAGCCTTGCCAACTGCCCACTTCAACGCTTTCTTCCGCATTCTCAGAAACAAGGATTCAGATGCTTCTGGGTGAATTCGGCCAATGGCTCTGGCTGTCATTGTTTTTCCGTCCGGTTGCCCCGTTTGGTGATTTTTTGCCCTGTTTACCGGTGATGTCAACCGTAAACGGGCTTTTTCTTGTTCAAGGCAACTTTTGGGTGGTGTTTTGGGGGGCAAGGTTCTCTCCTAACCATTATCATTTGCATATTGGTGCGCTGGCGATGCCTGCAAGTCAGGGGGGGATTTTAATGCGCTTTGACGTTTTTGATTTTCCGTCATAGATCACGAATTGCCTGTGATTTTGTATGGGTGTATAGCTGACCTATATAACGGTTTGCAGTGCGGGAGATGCCGACCCCATGTTCACCCTGACACCGCTTGAAATCGAGGCGCTGTATCTGTCCCTGCTGGTGTCGGGCTGGGCGGTGGCGGGGTCGTTGCCGTTTGGCGTGGCCTGCGCCTGGCTGCTGGCGCGACGGGATTTTCCCGGCAAGTCGGTGGTGGACGGGCTGATCCATTTGCCGTTGGTGTTGCCGCCGGTGGTGGTCGGTTATTTCCTGCTGGTGGTGCTGGGGCGGCGCGGCGTGGTCGGCGGCGCGCTGTACGACTGGTTCGGCATCACCATCGCCTTCACCTGGAAGGGGGCGGCCATCGCCTCGGCGGTGATCGCCTTTCCGTTGATGGTCCGCGCCATCCGGCTGTCGCTGGAAGGTGTCGACCGTGGGCTGGAGCAGGCGGCGCGCACCTTGGGCTGCGGCCCGGTGGCGACGTTCTTCACCGTCACCTTGCCGCTGGTCATGCCCGGCATCCTGACCGGGGTGATCCTGGCCTTTGCCCGTTCGCTGTCGGAATTCGGCGCCACCATCACCTTCGTCTCCAACATTCCCGGTGAAACCCGCACTCTGCCCATCGCCCTTTACGCCCTGACCCAGGTGCCCGGCGGCGACGAAGCGGCCATGCGGCTATGCGTCATCTCGGTGGTGGTGGCCTTTGCCGCGCTGCTGGCGGCGGAAATCCTGTCGCGCCGGGTGCAAGCCCGGCTGAAAGGCTGACTGCCATGCTGGATTTGAGCATCAGTCGCCGGCAGGGCGCCTTCCAGGTTGAGGTGACGTTGAAGGCGGGGGCGGGGGTCACCGCCTTGTTCGGGCCATCGGGGTCGGGCAAGACTTCGGTCATCAACATGGTGGCCGGATTGGCCCGGCCCGATACGGGCCGCATCGTCGTCGACGGCAAGGTGTTGTTCGACGCGGCCTTGGGCCTCGACGTCGCCCCCGAACATCGTCGGTTGGGCTATGTGTTCCAGGATGGGCGGTTGTTTCCGCATCTGTCGGTGCGGGCCAACCTGACCTTCGGCATGAACCGGCTGCCGGCGGCGGAGCGTCGCATCGATTTCGACGCCGTCATCGAGGTGCTGGGCATCGGCCATCTGCTTGATCGTCGCCCGGCTTTGTTGTCGGGGGGGGAAAAGCAGCGGGTGGCCATTGGCCGCGCCTTGCTGGCCAATCCCCGCATCCTGCTGATGGACGAGCCGCTGGCCGCCTTGGATGCCAACCGCAAGGCCGAGTTGCTGCCGTTCATTGCCGCCCTGTCGCGGCGCTTCGCCATTCCCATCCTTTATGTCAGTCATTCCATGGACGAGGTCTTGGCCCTGGCCGACACCCTGGTGTTGATGGATCAGGGCAAGGTGGCGGCGGCGGGGCCGACCGAGGACATCCTGTCGCGCACCGATCTGCGCCCGCTGACCGGGCGATGGGAAGCCGGATCGGTGATCCGCGCCACCGTCGAGGATCATGATGAAGCCACCGGCATCACCCGGCTGGCCTTTGCCGGCGGCCATCTGCTGATGGCCCGCAATCATCTGCCGACCGGCACCCAGGTGCGGCTGCGCATTCATGCCAGCGATATCGCCATCGCGCTGGATCGGCCCGGTCGGGTGTCCGTGCGCAACATCTTGCCGGCGACAATCGCCAGCGTTTCCGCCTGCGAAGGCAATATGGTCGACGTGGTGCTCGATTGCGGCGGCACCCGGTTATGGGCGCAGATTTCCAGTCATGCCCTGGCCGATCTGGCCCTGGCGCCGGGGGATGCGGTGCATGCCATGATCAAGGCGGTGACCGTCGCCCGCGGTGATCTGGCCGAACAACGGGGGAGCGCATGAAGGTCGCCATCGCCACCCAGGATCTGACCCACGTGGATGCCCATCTCGGCTGGGCCCGGCATCTGCTGCTGTTCGACGTCACCGCCGAAGGGTATCGCTATATGGGCACCCGGGCCTTCCGCCAGGGGCTGGCCCAGGACGGCGATCACGACAAGTTGGCGCCGCGTCTGCGGGCCTTGCGGGGCTGCCGCATGGTCTTCGTCGTCGATGTCGGGCCGGAAGGCGAGGCTGGTTTGGCCCGGGCCAAGGTGGTGCCCATGCGCGCCTATGCCGGCCAGCCCATCGTCAACGCCCTGGATGCCCTGCGCGACGGTTTGCGGCGCAATCCACGTGGTTGGCTGCGGCGTGAACAGCAACGCGAGCGTTTGCGGCGTCCCTGATCCGCGACATCCGGGGATGTGCTTAAGTGTCGGTAATGGTACTATCCCCAAGTATGTATGACGGGGACGACCAGTGGCGCCATTGTTTCTGCGTTTGACCGCTTTGGCGGTGTTAGTGCTGTTGGTTGCGGGCAATGTGGCCAAGGCACAGGACGGATTGGCCCTGGCGGTTTTCGCCTTCCGGCCCAAGCCGGTGATGGTGCAGCTTTATCAGCCGTTGGTGGACTATCTGAACCAGGCGGTGCCCGAGGCGCGTCTGCGTCTGGTCGTGCTGAACCAGGAGGAAATGGAACAGGAACTGGGCGCCCAACGTCTGGATTTGCTGTTCACCAATCCCAGTCATTTCATTGTTCTGCGTCAGCGCAACCGCCTGACCGGCGCCCTGGCCACCCTGGTGGCGGTGGAGCAGGGGGTGGCGGTCAGCAGCCTGGGCGGGGTGATCATCACGGGTACCCGGCGGGACGATATCGCCAGGCTGGCTGATTTGCGCGGCAAGACCATCGCCATACCCGGCACCAAGTTTCTCGGTGGATATCAGACCCAGGCCTTTGAATTGTTGCAAGCGGGTATCCGCCTGCCGGACGATGCCTCGCTGTTGAATGTGGATGGCCATGACGGCGTGGTCCAGACGGTGGCCGCGGGCAAGGCGGATGCCGGATTCATCCGCACCGGCATATTGGAAGCCATGATCCGCGAAGGCCGGGTGTCGCCCGATAGTTTGAAGGTGGTCAACCCCCAGAATCCGCCGGGATTTCCGTTTCAGCTCTCGACCCGGCAATACCCGGAATGGGCCTTTTCCGCCTTGCCCCATGTGAATGAACGGGTGGTGCGCCGCATCACCAGCGCGTTGCTGGCACTCGAGCCCGACCATCCGGCGGCCAAGGCCGCCTCTATTCACGGCTTCACCATTCCCGCCGATTACCTGCCGGTGGAAAATCTGGCCCGCGCCCTGCGCCTGTCGCCGTTCGAGCATGCGCCTGATTTCACCTTTTCCGACATCATCAGCCGTTATCGCGACGTTCTGGTCGTGCTGGCCCTGGCCGGCGGTGTCATCGCTTTGCTGGCGCTGAAATTGGTGGTCAATAATCGGCGCCTGCGGCAAGCCCATCAGCGAGCCGAGGAAAGCGACGAGGTTTTTCGCCGGCTTTACGAGGATGCCCCCACCCCGGTTCTGATCATCCGCGATGGTCGGTTCGAGCGCTGCAACCGTGCCGCCCTGGATTTGGCCGGGGCGCGGGCCGATCAACTGATCGGGCGCAGCCCCGAAGAGATTTCGCCGCCCTTTCAGCCCGATGGTCGGTCCAGCCGCGATTTGGCGCGCGAGTTTCTGGACGATGTGTCGCATTATTCCTCGGCCCGTTTCGATTGGGTCCATGTGCGGCCCGACGGTCAGGAATTCGTGGTCGAGGTGTCGCTGACCCCTATCACCATCGGCGGCCATCGCCTTGCGTATGTGGGGTGGACCGACATCACCGACCGCAAGCGGGCCGAGGCGGAATTGCAGGCGGTCAACCAGCGTCTGGCCGAACAGGCCGGTCAGTTGATGCGGGTCAACGCCGATCTCGAGCAATTCGCCTCGGTGGCGTCACATGATTTGCGTCAGCCTTTGCGCATGGTCGCCAGTTATCTGGGGCTGATCCGGCGCGACATCCAGACCCAGGCCAGCCCCGAATTACGCGAATATCTTGGTTTTGCCCTGGATGGGGCCAAGCGCATGGACCGGCTGATTCAGGATCTGCTGGATTATTCCCGTTCGGGTCGACACAGCGATGCCGAGGCGCCGGTGGATTTCCATCAGGCGGTGCAGGAGGCGTTGCAACATTTGCAACCGGTCATCGACGAGCAAGGCGGGGAAGTCATTGTCGCCGAGACCTTGCCGATCTTGTCCGGGCATAGGGGCGACGTGGTGCGTCTGTTCCAGAATCTGATCGGCAACGCCTTGAAATACCGTACTCCCGATCGTCCCCCCCGGGTTCAGGTGGGGTGCCAGCGTGACGGTTCGTGCTGGCGGATCTGGGTGACCGACAATGGTCGCGGTATCGCCGAGGCCGACCGTGAAAGGGTGTTCAAGATTTTCCAACGTCTGGTGCCGTCAAGCGAATGCGAGGGCACCGGTATCGGCTTGGCCGTGTGCAAGAAGATCGTCGAGAACATGGGCGGACGCATCTGGATCGATTCGGTGCCGGGGCAGGGCAGCACTTTCCAGGTCAGTTTGCCGGTGGATTGAGCCGCGGGTTTGCCGTTGCCCGCGAAAAGTCCTTTGCTTTCGGGGAAAAGTACACCGAGGCAAAGCCGAGGGACTTTTCCCCGGTCGTTTAGTGGCTGAGCAGAACCGGAATGGCCGCGTGCGCCAGTACGTGGCGGGTGACGCCGCCCAGGATCAACTGGCGCAGGCGCGAATGGGTATAGGCGCCCATCACCAGCAGGTCGGCACCGGCGGTGGTGCAGGCCTCCAGTACCGCCATGCCGGCATTGCCGCCGGCGGGGATGTCTTGATGGATGGCGTTGATGCCGTGCCAACCGAAAAAGGCGATCAGATCGTCGGCACCGGCCATGTCGTCGTGTTCGTTGACGGTCAGTACGGTGACGGTTTCCGCCCGTTCCAGGATGGGCAGGGCGGCGGCGGCGGCGCGACCGGCTTCGGCGCTGCCGTTCCAGGCCACCACCACCCGGCGGCCCAGGGCGGCGGGCATGGTCGCCGGGGCCAGCAGCAACGGACGACCGCTGTCCAAAAGCGCGGCGTTGAGCGCCAAGCCCGAGCCGTCGCCTTGGACAGCATGACCCATGACCACCAGATCATGGACGCGGCCCTTGCGGGCGATGATTTCCTCTTCCCGTCCCACGGCTTCGACCCAATCGGCGGTGACGCCGTCAGCCGGCGGTGACGATTGGCAGGTGATGCCGTGGCGGTCCTTGATCTCGTCGAAGGCCAGGCGCACGGCGGCGGCGGCTTCGCGCGATTGCTTGTCGGCGGCGTTCAGCATTTCCTCGACCATGGCGCCTGACATGCCTTCACCGATCAGCGGCACGGCGGTGGTGGGGTCGGGGCGCACATGCAAGGCGGCGACATGGGCGCCGAACAGGCGGGCCAGACGGAAAGCCGCCTCAAGCGGCGCGGCGGCGGCGGCGGCGTCGCCGATGGGCGCCAGGATGGTCTTGATGGTGGACATGGCGAATCTCCCCTGAAACGGACCTTCCGATTATGCGCCTAAGTGATCACAAGCACAACGCGGCCCGGCCCGCGTCCAATGCATCCTGCTTTGAGCCACCGGTATGGATGCGGGTCCAGGTCATCGGCCCCAGGTCGATGGAAAGCTGGGCCTGCAACACTGCCGTGGTGGCATCAGAGACATTGGCTTGGCGGCTTTCAATGCGCCTTGCGGCCAAATCCGGCTCGGTCCACAGCCACAGGCCGTCGAAGGGCACACCCAACCGCCGTGCCACCGCCTCGATGCCGGCGCGCTGCTCGGGCTTGGCGAAGACCGCGTCGGCGACCACCGCATGACCGGCGCGCAGCAGGGTTTCGCAGGTGTCCAACAAGGCAGCATAGGTGCGCTGGCCGGTTTCGGAATCATAGGCCCGGGGTGGCAGGCGGTCCAGCAGGGCAGCGCCCATGATCTGCTTGCGCAAGGAATCCGAACGCACCACCGCCGCCCCCGGCACCGCCAGCAACGGCGCCAGTTCACGGCCCATGTGCGACTTGCCGCTGCCCGACAGCCCGCCCACCGCCAGCAGGCGCGGCGGTGGCGGCGCCAGATAGGCCAAGGCGGCGTCAAGGTAGAGGTTGGCCTCGTCGCCCCGGCCCATGGCGGCGGCCACATGGGCGCGGATGGCGGCGCGCAACGACAGCAACAGCGGCAGCAAAACCACACCCTGATAATCGCCCGACAGGTCGAGATAATGGTTCATGGCATGACTGGCCAGTGGGCGGGCGCCCCTTTGGTCCAGATCCATCAGCAGAAAGGCCAGATCGTAGAAAACATCGATGCAGGCGATGTCCTCGGAAAATTCGATGGCGTCGAACGGCACCGTCTTACCCTGGTACAGGCAGATATTGCCGCAATGCAGGTCGCCATGGCAGCGCCGCACCTTGCCCTGTGCCCGGCGTTCCTCCAGCAGGGGGGCCAGCTTGTGCAGCCACGCGCGCGAGGCTTCCGCCAGATGCGCGGCCTTGGCCGGCGGCAGGACGGCTGCTTGTGCCGTCATGGCGGTGGCGTTGGTGGTGATGGTCCAGTCCAGCCCCGGCGCGCCGCCCTTGTCGGGGCGCAAAGGGGCGGCCCGATGGGCGGCGAAGGCGGCTTCAGCCACCTGTTGGATCATCCGACGATCGACCCGGTCACGGCGCAGCAATTCCGACAACAGGTCGTCCTGGGCGAAGCGGCGCATTTCCACCAGCCAGTCCACCACCTTCCCTTCGCCGCCCAGATGTAGGCCGCCGGTGTCGTCGGTGGTCACCGGCATCAGCCCCAGGTACAGGTCGGGGGCGGCGGTCCGGTTGACCTCCAGTTCCGACAGGCAGGCGGTGTGGCGGGCTTGCAGGGTGCTGAAATCCAGGAATGACAGCCGCACCGCCTTTTTCAGCTTCCACGCCCGGTCGCCAGCCAGGAACACCACCGAAATATGGGTGCTGATGATCTCGGGCGTTTGGCCGCCATGGGTGGCTGGGTCGGACAGAAAGCGGATGATGTCGTCCTGGTTCATGGCTGCTTTCCCAATAAACGGTCGGCCAGACGGGGCAGGGCGTCGTGCACATGCGCCAGAGTGCCGATTTCGGCCCGGTCGAACCAGCCGAAGGCGGCGGCATCGCTGGCGGCGGCGCCGTCGCCGGCCAGCCAGCGGCATTCCACCACCAGGATGAGGAAGTGGTTGCGCACCCGCCCGTCGCCGTCGCGGTCGATCTTGTCGAAGACGTCGATGACCGACCCGGCGCTGGCGTGGATGCCGGTCTCCTCGGCCAGTTCGCGCAAGGCGGCCTGGGCCGGACTTTCGCCCAGTTCCATCAATCCGCCGGGCAGGCCCCAGCGGCGCGGCGGCACTTCCTTGTCGCGCTGGACCAGGGCCAGGCGGTTCTGGTGGACCAGCGCGGCCAAAACGGCGAGCAGTGGGTGGGTGGGGTAATCGCGGCTCATATCAACACTATAGCAAGCTTGCTGGCGGGCGTGGCTAGTCCTATGGTCGGGATGGAACGCAAACAATTAAACCGGCCATGGTGTTCGACAGATTCAGTCAGCGACTTTCCACCCGGGTGGCGGCGGCGACATCGGCCCTGGCCCTGTTCTTCGTCGTCTGCATGGGCGTGGGCGCCTGGTTGGTGGCGCTCAGCATGATGCGGGCCCAGGCCGAGCGCCAGATGGCCGAATTGGCCCACGCCCATGCCGCCCATGTTTCCGGCATCTTGGACACCATCGCCAGCCATGTGGCCGAACATGCACAGGATGCCAGCTTGCCGCCCAGTCTGGCCATTGCCGGGGTGCAGGTGGACATCCGGGTGGTCGGCATGGCCGAACTGGGGGACTGGAACAAGGCGGCGATGATCCTGGGGGTGAGCGCCGGGCGGATTTCCACCGATGGCGGCGGGATGATCGAGATGATGATTCCCGTGCTCGCCGGGACCAAGGCTGCGGACAAAAGCATAGTGTGGCGATTGCGTCTTGACCGTCTCAGTCAGCGTCTGGTCACGCCGGGCGATGTCTCGGGCGGTGAGGTGGTGTTGCGGGTCGGTGGGCGCAGTGCCCAGGCGGCGTGGGGCGCCCCCATACCGGCCAACGCCATCAGCGCCGAGGCGGAAGTCCTGCTGCCCAACGGCTTTGGCCGCGGTCAGGCGGTCATCCGGGTCGGCGGCAAAAGCAGGGAATTGGACCTGTCGTTGGGGCAATATGCCCTGTGGCTGTCACTGATCGGCGTTGCCGCCACCGCCTTGGCGGCGGCCCTGGCGACGGTGACCAGCCGGCGCCTGACCCGGCGGCTGTCGGCCTTGGCCGATGCGGCGGGGTCATTCGATTTCGCCGCCGGCAGCGGCGCGCATTTCCATGTGGATGGCGACGACGAGATCGCCCGCCTGGGCAAGTCCTTCGCCGGCATGGTCGAGCGTCTGGATCAGGCCTATCGCGATCTTGACCGCCGCTCCCAGGCCTTGCTGTCCAATGCCGAACGCGTCGCCCAGGTGGGCAGCGCCATCTGGGAACCGGGGCACAGCCAGCAGGTATGGTCCGATCAGTTCCACACTATTTTGGGACTCAATCCCGGCGACGTGATGCCCAGCCGCGAGGTGTTCTTCGACCGCGTCCATCCCGATGACCGCCCGCGTCTGGCGGCGGCGGTCAGCGCCGCCGTGCAAGGCGGCGGCAATCGGGTGGTCGAGGATTTCCGCATTATTCGCGGCGACGGTGTCGAGCGGGTGGCGCAGTTCAGGGCCGAGGTCGCCCGCGACGACGACGGCCATGCCATCCGCGTCGATGCCACCATCCAGGACATCACCGAGCGCAAGCGCATGGAGGATCAGTTGGACGGGGTGGTGCGCGACCTCAAGCGGTCCAACGAGGAATTGGAACAATTCGCCTATGTGGCGTCGCACGATTTGCGCCAGCCCCTGCGCACGGTGCGGTCCTATCTGACCCTGATCGAGGATTCCATCGAGGACAAGCTGGATGACGAAACCCGCGAGTTCATGGATTTCATCCGCGACGGCGTCAAGCGCATGGATGCGCTGATCACCGATCTGCTGGCCTATTCGCGCGTCGGGCGGCGGGTTGCCGACGGTCCGGTCGATGTCGGTCGCATGATCGATCTGTCGTTGTTGGATTTGCAGGCGCAAATCGACGAGACCCAGGCGGTGATCACTGTTCCCCACTCGTTGCCGGTGATCGAGGGCGATTCCGGTGAATTGACCCGCCTGTTCCAGAACCTGATCGGCAACGCGCTGAAATACCGCAAGGCCGAGCAGGTGCCGCGCATCGTCGTCGCCTGCCGTGATTGCGGCCCCCATTGGCAGTTCAGCATCAGCGACAACGGCATCGGCATTCCGCCCGAACACCGCGAGCGGGCTTTCGGTATTTTCCAGCGCCTGCATGGCCGGCACGAATACGAAGGCACCGGTATCGGTCTGGCCATCTGCCGCAAGATCGTCGAGCGCCAAGGCGGCCAGATCTGGGTGGAAGGCAAGGATTGCGACGGCGCCATTTTCCAGTTCACGTGGCCGAAAATGCGCCGCGCGGCGGTGTCCCTGCCGGTGTGACGGCAAAGATAAGACTTGCGGGGCGGTGGGAATTGCCAGACCCTGCAACACGGATGGGTGATGGATGATGCGGCAGGTCGAGGGCGGTTATCATATTTTGCTGGTGGAAGACGATCTGGCCGATGCCGGCTTGGTCCGTATCGCCCTGCGCCGGGGCCGGCATACGGTCAACCTGCACCATGCCAAGGATTCCACCGAGGCTTTCGCCTTTCTGCGCCGCATCGGTCCCAACCATGCCCAGGCGCCGCGCCCGCATCTGATCTTGCTGGATTTGAACCTGCCCGGACGGTCGGGCCATGAAATCCTGCAGGAACTGAAGGGCGACAACACGTTGCGCGGTATTCCGGTGATCGTGCTGTCCACCTCGGAAGCCGAGCGCGACATCGTCCGCAGCTATAACCTGGGCGCCAATTCCTTCATCAGCAAACCCATGGATGCGGACGAGTTCGCCCAGCATATCCACATCATGGAAACCTATTGGTTCGATATCGTCAGACTGCCGGCGGCGTGACCATGGACCCCATTCGCGTATTGTTGCTGGAAGACGACCCCGCCGATGCCCGGCTGGTGGACCTGATGCTGCGCAAGGCGCCGCGCACCGTATTCAGCGTCGAAATCTGCTCGAAGCTGGCCCAGGCGGTGGAGCGCCTGGCCCAAGGCGGCTTCAACGTGGTCCTCGCCGACCTGTCCCTGCCCGATTCATCCGGTCTGGCCACCTTGAAGGCGCTGACCGACACCGCCCCCGACATGGCGGTGGTGGTGTTGACCGGCAATGACGATGATGCCCAGGCCATCGAGGCATTGAAGCACGGCGCCCAGGATTATCTGGTCAAGGGCCGCGACGACGGCTTCATTCTGTCGCGGGTGGTCCGTTACGCGGTCGAGCGCAAGAATGCCGAACAGGCGCTGCGCGAGGCCCGCGACAAGGCGGAAGAGGCGGCCCAGGTCAAATCCCTGTTCCTGGCCACGGTCGGACACGAAATCCGCACGCCCTTGAACGGCATCTTGGGCATGGCCCGGCTGCTGCTGGACACGCCCTTGGACCAGCGCCAGAAGGTGTTCGCCGAGACGGTGGTGTCGTCGGGGGAATTGCTGCTGGGGCTGGTCAACGACATCTTGGACTTTTCCCGTCTGGAAGCCGATGGCCTGACCCTGGAGACCACCTCGTTCGACCTGTTGAACATGGTCGAGGACATCCGTCTGCTGATGGCGCCGCGCGCCGCCGACAAGGGACTGACCCTGGGCTGCCGTTTCCCGCCCGAGGTCCAGCGTCAGGTCAGCGGCGATCCGCTGCGGCTCAGGCAGGTGCTGCTCAATCTGGTCGGCAACGCTATCAAGTTCACCGCCAACGGCTCGGTGATGATCGCGGTGGCGAAGGAAGAGGCGAGCGGGATGGTGCGCTTCAGCGTCTCCGACACCGGCATCGGCATCCCGGAAGAAGCCCGCGACATCCTGTTCAACGAATTCAGCCAGGCTGATTCGTCGGTGGCACGGCGTTATGGCGGTGCCGGCTTGGGCCTGGCCATCTGCAAGCGGCTGGTGACGCTGATGGGCGGTGCCATCGGCTTTGACAGCACACCCGGCAGCGGCACCCAATTCTGGTTCCGTATCCCCTTCAGCGATGCGGTCTTGGCGGCGACGACGGCGAGTGCCAAGGAAATCCCCACCCTGATGCCCCAGGTGGTGTTGTTGGTGGATGACAACGAGGTCAATCTGCAAGTGGCCTCGGGCCTGCTGCAACGTCATGGTCATACGGTGATGACCGCCGCCGATGGTCCCGCCGCCTTGGATCTGGCGCGGCGCCACCGTTTCGATCTGGTGCTGCTGGACAAGCATATGCCCGATATGGACGGATTGGAGGTGGCGCGGTGCCTGCGGGGGCTGCCCGATGCCGACCCGGCCCAGCATATCTGGCTGTTGACCGCCAATCCGGTGGAACAGGATGTGCGCGCCTGGCGTGACGCGGGTATCGACGGCTGCCTGGCCAAGCCATTCCGGGTCGAGGAGGTGGCCGGTATCCTGGCCGGCGGCACCGCTGGCGCCGGGCGACAATCGTCGGGCGGGCCGTCCTTGGTCAATCTTCCCGACTTACTGGCGGACATGCGCGACCTGGGGCACGAACGTATGCGCGGGTTGGTGGATTTGTTCGGGCGCTCAGCGGTTCAGGATTTGGAAGCGGCCCTGGTCCGCGCCGCCGCCGGCGATCTGGAGGGGCTGGCCTCGCCGGTGCACCGTCTGGCCTCGGCCTCGTCCAGCCTGCATCTGACCGCCCTGGCGGCGCGCTGCCGCGCCATCGAAAACGCCGCCCGCGCCCGCGATGGCAAGGCCCAGAACCTGGCCAAGGATTTGGGCGAGTTGTGGGACCGGTCGCTGAAGGCGCTCAACGAAGTGGTGGTTTGAGCGCCGTGCCTTATGTCTAAGGCATGGCGCTCCTGCGCCCATTGCGGGCGCGGCCAAGCCCGCGGAGGCGGGCGCCCGGCGAGGGAAAATGATGAAGTTTAGACCGTGATGCACATTTTGGGCATCACGGTCTAAGCGCGAGCTGTCGTCAGCTTCCGGCCAGCCGATAGCCGATGCCGTGCACGGTGACGATGATCGCCGGATGCTTGGGATCGGCCTCGATCTTGCGGCGCAGACGACCGACCAGCACGTCGATGGTGCGGTCGATCACCGCTTCGCCGTCATGCTGGGTCAGGTCCAGCAACTGGTCGCGGGTCAGGGCGCGTCCGGCATTGCGGGCCAGGGCCGCCAGCACGTCGAACTCGCCCCGGGTCAGCCGCACCGCTTCGCTCTCGGGCGAAATCAGTTGGCGGGCGTCGCAATCCAATTTCCAGCCGGAAAAGGTATAGACGCCGCTGGCCTGACGCTCGGCCGCCATGCTGGGGGCGACGCGACGGATCAGGTTGCGCACCCGCACCGCCAGTTCGCGGGCGTTGAACGGTTTGGTGATGTAATCGTCGGCCCCCAGTTCCAGGCCGACGATACGGTCGGTCTCGTCCTGGCGGGCAGTGACCAGGATGATGCCCACCGACGACTTGGCCCTGAGGTCACGGGCCAGGATCAGGCCGCTTTCGTCGGGCAGATTGATATCCAGCAAGACCACATCAGGGATGGTGCGCGAGACGATGGTGCGCATGTCGCGGGCGTCGGCGGCCTCGCTGACCTGAAAACCTTCCGAGATCAGATGCGCCGCCAGTTTGGCACGGGTCACCGGTTCGTCTTCAACGATCAGGACATGCGCTTTGACTGGGGCGTTCACCATGTCTCTCCTAAGTTATCTGCGGATGTTTACATGTTGTTGACATCGTGTTTCACACGAATTCAAGCACACCCGATATTCCATTGAAAGGGGGCAGTTATAAGTAAACCCACGAATTGAGGAGGTCCAGCGTGACGATGTCCACGCGTATCGACCACAGTGCAGTTTCCCGCCTTTACGGGATGGCCGCCGCCGCACAGGGATGGGCGTTGGTTCTTGGCTTCAAAGCCGGGGCCAGGGCGGCGGCCTCGCGTCCTCGGGGGTGGTGGCTATGATTGCTGCCACCCCCGTGGGCGCGGTGAAATTGCGGGCAGCGCGGGCCGTCGCTTGGTTTGGCGCGGCGCTGCTGGTCATGGTCTGGGTAGCCATCTATGCCAGCCTGAGTTCGGAACGCACCCGTGTGCTGGCCGATACCCGTGCCGACACCGCCAATCTGGCCCGTGCCTTTGACGAACACATTCAGCGTACCATAGCCGGCCTGGATCAGACCCTGCTTTATTTGCGGGCCGAGTTTCAGCAGGCGCCCGATCGTTTCGACCTCAATCGGTCGGTGGCCAACAATGTCATCTTGAAGCGGGTTTCGGTGCAGATCGCCCGCATCGATGCCGACGGTATGCTGGCCGACAGCAACGTGCCGGGATTTACGCACATGGATTTGTCGGACCGCGAGCATTTCCGCGTCCACAAAGCCGCTGTCAAGGACGAGTTGTTCATCAGCAAGCCGGTGCTGGGCCGGGCTTCGGGCAAGTGGTCGATCCAGTTGACCCGCCGGCTTGAAGACGGCCATGGCAATTTCGCCGGTGTGTTGGTGGTTTCCCTTGATCCCAATTATCTGGGCGACATTTACGGCTCCATTGATGTGGGTGAAAACGGTGCCATTGCCGTCATCGGTACTGACGGTGTGGTTCGCGTCGCCTCTCATGGCGGTGGCGGCTTCCTGGGGAAAAGCCTGCAAGGCGGCGCCATCTTGGAAGCGGTGCGCCGGCAGGAAGAGACGACGCTGGAAAGCAATGGTCCGCTGGACGGTATCGACCGCATCAGCAGCCTGCGTCCGCTGCCCAATGTGCCGCTTTCGGTCTTGGTCGGTCGTTCGAAGGTCGAGGCCATGGCCGTCTACGACCGTTCGGTCACGTGGCATCTCTTGATCGGCGCGGCTGTGACCTTGGCCTTGGGCGCCGCCCTGATCGCGCTTTACCGCATGGTCCGGGCGCAGGAAGCCATCGCTGCCGATCTGGCGGTGAAAAAGGCGGAATTGCTGGCCAGCCGTGTCCGTTTGCGCCGTTATGTCGCCGATCTGGAACGTATCGCCGAGGTCGCCGCCCACGATTTGCAGGAACCGTTGCGCCGGGTGGTTGCCTATGCCCAGTTGCTGTCCAGTCACGTGGCCTCGGCCCTTGACGATGAGGGGCGCGGCTATGTCGCCCACGTGGTTGACGGCGCCCAGCGCATGCGCAAGCTGGTGAAGGATTTGGAAGCCTTTGTCGCCGTCGACCAAATTCCCGATTGTGATGGCGAGGTGGCGGTGTCCACCGCCGTGTCCACCGCCATGGATCGGCTCGCCGACCAGATTCGCAGCACCGGCGCCACGATCGTGGTCGATCCGCTGCCTTCGGCCCTGGTCGATGAACGGGCACTGGCCGAGATTTTCACCCAGCTTTTGGACAATTCCATCCGCTATCACTGCGAAAGTCGCAAGCCGCTGATCCATGTCAGTGCCCGCAGCGAAGGCGATTGCCTGGTGTTTTCGGTGCGCGACAACGGTGCCGGGATCGATCCGCGCGACCGTATCCGGCTGTTTGAAATTTTCCACCGTCTCGAAGGTATCGACGGCGGCGGCACTGGCATCGGTCTGGCCATCGTGCGCCGCATGGTCGAGCACATGGGCGGCAAGGTCTGGGTGGACAGTACTTTGGGCGAAGGCAGCACCTTCAGCTTTTCCCTGCCCCGACGCAAGCCGTTGCGCCTGACCGTGGTGGACGGGGAGGTGAAGGCCGCCGAATAGAATTTCCATCGTTTGTTTCCGTCTGTCCCCGAACCCCAAAGCCGGAAACAAGCGTTCGAGAGAGGTTCCGTCCCCCAACGGGGCCTCTCTCATCCCCGATGCCCATGGGGTTTTCCGCCTGTCACGTCCCCGAACCCCAGTGCAGCGGAAAACTTCAGGAGGAAGAACGGCCCCCAAACGTTCTTCCTCCATTCTTGTCGCCGCCGGTTTCGTCCCCGAACCCCAAGAAACCGGCGGCAGGCAGCAAAGGGGGGGAGCACCCCAAGGCTCCCCCCCTTTATTTTTGCGTCATCGTGGAATTGCGGGGACAGGGGCCTCAGCCACAAAATCTTCGCCGTGACGCGCCGATAACGGCATATGCATATGGGCGTCGTTTTTATTTGCAGTCTGGATCAATTCAAAATACCATCCAAACCGCATATTACATACTTAAGTGGGGGCATAATGACTGATAAGCGTACCTTGACCACCGAGGAAATCACGGCGGAGCCGTCGTCGAGCCGTCGCTCTTTTCTCGCTCGCACCGGCCTGATCGTGGCCGCCGCCGCGACCATCGGCCTGGGCAGCCGCGAGGCCGCCGCCCGCTCTGACCGGCTTGAACAGACCGATAACGATCCCAATCCGCCCAATGGCGACCATCGCGAGCAGACCGACCAAGACTAAGTCGACGAGATGCGAAGGGGGGGCTTTTAGCCCCTCCTTTTTTTTCCGGGGGGGAAAATGCAGGAATTGAGTTTCAAGGGGGCGATTGCGCCGATCACGCCCCATGAGTTTTTGGCGGAGTACTGGGAGAAGAAGCCGCTTCTGGTCAAACGGGCCGCGCCGGGCTTCTATCGTGACCTTCTGTCCGTTCAGGCCATCGATCAGGTTCTGGCCATGCCCGGCCTGCACCGCCGCGACATCCGCGTCGCCAGGGGGACCGACCCCCTAGCGGTGGAGGAATACGCCGACAAAGACGGTTTCATCAATGCGGCATCGCTATCGCGGCTGTTCACGGACGGCTTCACCATCATCCTCAATACCCTGAACCTGAAGCTGCGTCCGCTGGCGGAAATCTGCCGCGCCTTCGAGCAGGTTCTGAGTATTCCCTGCCAGACCAATATTTATTACACCCCGCGCCTGGCCCAGGGTTTCAAGCCCCATTACGATTCCCACGATGTCTTTGTTTTTCAGGTCGCGGGGCGAAAGCACTGGCTGGTGAACGACACCCCCGTCGAACTGCCGCTGCGCGGCCAAGGCTTTGAAGCGGGCCTGTACGAGCCCGGTGATGCCACCATGGAGTTCGACCTGGAACCGGGCGACCTTCTTTACATCCCTCGCGGCGTCATGCACGGTGCCCGCACCTCGGATGAAGTCTCCTTGCACATCACCCTTGGCGCCCTGACCACCAGTTGGGCCGAGGTTCTGCTGGAGGCGGTGGCGGCGGCGGCGTTAACCGATGTGGAATTGCGCCGTAATCTGCCGGCGGGCTACGCCTTGCCGGGGTATGACGCTCAGGCGGCACGTCAAACCTTCGCCTCGCTTCTCAACCGGGTGGCGGAAAATATCGATGTGGAAAGCATCCTCGATGTATTCCGGGGGGCGTTGCAGGCCCGCCGCCGCCCCTATCTTGAGAATTCGGTTACCCGGCTGGATGACCTGTCGCAGATCTCGGCGGCGGACAGTGCCGAGCCGGTTCCCAACCTGCTTTACAGCCTGACGGAAAGCGAAGGCCGCGCCAGCTTGGCCTGTTTCGGTCGCACCATCACGGTTCCGGACTTTGCGGCCCCAGCCCTGGCCCATGCCGTGAAAGGCACTCGGTTCCGGGTGGGGGAACTGCCCGGCCTGGACGAGGCCGGGTCGGTGGCTCTGGTCCGTCGCCTGGTTCTGGAAGGCGCGGTCCGGCTGGTGTGATCAAGGACCGGGCAATTAAAAATCCGGCGTCCTGGTAGCCCAGGACGCCGGTAGTGCGACTCCCCCGTCGGGTCAGGCGGACATTCAGCCCATCAGGGACTTCCTGTCCTCCATGATCCGGCGAAGGATCGGGGTAAGGATCAATTCCATGGCCAAACCCATCTTGCCGCCGGGGACGACGATGGTGTTGCGGCGGCTCATCCACGAATCCTTGATCATCTGCAACAGGAAGGGGAAGTCGACGCGGAAACGGTCGGGCTTCCTGAAGCGGATCACCACCAGGCTTTCATCGGCGGACGGGATGTCGCGGGCGATGATCGGGTCCGAGGTGTCGACGATGGGCACGCGCTGGAAGTTGATATCGGTCAGCTTGAATTGCGGCACGATGAAGTGCACGTAATCGTGCATGCGGCGCAGGATGGTTTCCATCACCGCCTCTTCCGAATAGCCGCGCATATGGGTGTCGCGGTGGATTTTCTGAATCCATTCCAGGTTCAGCACCGGCACCACGCCGATTTTCAGGTCGGCATGTTGGGCGACATTGTTTTCCTTGGTGACGATGCAGCCATGCAGACCTTCATAGAATAACAAATCGGTGTTTTCCGGCACGTCTTCCCAGGGGGTGAACTCGCCTGATTTGACGTTGTGCTGGGCGAAGCGGGTCGCTTCCTCGTCGTTATGGACATAGAAGCGGCGTCTTCCGCGTCCGGTATCGCCATAACGCTGGAACAATTCCTCGAGTTCGCCGAACAGGTTGGCGGTGGGGCCGAAATGGGAAAAGGTACGGTTTCCGGCCTTTTCCGCCTCGGCCATGGTTTTCTTCATGTCCACCCGGTTATAGCGGTGGAAGCTATCGCCCTCGACGATGGCCGGCTTGATGCCTTCGCGCCGGAACATGTGTTCAAAGGCTTCCTTGACGGTGGAAGTACCGGCCCCGGATGATCCGGTGACGGCGATGATGGGATGCTTCCTGGACATGATACGGGCCTTCCTCTCTCTCCTGATCGGAGCAGGGGGCGGGCTTGTGGGCCGCCCGCTCTTCCCTTACCCCATTTTTATATGCCGCTCTAGCGCACCTTCAGTTTGTCGCGCCAGCCCGGGTACAGCGCGTCGGCATCCTGGGGGAAGCTTTCAAAGGCGCCTTTCAACTCGGGGTGTTCCTGGGCGAAATCCACCAGATTGATGCCGCGCACCCAGGCCTCGTGCGCCAGGCGCAGGGATTTCGCCCCCACCGTGCCGCCGGCCTTGTGGCCGAAGGCGCCGCCGCCCGAGGTCTGGATGACGTTGGAATGGCCCAGATTGTCGAAAAAGCCGGGCAGCCGCAAAGCATTCATGCCGCCCGAGATGATCGGCGTCGTCGCCTTGATGCCCTGCCAGTCCTGGCGGAAGTACAGGCCGTCGGCGACGTCGCGTTCCAGCATGTAGGCGACCATCTTCTCGTCCTTGTCGCCTTCCATCTTGCCATAGCCCATGGTGCCGGTATGGATGCCCGACGCCCCTTGCAGGCGGGCCATCTTCATGTGGGTCAGCACCGAATAGCCGCGCTTGGACTGTTTCGAGGTGACGGCGCCGTGGCCGGCACGGTGGTAATGCAGGAACTGATTGGGGAAATAGCGTCGGGCCAGGGTGATGGCGGAGGGGCCGCCCACATAGCCATCGACCAGGAAGGCGACGCGGTTGGCGTTTTCGCCGAAGGTTTCCAGGATCATCTCGCCGCGCTTGATCATCTCGAACGGATCATCGGCGGTGATGTTGGCGGAGAACAGCTTGGCCTCGCCGGTTTCGTCCTGGGCCCGGCGCAGGGCGTCGGCCACCAGCGGGATCACTTCGCGCATGGGGGCGAAGACCTGATTGCCTTGGGGCTCGTCGTTCTTGATGAAGTCGCCGCCCAGCCAGAACTGATGGCAGGCATCGGCGAACGGCTTGGGCCGCAGCCCCAGCTTGGGCTTGATGATGGTGCCGACCACCATGCCGCCATTGACCTGGGGACGGCCCAACACCCGCCACATGTCGGCGATGTTCATGGCCGGGCCGTCGAACAATTGCAGCATGGCCGGCGGCACCCAGAAATCGTGCATCTTGGCGTATTCGACGTCGCTCATGCCCTGGTTGTTGCCGATGGTCAGGGTCAGGAACGACACGATCATGGCCCGACCGTCGATCAGGTTGCGGTCGAACAGGTCGTTGGGATAGGCGATCTTCATCAGATGATCGCCGTTCGCCTGTTCGGTCACTTCATAGACCAGGGCGTCGACGCCGCGGGTGAAATCGTCGGTGGTGCACACCTCCACATTGGTGCCGGTCGAGGATTCGGCGGCGAAGTGGGCGGCGGTGGCGATGGGTTCGTAGCCGGCCTTGGGCTTGAAGATATAGGCGCACAAGACATGACGGCCCTGGGCCATCAGCTCGGCTTCGTTAAGGGCCAGGTTGCAATAGCGCTTGGACTGGTCCATTTGATCGTTCCCTCTGACATCTTGTTGATGGCGTTATTGACCACAAGATGGCAGGGGACAAGAAAACTCGGAACACCCGGGTGGGGAGGGCGGAAAAATGACATGGGTGGGGGATTTTCCACCCGCGCGCAGTGGGCGCGGGTAGGGAATCACACCGCCTTCGAGTGGCGCTGTTCGCCTTTCTTCAGATATTTGTCGAAAATGGCGGCGGCGGCGCGCACCAGGGTGCGACCGTCATCGGTCATGACGATGTGGCGCCCGTTCAATCGGGCCAGCCCGTCTTCCATCATCGGCGCCAGTTTGGTCAGGTCGTCGTCGAATTGCGCCGGGTCGGCGTTGTGGCGGGCACAGACCGCGTCCACGTCCAGTTCCAGGTCGCACATCAGGCTCATGATCAGGTCGCGGCGCAGATGGTCGTCGGCATCCATGGCCACCCCGCGCGAGGTGGCCAGCCGCCCGGCGCGGATGGCATCGAGATAATGGTGGGTTTCGCCCACATTGGCGACGTAACCCTGGGGCAACGAACCGATGCCCGAGGCGCCCAGGCCGATCAGCACGTCGGCGCTGTCGGTGGTGTAGCCCTGGAAATTGCGGTGCAGCCGCTTTTCATTGAGCGCGATGGCCAGCGGGTCGTCGGGGGCGGCGAAATGGTCGAGGCCGATCTTCACATAGCCCAGATCCTCCAGCCGCTTGGTCCCCAATTCGTACTGGTCCCAGCGGGTGTCGGTGTCGGGCAGGGCGGCTTCCGGGATCAGGCGCTGGTGCTTCTTCATCCACGGCACATGGGCATAGCCGAACAGGGCGATGCGGCGGGGCTTGAAGCCATGGGCCTTGTCGATGGTGTCGAGCAGGCCGTCGACGGTCTGGTAAGGCAGGCCATAGACCAGATCCAGATTGATTTCCGGCACGCCATGCCGGCGCAGCCATTCGATGACATTGGCGGTGACGTCATAGGGCTGGATGCGGTTGATGGCTTCCTGCACCTTGGGATCGAAATCCTGTACGCCGATGGAAGCGCGCGTCACGCCGACGCTGGCCATGGCCTGGACATAGGTTTCATCCGCCGTGCGCGGGTCGAGTTCGACGGCGATTTCGGCGTCGGGCTTCAAGATGAAGTGCTGGCGCAGGGTCTCGACGGTGCGGACGAAATCCTCGGGCGTCAGGATGGTCGGGCTGCCGCCGCCGAAATGCACGTGGCGCGCCGCCATCTTGGCCGGCAGGTGCTTGGCCACCAGTTCCACCTCGGCCAGCAGGGCCTCCAGATAGGTGGCGACGGGGGCGTATTTGCGGGTGATCTTGGTGTGGCAGCCGCAGAACCAGCACATTTCGGCGCAATAGGCGATGTGCAGATACAGCGACAATTCGGTTGCCGGGTCAAGCTGGCCCAGCCATTTGCCGTATTGGTCCGGGCCGATGCCGGGATGGAAATGCGGCGCCGTCGGGTACGAGGTGTAACGGGGAACACGCAGGTCGTACTTGGCCGTAAGGTCGCGTCGCATCAGGGTTCTTTCCAATAAAACTGAACAAGACAGACCCTACCCCGCGGGGCGGTCCGATTTCAACAATGGGGGGTGTAGGGTTTCTCTACCGCCGCGCCGCCCCCTTCAGGATATCAAAGATGATGCCCGTGGCTTCCTCGATCAGGATGATGTCGTCGCCCACGGTCTTGCGGCCATAGCCCTTGGGCAGCCGTGACAGTCGGCGCTCCAGGTCGCCGGGCAGATCACGCTTGGCCAGCCCTGGCGGCAGGGTGTCGCGTTTGGCCAGTCCCGGCGGCAGATGGTCGCGCTTGGCCAAGCCGGGCGGCATCTTCTTGCTTTTGTGGTCGTCGTCGCCGGTCAGGATGCGTCGGCCCAGGCGCAGCCAGTCGTCGATCTCGCGGCGGTCCTGGTCGGTGAAGGCGGGCGAGGCAGTCTGCACCGCCATACGGCCCAGATCGGTGGCACTTTGGGCTTGGACGATCACGGGTAAGGTCACAATCAAGGAGAAGGCGGCGGCGAGAACAATGCGCATGTCAAAGCCCTTTCCTCAGGCTGTCGGTATCAAAGCTCATGCTGCCCCATCAACGTGTCGTCATTGTGGTGGCTATATGCAATCGGCTGGCGGGAAAGTGCAGATTGACCACGGTCCCCTGTCCCGGTGTGCTGGAAATGCTAAGGGTGCCGCCATGCATGTCCATGAACCGCCGGGCCAGGGGCAGGCCCAGGCCGGCACCATCGAAACGGCGCGACAAACTTGACTCGGCTTGGCCGAACGGGGCCATGATCTTGGTCATGTCATCGGCATGGATACCGATACCGGTATCGCTGACCACGATGTCCAGGCCGTTTTCATCGGTCTTGGCGGTTACCGTTACCCTGCCGTCGGCGCTGGTGAACTTGACGGCATTGGACAGGATGTTGGCGATGGTCTGCTTGATGCGCCGTTCGTCCCCCATCAGCCAGGGCAAGCCGTCGGGGATCTGTTCGCTGATGCGCAGGCCGGCGGCCTTGGCCCGTTCGCCCACCAATTGCACCGAGGCGCGGATGGTCTGGCCCACGTCCATCTCGCTTTCCATCAGGGCGAAGCGCCCCACTTCCAGCCGCGCCACGTCGAGGATGTCGTTGATCAGGGTCAGCAGATGGCGGCCCGATTCGTTGATGTCGTGGGCGTAATCGCGGTATTGCTTGGTTTCCACCGGTCCCAGCAATTCGTTTTCGATGATTTCGGAGAAACCGATGATGGCGTTCAGGGGTGTGCGCAATTCGTGGCTCATGGTCGCCAGGAATTCGGTCTTGGCCCGGTTGGACAATTCCGCCGCCTCGCGCGCTTCGGCCATGGCCAGTTCGGCCTGCTTGCGGGTGGTGATGTCGTGCAGGGCCAGCAACGCCGACATCTCGCCGTGCGGGGTGTCCACCGGGGTGATGCTGAATTCGTAGGTTTTGCCGTTCAGGTCCGACACCCATTCGCCTCTTGTGGCGGTGTTGTCGTCGCCCAGATTGGCGATGGCCGGCTGAAAATAGTCGATGGTGCGCACGCCCATGACCGGGCCGAACGTGTCCACCAGGGCTGGATTGGCATATTCAAAGCGGCCATCGGTGCTGACCAGGGCGATCAGATCCTTGGTCGAGGCGAAGATGCGGCGCAGGTTGGCGTGTTCCAGTTCCAGGGCCAGGCGCAGGCTGCGGATTTCGGTGACGTCTTCCTTGAAGGCGATGAAGCTGTCGACCTTGCCGTCGCCATCCTTGACCGGGGCGACGGTCATGGATTCCCAATAGACGCTGCCATCCTTCCTTTGGTTGACGATTTCGCCGCGCCATTCCTGGCCGGCGCTGATCGACGCCCACAGATCGGCGAACACCTCGGGCGGGGTTTGGTCGGAGCGCAGCATGCGCGGCGAATGGCCCAGCACTTCGTCGCGGTGATAGCCGGTCATGGCGGAGAAGGCGGGGTTGATGTATTCGATCAGTCCCTGGGCGTCGCTGATCAGCACCGAAACCGGGCTTTGCTCGACGGCGCGGAACAGCTTGCGCGCCTCTTCCTCCCACAACACGGCGCGGCGTTCGCTGCGGCGCAAGGATTCCAGGCTGAGGCCGACCAGGATGATCACCCCCAGCACCACCAGGAAAAAGGTGAAGCGGGTGGCTTTCAAATTATCCTGGATGACCTTTTCCATGTCGGCGGCCATGCGGTCTTCGGTGCGGGCATAAAGCTTCAGCAGGGCCACATGGGCTTCATCCCAGGCCTTGCGGTCATCGGGGCCCAGAATTCCGGACAGCGCTTGGCGGTGCAGGCGTTCGACCATGCCGACCACCGGACCTTGGACGATTTCGTCATAGATGCGGATCTGATGGGCCGAGGCATGAACGCGGAAGGATTCCAGGTAGGCGCGGGATTCGGCGTTGTTTTCCGCCAAGGCCTGGCGATTGATCTCACCTTTTTTTGTCGTCGTGGTCAGCATGGCGCGGGCGCGACCGACACGATCCTTGACGTTGCCCAAATCCATATAGGCGGATATCACCCGCGACAGGTCGCTGGGCGCCATGGTCGCGGCCAGCGAGGTCAGGCCGGCGATGGCCCGGCTATAGCCGAAACTGGCGGCGCTGGGAGTAGCGTCGTTATCCAGCTCCTGGCGCAGGATGGCCAGTTGGGCGGAATCGATGATATTGGTGTCGCCCGACAGGCGCTGTCTGATTTCCGGCATGGCCAGGGCCGCGCTCAGGGCTTTCAGGCGTTCGTCGGTGTTGAGGCGCTGGGCCTCCAGCTCATAGCGGGCCTGCAAATCATTGGGATCGACGGCGCGGGTCGACAAGATGCGCTCGTTTTCCAGTTCGCGGGTCAGCGATTGGGCGGCACGGGCGATCTGCGCCGCCACCAGAAGATCGGCGCTGTCGCGATAGGCATCCATCTTTTCTTCCACCACCCAGGCGGAAAACATCACCAGGGCCAGAATCGGCGCGACAATGGCGATGATCAGGCGGTACCGGCTGAAGAGACCGGTCTGCGTATAAGGGTTGGGGGGCGAGGTCATAGTCGGAGTATCCCCCCAAACCTCGCCTCAGACAATCACGAGACTGCACCTTTTTGCGCAGCCTGGGCGATTGCCGCCAGCAAGGGCTGGGGCGAGACCGGGCGTCCCAGCAGGCCGCGGCACAATTCCAGCCGTTCCAGCCCCAGGTCCGGCGGCGGATAGCCGATCAGCAGGAACGGCGTATGGTGCAGGTGCTCGGCGTCGTCAGCGGTGAAGCCGTCGGCGGAAACCAGGGCCAGATCGAAGGGGGCCTGGGTGGTGACGGCGCGATCCGAGGCGGCACGGGCCGAATCGGCGTTGGCGACGCGGACCACCGCCGCCCCTTCCTGTTCGGTCAGCCGGGCGATCTGCGACCGTTCGGCGGTGTCGGGCGACAGCACCAGCAGACGCAGTCCCATCAAATCCACTTCCGGCACAGGGGGAGCGGTGTTGGCATCGCCTTGCCCCAACGGCAGATCGACGACAAAGGTGCTGCCCTGACCCGGCTGGCTGAAGACGTTGATCTCGCCGCCCATCATGCGCACCAGCCGATGGGTGATGGACAAGCCCAGACCGGTGCCGCCGAACATGCGCGGGGTGCTGATATCGGCCTGGGTAAAGGGCTGGAACAGCGATTGTTGCGCATGTTCGGCGATGCCGATACCGGTGTCGGCGACGATCAGGCGGATGGTGGGG
>Ga0209066_10000445_pt1 | contig 60886 bp, 78 predicted proteins | sample All_14_2_FD_187198 | JGI IMG/M metagenome (GOLD analysis project Ga0209066, IMG submission 187198) | Freshwater microbial communities in response to fracking from Pennsylvania, USA - Allegheny Zone_MetaG_DW_15 (SPAdes) (version 2) ...
ACCTCGATCTTGGCCACGCGTTGGCGGTGGACACCGAACAGGTCCAGGGGGAGTTCTTCACCGTCCCGCAGCTTCTCCCGGACGAAAGCGGCCAGGGTGGAGGGGTGGACGGCGGCGCTGTCCTCCACGGGGTACTGCTCCTCAAGCTGGCGGTGGAGGGCTTCGGCCTTTTCGTCCTCACCCTTGCCAAACTGAACCGCCACGACACGCTTGATCAGCCCGCCGTGACCGTTCGCCTTGAGCCACGCGAAGGCCAGCGGGGCCTTCGCCTTCGGGATAGAGGCGCGGATGGTTTCGTCAATCTTGATCTTCAGGCCGGAGGCGGTCTTGAACTCCGCCACGCCAATCTGGTCCATCAGTTCGGGCACCTGACGTTCCGCGATGTCCTTCAGCTCCTCCCGGGCGGCGTTGAGCTGGGCTTCGAGGTCCGCCACCTTCGAGGCGGCTGCGGCCTGCTGCTCTGCGAGGAGGGACAGTTGTGAGAGTTCACCGGAGCCGGAGGCTTGCGGTTGAACAAATTCAAGGTATGCGCTGGTGTCGGTCATGATCAATCTCCGCTGTCGATGCTGTAGGAATACCCGCAGTGCTTGCAGGTGTAACGGTTGTAACAACGCCCCAGGTTGGTGGTCGTGTACTCGTGGGTGCAGGGCGTCCCATCATCGCGGAGGAAGGACTGACCCGTGGGCTGTCCGTACATCGTCTGGCCCCCGCAGTTGCGGCAGGGCAGCGTGTCGGTTTCCGGGTCATAGCCCGCCGTGACCGCCTTGTAGCGGTAGTCCCCGGCGGGGAGGCGTCCGGTGCCTGAGCAGACCGGACAAGGGCAGGTTTCGCGTGTCACTGATGAGACTCCTTTTCTGAACTGAGTGAGGAAAGTATAGGGTGAAAAAGTATAGAAGGAAAGCCCCTCAAGAAGTGAGTTTTTGGGCCTCCACTGCGATGTAGCGTTGGTCCTTCCCGCTCCACTGAAGGAGGGAGACGCGGCCCCCGTTCGCGGCTGCGGCCACCGTGACGGCGAAGCCGATGAGGACCGGATTGCCCACCAGCAGGAGGTGGTCCCCTTCCCGGTAGTCCTTCAGCTTCTCCCGCAGCTCCTGAATGATCGGTTCCGGGCGGAAGGGCGCGGCGGTTGGGCTGAGCAGATACACCAGCTCACCGAACTCCCCCGCCGGGGTTAGATCAAATTTGGGCTCGAACCGCTGCTTGTCGCGGTCCCAACGGTGTTGATTCTGTACAACAAACACTTTACTCATAGCCATTCCTTCAGGCGGTCGCCAGTGATCTGGGACGCCACATTGAACTTGTTTCTCAAGGCTTCGACAACCTTCTCATCCACGGAGTCCTCCGCCACCAGGTCGATGTACAGCACGCTGTTGTCCTGACCGATGCGGTGGGCGCGGTCCTCCGATTGTAGGCGGTCGATCAACTTGAAGCTGTTGGAATAATAAATGACGGTCTTGGCGGCAGTCAATGTCAGGCCCGTAGCCCCGGCGGCGGGGTTGCCCACGAACACCTTGGCCTGCTCCTCCGGCGGGACGGCTTCCCGCCCAATCACCTGCGCTCCGTCATACAGCGTCCGCTCCCCTTGGAACAGGGCTTTGGCCTCCGCCCGTTCGTCATCGTTCACCTGGCCGTCATAGCGGACGGCGCGGATGCCCCGGCGGCGCAGCTCCTCCAGGATGAGCGTGATGTCCAGCTGGAACCGGGCCCAGACAATAACCTTGTGCTGCGCTTCTTCAACCAGGTCGCAAAGCAGCTCCCGGCGGCGGTTCGTCCCCGGGATGACGTACATGGGCTCACTTTCATCGTCCGTGGGCAGATACCCACAGGTGATCTGCTGAAGGCGGAGGAGCCGGGTCATGGCCAGCGCGGCGATGACGGGGGTGGTGCCGTTCTGCCCAAGGTCCGGAGTGTCCGCGCAGTCGGGGCACGGGTAGATGTAGCCGTCCACCTCCAACTCCCGCTTGCCGTGACAAGTCGGGCAGGCGTCCTCCAGCGGCAGGGAACCCTGAAGGGCGGCGGCTTCCTTCTCCGCTCCGCCCAGCTCAAGCCAGACGATGAATTCATCCTTCATCTGGCGGTACAGCTTCCGCTGCTCCTCCGTCATCGGGAACGGGCGCTTGCTGTACAGCTTGGGCGGGAGGTCCAGCACGTCATCCTTCGTCACGCGGGAGGAGACGGGCTGCAGGAGGGCGTTCAGTTCGTCCAGGCGGCGGTAGCCCTTGAGCACGTCCACGTATGAGCCGTCACTGTCCACCCAGCGTTGCTTCACCGGGTCGAAGGAGCGGGTGACGTTCGGGTTCCAGACCTTCTCGAACACCCCGAAGTGGGCCTTGAACTCCGTGAAGGTGCCCAACCCGGCCTTCTTCCAGTAGTCGTCATACAGGAACTTGATCTGGCTGTAGGCGTCGAAGGGACCCTGCGCAATCGGGGTCCCGGTCAGGATGCGTCTGAAGGGGGCGTACTTCGCGGAGCGGAGGATGGACTTGGTGCGCTCCGCCGTTGGGGTCTTGATGTAGTGGGCCTCATCCAGGACGTACAGGAGGCGGCGCTTGTCGAAGAAGTCGATCAGCGCACGCTTCCCGGCGGCGGTTGTGAAGGCGTCATAGCTGATGGTCAGCCACGCGAAGCCCTTGTGCTCAATGACGGCCTTGACCGCCTGCTTGTGCCACTTCGTGTCCGCCCGGGGGGACTGGTAATGGAAGGCGCGGACGTGCCCAATCACCTCGTCCGGTATGTGATCCGGGATTTCCTTCTCAGTCCAGTTGCGGTGCACCCCGTTCGGTGCGACCACCAGCACCCCGTCGATGAGGCCCCGGCGCCACAGCCAGCAGGCGGTGTCGATGGTCAGCTTGGACTTCCCGGTGCCCTGTTCCCAGAAGATGCCCCGGGCGATTTCCTCCCGGCTGCGCTCCCACTCCTCCTTCTGGTGGTTGAAGGGGGCGGTCTTGAACTGATATTCCACGCGTGGACTCCTTTTCTGAATGCGTTTCGGTTCGGCTGAAGAAGTATAGCCCGGGGAGACTTCCGAGGGAAGCCCGAACACTTGCGCTTACCTTACGCCCAGAAACACAGCGTTGCGCTTACCTTCGACCAGTCAGTTTCTTGTAAAGGTAAGCGCACAGAAGTTCCATAAAATCATAGACTTATATATATTTATTATTATTATTACTTAACTTACTTACCTTACTTACCTTGAAAGCCCCAGGAGGATTTCCCTGGGCCTCCCGCCGATTTATCGGGCGAACCGCATTTCAAGGTAAGTATCCCAAGTAAGGTAAGTAATTCCCACGGGGGCTGGAACTTACGTGCGCTTGGGATAGCTCCGAAGGTAAGCGCACGCGGTCGAAGGTAAGCGCAGCTCAGGGGGCCTTGCTCAGAAACTCCTTCAGGCCCAGGAGGACCAGCGTGCCTAGGCCCGAGAGGAAGATGCCGAGGAGGGCCACGGTGCCCTTCTTCTTCAGGTCCTCCCCGGACTCCCGCCATTGACGAAGGTGCTGGAAGTCCCGCTGCATCGCCAGCGGGTCGGACATGTCAATGCCCATCTGGATCAGGGTCTGTCGGACGGCTTCGGCCACCATGTGACTCACTTCGTCCGGGGTCAGCGTCACCTTTCGGGCGGCGGCTTCAGCGGCGCGTTCCGCTGCTTCTTCAACTTCGGCTTTGGCTGCACGTGTCGCGGCGGACACGGCCAGCTCCTCGATTTCCTTGGGCGTAAGGGACATGGGGTGATTCTCCGTTTCAAAAGTTCCGGTATTGTATAACGTCACCCCTCCTTTGGGGAAGGCGGAGCCCCTCCGCTCCGCCTTCTACCGTTCTCAAGTTTTCGTCACGCGGTACACGTAGGTGTCTGCCCGAAGATACAGGGCTCCGTTGCTTTCCCCCACGTATTGGCAGATGAGCGGGAAGCTGACCCAGTTCTTTCCGTCTGCAGACAGGTAGGTTTTGCGAGACATCCCGACAACTACAAACATGTTTTGAGCATTTATGAGGCCCAGGGAGGCTTCCTCCATTTCGCAGACCACGTAGGCTTTGGTGATGTCGTCAATGTCCGCCATTTTGCCCAAGAACACTCCAGCGGTATTGCGACTGGGGACTGCAGCGGCATCCCGTCCCGGAATAGTCACGGGCCGGGGGGCAATGTTTTGCTCATCGGAAGCAAACAAGAATGTCTGTTCTTGGTCGTCCCTCCAAACCATACCCACCGCCCGCTGCATGGCCGTTTCGGAGCTGTTCAGCCGGAAAATATAACGGTTTGAAATGCGGTACTGGTAGATGTAGAAATATTCAAAATCATCAATTTGGGGGATACGCACAAACAGGATCCAACCCGCCGGGTACTTCTCCCCGCAGCAAATCAAGGTGCCGTCCTTCGCCGGGTTGCTACTATGGATGTGATGGGTGGCGATTTTCTCGTCCACCCCGTTGTAGTTTTGGAGCAACTCGAACGTGGTGGTGCTTGTGACCTTCACGCGGTAGAAGCGGCCATCACCCGCACTGTTGCTGGAGAAGGCGGCGGCATTGCCGACCGTGACGCTGTTCTCCAGGAAGTCGTAATTGCCTGAGCTGTTTTTCTTGAAACAGATCAGGTCGCCCGTGGTGAATCCGTGGGGGGTAGAGGTAGTGACGGAAGCCTTGCCGCCGGTGGTCGTGATCGCGGTGACGCTGATAGGATCGGCGTACTGGAAGCAATTGACCGGGTCCTTCACCGAGGAGGTCGGATAAATGTAGGTGCGCTTCACGACTGACAATGCGCCCGACGTGTAAGCACCAACGGCGGAGTAATCGAAATTGTTGCCGCAGATGGCCTGGACGGAGTTGCAGCCCAACTCGTGGAGGACCACCCAGATACGTCCGCCGTCAGTTGTCCCCAAGACTACGTTTTTGCAGACGTTGAGGCCGTTGTAGGGGGTGTAGATGGTACACTTGGGCTTCACCGAGAAGGGGTTGGACAGGTAGCCCGACATTTGGTAGGGCTTGGATGCGTCTTGTGGATTGGTTCCGAACTCGAACGGGTGGACCATCCGGATCAGCTTGAGTCCGTTTTTGTCCATCACCGGGGGCAGTCCGCCACCGCCATATGCGGAACCGTCCGCCTTCAGGCCGCCCACGTTGTTCGTGTGTTGGTTGTAGTTCCAGGAAGGCAAACCAGGTTCGTAGCGGTACAGCTTTTTCTCATCCGCCGTCAACGCGGGGTTGTTCGACGGGATGCGCTCAGACGAGAGCACGGTGCCGCCAGACCATACCACGGGCTCATAGACCGCAGACAGGTCGAAGGCCCCCATGCCCCCCGAAGTGGTCGAATCGTCCGAAGCTGCAGCCGGGTAGTTGTGGTAAATGTTGCCCAGTCGCGTGAAGAAACACAGCCGCATGGCGGTTTCGCGGCTGTAGTTGGCGGCAGTTGGGCCGCCCTGGCGGTAGGGAATGAAGCCCATGGCGCCAATGGTGTCGCCCGACTTCCAACCCGGGAGAGCGGAAAGTGAGACTTGAGCGGAGTTGGAGCCGACCGACACGGTGAGCACGTCCGACAAACTGACGCTGGCCGTCCAGTTTTCGTAAGCAGCAAACTGCCGGGCAGTTGCGTGCCGATCGACGCTGAAGCCCTCCCCCGAGTAGAGGTTGGAGGTCACAGCACCGGCAGCAGCTTCCGCCGCCTTGGGCAGTTCGCCAAAATAGTTGGCCATCGAAACCCGCACCGAGTTCCCGGTGCCGGTCATGACGCAATCCGCGTGAACCTTGCCCAGCTGGACGGTCCGGGGCAGGTAGAGGTAGCGTGTGTCGCTCGTGGTGATACTGACGGAGTTGGACGGAGCTGAGGAGGACCCGGGCTCATTGAACAACGCAGACAAAGACAGATTGTCAGTGCTTCGCGGGTATAGGTGGACCACGGCGGACCCGCCAGAAACCAGAGTGCTGTCAATCCGGCACAGGACGTGGGTTGCCCGCAGGTCGGGAACGAAATTGTAAGCGGAACCGCTGTTCACCGCAGTGGTGAACAGCTTTTTGTAGAACTCCGACGCATCCACGGGTTCGTCCGGAGACTCAACCTTGACGGCAGCGGTCGCAGTGCCTGTGCAGCTCACGATGAGCAGAACTTCCGCCAGTTGGTAGATGTTGTTGAGGTAGATTTCAGTGGGGGTGGTGATGTACACGTAGTTGTCCACCTGCGTCAGCGGGTATTTGGACAGAAGGTCGGAGCTGGACCACACCCCGCCGTTTTTCGTAGTGTACACGCGGACCAAGTTGTTGTCATCGACCCCTTTGGGGATGATGGTCAATTTCCAGTTCTTTTCGGTGGTTTTGAACTTGGACAGAGGAGCGGAGGCGCTAACTGTGATCCAATCGCCCAGGGGGGCAGCATCGTCCCAGATAGCATAGACGTTCACGGTGGAGTCTGCCGTGCCAGTAACGTCCAGGCGGATGGTTTTGTACTCCGACAGGTTGACCGAAGATACCTTCAGGGTGGTGGTTCCACGCTTGAGAGACAGCACGTTGTTGGTCAGTTCCCCCCCCTGAATAGGGGAGAGGGCGGAGGTGAACCAAAAACCTCCCGCGTTATTCAGCTTGGTCCCGGTAAGGGAAAGGGTGGCCCCGGCGTAGTCCGTGTTGGAGTTCGAGTTGACAACCACCAGGGTGAGGTCTTTTTGAATTTCGACGTTCAGGTTGGTGTACACCGCCGAAGTCGCGGTGGACACAAGCTGCATCCGCTCGTTGACGGGCATTGCTTTGATGCGGGTGGGAGACAAGAGAGACATGGTGGACCTCGTTCTGTTTAGAAAATGGTGATGGCCGGAATCTGAGACGGAAGCCCGTTGGTGTACGTGATGGCGGGCTGTTTAATCGTAGTGGACAAACCGTTGAGAACGTGCGTTGCTGTCAGTTCAGACACTGTACCGTCCGTGTTGTAGGTCAGGGACAGTGTCCCAGTAGCCCCGTTGGGCCAGACAATATTCAAAGGAGAGACGGGCCTGCCGTCCGGGCGGTAGGTTATGGTGGAGGTCACCGTGTAGGACTCCGAACGCATCCAAGCCCTCAAACTGGCCCTCAGCTCCGGAAGGAATAGCTGCTCAAAGGCCCGGACGTGAGTCACGGGAACGGACAGGGTTGTTCCTTGGTTGGCGTACAGATAGGAGTTCTCCCCCGCCGTGACCCTCATGAAGGCAGCGTTTGATGGAGAAGTAACCGACAACTGCGTTTGCGGGTCTTGGCTTGTCAGGGTCCCAATAAGAACCTTGTTGGAATCATAAAAAGCCAAAAACCGTACAACGCTGATCGCGTAGGAAGTGCTGGGGCTTACCGCCACATAATCCGAAGTTTTCCAACCCGACTGTGCCGCCAGGGCTCCGCCCACCCCCAGAATGTAGCCTATGTTGAAAGCCTTAATGAGGTTCGAGGTTTCCAGTTTAAGGTCTTTTTGTTTGAAATAGGTATCCTCCCCATATTGGCGGTTGGTCGCAATATCCGCAACTACGTTCACCAAGGACGGGTGCACGTTTTCCGTATTGTCTGCCAGCAGCGGGCCTCCGTCCGGAGCCCTCACGCGTTCTTTGTACGCTTCGTAGGTCGTGACGCTGCTCCCGTACTCCACCTGGACGCTGGCGGTTTTCGAGTAAGTGACCCTCAAAAACCGAGTATTTGCGTTGGTCGTGAATGTCCGAGCTGCTGGGGATACGGGATCAAAGAAGGTCCCGGAAATGAAAACCTTGTTTGCATCGTACTCGGCACAGAACCGCTGAGTGTTTACGCTCAGGGTTGTGTTTGGGGTCACCGGAATATGCGAACTAGTGGCCCAACCCGACTGGGTAGATAGACTGCCGGCGCTGTTGAGAATAGTGTCCAGCGAGGAGGCGCTGTGGTCCAGCAAGTTTTTTCCCGGGGCCACTATCGGGGCTGCGTCCAGTTCGGCCTGAACAGCATCCACTCGCTGATTTATTTGGGCAGCAGCCATCCCCCCGATGTCCTGAGTTGCCAACTCAGAAGCAATCTTGGCTACTGTCTTAACTTGCTGTCCCAGTCGGGTAGTGACCAGGCCGGTTCCGTTTTCGGTGGCGGAACCGTTGACAATCCGCTCCAAGGAGTATGCATCAACCGATGCGTCCTCAAGTTCCTGTTTCGTGATCACTGCCATTTCGTTCTCCTTTGCTTACAGGCGCACGCCATTCGCGTTCACCACGCCGTTGATGAAGTCTTTGTCCTGCCCGTAGTAGCGGGCATCATAGTTCACGGCCCGGACGGTGGACGTGAAGTTGGTCTGCGGTTCCTTCTCAACCAGCAGGAAGGCGCTGCCCCTGGGCTCATCGTCACCAATAAGTATAAAGCCGGTGCGCGCATAAAGGGAGGGGTCCAGCGCCAGCGGAAGGCGCGGCGCTTGAGCCAAAACAACCTTGTACGGGTCCGCCGTCGAAGTCACGCCCAGGCTTTCCACCGTCCCGTCCGTGTGCTGGAGGAAGATGGTGTAATTGACCCCGGAAGTGAACTGGACCGGCTGCGACAACTCCAGTTGAAGGACGTTCTGCCCAACCACTTCTCCGTCCTGGGTGGTTCCCCGGGTGTTGTCCGCGATGAGTATGCGGTCGGACTGCACCAGCAGGTCCGCTTCCTGAGTGGCGGTAAACTCGCTGATGATATTCTGGTAGCGGATTTTGTTCCAGGCCCTCCAGGCGTGGAAGTAGGCCTGGAGCCCGTTGCGCACGCCCAGCGTCTCGATTTCCTGCGGGTTGATCGCGCTGCGGTTCTCCGGGATGTAGTAGGTGACCAACGCATCGTCATCCGGGGAGACGTAGCTGAGGCTCACACCATCGTAGTTGTTCAGGTTCCCGAAGCGGACCGTGCGCAGTTCGGAGCCGGGTAGCTTGTTGCGGTGGTTGAACAGCAGCATGCTATCGTCGGTCGCCTTCTCGAACTTCAACTTGATCAGGGAGCCCCGGCGATAGGCCACGCAGAAGGTAGCGTTGGCGATGATCTGGGCCGTCTCCTCGAAGCTCAGGTTGTCGGAGTCGAAGGTGTAGCTGAACTCCCCGGCTGAAGCAGCCCCAAAATAGCTTCGGACCTCACTCAGCGTATTGTACAAGTTGTCATAGTCAACTTCGGAGTCCCGGCGGTTTCCAATGAACGGGTCCCGGCAGATAAAGCTCAGGATGTCCTCCGCCTTGTTTGTGGGGTACAGCTCCGAAGTGAAGTTGGAACCCGACACCCGGGCCGGCAACTTGCGCGTGACCAGCATGTTCAGCTTCCGCTCCTTCAGCGCCAGGGCTCCGGCGGTTGCGTAGGTAACGGCCTGGACCGTGGTCACGTTCCCGAAGTTCGTCACGCCAATCGGAGCGAAGGCGTACACGTCCCGCCACTTGATCTCATCGACCACGGAACCCTCGAAGGCCAGGTCAGCGTTCGTCACGCGGCGTGCCCTTACGCGCACGCGGCCCGGGCTGTTCACACCTAGTTCCAGGGTGACGGCCCGCGTGCTGCGGAAGGTGGCGGAACCCTCCACCGTTGCCTGGGCGGTCTGAACCGCCCCGCGCACGGAGCCGTCCGCGTTGATCGGGGTGATCTCCAGCTCCAAGGTCACGTCGAAGCGCACCTGGTTCTTCCCGTCATCCTTGTACAGACCGTTGGTGGCCACGAAGTTTGCAACCACCACGCTGGTATTGGTCTTGTCTAGGACAAACGGCCCAACCCACTTCGAGCCCGTGGTGTACAAGGTCGGGCTAAGGTTCGGGGAGGTGCTCAGGCTGCTCCAGTAGCTGTTCACAGCGGCGGGGTTGGACAACGTGATCGTGTCGTCCGCCACGGACAGGACGGTGTACGTGCCGTTGAGGTTGTACAACTCCGCTCCGCTGGACAGTCGAATGCCCACGGAGGCGGAGGACCCCTGAACCACGCTGTTCCACTGCGGGTTGATCGTGGCGGGGGAGTTCAGGACCACGCGGCAATAGTAGGTCGTGCCCCCTCCTTCGGGGTCCGTCACCGTCTCCAGAGACTTCGAGGCAATGGTGTACACCCCGCTGAGGTCATAGCTGCTGGACCAGAAGCCGTCCGGGTCCGTCACGGAAAACAGCGCACCCGTCAGCTGAATCTCCGCTCCGGTGGCGTACTCCGAAGGAAGCGTGCTGTTGGGGATGACGAAGCGGAAGCCGTTGCTGTAGGCGTACAACGTCTTGGTCTGATTGATGTAGGCCTGATACACGGCGGCTCCGGTCACGTACAGAACGTCACCGGCGGCAAACTTGTCCGTGAAGTCGAAGGCGGAAGTGCGGATGAGGTTGGGTCCCTGAAAGTAGATGTTGTTGACCCCCCGGATGCTTTGATCATTCGGAGGTCGGAGGACTTGACCGTTGACCGCATTCGAGCGGGCCACGTCATACACGGGCTTGTTGATCGCGGTTCCGATGCGCAGCTGAGGGGCGCTGCCGGAGTTCGGGGAGGTGTTGGGCCCATAGACTTCCACGGACGTTCCGGGGATGTCCACCACCAGGGTGTTGTCGTCCCGGATGTCGCTCACGTCATAGCTTCCCCGCCCAATACACATGTACGCATATTCCACCTCCTCATGGTCCTTGTACACTTTGTACGGGACGGCCAGAAGGTCCGGAGTGGATCGGACCGTGCCGAAGATGTCCGGAATGCGGGCCAAGGGGCGCGGGTTGTTTGTTCGGTCGGACAGCTCGTTGTTCGGGGAGGAGTTCTGCGTGTTGCGCAGGGTCGGAGTCGGAATGCTGGGCTTGAGCACCACAGCGGCCACCACGACAACGGCCACCACCGCGATGATGATGGTCACGGGGTCCGCCGGGTACACCACAACGTAGAACGGCCCGGGGAGTTTGCCCAGGCGCTCAATCCCGGCTTCGTCCCCGGGTGTGACATCGTCCTGCTCGCTCACCCGCTCATGGTAGATGCGGGCGGAGGACGGCCACTCACTGAACTCCGTCATCAGGAAGTCCCGCACGTCCTCCACCTCGTGGTGGGTCCAGGTGTCCGGCTCCAGCGGGTTTTGGGCAAGCGTGACTTGTTTCAACATGGTGTGTAGTATCCTATGCGGGCAAACCCTCGTGTGGCAATCTCCGGGGGAAGGCACTCAACTCCGTTCTCGTGGATATGGATGACGTTCCCCCGAACGTACACCCCCACGTGCGGCGTGCTCCGGTTTCGCTGCATCAGGACCAGGCAGGGCGTCTCCGGAGCGGTCAGCTTGCGGAACGTCCTGCGCAGTCCGGGGTCCGTTCTTCGTTCAGCAACGGGCCGAAGGAAGCCGGTCAGCTCCTGGGCGATATTCTGACCAGTCAGGGCTTCCCACACTTCCACAGCAAAGTGAGCACAGTTGTACGTGTCACGATTGTACCGCCTATCAAAGAAGGAATCAAGGCTCACAGGAAGCCTCGCAGCATCGGGAACCGCTCCAGGGTGTAGATTTCCCCGGTCTTGTTGATGTTCAGCGAAGGGGCCTTGGCCGTGAACGTGGAGCCGTCCCTGTTGAAGGCGAAGGATTCAACCTCCATGACCACGGGCCCAAACAGCGAAGCGGTCGTGTCGTCAGACCTGTAGGTGTGGTACACAACTTGAGGCTTGAACCCGAAGCCCCCGGATCTGGCCACGCGGTCCAGTTCGGTCGGCAGGACTTCGCCCAAGTCACCCCAGGAGAAGGTGAAGGATTGATCCAGGTCATCCCGGCTTCCGTTGTTTTCAATCTTCATCGGGTAGTAGTCGAAGCTGGCCTGACCCCAGGGCGTGAAGTCCCCGGCGGAGGAGCCCTGCGCCAGCACAAACGTGGACCAAGAGCTCACATACACCGTAGCTCGAACCCAATAGCAACCCTCCGGAACGGTGAAGGTTGCGGGGCTCCCCAGGGGGTTTCCGGTGACAAATTGCTTGTTGGGTCCATAGAAGGACCTCATGTTGTTGTAGCTGGCAGAGTAGGTCTGGCCCGGTAGAACGGGAATGAACCCCGTGGTGTTGTAGTTGGGGTCCGCCGTCAGCGTTCCCGTATGGCTTATGTAGTAGCCAGCCACGTTGTCGGACGCGGAGACGTTGAACAGGTTTCGACCGTACTGGCCCAAGCCGTTCACCGTCACCCCGTTCACCGCGTTGCGCACCAGGCGGTAGTCCTTCGAGAAGCTGGGGTGGCTGATTTGGATCAGTTCCAGCTGGACCACGGAGGACCGGGAGTTGAGGAAGAACTCACTGAAGCGGCTCATGTTACATTGCCTCCGGGAGGTCCACGTTGACCAGTTGCTCCAGGGCGTTCAGGAACACGGCGGGCTCCGGAGCGTAGTTGCTCCAGATCATCACCACTCCTTCGTCATAGGCGGCGTCACGCGGGATGGGCTTCACGTCCAGTTCGGCGGACACCACGTACAGATGGCCCCGCTGCTCCCGGAGCATCACGGACCCGGGGACGAAGTAGGCTTGGTGCTCCGTCAGGGTGGGTTCGTCCAGCGCCAGGTCGATCAGGAACGGAAGGGAGCCGTTGCTGGTTGCGGTCTTGTAGAATGAGCGCATGTACTGGTACTCATCGCGGTCGAAGGACCACTGACAAGTGACCTTCGAGTTGGCGTTGAGGATGTCCCGGCGGTAGCGGGCGGCACCGCCGTCCAGCTGAATGGCGATGACCTCCTTGCCGTCCGTGACCGAGTAGCCCGCGCTGTCGGGCGGGATTTGAAACTTGTCCATTAGCGTCTCCGTTGGGCGTTCGTGTTCCTGGACAGGGACTTCGACACGCTGCTGTTCGGGTTGCTGATTTCGGCGGAGATGACGGCGGGCGCTTCGTTCCGGATGACGGACTTGGCCTCATCGCGGGCGATGATCCTGATGTCCCCTTCGCTCAGGCGCTGCACCTCGAAGTCCTTGCTGGTCCCGTAGTTCTCGATGCTGATGCTCACGGGGGCTCCTCCGCCGGTTCCTCCGCCCGAGACGGCCACGGCTCCCCGGTTCATCGCTTCAAGCATGGGGCGGTTCGCGGCGGTCGCTTGGGCGTTCATCACAAACTCCTTCCCGTGGACCACGCCCATGACTTGGTTCACTCCGCCTTCGCCCGTGTAGCCCCCGTCCTTGAAGCCCACCATGGACGCCAGCGCCAGGGACTCGCTCAGGGCGGTCGTTGCCGAGATACCGGCCATGGCAGGCGCGGCGTTGGCGCCGAAGGACGCCAGGGACGCCATAGCGGCAGCAGGAGCGTAGGCGGCGGCAATCGCTGTACCCGTAGCTGCGGACATCGCAACGGTTGTTGCCTGCGCAGTTCCGGCCAGCGTCTGACCCAGGGCGGCGTTCACCAGCCACTGAATCCCGAGCTTGACCAGCGCGGAGATGAGCCCCGCCACGGCTTCCCGGGCCACGTTGCCCAAGGCGTCTCCCAGGTCCTCCGAGTACACGATGGCGCGGCCCACCGAGTTGGCGAAGCCGTCCGTGAAGGACGTGAAGAAGTTGCCCATGGCCTGGGAGGCTCCGGCCTCGAAGGTCGTGAAGCCCTCCTGGACCTTGCCCAGGCTCACCAGCGCGGCGTCCGCCCAGGTCCCGGAACCCATTTCAAGGCGGGTCTGGGCCATCTGGAGCTGGAGGTTCATCAGGTCCCGGGCCATCTGAGTCGCCTGCATCTGGCGCATCTGATTGGCTTGGGTTTCGCTGATGAGGTCCGCGTCTCGCATCTGCTTGATGCGGTCGAAGGTTTGCTGGTACTTCGCCACCAGGGCGTCCTGGGCGGCGGAAGTCCCTGCGAACAGTTCCTGTTGCGACTGAACAATGTATCCGTTCGCCTGCTGTTGGGTGATCGCTCCGGACTTCAGGAGGGCGTTCAGGGCCTGGAGGTCCTGGGCAAACTCCTTCTGCGGCCCAAGGACGGCTTCCATGACCCGGTTCCGGGCTTCAGCGGCCTTCGTCTCCGCTTGGATGAGCGTGAGGCGTTCGCGGAGCTGCGCCAGTTCCTTCTCGTTCAGGTTCACGCCCTGCTGGCGCAAGTCCTTCTCGATGGTCATCACCTGCGTCTCGATTTCGCGGGCGTCCGAATTCAACCCGAGGAGGCGCTGCTGGTCGGTCAGTTCGCGGTTCACGGCCCCCAGCGGGTCCAACTGGTCGCGCAGCTGTTGGTTCATCAGCGCGATGACCTCGTTGGCGCGTTTGCGAGTGATCAGACCGGCGGCAACAGACTTGTTCAGGATGTCGGTGGATTTCCGGACCTCCTCCTGAGCGGCCCACACGCTGTCGTACTTGCCCACGACACCGGCCAGCTCATCCTTCATCTTCTTCAGCTTCTCCGGGTCCATCAGCGGAGCCGTGCGGGGACCGGCCTGGGATAGGTCCACGGCGGGCGCTTCCTTCGTGCGCTCCCGTGCGATTTCCTGGGCACGCGTGGTAAGTCCGTCCAGCGCGTTCCGGGCGAAGTTCGAGGAGTTCCAACCCTCCGAGAAGGCGTTGCCCAAGTCGGTCCCAAGACGGGCGGCGGCTCCGGCGTTCTCGTTGGTCAGCTTCAGGTCCACGGCGGCAATCTTGCCCAGGCCCGCGAACTCCGTCACGGTGCTCAGGAGCTGACCGGCGGAGTTCACGAAGGTCCCGATTTTGTCCAGCACCACGTTCAGGCCCTGGGTGACCAGGTCCCCAATCACGGCGGGAAGGGTTCGGAACAGCGCCACGATGACGTTGAAGGCTCCGGACCAGAAGCCCACGACACCGTCCACGTAGCGGGCAACGGCGCGGAGGACTCCGATGAAGCTGATGTCCATCTCACCAACAACGTCCTGGACCAACCGCACCAGCGGTCCGAAGGTCTGTTGGGCCCACTCCCAGATGCGTCCGAAGGTAGCCCCGATGACCTCCCCGACTGCACGCATCATGTCGCCCAAGGTCGTGATGTCGTCCACCCCCATGTTGATTTCGTCCCGGAACAGGGTCAGGGCGGTGATCGCGGCGGTGGCGGCGACAACAAGGAAGCCGATGGGGTTGGCCATGATCGCGGCGGTGAGCCGGTTCACGGAAGCGGTGATCAGGTTCACCAGCGCGGGGATGCCCACCCAGACTCCGAAGGCCACGGCCACGGAAGCAACCACCTTGGCGATGGTGTCCAGGTTGTTGGCCAGGAACATGAGGCCCCGGGAGAGGACCCCGGAGATGCCGCTGGCGGTGTCCAGACGCCCAACGAAGTCGATGACGTTGTTCTTCAGGACCTGGAAGGACTGGCTGATGGTCGGAACGGACTTGCCGAAGCGGTCCGCCAGTTCGGTCTTGGCGTTCCGGAAGGCGCGCATCACCACGTCAGCGGTGATCTTGCCGTCCTCCCCCATCTTCTTCAGTTCGCCCCGCGTGACCTTCAACTCCTTGGCGATGACGTCAGCCACCACCGGGAGCTGTTCCAGCACACTTCGGAGTTCGTCCCCGGACAATCGACCGGAGGCAAGGCCCTGAGACAGCTGAATCATTGCCGCTTGGGCTTCGGTCGCAGACGCCCCGGACAGGCTCACCGCCTGGTTCAGGGACTTGGTGAAGTTGATGACCTCCTGCTGGCTGACGCCCAACTCCTTCGCGGCCAGCGCCATTCGGCTGTACATCTCAACCGTCCCCTCCAGGGAGGATCGGGTGGAGTTCGCCACGTCCAACAACTGTTGGTACACGGCCCCGAGTTTCTGGCCCTCCAGGCCCGTGGCGCGGAGGCGGTTCTGCAGGTTGGTGTAGGTGTCCAGAAGTCGGACCAGCTCCCGAACGGACAGCGCGGCACCCAAGCCCGCCAGTGCTCGTTTCAAGAAGTCAACCCCGCCCGAAGCGGCCCGGGCCGTCCCTCCGATGTCCTGGAGGTTCCGCTGAACAACCCGGGAACCTCGTTCAGTGATGACTATGTCAATGCGTTCAGTAGCCATCCTCAGCCCCCGTCAACAATCCGCCCGAACTGGACAACCTGCGCTGCCTCCGCCACTGCCTGCTCCACGAAGTTCGCGGGGGCTTGGGCGGAGTACCCGTCATTCAGGCGTTGGATGTACGGGAGGTTGTTGGTGATGTGAATCTCCTGGCCATTATTGTACCCTGAGATGACCGCTTCGGCTTGGTCAATAGCGGCTTGGGAGTTCGCCCCGGCGGTGCTCCCGGCTTCTCCGGGCGCGTAGGGCTCAATGGTTCCGGAGGAAGCGGAACCAATCTGAGCAATCCAGTTGGAACGGGCACGCCCAGTATCCACCGGGGTGCCCATCACAACGGCTTGGTCTGCGGCAAGGGCAACCTTGCGCACCAATCGGTCGGTGTTCTCCGCAATCCCGCGTCCTCGAACGGTGATGCGGCGGCTGAAATCATTTAGACTTGGCACGGGCGGCGCTCCACTCAAGGTACTTGTGGTCAAGCCGGGGGAGTATCCACAGGAAGTCCTCCCGCTGCTCGCCCACAATACCGTTCCTGTCACAGTAGTCCATCATGGACAGGTTGGTGATCGGACCGATGCCCATACCCACTTGCCTACATGACGTCAACTCCAAAAATCCGATGTAGAACAGCTCAAGCCCAAGGTTCAGCTCCGGAGCATTCTGGATGCGGTCGGGTAGAGGTAGCCCGAACCGCATACACTGCTCGATGATCTTCTGTTCTACCGGCCCTTGCTCGAACCCGTAGCAGAGGACTTGCCAGAGTTTCCCAAGTCATTCTCCAGGACTTCTTCGCGGAACAGCGCCACGTTGGCAGCTTGTTCGCGGAGGTCGTTGAACAGGTCGGGAAGGTCGTTGAACAGCTTGACCACGTTCTCCTTCGTGAACTCCATCGCCTTGCCGTCCTGGTCCTCCACGTTGACCCAGCCCAACACAACGGTTTCCGCGAACACGTCCTTGTACAGGTTGTCGGCGGTCTTGTTGTCCAGCGTGCCGGTCTGGATTGCCTTGCGGTACGGGCGGGTGGCGCGTTCCAGGGCCTTCGAGAAGGCGGTGTTGCGACCACCGGCGCGGGCAATCTTGATGCGGATCGGTTGGCCCGCGTCCGTGGTGCCGTATTCGATCCAGATGCCGTCTGTTTCCAGGGCTTCGTCGGTCTTGAACTGCTTGTACAGGCTCATTCTCTGTTTCTCCAAATGGTGTGATCAAGGGAGCGGGGCCGGAGCCCCGCCCCTCTGATTATACGTCAGCGGCAGTCGGAAGGTAAGGGAATTCATTCAGCTGTAGCGTGTAGCCAAAGGTGCTCTCAGCAGCCTCCACGGACAGCGGCAGGGTGATCGGGTTGTCCTGCTCCACGTTCAGGCGTCCATCGCCCAAGGAGATGAGCGGGATGTCCCAGACCATGCCCGCGTTCGCCTTCACCACCGCCAGGTCCAGGGCCACGTCCTGGTTGTTGCGGACGGCTTGGACGGCGGCGATGTCCGCGAAGTAGGCGGTGATGTTGCCGCCCACCTCGAAGGTGCCTGCGGTCACGTCGAAGGCTCCGAGGACGGCCACCGCCTTCGTGGGCGACACGTTGTTGTTGATCGTCAGCTCCAGCTCCGTCAGGAAGGCGAACAGCGGGTTGGGGTTCGTCGTTCCGGCGGTGATCAGGTGCATTTTGATGCGGCTGAAGTCCGAGGAGGTATTGAACGCGGGGGCGTCCACGTTCTCCGGACGGGTGCCGGCCTTCAAGCCGTCCGCTCCGCTGCGCTGTTGGTGATCCACCGCCACGAAGGACATGTCCACAGTGATCTTGTCGGCCTGCTTGATCGACATGCTCAGCTCGTTCGGGACCGCACCCAGCAGGTACTCCGACATGGTGCCGTTCGAGTCCTGGCCCAGGGTACGCTCCAGCTGGTAGCTGCGCTGCTTGATCAGGGTCGGGTCCTTCTCGTTGCGCAGGACGTTGCCGAAGAACAGCTGGATGGTCTTGCCGGTGCCGGTTTCGTTCACCATCGTCCCGGCGGTCTTGTCAAATTCCAGGTAGGTGGAAGTGACGGCGCGGACGCGGGCGAAGCCGTTGTTGGCGGCGGTGGTGAACTTCGTTGCGGCGGCGTCTCCGCCGATGAACACCCATTCGCCCGGGATCAGGCCCAGGGTCGTGAGGTCCTTCGTGCCCGACACGCGGGTCAGGCGCGGGTAGCTGGCCGTGGACACGTCGATGTTGAATTCAGCGGAACCCAGCTGCACGCCCACCTTCTGAAACTTGGCGGAGCTGGTCGGGGTTTCGTCCACCGCCGTCTGAGTCACCACCAGGTTGGTGGCCGTGCTGCTGGCCACGTTCTTCAGGCCGTTGTTGGCCGATTGCGAGAAGCCCGACAGCACCACCAGGTCGCCCGCCACGGCTTGACTGCCGAGACTTCCGGAGGCCAGTGCGTAGGTCTTGGTGGAGCCGGTGACGCTGGAGAAGTTGATGGCCGTCCCGTTCATCGGACGGTTGGTCAGCTTTTCGCGGATCGCGGCGAAGAAGAAGCCCTGCAGGAGGCGGGTCAGGTTGTTCTGGGTCAGGTCCTGGACGAAGCCACCGGAGGCGTCCAGGTCAGTGATCACGCCCTTCTTGCGTTGGCGCGAAGCGTTGATGGGATTGCGGGCCATCAGGGTAGTCTGACCGCCAAAATCCTTGTAGCTGTTGGGCTCCAGGGGATGCCAGACCGGCGAAGCGGGAAGGGTCTTGATGCTTTCCTCCTCCGCATAGCGGAGGCCGGTCACATTCGAGTCGATTTTGTTTGCCATGATTTTCTCCAGTCAAAGGGCGTTGAGGTTCTCATCGAACCTCGTCATATTGAAACTCCACAGTCAGGTTCATCTGGTACCACTCCCCGTCCGGTCCGATTTCCTGGAGGCGGGCGTTGCGGAACCAAATGCCACTGTCCGTGCTTCGCCCTTCAAAGGCGTCCCGGGCGATTATCCCGAGTTTTTCAGCAAAAGACAACCCGTTGCCGGAGGACAGGGGCGTGAATAGTTGTACAGTGATCAAGCCGGGGCGGAGGAAGCGGCGCTGGCCCGTGGGTCCGAACGTCAGCTGGCGGGAAGCCCCGTGGCGGATTGTTACCCGTGCCCAGGGCTCCGAAGCGGGCGGAGGGTTCCCGGAGTCCATCCCGGGCCACTCCACGTGAACGGGCTTGCTGTCGTTGATCGCGGGCGTCTGGGCGGTCCAGTAGGTGTGAAACAGCCCAAGGATTTCGTCACGTGCGCTGTCGAAGGTCGGAAGGGTCATTGGCGCACCTGCAATTCATACATGATCTGTTGACCGTTCGGGTTCAAGGGCTTGATGGTGATGATCTTCCACTCCTCCGAACCCCGGAGCACCATGCCATCGACCTCCGGCGCGGCGGTCAGGCCCGAAGCGGGCATGAACACCCGTTGATCACCCATCCGCACGGTGTCCCCGTCCACGTACTTCTGTTCATAGTCCAAGAACACGGCCACCGCCGGAAGGTCCTGTTGAACCTTGCCCCCGGGCTTCCAGGGCTTGTTCGGGTCCGTCCCTTCGACCTGGGTGAACGTGCGCAGGGTCACGGCCTGACCGTTCTTCGTGATCAGGCGCTTGGCCAGCGCGATAGCGGAGTCAAACCGTGCCATGCTGTCAGCCCCTCAGCACCGTTCCGCCGGTCCGCGTCAGGCCCGCCTTGATCAGGCGCTGGTCCGCTGCCGGGTACTTGGGCATGGTGAACACGGAGCCCGAGACGTAAGTGACGGACTCACTGATTGGGCCCACGCTTTCGGACTTCGCGGCGATAGCGGCCCCGGTTCCGTCCCGCTCCGGATCGGGATTCAGGGCGGCACTCAGTGCGCGCAGGGCGTACTCCGCCGTGGCTTCCTTCACCTCACCGGGGATACCATTGATGGCGTAGTCGTCACGATCCCAGGCGTCATACCGGGGCCACTCCGTGGACTGGTTCCGGCCTTGTAGGCGCTTGCCCACGAAGTTGAACCGCTGGTCCAGGTAGTCGGTGGCGCGGATGATCGCGGACGCAATCTGCGGGTCCGTGAAGGAGGAGAAGGCGTTGCCCCGGTCCGTGTGGTAGGTCTTGAACTCCTCCACCGTGATGTAGGCGTTCGCCCCCGCCACGGAGCCGTTGCTGTCTTGAACGGTCAGGCCCATGTCAGTTGCTCCCGGTCGCTTGGGCGGCGCGGGTCTGGTTCAGAACCCGTCCCACGATGATCGCAAGGCCCAGCCACTTCACCCAACCTTCGGGAAGGTAAGCGGCCACCGCCGGGAGGCTTTCCGCCAGGACATCCAGAACCACCAGGAGGACGGCCAGCTGAACGCTCAACCACTTCCAGGCGTTCCGCCAGTTGTCAACAAGCACTTGTTTCATGCCGGGTACTCCTTGTGAGGCAGTTGGAAGTGCGGGCCGTCCTTGAACTTCCGCCAGTCTCCGCCCCATTCAATCGGGACGCCCAACTCAGCGGCGGCTTGCTTCACGGCGTCCGCAATCTTGTAGTACAGCGGCCAGTCCCAACGGACGGAGCCGGAGACGTATGCGCCCAGGTCCACCGCGTGCCCCGTGAGGTGACGGCTGTTCATGGTCTGGGAGGCTCCGGCCTTGACCAGCTGTTCCTGGCGGGACTTCGAGCGGACGCCCTCCAGCACCGCGAAGTCCACGGGCGTGATTTCAATAGCCCGCTTCACGACACGCACCAGGTCCGGGTGAACTCCGGTGAGGCGGTCCAGGGACTTCTTGCTCAGGACGTACATCATTCAGCTCCTTGGCTTCCGCACAGGGTCACTGCGCTTCGGGCCCAGTCTTGGAGGGCGGTGAGCTTTCGGATGGCGCGGTCACCGTCAGCGGCGATGGACCAGAGAGCTGCTGCAGTCTCTGGCGCAAGTTCGGCTGTTCGGGTTCCATCAGCTCCGGCGGCGGGTCCTCCAGGTGTATCGGGTTCGGCTGCACGACAAGAGGTGACTTGGAGGCGCAACCGCTGATTGCCAGCGCGAAGGTCAGCCACAGTGCGCGCATCCCGTTCCCGGGCTTCCGCGTTCGAGCGGGCAAACTCCGCCCGGAGGTCTGCGACACGCTGTTCATGGGCCTTCTCCTGTTCACGGTTCTTCTCGTTGGCTTCGGTGAGCTGAGACAGCAGCGTGTGCTCCCGCTCCGCTGCCTTCTCCGCTGTTTTCCCCGTCCCGTACAGATAACCCCCCAGGGCCACCGCTGCGAGCAGCAGGACGCCCAGGAGGAACGTCAGCGCGTGGCGCTGGAGCGTGCTCAGTCCGGGAAGGGGGAGCACTTTACACCCCGCCCTTGTCCATGCCCTTGATCGGGGCGGTCGGACCCTTGGGCGCGGGCTTGCGGGTCGCACCAGTCACCACGTTCTTGTTCGAGGGACCCGAGCGGGCGGACTTCGTTGCTGCGGCCATCTTCGCGGCTGTGGCTGCGGTGGTTCCGGACTTTTTCATGATGAGGCTCCTTCGAGGTTGGGTTGATCAAACAGCAGCTTTCGCCTTCTCCCGGGTGAAGCCCGGGGCGGCGGCGTCCACGTCAGCGCGGGTCAGGCCGGAGGAGCCATACAGCTTCTCAACGGCGGTCATCGCGGGCTTGCCTTCCTTCGTCCAGTGGCTGTCGTCAGCCGGGTCCAGGCCCCGGACGGCTTTGCGCAGCTTCTCGTTCAGCTGCGGCGCTTGTCCGTCCCCTTCGGGTTCCAGTCCTCCGGCTTCGTTGACGGCTTCGGGGCCAGCATCGCCTTCGCTGGCAGCGGCGTCTGTACCGGGCGCAGCCCCTTCCCCGTTGGGCTGTAGGTCGCCCGAAGCCCCTGCGGGGTCCGATTGAATATCACGCTGGCCATCGTTGGTCTCCTTCAGGGCGTCGTGTCCTTCCGGGTAAGCCTGCCAGTTGCGTTCGAGGAACTGGGCGTGCAGGGGCATCTCCTCCACCGGGGCGATGATGGTGGTGCGGCCCTCCGCGAAGCGGTAAGGCAAGCTGCCCAGGTTGACGGTTTGGCCTGCGAGGGGGCCGGTGAGGACAAAGGTGGTTTTGACAGTGGACATGTATGTGCTCCAGGTTGTTAAGCAAAAAAGGGCGGACAAGTCTCAGTGACCCGTCCGCCCTCCGGCTGAGGCTCAAGCCCTCCGGGAGGAGGACCCAGGCATCAGTTCAGGATGCCATCGGCAGCGGCAAGGCCCTTCTCGCTGAACAGCGCCAGGCCGCAGTACCACTTGACGCGCCAGATGTGCTCGTCAGCGTTCTCCGCTTCACCCACATCCACAACTTGGATGCCGGCGGCGTTCGCGGCGGTCAGACCGGCGATGCCGTGGGTGCGAGAGCCGTCATCCAGCGTGCCCGCGAAGATCGTGGTTGCGCCGGTGCCGGTGCCCTTGGTCTGGTTGACCGGGATGTAGTCGTTGCGGAAGATCGGCACCATGCTGTAGGCCGGGACTTCCGCACCGCTGGGCAGCTCAACCACTTCGTTCACCGAGGCACCGCCCAGGGCGCGCAGCAGGGCTTTGTAGCTGCGCAGGGTACGGGCGGGCATGGTGATGTAGTCCACCTCACCGTCCTTGTCAACCACCAGGTCCAGGAGTTCGTCCAGGATGGCGAAGGACAGCTGCGAACCGTTGGCACCCGTTGCGGCCTTCTGGCCGGAGGCGCACAGCTGGATCAGGCCCGCGAACTCGTTGCCGGTGCCGGTGCCGTTGATCAGCTGGTCCTGGAACTTGCGGCCAGCGGACTTCGCCTTGGATGCGATCTGGGTGGCGGTCTGGTCGTTGCCATCGCCCGAGCGGGTGGCCTGGATCAGGCCGTTCACTTCGGCATCACCCATGATGGTGGTCAGGTTCGAGTTGACCTTGGTGAAGGTCGCAGCGGCCTTGCCGGCGGAGGCACCAGAGAAGGTCGTGCCGACACCAGCCATGATCACGTCACCGAGGACGTTCTCACGGTTGTAGGCCAGGCTGTTGCCTTCGATGCCGTCGAAGGGGAGGACATCGAACATGCGGTTGACGGTGATGATGTTCTCGATCACACCAGCAACCAGTTCGTCTTGGGCCAGTTTGGCCGATTCTGCAAGGGTCACGGAAGCCATGATGGTTTCTCCAAAGGTAAGGTTGTTGATTCAGTAGGTTTCAGCCCAGTCCCGCGTCACGCGGAGTTCGCTGCGGCCCCGGAATCACTCCTGCTGGCCCTCGCATTTGGCTTTTCACCAAAAGTGTCGGAAGTATAGCGCCAATTTTCTGACAAGGGAAGCCGGGGCGCGTTCCGGCTTCCCTCGTGGGATCAGCGGCCCCGGCGGAAGTTGCCCTTGGCCAGGCCTGCGGCAATCTTCTCGTTGGCGCTGAGGACCTTGCCCTGCTGGCGCGGAGGTTGAGCGGCGCCACGGGGCGGCATACCACCGCCCGCCGGGGCTTCCGACTCGAACAAGCGGCCATACTTTTCGTTGGCCTTCATCTCCGCCACCAGCTCCTTGATGGTCATCGGTTGGCCGGTCACACCCGAGTAGCGTTGGTCACCGGCTCCGTCCACCACAAACACCTTGAATTCACCGTCCTGCTCCACCACCTTCACCTGGTTCTTGATGAAGGGCAGGAGGAGTTCCGGGACGCCCTTCATTTCAGCCACGGCGGTGGTTGCCGAGTTCTCCACCAGCAGCCCATACAGTTGGTTCTGGAGGGCGGTGGTGCGGGCGTTGGTCTTTTCGAGGTCCTTGGCGTGGGCTGCGGCCAGATCGGAGCGGACCTTGTCCAGGTTCAGCTTCGCTTCGCCACCAGCGGCCAATTGGTCCTGGAGTTCCTTGATCTTGTTGCTGATACCGGCCTTGATTTCCTCCGGGGTCTTGCCGAAGTCGGCCAGCGGGCTCAGGTCCACCGGGGTTTTCGCCTTCGCTTCAGCGCGTGCGGCCTTCAGGGAGCGGTTCAGGCCGGTCACAGCCTCCACAATGCCCTTGTAGGCTTCGTCCGGCACGAACTTGCCGTCATCGCTTTGTTTGTAGATGCCCCGGAACTGCTCCGGGACCTTGTCGATGGTTTCGACCGGAGTGAATTCAAATTCCATGATGTTGTCCTCAAGTATCAGCGGATCACCCGCCAGTGTTGTGCGTCACGCACCGTCATATTGTAGCCTCAGAACTTTTCAGGGTCAAGGCCTGCCTTGCGGAAGGCTTCCGGACGGGTAGCGGCCAGCTGTTCCAGCGTCAGCTCATTCCCGGCCCGGTCCACGAAGTTGTCCACGGTCAGCCCGCCCTTGCGGAACAAGGCCCCCTTGGTCTTGCCCAGGACCTCATCCTGGAAGGACGCGGACTGACGTGACAAGAAGTCCTGATATGTGGTTGCGGCGGGAACCCGGCCCACGTTCCGCTCCGCCCATTCCTTCCGAACGTCCTGAATGGACACACCCCGGGCCTTCGCTTCCGCCCGGAAGTCCACCTCACGTCCCTTGGGCGTTCGGGTGTCCACCACGGTCGGGCGCTGCCCCACCAGCCCAACCCCGTCGATGTACGCCACCATGACGGACCGGCAGTTGATGTGAGCGGGCGGCTTCGCGTTCGCGGGCTTGAGCGGCGGGACGCCCTCCGGCAGCGGGTTGTCCCCAACCGGAGCCCCGTGGCCGTCCCGGGCGCGACAAACAGCGGAGGTCCGCCCGTCCAGCGTGGAAGTCCAGATGCGGGCGGTGATCACGTCACTGTTCGCGTCCCAGACGTAGTTGCGGGCCGTGTTGGACACATGGTTCACCGCCGTCCGGACGATTGCCTGGGCGTCCCGCCGGGTCATTGACAGGATGCCGTCCGTGTAGTTGTTCTTGCGAGTGCCCACGACACGGCGCACGATGTCCTCAATGGGCTCCCCTTGCGTCATCCCGAGTTGAATGGCTTGTACAAGGCGCTGTTGGTCCACCTGCTCCAGGGTCTTGAACCAGTCGTTGAGCAACCGGCCTTGGAAGGGTTGGGCGGAGACGATAGCCCGAAGCTGGTCAGCGGCCACGGCGGCGAAGCTGACCTCAATCGGGATCGCGGACTGAAGCACGGAGACTTCCCGGGCGGCTTCCATCGGCGCAAGCTGGCCCAACTCCTCCCGGACCGTGGCGCGGAACTCCGCCAGGGCCACGGCGCGGGCGTCCTTGATGTCGGCCAGGAGGGCCTTCCACCGCTCCCCGGTGTAGTCCAACGGCTTCCCCTCGAACCGGGCCAGGCGGTCCTTCAGCTTCTGCGTCAGCTCCGCGTCCGCCTTCTCCAGGAGGGCGGCGATGCGCTTGTTCAGCCCCGCCGTGTACCGGCGCAGGCCAACCTGGTGGCGGAGGGCGGCGTCACGGTACTCCTCATTGCTGGTAGGCATCAGGCACCTCCAGCGGCGCGGCGGCGGGCCGTCATCGCGTCAATCTGGGCTTGGATGTTGGCCAGCTCCTCTTTGAGCTCATCCGTCTCCTCCATCTTCTTCAGGCGGTCCTTCTCCGCCTTCAGGCGCTTGTACTCCGGCAGGTCCTCCTCATCCACTTCGTCCTCCATCGGCGGACGGGTTCCGCCTTCGAGGTCCCCGGGGTTGAGGTCCAGGCCCGCTGCGCCCATGGCTTGGCTGGTCTCCTCCATGAGTTCTTCCCAGTCCTCCTCCTCATCGAAGTCCTCCGGAAGAATGCCGCGCATGCGCAGGGCTTCGAGGTAGGACTTGCGGCTGATGTCCCGCTTGTCGCGGGCGGCTTGAAGGGCCTGGAGCCCCACTTGGTCCTTCTCCTCCACCTGGAAGGACTTAACCAGCTCGATGCTTCCGCCTTCGGAGCCCAGGCGCATCCATTCGGCAGTGATGTCCAGGGCTTGGGCCACGGCGTCCTCGAACACACCCACCATCGCGGCCAGATCGCTGGAGGCTTCGGCGCTGTCCAGGGCGCGGGCGGTGGCGGTCGTTCCGCCCGGGCGCTTCTTCAGGAACTCCGCCCCGTAACCCGCCATTTGGGTTTCCAGGTCGTGGAGGTCATCGCGGCCCGCCTTGATCGCCTGACCGCCGTGCTCCACGTAGTAGAACCGGCCCGCCGGGTCCGGGTTGTACAGCACCTTGTTCGGGCCGATGACCACGGGGTCACCATCTTCCCCGGACGCCCCCGAACAGGCCAGGAGCGGGAAGCGGGTGACGGTGAGGATGTGGCGTTGGTCGGAGGTCGATTGCCAATGAGCCACGTTGAGGTGAGCCAGGTCCATCAGCGGCGGCTTCCCGTACATGAAGCCGTCCCGTTGGGCGTAGAACGTGACCAGCGGGATGTAGGTCAGGCCGGTCTGCCACTCATCGACCACGGCCCAATCCTCCTTGCCGCCCTTCGCCTTCACCAGCTCCCAGAGTTGAACCCGCCCGGGCTCCAGGACCCTGATGCGTTGCTTCTCCACCTCCGCGAAGCCGTCCTGCTCCGTGTACGTTTCCATGACGCGGACGTGTTGGAGGACTTCGACACCGTTGATGATGTCGGAGCGGGCGAACAGCACGCACTCCGGCTTGATCATCACCCAGTACGGGCGCAGGCCTTCCGCCCGGTCATCCGCCAGCGTGCGCGGCTGTCCGTCCTCCCGGGGCGCGGGCCGGGGGAAGTCGATGAGCACGTGGGCGAAGGCTTTGGCCATGCCCTCCCGGAACCAACGGCGGCAGAACACCGCAAGGTCGTTGCCTTGGAGGTCCACGTCATCCAGCACGGAGTCCTCCATGATCTCCGGCACGTCCTCCATCTTCATGTCCTCACTGAAGGGCTTGCCGCTGAGGGTGTCCAGCGTCTGGCTCACCATGTTGAGGAGGACGGCGCTGTTGAGGCGTTCCTCATAGCCCTTGTCCGTCTCCTCCGAGTGGCGGGGCAGGTACGTCTCCCCGGCGGCGCGCATGGTCTCCGTTCCGCCCAAGAGGGCTTCCATCAGGTGCCAGCGCGGGGCCATCGCGTCATAGGCGGCGGAGGTCGTTGCGGGGCTTTTCGGGTCTTTGTTCTGTTGGCTCATGATCGTGTCCTTTGGTTATTGGTTGGCCTGCGTCACCGTGAGGATAGCGGAAGGCGTGGCGGGCCACAAGGTCGGGTCAGCGGACGCGGGAGCGGCCAGGAGGCTGATGGAAGTATCGGTGACAGACCAGTACAGCTCCACATAATCGTCCTTGTTGAGGCTGAACAAGAAGTTCCAAGCCGGGACGATACACGTGCCGTTGCCTTCGATGGCCACCTTGGTGGCTGTATTGGCCACGGATTGGCCATTCACCTTGGGCCAGAGGTACAAGAACCCCTGCGAGGAGGAGGACTTGGTCACCTGAAGGCTGAACTGGACGTTGTACAAGCCGGCACGCAGGACCTTCAGCCGGGAGGTGTTCACCGGGTCCCGAACCACCCCTGCTTCGATGTCCGAGTGGTTCAACGTCACCGGATAGGCGTGATTCACCAGCGCGGCGGTCTGAGATTGCGAGGAGCTGAAGGAACCGAAGAACAGACGCTGGGGGAGGGTCGGGCGAACCAGCAGGACGCCCTCCGTTGCGCTCACCTTCAGCAGCGCGGCGACAGGGATGGACGGATGGGGCGGGGCGGGCTCCACGTTGGTCAGGCGTCCCGGGACGGAGGGGTGGAGGTACAGCAGCGGTTGCGCCAGGCTCCACGTCTCCCCGGACGCGGCCCCGGTCGTGTCGATGTTCCGGACCTTGCCCAGGAGCGTGACGGCTCCGGACGCCCCAGGGGTGATAGTCTCCGTGACCAGGCCGATGAGGTACAGGGGTTGGAAGTCGTGAGTGGCTGCGACCTTCGCGGCCTTGGGAAGGATGGTGGGGGAGTTCACCCCGGCGAAGCCCACCACGTCCCCGTCCACCAGGGCGGCTCCCGTGTCGTTGTACACGTCAATGTGCGCTTCCTTGAACAACTGGCCGATGACCCCGTTGCCCAAGTTCACGTCCAGCGTCCGCTCCGCCGGGTTCCAGGTTGCCTCCCCGGGCTGCGTGACGGGGATCGGGTTGCCGGTGTCGAAGCGGACGGACCGGACCAGCGGATTGGGCGGGACCTCCGCCACGGGGATGCTTGCGATGCCCACCTCAATCGTGATCGTGGACGGCTGCAGCGTGAGTTCGAGAGTGGTGCTCATGTCGTGATGTCCTTCGCCACTGGCAGTTGTACGGTTTCAGAGGAGCGGACAACCCCGTTGAGGGTCAGCTCGATGTCCAGGTTGTGAATCCCGGTCGGCCACCCCGTGGTCAGGTCCGAAGGAGACGGGCGAAGGACGAACTGCCCAGGGTTCGTGTCCTGGGGGAGGAGGTCCGCCGTCAGGGCCGTCACCAGCACGTCCGTGTCGGTGCGGATTTGGGAGCGGATCGTGAGGGCGGAGACGGACGCGGGCGAACCGTCCACCTTGTGTGTACAGGCCAGGCGGAAGGTGTCCCCCCGCTTGAAAGTCGGCAGTTGCGCCATGTTCGTTCTCCTTCAACAATTTCAGTATTTTCGCCCGGGGACCGTCCCCGGGCAAGGCTTACATCTCCGATTGCTTGACACCACGCAGCTTCTTGCGTACACGGTAGCGCATCGCGTCCCCGATGTGGTCCTCAGCGTCCGTGTCCACGTCATCCAGGTCCTTGTCGTCCCGGGGGAGCACGGGCAGCGTCTCCAGGGTCTGCTGACACCAGTCGAAGATGAACATGCCGGGCGTCTCCCGAAGTCCGCCCCCGGGCGGAGGACAGGCCCCCTTCAGCATCTTGCGTATCTGCTCCCAACCTTGCTTCCGGGAGCCCGGACCCTTGTCAGCGGGCGTCCAGCGCACGCCCTTCTTCTCCATGTCCACGGCGATGCTGTTGCCGTTCTCCACGTCATAGATGGCGGAGTCAGCGGGGCCGGGACGGACGCGGGCCGTCAGGTCCCAGTCCTCCTCCCGGTCCTTCACGCCCTGGGCGACATCGCTGGCCAGCATCCGCACACCTTCGTTGCGCGTTCCGTTCCAGCCATACCACTCCTGGATCAGGTACAGATCGCCCTTCACCCGCCCGTACACGCGGCCCTGGTACTCGAACGGCTCACCGTTGGACTCCGCCCACCACAGGACGGCGAAGGGCTTGGAGCTGCCCCAGTCGAAGCTGCGGTCAATCTTCCACCGCTTCGGGATGAGGTGGAGCGGGACGGACGGAACCACGTGGACTTCGCCCCGCCACAGGTCATCGAACATGCCCCCGGCGATGATGTCCCAGGAACCGTGGAGCCAGGCTGCGAGTTCGGAGGGGTTCCGGGCGGCGGCTCGAATCTTGCTGATATACTCCGGGTCAGCGTGGAGCAGGATTTGGTTCTCATAGATGGAACCGTGGATGGCGACACGCGGCGGCTCCCGCTCCCCGTCTCGCATCGCGTCCGTGATCACCTTGCCCCGGTAGTGCGGAAGGCGGAACCGGGACTTGACCCAGTTGTGCCCAGGCCCGTAGGGGTTGGTGGTTGCGCGGTAGCAGCGGGGCATCCCGGGCTTCGTGGAGCGGCAGCACGACATCATGACCGTGTAGCACTTGTCATCCGCCCAGTTGCAGAGTTCTTCCCAGCCAATCCACGGGTATGCGTGGCCGTGGTAGTTCCAATAATCGTCCGGGGACTTCATGTGGCGCAGCAGCAGCTCCTCCCCGCCGGGGAAGGTCCACTTGTGCTCCACCTTGTTGTAGCGGGCCATCGGGAAAATCTTGCGGAACCACTTGGTGGTTTTGTTGATCACGTCCGACAACTGCGGGTACGTCTGACGGAACAGGATGCCCCGCCATTCGCTCCCGTAACCCTTCCCCACGTGCTGGAGGAAGTCCATCAGCAAGCAATCGGTCTTGCCCGGTCCCCGCGTCCCCTCATACAGGACCTCGAAGATGGGCGTGGCCTGGAGGAAGGCCAGCTGGCTCCCGTACTGCGGACACCAGGTGGCTTCGTGCTCCTTGCCCGTGGTCGGGTCCACGTAGAACCCGCGCAGCTCCCCCTTGTCCACCTCACGCCACTCAATCGGGTAGTCCGGACGGGCCGGGACGGCGACAATGGGGGCGTTCATTTCTTCTCCCCCTCCGGACGCCCGTGCGTCCCCTTCGCCAACTCACCGAACTTCTCCTGCCACTGGCTCAAGCCGTCCGGAGACGCGGGAATGATCAGGACCCCGGCCCCGGCGTTGCTGTAGGCTCCGCCCCCGGACAGGTCCTTGTCCTTGAACTCACCCCGGTTGGCGCGGAGAAGCATGGCCATGAGGCTGTCGCTGTACACCTGCTCATAGGCCACGATTTCGTCCTTGAACTTCCCGCCCAGGATCGGCTTGGAGGTTCCCTTGGTGGCGCGGCGGACGGCTTCCGCCACCAGCACTTCGTCCACCCACATCTGCTTCGCAATCTCGCAGGCCTCATCGAACTCCGGGTCAACCTTCCGGTGCTTCGAGACGGTCCCCGGCTCGATGCCCACCAGTTCGGCAGCGCGGTACACAAGGCCCGTCTGGCGCAGGTGGTGCAGGTATTGAATTTTGCGCTCCTCCGTGAACTCCACGGGGGGCTTCGGCTTCATCTTCTGAATCGGTTTGGACATCACGTCCTCCTTCGACATGTCTGAACGTCCCGGGGCCTCACGCCCAGGGACAATGTTGACAAGAGTATAGCGGGAGGGTGTGTTCAGGACAAGGCGGCGGTGTCTCGCCCGCGAATACAAGATTTCAGGCAGCGCGGCGGTCTGCCGATGCCCAAGGAGGCACTGCGCTTACCTTCCGCTTGGTTTGACCAGTTTTTACTTACCTTCACACAGTCAAAATCTTGTAAAGGTAAGCGCACAAAAAGTCCATAAAATCAACCCTTTATATATATTTATTATTATTATTACTTAACTTACTTACCTTACTTACCTTGAATTTGCCGGAGGACTTCTGCTGGGCCTCCGGTCGATTTGTCGGGCGAAGTTCTTTTCAACCCAAGTAACCCAAGTAAGGTAAGTAATAATAATAAAAGCCCAAGCGGATCAAGGACTTACGTGCGCTTACCTTCATTCCTGAAAATCTGGTAACCCCAAGCGCACGCTTACCTTCAGAACAGGGGCGCGGGGCGGGCATCCCGGGACGTGTTGAACCGGCATTCCAGTACGGGGCACCGGGGACAGGCGGGGTTGCCACGTTGTGACCAGTAGCCTTCGGCCTCCGCCCGTGCGATTTCGCCCACCGTGGTCTCGAACTCCGTGCGCAGTGCTTCGAGGTCCGCCCGGAGGAACTTGTGCGTGGTGATCTCCCCGGTGGACAGCCAGACGTACTTGCCCACCACTTCGTCCACGCGGGGGAAGTTCTCGAACGTGAGCAGGGCGTACATCTTCAGTTGGTCCGGGTCCGCGTGGGGCTTGCCGGTTTTCCAGTCCACCACCAGTGCGGCGCGTTCCGCGATGAGGGCCACGTCCAGTTTGCCCGCGAAGTCTCCGGCCCGCAGTTCCTCCTCCACGCGCATCGGATCGCTGCGTTGGGCAATCCGTTCGAGTTGGGCGCAGAGGCGTTCCGCGTCCGTCAGCTCCGGGGGCAGCGGGCTCCCCTTCTTCAGGCGGTCCTTCAGCTGGGCGTGGACGCGGACGCCCCGGCGGGCTTCCTCCGTCTCCTCCATCGTCACGTCCCGGGCGATGCGCAGCCGGAAGTACAGGTGCGGGCACTGGCGGAACTGTTGGAGGGAGGAGAAGGAGTGCGTCATGTGGTATATCCTACCAGGATGGACGGCGGCAGCAGCAGGCTCCCATCAGCGGGCTTCCAGAGGTGGAGGCAGAAGGGGTGGTTGTTCACGTAGTTGGAGCGGGGCGGGTGGAATTGCACCACGGCGTCCTCCTCCGTCCAGAACAGGTCCTTGACCGCGCACATCTCATCCCAGGTCGGGCAGCGGTCCTTCCGGGAGACTGACACGTGTTCCCAACCGGCCTGATCAGAGGCGATGGCGAACAGCCGGGGCTTGCCCGGGGTCTTCAGCAATAGCTCGAAGGCTCCGTTGTTGCCGAAGGTTTCGTCAGACGCAATGCGGCCAGTGCGCACGCGGAACTTCTCAGGGACGCGGAATGTCATAGCAGGTACCAAGTGAGGAGGACGGCCCAGAGGACGCCCAGGAGCAGAACGGAGCGGGGGAGGCGGCGCGGCTTCCGGTTCGGACAGTCACGGCCTTGTCGGCAGTTGTGGTTGCAGCAGCTCATGTCAGGTAGTCCCATACAAGATTGTCGTGAGAAGGTATCGGGCCAATGTTGACCCCTTTCAGCAATTCCTCAGCGGTTGCCTTTTCGTACAGCTCCGCCTTCTCCAAAGCCGTCTCAGCCTGCTCCAGTTGTAGTTTCAGCATCGACACTTGGCGCTTCTTCCGCATGAGGAAGCTGCGGACGGCGCTGGTGATGTCCGGGTAGCACAGGCGCTTTCCGGAGTTCTTGCTCACCCACTTGGCGAACTTGCGCTTGCGGAGTTCTTCCACGGTCAACCAGGTCGGTGCGTAGGGTCCCACCACCCAGTAGCCCTTGGGCGTCTCCTTCACCACGCGGTACTTCTCCGCCTTGATCAGGAGTCCTTCGGGTTCCAGGGAGCCCTGGACGCGGTAATGTGGCAAGTCAGTCATGGTTTTCTCCTTGTTCATACAACCCTCGTCACGTTCAGCACCTTGCGTTCCCACCACGTGGCCCACTCCTCCGTCCAGGAGGTCAGCGCACGGTCGAACTCCGCGTGAATGTGCTTCCAATCGTCCGGGTGAATGCGGCGCACGCGGTAGTATTCCAGGTGCTCCGCCCGCCAGCCCAGGGTCGTTTCCACGTACTCCCCGGACTCCGGGAGGAAGTTGACATAATGCAGAATCGGGTCCCCGTTGTCAATGTAGATCACCTCGATCACTTCGTGGCCGGGGTGGTCGTGGGCGTACTGCACCGCGTTCTCGAAGCAGCGGAAGTTGAACACGCCCCTCACCCCCTTGGGCTTGATCAGCTCATAGCGGGTGCGGACGAACCGACACAGCCGTTCATGAATGCGCTTTTGGGCGCTTGTTTTGCTCAGCACGTTTCTTGTCCTTTGCTAGTTTGATGGCTTGTTCCATATCGTTGACGGTCGCCACTTCCATCATCGCATCGTGTAGTTCCAGGAGGTCCCGGAAGGCTTGCAGCTCCGGAGCCCGGAGCGTACTGCGGCCCGTGGCCTTCAGCCGGTCCCAGACTTCTCGCAGCGCCACTTGAGACCTGATCAGGATGTCCTTGTACTCCCGCCCCCGGCCCATCGCCCAGAAGGCGTCCGCAATCGCGTGAGCGGTGATCAGCGTGGTCAGGTCCGCGAAGGAAGCCCGCCCGGTCAGCGCGGCTCCGAAGGCCAGTTGGTTCTTCAGTTGACGGTCCACCAGGTAGCCTTCTTGGCAGCTGAGCAGGCTCACGCCTTCGGTGACGTACTCCATCGCATTCAACAACTTCGGCTTCGGGCGGTACTTCTTGCGCGGTTTCTTGTTATTTGCCATTGGCTGCAGCCTCCAGTTGGTTGAGGGTCGTGAGGACGGCGGCGGACTCGAAGCGGGCGCACACTTCGCAGGAGCCGTCCGGGAGTTCCTTCACGTTCAGGATTTCGCCCACGGGTCCGGTCCGGTTCAACAGGCGTACTCCGTACCCGGCGGGCGGGGCCTTGCGCGGAAGGACCAGCGTCACCCAGTCCGCTTCTCCACACAGGCGTCGGAGTTCCCCGGGGCTCATCCCTCCCTCCGCTTCAGGCGTTGCATAGCGTCCTCCAGGGCGTCCCGGTCATAGGTCACGCCCAGCATGTCGAACACGTCCGCGCAGCCGTTGATCAGGGTTTTCCTGTAGCGGTCCTCCGTCTCGCTGAGTTCGTCCTCAATATGCTCCGTGCAATCCACGAAGTCCGGCACCGTGTTCTCGAAGCGGCAATATGACATGTTGGCCATTTCAAGCCTCCTTCGGTCCGGGGCAAGGGGTGTCGAGCAGCTGCGCTTCGCCCTTCCCGCAGCAGCGGCAGAGGCTCAGGACCAGGACCAGGACCACTTCCCCGTTGCGGTCCTTGATCGCGTCCGGGGCTCCTTCGTCTCCGGTCCGGTACAGGTCGTGCTCCGGGGGTTTCGGGCGGTTCGCTTCGTCCTCCCGGCGGCACATCTTCTGGTGCGTCTCCGTCATGAGTTTCAGGATACGCTCCCGCTTCTCCCGGTTGCTCACGTACATGATGGCGTCCGCGATGCATGCGGACAGGGGACCCTCGAAGTCAGCCCGCATCGTCTCCGTCCACAGCGTCACCTTCATGAAGTTGACACGTTTAGCTTTTGTTGCCATCTCAAGCTCCTTTGCGATAGTTGGCCACCGCTTGTTCAATGGTGGGGTGGCGTTGATGAATTTGTCCTTCCCGCTCCCGGGGGTGTATGATCACCCGCAGGTGCCGGAAGTTACACGGCTCGATTTCCACCCGCACCGCGTGCTCATGGGCTCCGATGACCAGTTGGGTCAGGCAGTTCGAGTCGAAGGTGCTCAGGCGGAAGGGGTAGATGGTGAAGCGGACGCCCCGCCCGAACTCCCAGTCAGCCGTCTCGAAGGTCCGTGAGAAGTCATAGGGTCCACACCCTTGGGCTTGGCAGATGAGGGTCACGGCAATCCGTTGGAAGTCGGTCAGCTTCCGCTTCAGGGCGGACTCCACCCAATCAGCAGCTCCGCTCATATCATTTCCTCCGGGTCATAGCCAAACTCCAGGCAGATACCGTGCGCCACTCCGGAGCCCACCCCGAACACCTGCGTGATCACGGCCCAACGGGGGCGGCGGTGCCATCCGAGGTTCTGCTGTTTCATGTTGCGCAGGACGCCCTCCACCAACTTCCGCTCCGTGTAGTGAACCCCGTGCGCCAGTTCGAGTTCGGGACGGCTCCCGGGGAGAAGGTACATGTGCGCATCGTTCTCCGCCGGGACCAAATCCACCCAGCGCCCATCCAGCTGGTGACGGAAGTTGCCCAAGGCTCCGGTGAAGCCGGAGCGGTTGAAGGACAGCTTGAAGCGGTGCAACTCACACAGGTAGTCCACCGGCGGGAACTTCGCCTGAAGGGCCTGGACGAACCGGCCCAGGAGGTCCCGGGCGTCCGTGGCGCTCACTCCGTGGAGGAAGCCCCGCAGGCCCGTCTCCCGGGCCACTTCCAGAAGTTGTTCAGGAGTCGGTTTCATTGCGGTCCTCCTCGAAGTCCGAAGCCTGAAAGGCGTGCCAACCGAAGCCCAGGGCGTCCGCCGGGGGCTTCGGGTAGTCCACCAATTGTTCAGTGGGGAAGCGGGCGTGCGGCTCATAGTCCAGGACCGTGAGTTGGGGCATGGGCTTCCCGCTCCGCGTCAGCTCCCGGTCATCGAACTGCGCCAACACGCAATCCCGAAGGGCGTGGCATGGTTGGAGCAGCGCGGACTTTCCCTGAAGATGGGCGATGGGCCCAACGTAGGTTCCGTGGCTCACAGCAGGACCTCCCACGTCATCTTCGCCAGGGCCTTGTGGTCCGCCAGGAAGTGCTTGCGGTCCGTGCCGGTTCCCTTCGGGTAGGAGTCCAGGCCCTCCGGGGTTTTCATCTCAGAGGCGGGGAGGTAGTGGACGCGGTTCCACTTCAGTTCGTCCGGGTTCCAGACCTCCGAGAAGGCGCGGCACTGGAACTTGTACGCATCGGACTCGATGGTGAAGCGGACCTTGAAGCGCATACAGCGTTCGGTGCGGTGAAAGGTGACGCCCTGGCGGGAGGTCGTGACCTTCTCCTCCAGGATTTCAAACTTGAGCTTGGGGTTGGACACGGCGCAGGCCTCCTCGTTGGTTGATACGGTCGATGTTGAGTTGTTCAGCGGAGGCGTCCGGGGTCCAGTACCCGAACCAGTCCGCCGGTATGCCGCTGATCAGGTCGGTCGGGTTCCCGAAGTTCACGGCGCGGCCCCGGCTCCGGCATTCCTCGCACAGCCGCAGATAGCGTTCCAGGAGGTAGCCCAGCCGGGGGTAGAAGAACCGCACGTGCCCAGCTCCGAGCAGGTACTGCTGCGGGTTCCGGGGGTCGGTCGGACGTTCGCCCCGGCGGATAGCGTCCCGGACCAGACCGAACACGCGGGGCAGCTCCCGGTACTCCGCCCCCAGGTGCTGATCGGACAGGCGGGACGGCTCAATCACGTTGATGCGGGTCATGCTGAGCACCGGGGCAGGAAGCAACGGGTGAGTTGGCCGGTGGAGCGGTCCATGTGGTTGACGATGCCCACCAAGTCATGCGCGAAGTTGAAGTCATCGGCGTCCAGGAACTTCTGGAGCTGGAGGGGGCAACCGTTCAGGTGCGTGGCCGTCACGTCCATCGCCACGCTCAGGCGGTCGAAGGGCGCGGACTGACGGGTGTAGATTGCCTCAGCGCGGTCCACGATCTTGTCGATCAGCGCGGAGTCCTCCGGGGAGGCGTTGAAGTTGATGTGCATAATGCAGCTCCATTTCTGTGTTTACGGTCGAAGAAGTATAGTGCGAGGGACCCGAAGAAGTAAAGCGTGGACAAGTCCCCGCTTCGGCTTCACTTCCCTTCGGCTTCGCGGGCCTTCTCCTGAAGAACGGCCAGGATGACGTTCAGCGGGGTGAGGACGCCTGCCATGTAGTAGAAGGCGCGGAGGAAGGTGGTGCCGTGTTGGTTCGTGACCACGTGGACGTTCGCGTGGACCGGGAGCCCCTCGAACAGGTCGTGCAGCTTCAGCCCGTGGGCGTATTGGGCCTTGCGCAGTTCCATGATCTCACGGACGGACTTGGTCACGGCGGCTTCGCGTTCAGCGTTCGGGTTCCGCTCCGCCTTCACCACGGGGGCGGCTTTGATCACGGCGCGGAGGTCCACCAGCTGTTCGATCACGCGCACGGTCGGTTCAGCTTCCGGGAAGGTGCCCAGGACCAGCGCGGAGTGCTTGGGCTTCCACACGTGAAGGTCAGCCAAGCCCCAATACACGTTGTTGTGGGCTTCCGTCCGGGCGTCCCGGTCGATGACCAGCACCAGGTTCTGGATGTCTTGGCAGCAGGCTTCGTGGGCGCGGTTCAGATCGTCCGTGGCGGACTTCTGTGCGGACTTTGAGGTGAAGCCCAAGGCGAAGGCGGCGTTGGCGCGGTCGATGTAGAAGTCAGGGGTGCGGCTCATTTCGGTTCTCCATTTCTGTTCCGGTCAGTGCGACCGTGTAAAGAAGTATAGTGCCAAAAGTTGTCAGCGGGAAGCCCCTTGTACAACTTTTTTCCATTTTCTTTCCGCTGTCCGGCTCCGGAAGGTCGTCACCGTCCTGTATTTCCCACACCGCTCACAGCATTCGTGGGACTCCCGGCCCAATCGACTTCGGGCGCTTCGGTTCCGGGAGGCGTAGATCACCAGCAGGCTGTATCCGAACTCCCGCCAGCGGTGTAGGCCCAACCAGCACAGGAGCTTCATGGCAGCTTGAAGCGGTCCCGGCACGGAGCGCACGCGCCCATGATCAGCCGTCCGCTCCACTCCCCACACAACTCGCAATCCCCGGGCTCCCCCGGCGGGAGTTCCGCAGCGGCCTTCCGGATGTTGTCCACTGCGCGGTCCGTTTCGTGTTGAATCCGCTCACTGCTCACGTCAATCTCATCTGCCCTCGCTTCTCCTCCCTTCGGTTTGCTTTCAACTTGATTTCGTTGAAGGCCACAAATTCTTGCCACGCGGGGCACTCCCGCACGGACTCCCCGCCGGTGACCACTTCGCAGTAGGGCACGGCCTCCGTCCGGTTGCAGGAGTTGCAGTGCGTACAATCCCCGCTTCCATAGTGGTTCTCCCAATACTGCTCCACGATGTAGAACCCCGTGCAGCGTCCGCCCCCGAAGCGGTGGGGGAACCGATACGCACCACACGTGCAGATCAGCTCCCCCTTCCGGGGTTTCCTCATTCCTTCGGCTCCCGGAGGAAGCGCAGCGCGTTGAGCAGGCACTTCGTCTGGATCAGGCAATCCATCAGGGCTTCGTGTTTCGCCTTCGAGTCCTCCGGCTTCTTCCAGCCCCGCTCCTTCGCCAGGTCATACACCGTCCGGGTGTCCCGGGCGGCATAGTACGGCCACGGACATTCCAGGCCCGCCCTCCGATAGTACCCCTCAAGGATGGGCACGTCAAAGTTCGCCCCCTGGCTCCAGACCCGCTCCAACTTCGGGAGGTTCTTCACCCAAGCAGCCAACTCCAGCAGCGCAGCGCGAAGGGGCACCGGGTTTTTCAGCTCCAGGCCTCCCCGGTCCCGCCACCATTGAACGGTAGGGGCATCGACTTCTCCGCCCAACAGCACCGAGCTATGGAGGTCAATATCACGGCTCATCCCGTCCGGGTCCGTCAGCCCGTTCACGCTGTTGAAGGCCACGGCCCCCAATTGGATCACGGCGGCGTTCGGTCCCGTCCCCATCGTCTCCAGGTCAATCATCAAGCTGTCATACACCACGGCGTTCTCCTTTTTGTACAAATGTCGGCAACAAGCCATATGGGGTTTGCCGTCCGCTCCCACGTGAAGGCGGAAGGCGTTGAGGGGCATCCCGGCGCGGCACCCGTCACATTGGTTGATCATCACAGCGGTTCTCCCCGGCGGAGTCGGTCCACCGCTTCCTTGCCCAAGGACTTCTCCAGCGCATCCCAGTCCCCGGCGGCGTTCCCCGGGGCGGTAGGGTCGATGCCAGCGGCCCGCTCCCGGGACTCCACCACCGCCTGCACGAAGGACTGGTGGAAGATGGCGAAGGCCAACCGCCGGAGCGGTCCCCGGGCGTCCTCCGGGAAGTCCCGCAGCGGGTCCTCAATCATCGAACTTCCCGGCAGCGGTCTGGCGCTGAATCTCCGCAAAGTGTCGCAGGAAGCGGGCACGGCGGAACTCCAGTTGCTTCTCCACGGTATGGCCGGACAGGTGCTCATCCGCCACGTGACGCCCATAGGGGCTGTCCCGGAAGTTGCGGACCTCCTCCGGCTTCGCGTCCGGGACGGCGGAGGCAATCGCGTGGAAGGCGCGGTGCCCTTCCTTCTCCGCTCCTTCGCTCCCCTTCTTCAGCGCCACGGTCCCGAAGAAGCCGTGAAACACGTTGTTGGATGGGATGGCGGTCACAGTTGTGCTCCGTGGAGTGCGCCCACCTTCTCGTTGATCCACTGGACCTCCTTCTGGGTGAGCTGTTGTTGATGATCGACCAGCCACTGCATGCGGCGGACGGCTTCGACCTCCGTGGAGGTCAGGACGCTGAGATGATGGGCAAGGCGCTTCAGCTTCGCGGGCAGGTCCTTCGCCAGGGCCTTGAGCAAGTGGCACTCCTCCTGGAAGGCGCGGAGGGCGTCCCGGGACGCGGCCCCGGGGTCCTGTGGTTCGTTGTACTTTTCGCCCAGGTACTCCGCGCAAGCGGCCCCCGCAGCGGCAATCAGCTTCAGCAGGTGGTCGGTTCCCGAAGCCACCCCCGGGTCGATGTCGTTGCTGGCCTTCAGACCGGGTTGGCGCAGGGACTTCATCTGCACCGTGATCACGTACTTGCGCCAATCGTCCTCCGAGCGGCCCAAGCGCACCGTCACTCCGTTGATCGTGGTGCTCATTTGCAGCCTCCCGCGCATTCGCCTTCGGGGTAGTTGCAGCCGGTCCGGTCGCACCTGCCTGCGCGGCGCGGGGTGTCCACGTGCTGGAAGTCCCCGGTGGCGGACTTCGCCCAGACGCGGGAGCGGTTCACCGCCATCTTGTAGTTGATGCCGGTCTGAAGGTTCATGCCCAGCTTCTCGCAGACTTGGAACAGCATCACGCCCACGTCCGCGCACTCCTCCCGGAGGGCGTCCAGGGCGGTCGGTTCGATGTCGGAGACTTCGAGACGGGCGTGAGCGGCCAGGCCACTGACCAGCTCCGCCACTTCCTTGTTCATGCGTGCCGCAATCACCGCCGGGTGAGACGGCCCGAAGGTCCCCTCAGCCCAGGCGGTGATACTTTGTTGTGTTTCCATCATGGTGTCGTTCTCCGTTGTTGGCAGATCAGCTGATTGAAATTGTCCACGCGGCACTCCAGCCGGTCGAATGTCGCGGGAAGGTTGTTGGAAGCCCGGACGCCCCGGACTTCCTTCACGCGGACCGGCGGGGCCAGTCGCGCAGAATAGGTGCCGATTGCCGCAGCGCGGATGGTATCCTGGGCGGTATATCGTCCGGGCTCCGCAAATGCGGCGGAGCTGGCGAGAATCAGCAGGGCGATGGACAGGCGGTTCATGATCTCAGTGCTTCACGGAGATAGCGGCCTGAAGCAGGTCCGCGATGTTGGGCGCTTCGCCCGTCTCCTCCGGTTCGTTGCGCTTCAGGAAGGCGCACTGGTGGTCCCGAAGGTAAGTGGCATCCAGCTCCCACTGGCCCAGCTCCGCACCCGGGAGCCCGGAGGCTTCGAGGAGCGTGCCCCAGGCGTTCTTCAGCAGCTCCGCGTACTCCCGGCCCATGCCTTCGAGACGGTCCTGAAACTCCTTCTGGAGGGCTTCGCGGCGGGCGTGCGCTTCGAGGTGGAGTTGGTGAACGGCGCGGGCGGCTTCGAGGGCGTCCCCGCGCAGGTTGATAGTTTGGTTCTTGATCACAGTGGTTCTCCTGTCAGTTGTTCGCCCAAGGACACGATGGCGTCCATCAGGAAGTTTTGCATGGTGCGGTCGCAATCGCGCAGGTGGTGGCGGAGGTGCAGGAACTCCTCGATCAGGGTGCCCGCCAGCATCTTCGTCCCCATCATCAGCGTCCGCTTGCTGATGTAGATCGTGTCCTCATGGGCGCGGCCCAGGACTTCTTCGCCCAGGAACTCGCTCACCACAATCGGGTACTCCCCCACAGGATAGCCGATGCGGGCGCAGAAGGTCTTGGCGCGTTCGAGGCGGGCGGACTCCAGCGCGGACAGTTCCACCTTCGTGGTGTCGTGGAGCTGGTCCATCATCCAGATGCGGCAGGCCTCCATCGCGGAGCGGTTCAGGTGCGGGTCGAAGGCGCGGGCCAACCGGGAGACGGTCCCGAGGAAGGCCTGACTGGGCAGGACGCCCTCGAAGCTGAGGTGGTGCTCATAGGCCCCTTGCGGAGCCGTCACGGCGCGGTGGATCAGGTTGTTGTCTTCAGACTCCATCCAGGCCCGCTTCACCGCGTGGTCGATGTCCCAGCTGTACTTGATCGTGCGGTCCTCCGTCAGGTCCACCTTGCGCTGGATGTTGTAGGTGAACATCGAAGGGGTGCTGAGGCGGTAGGCACGCACCCCGCGATAGTACACGAAGTTGGAGCGGCCCGGGTGGACCTTCACGCCTTCGTGGACCAGGAACGGCTCCGTGTTCAGGACCGTCTCCGAGCGGTTGGACCACGCATCCATGAAGCGGTCCCCGCTCACCACAATCATCGTCTCCCCGGCGGCGGGCTCCGGCACTTCGGAAGTCTCGAAGGCTTCCCCCGCTTCGTCCAGGCAGTTGCAGTAGAGTTCGCGGAAGGCTTGCCACATCTCCCAGGTCTTGCCCAGCTCAGTCGTGAAGCCCAGGCGCTTCGCGTTCATCGTCACGAACTCGAAGTTGTCCACGCGGACCTTCTCCCGCTTCACCCCGAAGTGCATGGCCTTCGTCCCGGCGTAGATGGAGATGGTGCAGCCTTCGCGCAGGAGGATGGCAATGGCGTACTTCAGGCCCGTGCCGAAGAAGCCGATGGCCCCGGCGTTCTCCTTCGAGGACACCCCGAAGGTGGTGATGCTTTTCGGGTCGATGACGCCCTTGTTGCGGAATACGATGTTGGTCATGTTGAGCTCCATTTCTGAGGTTGATGAAAATTGATCACTGGACCCAAACGCGGTCGAAGCGTTCGGGGAGTTTGTTACAGCTTCCGGTCTTGCCGTCCGCGTACACGACACGCACGCACTGGCCGGAGGCGTGGCTGATTTCGACTTCGGGAAGGTTCATGAAGTCCCAGAGGGCGAAGACCAGGGCGGTGAAGATGATCAGGCCCAGGAAGCCCTTGAGCAGGAACTCACCGAAGCGGGCCAGAAGGTTGAGGCAGGTGTTCATTTGCAATCTCCGTGTTGTGGTGCGAAGAAGTATAGTGCGGAAAACCCGAAGAAGTAAAGTGTCAAAGAAAATAATCACCCCTCCAGGGCGCGGCGGATTTCCCGGCGGACCTGAAGGCGGGCGTTGAGGGCGGCGCGATGGTCGGAGGAGGTCCGGGAGCACGTGACCATACACGGCTTGCCCCGGACCTGGAAGCGGACCTTGTAGTGCCGCTTGCCCAACTCCACGCTGAAGGCGATGCCCGCAGCCTCCAACTCCCGCTTCGTTGCCTCCAGCGTCTCGCTCATCGTGTCGTCCTCAGAACGGCGGCGCGTCCTTCTTGGGCGGTTCGCTCAGACTTTCCTGAAGCGGGTCCACCCGGGGCCAGTCGAAGGGTCCGCCCATCTGCGCGTCCCAATACGCCCGGACCTCCGACAAGGAGGGGAGGTGGTACACATATGCCCGCTTCTTGATCATGACCTCGAAGCCGTGTTCATTCACCCAGGGCACGTCCACCATCTCCTGCTTCGACTTCGGCCACCCCGGCGGGAAGGAGCGGGCCAGGAACTTGCCGAAGCTGGTCTGGCTCAGGCGGAAGTTCCGGCCTTGGTCCCGGAGGTCGTTGATGTAGTCGTTGTACAGGCTTTCCTTCAGCACGCGGCCCTTCCAGTCCTGGTCGGTCTTGAGCATCCGGCCTTCCCACAGCTTCTCATACATCCACTGGACTTCCGGGGCCATGCTCATGATCTTCTGGTCCTGCAGCGCGGCGGTCTGCGGCACCTGACGGACCTCGAAGGCGCTGAGGTCATAGGTCATCAGGTAGTGCAACAAGTTCTCCAGGCCACCGTCATCCAGGTCATCCTTGATGGCCTTGAAATAGCCGTGATCCTGCTTCTTCCCGTCCCCCACCTCCATGACAAAGAAGCGGCGCTCATCCAGACCGGCGGGCACCACCCAGTCCTCGTTCGAGGCCAGGACCAGGTGGACGTAGTTGGGCGCGGCTTCGGCGTCCACGCCCTTCCCTTCGATGACCAGGTGCTCCTCCGTGATCAGGGTCTTGAGCACGCTTTCGTGCTTCTTGTCCCCGGCGAAGAATGCCTCATCACCGAACAGCAGGACCGTATCGCGGAGGTGGGCGTTGAAGGAGCCCACCAGGTGCTTCGAGTCCGACACCTGAAGGAAGTGACGCCCAAACATCGCCCCGAGAATCTTGGCGAAGAAGGACTTGCCAGTGCCCCGCTTCCCGCGAAGGACCACGGCCACTTCCCCCGGGCCGTCCGGGTGTTGGATCATCCGGGCCATCCAGCCCACCAGGTAGTTGTAGTGCTCCGGGTTTCCCGAGCACACGTTGTCGCGCACGTGGAGGAGGAAGGATTCATGCTTGCGGCCCGGCAGGGAGTTGCACGCGAAGCCCCGCCACAGGTTGTAGGCGTCCTCCGTCTCCCGGCCCGGGGCGAACAGAATTGTCTCATACTGTCGGCGCTGAGGGTGATCAATCCAGAAGGCACCAGCGGCCTTCTCAATCGGGCGTCCGTCCTCCGAGTGCCCAACCACCACCTTGATGTGGCGGTAGCGGTTGCGGAAGTCCTCGAAGGACTGCTTGCTGATTTTGGTCCGGTTCAGGGACAGGTCCATCACCTCCGATATGATGCGGCACTTCCCACCAATGTCGCTGATGACTGCGTGCTTCTCGTTGAGCTTGCGCAGCATCGGGTCAATCGCTTCCTCCTTCGCCCGTTCGATCTGGCGCAGGGCGTAGGCTTCCCAGTTCGGCTTGTCTCTGACGCTGGTGGCAATCTCGTTGGAGCCCGTGATCACCGCAAAGATCATCTCATCAGGAACCTCCGCCCGGACCAGATCGCAGCAGACCTTGAACAAGGCTTCGGAGCGGGAGGGGTACTTGGTCGGGTCCAGCGGGTCCTGGCCCGTGGCGATGAGGGCCAGGCAGTGATCGCTGATGGCCTTGCCGTGTTCGTTCGCCCAGTCCTTCAGCTCCTCCGTCCCGATGTCCGGGACGTTGCCTGTGATCTTCACCTTCGGGCGTCCGCCCGCCAGTCCGGGCTCCGACATCTGGACGCGGGGCGCGGCGGTGAATTGCTCAATCGGGTAGCTGACGTCAGTCCACTCAACCAGCGTGGCCAGCGCGGGCCAGCGGCCCTTCTTGCGCTTCTTCGCGGTCGGCATGTTGATCGTGCCCGGAAGGCGCATGATGCGGTCCACGTTGTGGCAGTGGTCCGCTTGAAAAACCTTCTCCAGCTGGATGTTGAAGGCTTCCAACTCCTGGGCCTTGGTGATGCTCCCGTTGATCTCCAGACGTTCGGACGGGGACAGCCTCCAGAAGCCCTGGAAGCCTCCGCCCGAGTCAACGATGACGGTGGGCTTGGGCGTGTACTCCTTCAGCATCCGGAGGGCGCGGGCACGCTCCTCCTCGAAGTCCTCCCCGGCGCGGGGGTCGATGTCAACGTGGAGCCAGGACAGGCGGGCAATGTCCTCCTTGCTGGCCTTCACCGTCATCGACCGGCGGACCGGGTTGACGTGGAAGTACACGTTGTTTTTGCCCTGGTTGGACTCAATCCATTCAGCGGCTTCTCGCCAGGCGTCCGGTTGGAAGGTTCTGGTGTCGGTCTTGCCGTCCGGGATGATGGACGTGAGAACCCAGGGACCTTCTGGGCACCACCGCTTCAGGAAGCGGACGGCGGCTTGCGTGTCGTGCTCCGGAAGGGGGCGCGGCTTGGTGAACTCCTCCCCAAAACGGTTCATGCGTTGGCTCCCCAATACTCAACAAGCCGGTCCACGGGGGCCTTGCCGTCCTCCATCATGATCACCCACAGGCGGGTCAGCCCAAGGGCAGCGGCGATTTCGCGCTGGGTCTTGCCCGAGCGGCGGCGCTTCAGATAGCAAACCTCATGCGGCTTCAGTTCGCCCACCCCCACCTCCGGGGTATCGTCCCGGCGGTCCGCTTCCCACTCCCGGTACTTGTCCGGGTGGACCTTCCACTCACCAGCGGCCAGGACCTGATTCAGGCCCCGGCGGCGGCGCTCAACCAGGAGGGCTTCCCCCCGGCTCAACGTCAGTTCTGCAGCCATCTACAAATCTCCTCAGTCTTGGGCTTCCTGGTCCAGCGGGCCAGGCACGCCCGGTACAATTTGTCCTGCTCCACGTGGCCCAGGACCTTCGCGGCCACCGCTCCGTCGAACAGCAACCATTCATTCTCGCCAACCTTCAGGAGAAGGAAGGCCCGCCCGCCGGCATGCCGGCGTTGGGTGAGCCAGACCCGTTGCTGTTGGGTGAAGTGATCAATCCGAAGCGGTCCGCCCCGTGGGGGCCACTGCTCCGCATATTTCAGCTCCACCCAACCCTCGATGTAGTTGACGTCCGGAGTCCCCGGCCCAGCGGGGTTCTCCACGCGCACGGGATCAAGGTGCTTGATCACCGGGCGGAGGGCGTCCCACATCGCGGCTTCAGACACCCACCCACCTCACCTTGATGTCGAAGCGGCGGGCCACTTCGAGTGACTGGTCAATGCGGGCGTTCCACTCGTCAATCCACTGTTGGTCCTTGCCCTCGAACCGGATGGGAGGGAACACGACAGTGGTCACCCCCGCCTTCGCGGCGGCTTCCATACAGTTCGGACAGCAGGGAAAAGAAGTATAGAGCGTGAACCCGTGCGGCGTCTCCCCTGTCAGGAACTCGATGGCGTTGATTTCAGCATGTACAACGTGCTGATACTTGTAGGCGCGGTCCGCGTACAACTTCGGGTGATCGTTGTGTCCGGGCGGGAAGCCGTTGAAGCCGGTGGACGCCACGGAGTTGTTCGGGCGAACCAGGACGGCTCCCACCTTTGTGGACGGGTCCTTGCTCCAGGTTGCGACCTCCTGGGCCAGGCGGACATAGCGCATGTCCCACTTTTCTTGGCGCGTGATCACAGCAGCCCCTTCTCGTTGGCAATCCACTCCGTGACCGTCAGGGTCACGAACTTCGGACCCTTCACCACGTTGCGGACCTGGGACTTGGGCATCCAGACCTCCTGCTCACCGCCGTGGTCGATCAGCAGGGCCTTCTCCGTCTCCCGCTTCACTTGGCACTCGATGTCCACCGTGTTTTCTTGGCGCTCACGCATGTCGTTCTCCTTCGGTTCTCCCCGGACTTCCTCCGGGGTCAAGCGGGTGCACTTTGCGCAGCGTGCGTCCGCGAACAAATACGTGACCTGCGCGTCACATTGGTAACAAAATTTCATTCCAACTCCTTCAGCAGGGTTTCGCCTTCCTTCGTCAGGCCCAAGGCGGGCGTCCAGTCCCCGTCCTCCTCCGTCTCGAACAGCAACCCCAGCTTCATCAGCTTTCGGAACACAGCGCGGCCCGGGGCTTCGACTTGCCCAAACAGGCCCCGCTCCGTCCGGTCCGGGATGCGGCTCACCAGCTCCCCGTTTTGGGCCCAACGGAGGGCTTCCCGTTCGGCTTCTGACAGGTTCATCCCTCGAACCCCATGGAATGACCCCAGCTCACGCCCATCTCCACATCAACTTTTGAAGGGAGTTCGAGCGGCGTGCAGGTACGCATGATGTGGGCGGCGTGTTCGGCTTCGTCCTTCGACTTCACGCTGAAGGCGATTTCATCGTGAACCTGGATGATGATGTCCAACCCGGCCTCCGCGCAGGCCACCATCGCCATCTTGGTCTGGTCAGCGGAGGAGCCCTGGATCAGGCGGTTCAGGCCCTTGTGAGTCCAGTCAAAGTTGCCCTCAGCGTCCTTCGGGAAGCGGCAGCGGCGTCCGGACAACGTGGTGATGTAGCCCACCGCCTTCGCCCGGGCTTCGCAAGCCTTGGCCAGCTTCTTGATGAAGGGCACGCGGCGGTCGAAGGTGTCCAGGAGGGCTTGCCCTTCCGGCCCAGCGGCTTCCCACCGGCGGGCTCCCTGCTCCGCCAGTCGGGCTCCTTCTTCGCTGTTTACGTCGAAGGTCTGGCCCCGAGGTCCGCGCACCGCCGTCATCGTCGGCAGGCCCAGCTTCCGGCACATCTTCGCTCCGCCCATCCCGTAGGACAGGCCCAAGTAGATTTCCTTGGCGTCCTTGCGCTTGATCCCCGCCATGTCCGCCATCATCTGGTGGTTGTCAGTGTTCGGGTCGTTCCGGTACTTGTCACGGGCCTCAATCGCCTTCTCCCAGGCGTTGTGACCAATCAGATCGCGGGCCAGACACGCATAGTGCACCGCCATCCGGGGCTCCTGCTGGGAATAGTCGTTGGACGCCCACTGCTCCCCTTCCTCCGGGAGGTAGATGGCCCGCCACATCGTGGCGAACTCATCGCGGGCCGGTTGCTGCTGAAGGTTCGGGTGCTCGCAGGACAGTCGCCCATAGGCGGCTCCGGCGGTTCCGTCCGCTTCATCGTCCTTCTGGCGGCGCAGCTGGTTGAAGGTACAGTGCAGCCTTCCGTTCACCATGTGGTCCCGGACGGATTGCCCGAAGGTCGTGCGCAGCTTGTTCACCTTCCGGGCGCGTTCGAGGGCGTCCGCCACGGGGTGCTTGATGCTGGCCAGCAGCTCCTTGTCGATGTTGGGCTTGCCTTGGGAGGTCTTTTTCAGCTTGACCCCGATGTGCTCCAGCGCGGGCGCAATCGTCTCCGGCTTCCAGACATCGCCCACGCGGACGGCGATGCCCGTGAGATGTTTCACCTGCGCCAGGGCTTCCGTCTCCTGCTCCAGTGCCCAACGGTCGATCATGTCCAGTCGGTCCAGGTCGATGCGGACGCCCCGGCGGCGCAGCTTCGTCAGGACCGGCAGCAACTTCGACTCCAGGTTGTACACGTCCCAGAGGTTCTGCTCATCAATCTCCCGCTCCTGGCGGCGCAGGATGTTCAGCGGCAGGCGGGTGTCCTCCTCCGCGTAGGCCCCCACGAAGCGGGCCGGGAGCATCCACATGTCCTTCTTCGGGTCAATCTTGTAGTCCTGGGCGGCAAGGCGCAGCAGCTCCTCATCCTTGCCGGAGAAGCCCCAACGCTGGGCAATCGACTGCATGCTGTAGCTGTCGTACAACTCGCAGATCAGCGGGTCAGCAATCTGGATGTCCCGGAAGAAGCGGGCGGACTTGAATTCAATCCCGTCTCCCGCCAGGAAGTCCAGGTCATACGGGAGGTTGGCCCCCACGATGTCGCCCTTGAAGACAGCGGCCTGGTCCCGAAGGTAGCGCAGGACGGCTTCCACCGGGAGGTTGTCCCCGCCGTCATGGCGGATCGGGAGATATGCCCCCGGGCCGTCCTCGATTGCGAAGCTGATGCCGGTGATGTAGCTGTTCGGGCGGCGTCCCGCTCCCGGTCCCAGCTTGCGCAGGTCCGGGTCCCGGGTTTCGCAGTCCACGGCCACCCGCTTCGCCCCCTCCCAGGAGGGGAGGCTGTCCAGCTTCGGGGGTTGCCAGTAGCTTTCCGCTACAGTGAACAGGGGCTGCTGCATCAGTTCAGCTCCTCGATCATTTCGCGGAGGATTTCGAGGGCGCGGGTCAGCTCCGGGTCCGCTTCCCAGTAGGTCAAGATGCGCACCACTTCGGCTTCGTTCTCCGTCAGCTCATTCGACTCAACGAAGTCCACCAGGCTGACAACCATCGGAGCCGTCCGGGGGTGGAGGTAGCCGTTGCGATGGAGGTCCTGGACCTTCTCCACGTAGTGAATCGCCTTCTCCAGGTCCTGGCGCTGTTGGCCCTTCTTCCGGTTCCGGGTGGCGTACTTCGTGGCGCAGCCTTCGGTGTAGCGGAGCCCGTTCAGCTCCACATAGTCCCAGTGCTGGACCTTCGAGCGGTAGTGCTCACCGCCAACTTGCTTCTCGTTCACGCTCATTTGGTTTCTCCTTGCAGGTAGGGTTCCACGTCCTCGAAGAAGTCCGAGAGACGCTTGTGGGGGTATTGACGCAGAGCATCATAGAGCTGCGCGGCAATCGCGGGCAGGCTACCCTCCAGCTGGTGCTTCTCCGTCACCTTCTCGCATGCGCGGCGCATCGGCGTGACGGCGGCGTTGCCCAGGGCTTCTTCTTCCCGGCACCACAGCCAGAGTTCGAGGGTGTCCACGGCCTTCAACCAGGCCACTTCGAGGTCCGTCAGTTCCCCGAACAGCCCAAGGCGCTTCAGCAGCTCCTCCTCCGCCCGCTCATAGGCTTCGCCCAGTTCCGTGTGCGTCCACTTCGCGGGGGCCGGGACATCGCCCAACCAGCGTTCCGCAACGTCATGCCACTGGACGGCCTTGATCAACTTCAGGGACGGCTTCGGGTGGAGCAGCAGGAGGAGGCTGACAGCCCCGTAGCTGTGTTGGGCGATATTGTATTGGCCGTGGTGGGGGACAATATGGCAGCGGCGGACGGTCCCGGCTTCCCGGGTAGCGGCCAGGCGCGTCAGGAGCGGGCGCTGAACCCGCTCCCGGGCAGCTTCCGCTTCCAGCTCCGCGTCACGGATTTTGGATGCTATGCTGCCCATGATCACTCCCCTGTACCGTAGTCCACCCCGTCATCCATCGCACGTGCCTTGCGGGCTTCGTGCGCGGCGCGGCGGCGCTCAATCCACTCGATTGCGGCCAGCTTCCAATCGGACGCGGCCACGTCCCGGAGGAGGTCCATTGCCCCGTCGAAGTCCTTGCGCTGATAGGCGGCGTGAGCCCGGGACATCGGGATGGCGACACGGCGGAAGAAGGGGTCACGGAAGCCCAGGGCGTCCGGTTCTTCCATGAACATCTTCAGCTCCGCGTCCCATTCATACCGGCCCAGGGTCATCAGCGGGAAGGGCTCCACGGCGGCACTGGCGTAGGGGTCCGGGGTGGGCGCTCCGGTCAGCGGGTCCGGGGCGTAGTCCGCCAGAGGCGCAACCTTCTCCAGCACGTCCTTGTAGGCGTGGAAGTTGGCGGACACTTGGCGGTAGATGCCCTGCGGGACGCCCACGGAGCGGGCCACGTACTCGTGGAGGTAGCTGAAGTGGACGGCGTTGGCCCCGTAGGCTCCCCAGATCATGTCGTTGGAGCGGTTCGTCACCATCATGTCCAGGCGTCCGTCCGAAGCCACTTGGAACACGGCCTGTAGGTTGCAGGGGAGGTCCTTGCCTTGACGGCCCAGGTCCGCGTCCGTGTCCCACATCGACAGGACTTGGCGGCGGTCATCCGGGTTCGCCTTCAGGGCGTCGATGATCTTGGGCAGTTGGTCATCGAAGAAGAACCTGCGCCAGCGGAACCCGTAAGCCCCGTGGAACGTCACCCCGTCATCCGAGTAGGTGCGCATGCGCTTCACGTAGCGGGCCACGTAGTCCACATCACGGCGTCCCGCCAGCATCCAGAGGCTTTCGATCAGGTGGAAGAAGGGGTTGCAGTCCCGCTCCGCCCAGAACATCACCCGCTCCGCAGGGCGGAGGTACACCGTGGTCACTGGCTCCGGGAACATCCGGACGGGACCATTGCGGCTGTCGCGCTCCACCCCTTCGTTGGCCAGCTGATACAGGGCTTCGGGAAGGGCTTGGTGGGCGTTGCGTGCTTTGATGACTTTCATTTTGCTTCCTTCTTGGGCAGGCCCAGGCGGGCGTTCAGGTCTTGGACGGGCAGCGCGGGGAGATAGCGGCCCGTGGCGGTTTGTTTGAAGTCCTCAACGAAGGGCTCCACCTCCGGCCAGGTCTCAATCAGCTTCTTGAGCGTGGTGACGCTGTCCAGGATCGCCTTGGTGGAGGACTCCGCCTTGCGCTCCTCCTCCGTCAGCTGGTCATTGGCCTTGCGGTAGGCGTCATGACGGACGGACAGGGGGTGCTTGCTGTCATACACACGGGCGGCGTTCGAGCGGTGCCCATAGGACAGCAGGCGGTTCTCCCCGAAGTACACGCGGGTGAAGTCTCCCCCGAAGGACACGCGCACGTCATCGTCCATCGGAAGGAACCCGGCGGGCATCGCCTTCATCTTGGTCAGGACTTCCTCCGGGTACAGGTCCTTGTACACGGCGTCCCCGAGGGCGTACCACTCAGCCTGCAGGGCCTTCTTCCGCTCCTCGAAGGCGTGATTCATGAGACGGCGCACCACCGTCTCCTTCATGTAAGTGTTGATGCGAACAGTTGCCATTTCGTTCTCCGTTTCTCAGATGGTTGTTGCCTTGCGCCAGTCATACTTCGTGCGCATCTTCCCTTCGCCCAGGCGCACCCGTTCATACTTGTCGAACTCACACAGGGAGTGCTCCACGTCCATCATCTCGAAGCGGGGACCCAACGGGCCAAAAGTCTGCATGAATCCCGGATCGTCCACCACACAGAGGTCAAGCCTCAAATCGTACATTTCACGGTTGGTCTGCTCCGGGCGGGGCTTCGCTTCGAGGTTCCGCCCATACAGGCGATTCAGTCCCCGGATCGCTCCGGGACCGGCGTTGGCCCATGAATAGATGTCCGGGGCGTGACGAAGGTAGCGGGTGTGGCGGAGGTCCGTCACCACTTCATAGGCCATGAACGGCCCCCAACCGATGTAGCGGGGCTCCTGAAACAACTTCCAGACCTGCTCCAGGGAGGCTTGGCGCTTGCCTTCGAGGACTTCCACGAATGCGGCGCGGTCCTCCCACAGACGCCCAATCACGATTTCCGCGATGTAGCGGTGCTTGCTCCAGCTGTACCACTCCTTGGCGGTGTCGGACTCCGCCCGGATCATGTACGCCCCGGTGTACACCTTGTCCCCGAAGGAAGCCTTGGCGGCAAGAACCTCCGTGACGTTCTCCGGCGCGAAGTCCTCATGGCTGGGCCAGGCCCCGGGCGCTTCGATGAGCGTGGCCAGGGTATCGGGCCAGTTGATGTAGCGGGCCAGCGCCAGCATCAGCCAAAGATGTTCGTGGCCCGCGTAGGGCTTCCGGATGTTCTGGTCAACCCAGATCGTGACCGTGTCCAGTTCGCGGAAGATGTTGCAGAACCGCCCATCACGGAGGACCGGGTCAGTGGTCCAGGGTCCGGGCTTCCCGGCCTTGCGGTCCAGGTAGATGTCGTGCCGGGCCTTCATGAAGGCGGCGATGTCGTTGAGACGCGGGGTGCTCATGTCTGGGTTCCTCAGATGACGGCCAGGAGGGCGGCGCGGGCGTCCTGCCAGGGCAGGTCCAGCACGGTTTCCTTGTCGGCCAGGGCCTTGTCGCGGACCCGGGCGATGGTGCGGTGCTTGTCGGCCACCTGGTCCTCCTTGATCGGCTTCCCGCCGTTGCGAACCTGGATGCGCTCCAGGCAGGTCTGGAGCGGGGTGTCCAGGAAGGCCCAGATCATCCCGCCGTTCGCCTTCGACCACTCCTGCCACGGACCGTAGATGGTGCTGACCACCACGCCCTCGAACAGGACGGCCTTCACCCCCGGGTCCTTGCCCACGAACTCGATGACGGCCTTGGCGGCGGCTTGGGTCTTGATACGGTCCAGGCCAGCGGTGGTAGAACCGGCGGCGGCGGGCGTGTAGTCACCGATGATGGCGATGCCGCCCGGGCAGTAGGTGACGGGGATGGGCTTGTGAAGGTCGCCCATGTTCGCGTTCGAGACGCGGCACAGCGAATCGGTTGCGAGGCTGCGCAGCAGGGTAGTCTTGCCGGAGCCGTTACAGCCCCGCACGTTGATGTACTTCATCTTGATTCTCCATTTCAGTTGAGGGTGGGCGGAGCCGGAGCCCCGCCCGGGGGTTATTGCTGGACCACCACCTTGATGGCTTGCAGCTTCTTCTTGATACGGTCGGGCTGTTCCTCATCGGGTCCCGCCACGTACTTGAAGTCAGGGGCGCGAAGGGCGCGGGCGGCTCCGAACACTTCCGAACCACAACGGCCTTTCAGCTTGTCTTCCGGCTTCGCATCCTCCGGGGCGCAGTACAGACAACCGGACGGCGGGCAGGCTCCCACCTCCTCGAAGTTGTCGGACAAGTCCTTGCGCGTGAACATCGGGACCTTCTGGCCGTGGCACTGGTCAGCGGTCGTGAATTGACGGCCCACACTCTGCCAACCACCACCGCCTTCGCCCTTCGCGTACTCATAGCACGTGGCGTAGGTCATCCCGAGTTCGGTGGCCCACTTCTGGTACAGTGTGTGGGCTTCGATGCGGTAAGATTGGACGATTGTGCGCTGGGCTCCGGCCTGGTTCTCCGTGAACAGGGCCTGGAACTTCCCGGCCCGCTCCGCTCCGAACCGCTTGTGAAGGCGCTCCACCATCGCGGGTGCCCAGCTGTACCCGGCTTCCACGAACTTGACGATGACGTGGTTGTTGCCGACTTCGGCCAGGCGCTCAAACAAGCGGCGGATGTCCTCGTGCGGGGTAATCCCGGGCACCACCGGGTTCACCTGAATGGAGGTGTAGATGCCGTGGCGGCGCAGCTCCCGGATTTCGTCCAGGTGGGCTTGAAGGGAGATAGCCCCGGGGGACAGCTTGTGCCAATCCGCATCGTTGCCCGTGTTGAGGGACTTCTGGGCATAGCTGTAGCGGTTGCGCTTCAGGAGGTCGAAGGCCCAATCAGGGTAGTGAAGGCGGGAGAGGAAGAACACGGGAAGGCCCACGCGGTCGAACTCCTCCGCCCCGCGTTGCGTGTTGTGGTACACCTCCTCAATCGGCAGGAACGGGTCCGTGAAGCTGGAGAAGTAACCGGCGGCGGAAGTATGGACCTTGGACAGCTGGGCGCGGACCTGGTCACCGTAGTTCATCGGCACGCTGATGAGGCCAGAGCCCCGATAACCCCGGAACCCGCTGTTGACGTAGCAGAAGGCACAACCCACGGTGCAGTAGCCCCCATATGGCTCCGTCAGGACGGCTTCCGTGAAGCAAGGACGCGGACGGCTCCCCTGCTTGTCGTTGTGCTTGTCCTGGTACCAACCCTGCAGCGGCTTCGCGTTCGGGATGCGGATATGGGGCACGTAGGTCTTGTCATTGAAGCCCAGGTACACCTTCACCTCCTTCTTGGACTCATCGGGGGCGTTGCGGACCATGCCCACCTTCGCCATGCGGAACTTCGCACGCATGCCGGTCAGCGGGTCATCCTCCTCCTCGATTGGGCCCAGGAACTCCCGTTGGTTCGGGTCCGGGCGCATGAAGAACTTGTAAGCCTCCTGGGCTTCTTCTCCGGTTGTCTGTTCGAGCCACTGGTTGTGGTCGTGTTCACTTTGCATTTCGATTCTCCTGAAGTAGCTGAAAAAGTATAGAGGGGTGGTGTGAAGAAGTCTAGTTGGAACAAGTGTTTTCCGGAGGTTCGATGCCCCGGGCGCGGTCCCACCGGGCCTTCGCGGCTTCTGACATCTTCCGGCGGTGCTCCTCCGTGAACACCCGGCCCTTCATCCGCTCCGAGTGCGCACGCTTCTGCTCCTCCGTGCGCTGGCGTCCCTTCGGATAGCCCATGGCTCAGTCTCCGATGTTCCAGAACACGATGGGCTTGCCCGCCAGCGGTTCGAGGTTCTCCGGCTTCTGGAGCCAGTTCCACGCCTTCTGGTCATAGTAGGGGTTGCACGGGAACGGAACGGAGACGCTGCTGGGCGCGGCGTCCGCGTAGTTGTAGCCCTCATCCACGAAGCGGACACGCTCCGTCAGCTGAATCCCGGCGGCACGTTCGATGTAGGCGCGGGTGGAGTCCTGACTGCGGCTGTAGCCCATGTTCAGAATGACGTCATACCCGTCCAGGATACCGGCCTGCTTGAAGCCCAGGAGGACCCCGGCGGCAACCGTCCCGGAGCTGATGGACAGAATCAGGGTGCCTTCGCCCGGGAGGTCCGGAGCGGTGCGCAGGGCTTCCGCAGCGTTCTCCGTGATCGACTCCGGCAGCTTCAGGGCGTTGGGCATCAAGTACCCGTTCGCATAGCCGTCCATCAGCCGCTTGCGCGCTCCGTGGTACAGCACGGCGGAGCGGCCCGCCGGAAGGTCCACCAGGTCCGCCCCCAGTTGGCGGGCACGTTGCTGCTGGATGCGCGGGGCGTCCGCGTTCCCGTCCTTCTTGTAGCGGGGCCAGAAGTCCACGCACTTGCGTCCGAGTTGGTTGCAGACGTAGGCCACCGCGTGTCCGGCCTTCGAGTGATAGGTGTCCAGGACCCCGATGACTTGTTCAGGGCGGTTCTTGATGTGGGCCACCACGCCCCGTATCTTGCTGAAGGACGGACCCGGCAGCGGGGCGCAAAGGTCCTCACGCTTGACGATGACGGGGACGCCCCGGAGGTTGTGGACTTCGAGCGGGGTGTTGTTGACTATCATGATTGCTCCTTGGGCATGTGGTGGAGGAAGGCGCGGGCGGCGGGGCACGAAGCGGCCCAGGGTTCGAGTCCGGTGTTGATCTCCCGGGTGTCGTTCCAGAGGGGGTAGTGTCCATTCATGTGGGATTTCCACTTGCACAGGACCGTCTCCACCTCCTGGATGTTCACCGGACGGTCGGACAGGGGCGGGGCTTCGAGGTCCGCGAAGTGCCCAATCAGGTACTGCGCCACCCCGTTCAGGATGACCTCCCGCTTGGGCTTCGCGTTCTCCGGGTACTTGTGGCCCTCCCGGAGCTGCCACAGCATCATCGCGGCCTTCTCCGGGTCCTTGAACATGAACACGGCGGCGTTGTCGAAGTCAACCGGGACCTCCATCACGCGGTCCATCATGTCCGCAATCTTGAAGCCAATCCACGGTCCGAAGCCGTTGTGCTCCTGGGCGCGGTTCGAGACGGTCCGGAAGGGCAGGCGCTCCTCCTCCGTTGCGCGGGCTCCCACGTATAGCACGAAGTTCTCCGGGCGCTCCGCGTACCGCTTCTGGAGGGACGATACAGCGTTGACCGCAATCGCTGCGCGGAAGTGGCGGCGCTCATGTCCGCGTGGCCAGCGTCCTCCCACGGGGGTTTCCTCCGCGTTTTCTGCTGCGACCATCATCCAGTGCCAGAAGTCATTGCCCTCCTTCTCACTGAGGAAGGACGCAACGGCGGCGTTGTAGTAACACCAGTATGCGACCATCCAGCGGCAGAGTTGGGGGATGGAGTAGTCACCGGCCTTCTCCGCCCGGACTAGGGCGGTGTAGATCGGGTCAAGGTCCCCAGAGGTGATCAGGTGTCGCCCAAAGGACTCGATGTCCAGGCGGGGGTAGTTTCGGCTCATTGTACAAGTCTCAGTGTAGGCCCCGGCTTCCCGGGGCGTGTTGTTGTCAGACGGCCAGCTTGGCTTGGCGGGCGTCCGCCTTCGCCTTGCCCTTCAGCGGGGTGTGGGCGGGGATGCCCTTGGCGCACTCCGGAAGGACGATGTGGAATCGCTCCGTGCCGTCCGCGTCGAAGGAGGAGTGAACACCGTAGCCCTTGAGCTTCATGTCCCAACCGAAGCCGGAGCGGACGGTGGCCTCAGTCCAAGGCTTGTTGCCGCCGGACAAGGCATCAATCAGTTCGGCCATGGTGGAGCCGTTCTTGCGGGACAGCATGTCCAGGAGGAGGGCTTGCTTGGAACCTTCGCGGCAGGCAATCGGCTCGAAGCCGGGAGGGGTCAGGTTGGTGCCACGGGGCTTGGCGTTCTTTTTCACAGGGGTTTCCTTCTTCGAGGAAGCCACCAGGCCATTCACCCAGCTGGAGAGGACGCTGGGAGCGGTCACCACTTCTGCGACTACTTCAACAACTTCCGCTGCGGGGGCTTCGACCGGGAGCTGACCGAGCAGCTTCCAGGTACGGCTGACGGCGGACTTCTTGTCAGCGAAGCGGGTCACCGGCTTGCCGGTTTTCAGGGCTTCGGAGACAGCGTTGAACAAGGCAACCAGCGCGGGGCCGGACAGGCTGTTCAGGATGGCTTCGGTGTAGCTGACGTTGTTGAAAGTGATCGTGTTCATGATGAGCTCCATTTCTGAGGGTTGCGGTTCGTTGTTCGACCGTGAGAAGAAGTATAGTGCCATTCATGCGAAAAAGTAAAGTGGGCGGACAACTTTTTTGTTGGGGTAGGGAAAACCCCTAGTTGTCCGCCCAATCTTCACTTACTCACACTCACGGCGTCCGGTGGCCGGGTCGATGCGACACTGGCTGGCCGGTTCCTCCGTCTGGGCTTCTCCGGCGTCACCCGTCTCCCCTTCGTCCTTGGCGACAAGAATGCCGCTGCGCTTCCCGCCCAAGCGGAAGGTCGTGCAGCCCTTCGCTCCGCCCTCCCAGGCGCTCACGTACACGTTCTTGAAGTCCTCCCAGGAGATGTCCGAGGGCACGTTGCAGGTCTTGCTGACGGCGCTGTCCACACGCTGGGCGGCGGTCGTCAGGGCGGCAACGTGCTCCTGGACGGTAACGCGGTCGCAGGTCTTGCCCTTCACCCCGAAGGCGCGGGCACCGTAGTCGTGAACCGTCTCCACGCGGGGGCCGGTGAACTCCACCACGGTACGGTCGAAGCTGTAGGCGAACACAGGCTCAATGCCGGAGGAGACGTTGTCAGCGCAGAGGCTGATGGTGCCGGTCGGGGCGATGGAGGTCAGGTGAGAGTTGCGGATGCCGTGGCGGGCGATAGCGTCCCGAACGTCCTCACGCAGGGTCTTGACGAACTCACCCTGCAGGTACTTCTCCCGGTCGAACATAGGGAAGGAGCCCTTGTCACGGGCGATGTGTGCGCTGGCCAGGTAGGTTTCGTCACGCAGAGTGTCGAGCACTTGGGCCTCGAAGCGGAGGAAGTCCGGGGAACCGTACAGGAAGCCCAGGGCCTCGCCCGCGTTGGCCAGGCCGGTAATGCCCAGGCCCATGCGGCGCTTGTCGTGGGCTTCCTTCTTCTGCTGCGGGAGCGGATAGATGGCGCGGTCAACCACGTTGTCCATGGCGCGAACCACGGTGGGGATGTCCTCCTTGTACTGGTCCCAGTCGAAGGCGAACTTGCCGGAGCCGTCCCGGACGATGTAGCGGACCAGGTTGAAGGAGCCCAGGAGGCAGGCACCGTAGGGCGGGAGGGGTTGCTCACCGCAGGGGTTCGTGGCGGCAATCGTCTCGCAGTACCACAAATTGTTCATGCGGTTGATCGCGTCGATGAACAGCACCCCGGGTTCCGCCCAATCCCAGGTTCCGCGCATGATCGACTCCCACAGGGCGCGGGCGTCCACTTCACGGTACACGCGGCCCTCGAAGCGCAGCGGGAAGGGCTTGCCAGCGGCAACGGCTTCCATGAACTCATCGGTGATCGCCACGGAGACGTTGAAGCCGGTCAGGCGCAGGGTATTCTGCAGGGAGAAGATCAGTTGTTGCTTCTCCGGGCCGTCCGGCAGCGCGGCCACCATATCCCAGAGGGGCTGAACGTCCCGGGCCGGTTGCTTCGCGTGAATGAACTCCTCGATGTCCGGGTGATCCACGCGCAGGACCCCCATCTGCGCTCCCCGGCGGTGGCCGGAGGAGGCCACGCACTTGCAGATCGCGTCGAAGATGTGCATGAAGCTGACCGGGCCGGAGGAGTGGGACTGGAGCTTGCGGATCAGATCGCCACGCGGACGGAGCGTGCTGAAGTCATAGCCAATCCCTCCGCCCATACGCATCGTGGCGGCGGCTTCGGCGGCGCGTTCCATGATGGAGCCGTCCCCGTCCACAAAGCTGTCATTGATCTTGCCACTGACATAGCAGTTGTACGGGGTCACTTGACGGGTGGAGCCCATCGCGGATTGGATGCGGCCCGCCGGGAGGAAGCGCATGCCCAGAAGGGCGTCCCGGAAGTCCGCGAAGTGGCGGTCATCGTCCTTCAGGGCGGCGGCAATCCGGTTCATCGCTTCGCGGAAGGACTCGCCCTCACCACGGTACTTCTGTGCGTGAAGTTCTTGGGAATATGGCACTTGTGGACCATTCATCTTGGTTTTCTCCTGAAGGTTGAGTTGCTGAAAAGGGGTAGTAATCATATCTGGACTCCTGGGTGTTGGGCTACATCATCACCACGTCGATGCGTTCGGCGGCGCGGGTGATCGCGGTGTACAACCACTGCCGGCGGTCCTTCCCATACCACTCATCGAACAGCAGGACGTTGTTCCACTGGGAGCCCTGGGACTTGTGGACGGTGAGGGCATACCCATAATCAAACTCCTCCGCGTCCTTGCGTTCCCAATACTCCGGCTTGTTGCCGTGAAAGTAGTGGGGATGGGCGCTGACGTCAACCTTGGTCCCTTCTTCGCTTTCGATGTCCAGCAGGACATAGTCCCCGTCAAAGATGGAATCAGCCCGGGCCTTCCAGAGTTGGCCGTTGAGCAGCCCAACCTCGTGGTTGTTCCGGAGGCAGACCAGCTTGTCACCGGCCTGGGGCAGGGCGTTTGTCCGCCCGAGGAGTTCCCGGGCGCGGCTGTTGGAGGTGATGCGCGTGGCGTTCCTGCCAACCAGGAGCTGGTCCGTGGATAGGACTACAGACCGGAGTTCATCGCGCGGCAGCTGCTGGTAGGGCACCACGCGGCTGCTGCCGTAGGAACCGGGGCGGAGCACGCGGCCTTCGCGGACCTCCTGCGACATCCAGATGATGGGGTTGTCGCGGGCCTGGCGGTGAATCTCCGTGAGGAGGATGTCGGGCTTGTCGCTGAAGAAGGACGTGCCCTGGACGGGCGGGAGCTGTCCCGGATCGCCCAACGCAAGGATCGGGCAACCGAAGCTGAGCAGGTCCTCCCCCATCTGCGTGTCAATCATCGAATACTCATCCACCACCAGGAGGGCTGCGCCCAACAAGGGGCTTTCGCTGTTGAGCTGGAACATCGGGCGGGCCAGATTTATCTTCTCCGCCTGAATCGCGGCTTCGACCTTCTCCAGCATCGTGGTCGGGACAGGCTTGTGGGTGAGCAGCTTCGCCCGCTCCGCTTCGAGGTCCTTCAGGCGCTGCTGGGACTTGTCCTTGGGCGTGTAGATGAGCTTGTGGATCGTGCTCACGTTGGTCGCTCCGGACTTCGTGAGGACGTGTGCGGCCTTCCCGGTGTAGGCGGCGAAGTACACGGGGCCGTTCACGGTTGCGGCCAGGTGCTTCGCCAGGGTGGTCTTGCCGGTTCCGGCGAAGCCCGCCAGCTGAAACACGGGCTTGTCCTTCGCCTTCAGCCAACGCCCAACCCGGTCCAAGGCGGTCTGTTGCTGAGGGCTCCAATTGGTGCTTTCGTTCATTTTTGGTTCTCCGTTTCTGATACAAAAAGAGGGGGCGCAAAGGCCCCCTCAAAAACCCGGGCCAGGGAGGAGAAGCCCGGGGCAACTGCCCTTCAGGGAGAGGTCAGAACACGGGCTTGCCGCCAGCGGCACCCTGCGCACCTTCATCAGCGGAGCCGGGAGCCTGAGACTCATAGGCGGCGCGGGCCTTGCCACCCTCGATCAGGGTCTTGATCGCAACGGCGGACTGGAACAGCGGGTCAGCCGGGAGCAGGCGGGCTTCGAGGGCGTTGGAGCCGTCAAAGGAGATGTCCCAGTTGAAGAACTGGCCCTTGTTGTTCTTCTCCGAGACGGTCTTGAGGCGGTACTTGTGCGCGAACAGCGGAGCCGGGATGCGGCGGCCATCCGGCAGCGGCAGCTGGATGGTCTTGGCCTTCGTCATCCAGCCCTTGTACTTCTTGATCTTCGAGGAGGAGAAGGCCAGGACGGCTTGCGACACGTTCTCATCGGCGTCGATGGCGACACCATACACATAGAACGTCTCAATCAGCTCGTTGCCGTCCGGGGTCTTGTAGTCACCGAAGGCTTGGTTGGCCACGCAGTGACGGACCAGATCGCTGGACGGCTCGTGAATGCCCACGAAGCCACCGCCCGCATCGCGGGGCTTCCACTCCACGTACACGTGCTGGGTCGTTGCGGGGACGAAGGCGATGCCCACCTTGCCCTCGAAGATTTCGCCCGTGACGGTGTTGAGGATCATGCCTTGACGCAGGCTTTCGTTCTCCTGGAGCTGCGGGCTGAGGGCCTGCAGAATCTGGAGGAACGGGATGCTGTAGTCATCGCTGGTCTGGTTCTCGAAGCCCGCACCGGCGTAGTCGGCATATGCGCCATACTCCGCCATGGCGCATATGTGGTTCGCCACTGCGACTTCGGTGCTGGTTTCGGTTTTCTTGCTGGTAGCCATTTGGAATACTCCTGTTGAAATGAGCGGGATGTTTAGCGGCCCCCGGTCGAATAGCCGTTGCGGTCTGTCCCGCCGTCACCCATACCCAGGGTTGGGGAATCGTTGTCAGACCTCGATCTTGGCCACGCGTTGGCGGTGGACACCGAACAGGTCCAGGGGGAGTTCTTCACCGTCCCGCAGCTTCTCCCGGACGAAAGCGGCCAGGGTGGAGGGGTGGACGGCGGCGCTGTCCTCCCCTCCACCC
>Ga0209066_10000446_pt1 | contig 60501 bp, 53 predicted proteins | sample All_14_2_FD_187198 | JGI IMG/M metagenome (GOLD analysis project Ga0209066, IMG submission 187198) | Freshwater microbial communities in response to fracking from Pennsylvania, USA - Allegheny Zone_MetaG_DW_15 (SPAdes) (version 2) ...
GGATAGAAGCGGGCATCGCCGCCCTCAACATGCAGGGCAAGATCGGTCAGGGCCGGGCGGGCGATACGGTCCATCAGCGCGTCGATGGCCTGGTCGGTCGCGTCCCCGGCATCGACATGGGTGACGCTGCCGCGCCCAAACTCGGCCGATCGGCGCATAAACCAGCCATTTGGCGCGGCCCCGACGGCGACGGGGAACAGGCGGGCCTCGCCCAGCTTGCGTTCCACCGCGTCGAACATCGCCGCTTCATCGGTCACGCCGCCATCGGTCAGGAAGACGATCTGCTTCAGACGGCCATCGCGCTGCGGCAGGGCAAGCGCTGCATTCAGGGCCGGCAGCATTTCCGTGCCGCCATCGGCATCCAGCCGGTCGACGAAGCGATGGGCTGCGGCCAGATTGCCTTCATTGGCCGGGCGGAAGTCGCGGAACAGCATGTCATGATCATCGGAAAAGCGGATGATGGTGAAGGCATCTTCCGGTCGCAGCAGGTCCAGCGCCCGGGTCAGCGCCCGGCGGGCCTGTATGATGCCGGGGCCGTACATGGAGCCCGAACCATCCACCACGAAGACGAAATCGCGCGGCGCCGGGTCGGGCAGGGCGCTGGCGGCGGGTGGCTGCAGTTCGGCCAGGCCGAACAGGCCGGCATCGGTCTGTTCCAGATAGAGCGTGGCCTGGGGCAGGTCGCCCTCCCGCCCCTTCCAGGTCAGCACGAAATCGCGGTCGGCCGCCGTCTCGCCATCCTGCAGGGTCACCAAGTAGCGCTTGCCGCCCTGGTCCAGCACGGTCAGCTCATGGCTGGGGCTGCCGATTTCCGACAGCGGCTCACCGGTCACCAGATCGACCGCGATACCCACCCCATGGCCTGCATCCTGGTCGCCATCATAGCGCGGCGGGTTGGTCGGATCATAATCCGCACCCAAAGCCGGATCGTCGTTCAGCGGTTGTGGCGCTGTCTGTCCCGCCAGATCGGCCAGGCGCGGATCAGCGCCGCGATAGCGATGGGTCAAGGTCTGCGGCAGTTCCAGCCGATAGCCGCCATCCTGGGGGGCCAATGCCTGCTGGAAGGTCAGGCGCACCGCGATCTCCTCCCCCGGGGGGATGTTGGCGATGGATACGGTGAACAGGTTGGGCCGGGCCTGGGACAGCATGCCGGCCTTGCGCCCTTCCTCCCGCGCCTGAATATAGGCGGTGTTGGCGGCGGCACGCTCTTTCAGCTCGCCCTCGATCAGCCGGTCGCCGATCTTCAGCGTCAGCCCGTCCACCGCCGCGCCGTCGGGCAGCGGAAAGCTATACAACGCCTCCACCCAGACCGTTTCTGCATTGCGGAAGCGCTGTTCCACCGTGGTGCGGGCGACAGGTCCGGTAATGCGGGTATGGCTCGCCAGCGCCAGGGACGGGGCCGAAATGACCAGGTCGGGGCTGTCTTCGCGCATCAGCGACAGCCCGCCCCGGTCGCGCAGATCGCCCGGCTCGGCCGGGGCGCCCAGGGCCGAACGCAGGGCGAAGGGGATGGCCAGAACCAGCGCGACCAGCATCAGCCAGTCAAACATGCGGCGATAGAGGCGGATGGTGCGGCGGGTACTGGCGATACCGGACATGGGCGGGCATCCTTTTGCTCGGCGGGCAGGAAGTCGATGCCGTCATAAGAACGCCCGAAAGGGGCGGAACGCTGCCTGCCTCTGGGCCATGTCGTGGCGGAATAAGGCAGGAAGGGGGCGGGTCTACCCCCCGAAAGCCAGCACCAGGATGCCGCCGACCACGACCAGGGCGGCGACAAGGCGCCCGGGGCCGAAACTTTCCTTCAGTACCAGTCGGCCGAGCAGGGCCGCGAAGATGACGGAGGTTTCGCGGATCGCGGAGACCGCGCCCATCGGGGCGACAGACAGCGCCCAGAGCACGCCCCAATAGCAAGCCCCGACCAGCAACCCGGTCGGAACCGACCGTCGCGCCTGCGCCTTCATCGCCGGGAAAATGGCAGGCCCGCGCCGGATCAGACCGATCAGCACCATGGTCAACCCGTTCAGGGCCAGGAGGTGGGCCGCGAAGGCAAAGACGTCACCCGTCCCGCGTGCGCCCCAGCCACCCAGCACGGAATAGGCGGCCACGCCCAACCCGGTCAGCATGGCCCAGCCGACGGCGCGGGGCTTTTCCAGCGCGCGGGCGTCGACCAGCAGGAACAGCCCGACCGAGATGATCACGGTTCCGGACAGGGCCGTCCAGCCCGGCCATTCGCCCATCAGCAGGAAGCTTCCCGTGGTGACCAGCAGCGGGGCGGCCCCGCGTGAAATGCCATAGACCACGGACAGATCGCCCTGGCGGTACATCGCCAGGGTCGACAGGTTGTAGAAAATATGGGGCAGGATCGCCACGCCCACATACCACAGCTTGCCTAGGGGCAGCGTGCCGGTGAAGGGGATCGCCAGCAGGCAGGCCAGCCCCATGGCGCAATACAGCCCGGCGAAAAAGCCCAGCCGGTCGGTCGAGGATTTACCCAGCATGCCCGTCGTGGCGTGGATGGCAGCACTTGTCAGCATCAACAGAATGACCAGGGTGGACATGGGGAAACCGGATGCTGACAGAGGGAGGGAGGAATGCGGAGAAGGCAGGCCTTCTATGCGCGCTCGATTGCGCCGGGGCAAGCTTCCGGCGTTGAATCCATCCGTGAAACGGGTCTATGGTTCGGCCCGCCATCCGCTTGTCCGGATGGGCGGAAATCCGCCCTTCGCCATCGGATCAGGCCCTCTCTATGTGCCCTTCAGGACAAGGACTTCTTCCAATGGCTTTCCTGGCTGACCGCCTGTCGCGAATCAAGCCCTCTCCCACCGTGGCCGTGTCCGCCAAGGCGGCGGAACTGAAACGCGCCGGTCGGGATGTGATCGGTCTTGGCGCGGGCGAGCCCGATTTCGATACGCCGGAGCATATCAAGCAGGCCGCCTATGACGCGCTGGCGAAGGGCCGAACCAAATACGCCCCGCCCGCCGGTCTGGTGGAACTGCGCGAGGCGATCTGCCGCAAGCTGAAGCGCGACAACGGGCTGGACTACGACGTCAACCAGATTTCCGTCGGCGTCGGTGGCAAGCAGACCATTTTCAATGCCCTGCTCGCCACGCTCAATCCGGGGGATGAGGTGATCGTGCCGGCACCCTATTGGGTGTCCTATACCGATATCGCGCTCTTGGCCGAAGGCGTGCCGGTCACCATCGCCACCAGCGAGGCGAACGGCTTCAAGCTGTCGCCGGACGAACTGGCGAAGGCGATCACGCCCCGGACCAAATGGCTGATCCTGAACAGCCCGTCCAACCCGACGGGGGAAGGCTATTCCAAGGCCGATCTGAAGGCGCTGGCCGATGTGCTGATGCGGCCGGAAAACGCCCATGTCCATGTCATGACCGATGATATGTATGAATTCCTGGTCTATGACGGCTTCGAATTCGCCACCATCGCCCAGGTCGAGCCGGGCCTGATGGAGCGCACGCTGACGCTGAACGGCGTGTCCAAGGCCTATTGCATGACCGGCTGGCGCCTGGGCTATGCGGCGGGCGAAAAGAAGCTGATCGCAGCCATGAACATGCTGAATTCGCAGTCCACCACCTCGCCCGCCACCTTCGTGCAATGGGCTGGCGTGGCGGCGCTGGATGGCGATCACAGCTTCATCGCCCGCAATAACGAGGTGTTCAAGGAACGCCGCGATCTGGTCGTGTCCATGCTGAACCAGGCAACCGGCATCACCTGCCGCAAGCCGACGGGCGCTTTCTATGTCTATCCGTCGATCGCCGGGCTGATCGGCAAGAAGACACCGGATGGCAAGGTCATCGAAACCGATGATGATTTCGTGACCTATCTGCTGGAATCGGAAGGCGTGGCGGTGGTGCAGGGCTCTGCCTTCGGCCTGTCACCCTATTTCCGCATTTCCTATGCTACCCGTACCGAGGATCTGGAAGAAGCCTGCAACCGGATCCAGCGTGCGGCGGCCTCTCTGCGATAAGGGCGGTTGATCTGGATCAATACAGTTTAGAAAACTTCTAAACTGTATTGATCGCAGCCCGCCCGAAGCCTATGTTGAGTGCAGACAAGGATCGTAAGAACGGAAAGGAAAGCCACCATGGATATCGATATCGGCATCCCGCAGACCGACCGAAAGGCGATCGCCGACGGGTTGGCCCGCCTGCTGGGCGACACCTACACGCTCTACCTCAAGACCCATAACTACCACTGGAACGTGACCGGCCCGATGTTCCAGACGCTGCATCTGATGTTCGAGACGCAGTATACGGAACTCGCTTTGGCGGTGGATTTGATTGCGGAGCGTATCCGCGCCCTGGGCGAATTCGCGCCGGGCAGCTATGCCGCCTTCGCCAAGCTGTCCACGATCGAGGATGCCGAGGACGTGCCGGACGCCAAGGAGATGATCCGCCAGTTGGTCAAGGGGCAGGAAGCCGTGGTGAAGACCGCGCGTTCCGTCTTCCCGGCGGCCGAGGCGGTTTCCGACGAGCCGACGGCGGACCTGCTGACCCAGCGCATGCAGGTGCATGAGAAGAACGCCTGGATGTTGCGCAGCCTGCTCGCCTGAGTGCCTGTCTGGTTTAGGTAGAGTAAGCTCGGTCTTTTCCCTCGCCCTTCGAGGCTCGCTCACGCTCACGCTCGCGCTTCAGGGTGAGGGAAAAGTTTCGAAGGAAGCCCGCATGCCTCAAGGAGCTGCGATGCAGCGTCTCGAAGCAGCGGGCTTTCATGTTTGATATAGTCTAGATCAGACAGAGGCTGGGCAATCCCGCCATGCTGCGATTGCTCACAACGGGTTGTTCCAAACAGCATACAAGCTTGCCTTCCCGGGCGATAATGCATGATATGCACTGCGTCATACTCTTCCCAACACGTGGTTCTGCCGATGTCCGCCGAGTTCAACCTGTCGCTTGCCATCGATGAAGCGGGCGTCGTTCTTTACGTCGTGACCGGGATGTTTGTGCTGTCGCAGTGGATGCAGCAGCATACTGCCGCCGTGCAGAAGCATTTCGGCGGCAGATGGGACGAGACCCGCCCGGTCATGGTGGATATCCGCAAGCTGCAGCCGCCGAAAAGCGAGTGGATTCCCATGGTCAAGGAAGTGTTCGGGCAGCTGGACATACTGGGAGAGACGAAGTCACGCTCCGCCTTCATCTATGGCGACAGCCCGGGGCGCAAATTCATGTGTGAATTCTATATCAAATGCCGCCGGGCCATGCGCGATGACGGGCGGGAACAGCGCGCCTTCCAGCGCTGGGAAGACGGCTATGCCTGGGCGACGGAGGGGTATCTCCCAGCCATCACCGGCGTGGAAGCCGCGCTTACCCCGTCCCACCCGGCCTGACGCGGCGATAGGACAAAGCCTCGGCGATCTCGATCCGGCCGATCTGTTCGCGCCCGGCCATATCGGCCAACGTGCGGGCGACGCGCAGCACGCGGTGATAGCCCCGCGCCGATAGTTTCAGGGCGCTTGCGGCTTCGGTCAGCAGTTCGCGGCCTCTGGTGTCGGGGGCGGCCACCTCCTCCAGCAGGCGACCATCGGCTTCGGCATTGGTGCGGATCGGCTGGCCGAGCGCCGCATAGCGCTCGCGCTGCACCCGGCGCACGGCGGCGACACGGGCTGCCACCTCCCTGGATCCTTCGGCCGGCGGGGGCAGGGACAGATCGGCCGGGCTGACCGCCGCCACCTCCACATGCAAATCAATGCGGTCGAATAGCGGACCCGATATCTTGGCCTGATAGTCCAGCGCGCAGGCCGGGGCGCGTTTGCAGGCGATGGCGGGATCGTCCAGATGGCCGCAGCGGCAGGGGTTCATCGCCGCCACCATCTGCACCCGGGCGGGGTAGCGCACATGGGCATTGGCGCGGGCGACCACGGCCTGGCCGGTTTCCAGCGGCTGGCGCAGGGCTTCCAGCGCCGCGCGGTGGAATTCCGGCAATTCATCCAGGAACAGCACCCCGTTATGGGCGAGCGAGATTTCGCCGGGCTTGGCCCGGCTTCCGCCCCCGATCAGGGCCGGTAGGGAGGCGGAATGATGTGGGTCGCGAAAGGGGCGCAGCCGGGTGAAGCCCTGCGCCTGGGCATTGCCCGCGACGGAGCGGATCATCGACAGTTCCAGCGCTTCGGACGCGTCCAGAGGCGGCAGGATGGAGGGCAGGCGCTGCGCCAGCATCGACTTGCCGGAGCCCGGCGGGCCGATCATCAACAGGTTGTGCGCCCCGGCGGCAGCGATTTCCAAAGCGCGCTTGGCGGTTTCCTGACCCTTGATATCCATCAGGTCCAGCCCGGTATCGGTATCGTCCAGCAGTTCCGGCGGGTTGGGGGCGGCGATCAGCTGCGAGCCTTTGAAATGATTGATCAGCTGCATCAGGTTCGACGGCGCGACCAGATCGCCATTGCCGCTGAGGGCTGCTTCCGGCCCGTTCGCGGCGGGGCAGATCAGGCCACGATCCTGCGCATTGGCCCCGATGGCGGCGTTCAGCGCGCCCTGGATCGGGGCAAGGCGGCCATCCAGCCCCAGCTCCCCCAAGGCCACATAGCGTTCCAGGGTTTCGGCATCCAGAACCTCCATCGCCACCAGGATGGCGAGTGCGATGGGCAGATCGAAATGGCTGCCTTCCTTCTGCACATCGGCAGGCGACAGATTGACCGTGATGCGCTTGGTCGGCAAAGCAAGGCCGATGGCATGCAGGGCTGCGCGCACCCGTTCGCGGCTTTCCGCCACGGCCTTGTCGGGCAGGCCGACCACGGAAAACATCGGCATGCCGGGGGTCAGCTGCACCTGTACGTCGATGGCCAGCGTCTCGATGCCCTGAAAGGCAATCGTGGCGATATGCGCAACCAAACCGACCCCCCGAACCCAGGTATTGAACCCTTCGGGCACTATGGCGGGGGAAATCGGCGCGGGCAAGTAGGGTGGGTATCACCACATGCGGTAGGCATACAGCACGGTCATCACCGTGCCGGGCGCGATGATGGCGGGGTGATTGGCAGCATGGTTTTATGTTGGACCCGCTCAATCAGGGTCTGTAACTATTCCGGGGGCTGATGTGAGCCTTCACATGCACGGGAGTGCCTGATTTTTGTGCGGAGCAATTGCAGGCATCTCATTGCCTGGTATATAAAAAATGGCTTGCCATCACATGGGGGATTGAGATGCGAAAGTGGATCATTGCTGCGGTAGCTGTCATGGCGCTCAACGGGTGCGGGGCCTTTGTTCCCGTTGTGAAACTGGATGAGCTACCTCCAGAAAAGAAACAAGCGATGCGCAGCGTGAAAATTCTCAGTTCTACCCAGCCCCTGGACGAGAAATCTGAAGTTGTTGGGATTGTTGAGGGTAATTCGTGTCAGAACAAGACTTGGGATCCACCCGCGTCGCGTACAGCAGCAATTGATCAGATCAAGTATTTCGCCAATGAAATGGGGGCAGACGCTATTACGAACATTCAATGTAGTGGCCGTGAAGGCACCTCAACACGAACGAACTGTTGGGAGTTGATTTCGTGCACGGCTGAGGCTGTTAAAATGGGTTCTAAATAGAGAAAATACAGGCTAAGAACGAAAATCAAATTTATCTGTTTTTATGCAGCACTGCCACACTGCATTGGCCGCGATGGCGTTGGTCAGTGCGACGTGGGTCGCGGGCAAGTAGGGTGGCGATCACCACATGCGGTAGGCATACAGCACGGTCATCACCGTGCCGAGTGCGATGATGGCAAGCCGGATCGGTCGGGGCGGCAGGATGGCGACCAACCGGCTGCCGATCAGCCCGCCGATCAGGGCGGCGGTCAGCATCACCAGGGTTTCCGGCCAGGAAATCGCGCCCTGGACCACGAAAATGGTGATGGCCGCGATGCTGACGACCGAGGCCAGCATGTTCTTCAGCGTATTGGCGACGCGCAGCGATTCCGGCCCGGTCAGGGTGATGACGGCCAGCAGCATGATGCCCAGCCCCGCCCCGAAATAGCCGCCATAGATGCAGCTTGGAATGACCAGAACGGCGCGCAGGCGATGGGCCGGGCGGTGTTCCACCCCGTCGGTCTGGCGGCGTATTCGGTTGCCCAGGGCGAAGAATAGGGTGGCGGCGCCGATTAGCACGGGCACGAATTGGCGGAAGGTCGCTTCCGGCGTGACCAGCAGCAGCCAGGACCCGCCCGCGCCTGCCGCCATGCCGAGGCCCAACAGCAGCCACAGCGTGGGGCCGAAGCCGCGTAGCATGTTGCGGTCGGCGATGGCGGCGGCCATATGGCCGGGCGTCACGGCCACCGCGCTGGAGGCGTTGGCGGAAATCGGGGGAATGCCCGCCGCCAGCATGGCGGGAAAGGTGACCAGCGTCGCCCCGCCGGCCAGCGCATTCATGACCCCACCCAGCAGGCCGGCCCCCGCCAGCATCGCGATGATTCCGATATCCATTCTTCTTGTCCTCCCAGTTTGGTTCGACATAGCTCTTCGCAAGGGGCCAAGTCTGGAACGAATGTGATCCTGATCCGGTTTTGCTGCACCGCCGTACAAGAAGGGCTGGAACCAGATGGAAGGAATCCCGATGCCGCGCCCCTATCTTGCTTATGTGCTGACGGCGGCTGCCCTGGCGGTGTCCCTGCCCGGGGCCGCACCGGCCTCAACGGTTGATCCGCTGGCGCTGTACGGGCCGGAGTTGACCTTTTCGGTGCAACGCAATGGGCAGATGGTCGGAAGCCATAGGGTAGCGTTCGAGCGGGACCAGGCAGGCCGATTGTCGGTGGAAAGCCGGATGCGGCTGGAAATCCCGTTCCTGCTGGGGCTTGTCGCCTATCGCTTCGATTATGAATCCGATGCGCAATGGCGCGACGGGGCGCTGCAGCGCATCCAGGTCGCGGTGGATGATGACGGCAAGGCCCGGAAGGTTGATCTGGCCTGGGACGGTACGCAGTTCGAGGGGCAGGTGGACGGTGCGCCCGCGCGGATGCCGGGGCCGCTATTTCCCACCGATCATTGGAACCGGCAGGCTGTGGGCGCGCCCCATGTGCTGAACACCCTGACCGGGCGGCTGGCCGATGTGACCGTAACCGACCACGGCACCGAACAGGTGGAAACCGCGCATGGCCCCGTTCAGGCGACGCGGTTCGAATATACCGGCGATTTCCGGTCGGAGGTCTGGTACGATTCCGAAGGCCGCTGGGTGAAGCTGCGCTTTCAGGGCAAGGATGGGTCCACCATCACCTATCGCTGCGAAATCTGCCGGGCCGCGGCCCTGGACGTGCCCCAGGTGGCGGGATGACCGGATCGCAGCGCCTGGCCTGGATCACCGGCGCGGGCAAGGGCATCGGCCGGGCGGTTGCCCTGGCCCTGGCGCGGGAAGGCTGGGTGGTGGCCGCATCCGCCCGTACCGAAGCCGATCTTGCCAGCTTGGGCCAGGAGGCCAGGGGCATGGCGGGTGCGATACACGCCTTCGCCCTGGATGTGACGGATGCCCCAGCCGTGGCGGAGACGGTGTCGCGCATCGAAGACGAGCATGGACCGATCGCATTGGCCATCCTGAATGCCGGTACCCATAAGCCGATGGGCGCGGCTGATTTTTCCATCGACACGATGCGCACGCTGATGGAGCTGAATGTGATGGGCACCGCCCATGCGCTGGCCCCGATCCTGCCCCGGTTCCGGGCGCGGCGTTCGGGGCGGATCGCCATCGTCGCATCGGTGGCGGGCTATCGCGGCCTGCCGACGGCGGCGGCCTATGGACCGTCGAAATCCGCTCTGATCACCTTGGCGGAATCGCTGCGCTTCGATCTGGCGCGCGACGGGGTGGTGATGCAGCTGATCAATCCCGGCTTCGTGCGTACGCCCCTGACGGAGCGCAATGACTTCCCGATGCCTTTCCTGATGTCGGTGGAGGATGCGGCGGAGCGCATCGTGAGGGGGTTGAAGGGCAATGCCTTCGAAATCACGTTCCCGCGCCGCTTCACTTGGGGGTTGAAGCTGTTGCGCGCGCTGCCCTATGCGCTGTATTTCCCGCTGGTCGCCTGGGCCACGAAGCAGGGATAAATTGGATGGATGCGATAGTCGCAGACCGGCAGGCGGTGCTTGATGCCTATGCCCGCGCCTATGAGACGCTTGCACCCGATACGATCGAGGCTCTGCTGGCCCTGACCGCATCAGATATCCGTTTCAAGGACCCGTTCAACGATCTGCGCGGGCAGGCGGCGCTGCGTGGCCTGTTCCGGCACATGTTCCAGGTGGCGGGCGATCCGCGCTTCGTGGTGCACCATGCGGCCCTGTCGGGGGAAACTGGTCTGCTGCGCTGGGGCTTTTCGGCCGAGGTCGGCGGGCTTGGTCTCTGGCGCGTGGAAGGTATGAGCGAAATCCGCTTCGACGCCGATAACCGCATTGCCCTGCATATCGACCATTGGGACGCGGCCGAACAATTCTATGAAAAGCTGCCGGTCATCGGCTGGCTGCTGCGCCTTATTCGGCGGCGGATGCGTGCCGGGTGAGCGCCGCCTGCTCCTCCTCCAACTGTCGGAACACGATGGTCACGGTGCCGATATCGAAACCCCATTTCGAAACCTGGGCCCGGTTCATCAAGATGCCGTCCTGCATCAGGAACATCCAGTCGTCGAAATGCACCCGCCAGCTGCCGTCACCGACCTTGAGGTCAAGATCATATTGCCAGTTGAGCGCGCTGCCAGCCAGAACGCCCTTGGCTGTGCCGACCACATCGCCGGCGCGGCCTTCATAGCTGTCCGGGCCGGTGGGGGTGATGGTCCAGATCCGCTGTTCGCGCTCCCCATCCGCATAGCTGAAGCGCTCATCCAGGGTCAGCACGCCCTTGTCGTCCAGCGTTCCGGTGATATCCACCGTGAACCGCCGCCGCAGATTACCGAAGCGGTCATGGAACAGACCATAGGCCCGGGTCTGGCCCTGGAAATACTCCTCCAGGCGCAGGGTGGGGGTGGTGCCGGCGAAATCGGTCGGGGACATGCTCGAGCATCCCATCAAGGTTGCTATGGCGCATAGCAGGGCCATCAGCACGGAGCGGTTCGGTATCGATGCCATCCTTCAAACTCCTGCTGTACTGGCCTTGGCCGGCAGGGCCCGTCGGGCCAGACGCCAGGCGATGGCCCTTTGACGGCGCGCGGTGATCGGATGGCGCCACACCAATGCTATTGCTGACAGTTTGAATACGATGGGCAGGGCCGCATAGATCACCAGCAGCGGCCAGGTTTGCGACGCGCCCTCTCCCTCCTCGGGGCGGAAGCCCATGACCGCCAGCGCGGGCAGGCCGAGCCCGACGGAAAGGGCAAGCGACAGCTTGGTGGCCATGCTCCACAGCGCGAAGAACAGCCCGGTGCGGCGCTGCCCGGTTTTCCAGGTGTCATAGTCGACCACATCGGCCTGCAAGGCGGGCGGCAGGGCCATGTCGGCGCCAAGGGCAGCCCCCGTCACCAGACAGATCACCAGGAATTCCGCCCAGGCCCCGGCCGGCAGCAGGGGAACGAAGGCGAAGGCCGCAATCGCTGCGATCATGGCGATGCACCAGGCCCTGTGCTTGCCGATCCGCCGCGACAGCCCGACCCAGAAGGGCAGGGCCAGGATGGCGGCCAGGAAATAGGCCAGGATCAGCATATTGCGCTCGGCCTCGCCCACCTCAAGCCGGTGATCGAGATAGAGGATGAAGGTCGCGGCGGGCAGACCGTTCGCCATGCCGTTCAGGAACCAGGCCCCCAGCAACCGGGTGAAGGGTCCGTTGCGCAGGATGGCGCGCAAGCCCGCCCGCGTCAGCCGCGCCGGCTGTTCCGTAGCAGGCCGCCGCGGTTCGGGCACCATCCGCAGCAGTCCCCAGATCGCGGGAATCCCGACCGCGATGGCAAGGACCGCGATGGCGACCATCGGGGCGATGTCCGTCCGGCCGAGCGCGCCCAGCACGGCTGGCATGGCCCCCGCCAGCAGGATACCGGCCAGCATCACGCCTTCCCGCGCGGCGGTGATGCGGGTGCGCTCCCGATATTCCGTCGAAAGTTCCGCCCCCCAGGCGGTGTAGGGCACCGCCATCAGGGTCCAGCCAAGCGCCAGCAGCGTTGACCACAGCGCAAGCCAGATCGCGCCCACCCCCGCCGGCGGCAGCACCAGCGCGAGCAGGGCCAGGGCGGCCAGCACGCTTCCGGCCAGGATCAGGGGTTTGCGCCGCCCCCGGCGGCCGGGCATGCGGTCGCTCAACTGCCCGACAATGGGATCGGTCACCACATCCAGACCGCGCGCCAGCAGCAGGGCGGTACCGGTCGCGGTCAGGCCAAGTCCCAGCGTATCGGCATAGAAGGCGGGCAGGAAGACCGCGACCGGAAGCGTGGGCAATGCCAGGCAGAGCGCCGGTGCGGCATAGAAGGCGAGTGTTCGCCCCCGCATCATCGCTCAGCCGCGCGCCAACAGGAATTGTCCCACATCGATGCTGCCGGTCCGGAAGCCGCCTTCGCAATAGGCCAGATAATATTCCCACAGCCGTTTGAAGCGCCGGTCATAGCCCTGCGCCTCGATCTCCGGCCAGTGTTTCTGGAAGGCCTGGTTCCACAGGGCCAGGGTCCGGGCATAGTCCAGCCCGAAAAACACGTCGCGCTCCATGCGGAAACCCTTGGCCTCGGCCTGGTCGCGGAAGATGGCGGGGGAAGGCAGCATGCCGCCCGGGAAGACATAGCGCTGGATGAAATCCGCCTCGGCGCGGTAGCGCTCGAACCGGTCGTGCTCGATGGTGATGACCTGCAGTGCAGCCTTCGCCCCCGGTTTCAGGCAGCGATCCAGGCTGTCGAAATAGACCGGCCAGTAGCGTTCGCCCACCGCCTCGAACATCTCGATGGAGGCGATGGCGTCATAGCATCCCGCCTCGTCGCGATAATCCCGCAGCAGGATCTCCACCCGGTCGGACAGGCCGGCACGCGCCATCCGCGCCTCGGCATAGGTTTTCTGTTCCTGCGACAGGGTCAAAGCGGTTACGCGGCAGCCATAGTCGCGGGCGGCGATTTCGGCGAAGCCGCCCCAGCCGCAGCCGATTTCCAGCACTTCCATTCCGGGTTTCAGCCCCAGCATATCGGCAAGATGGCGGTATTTCGCCGTCTGTGCGTCGCGCAGCGGCTGGTCGGGGCTGGCGAACATGGCCGCGGAATAGGTCATGCTGTCATCCAGCCACAACCGGTAGAAATCATTGCCCAGATCGTAATGGGCCGCGATGTTGCGCCGGCTGCCGCGTCGCGTATTGGCCCGCAGCAGATGGATCGCCCGGTTCAGCGCCCGCCGGATCGGCCCTGCGTCCAGTGGCAGCTGGCCCGCGCTTTCGTTGCGCAGGGCCAGTTCCACCAGGGAGGCCAGATCGGGGCTGTCGCAATCCCCGTCGATATAGGATTCGGCAAAGCCGATATCGCCACCCCAGGCCAGACGGCGCAGCATGCGCATGCGGTGCAGCGTCAGATGGGCCGACGGGCCAGGCTGTTCCCCCTTGGCGGACAGGACCCGCCCGTTCGGCAGGGTCACATTGACGCTTCCGATGGTGAGCTTCGTCAACAGCCGCGCCACCGCGCGTTCCGTCGGGCTGGCGATGTGCGTCTTCTGGTTGGTCTCTTGCGTCGCGGACAGGGAAAGCTCTGACGGCATCTATGGGTCGCTCCTGCTTTTTTATCGGGAGGCGTTCGGGGCAACGAAAGTGACGGGCTCGGCCGGGGCGATGGGACGGTGGAAGAACGGGGCGCCCTTGCGCCACAGATGCAGCGCTTCCCAATGGATGCCGGCCACCACCTTCAGGGTCATCAGCGGATGGGTCAGCATCAGGCGCAGAATGCTTGCATCGCTCAGGTCCCTGCGCCTGGCGGTGAAGCGCGCATCCAGGAGCGCGCCGTCCCCATCGGATTCATGAATGGCCAGGACCAGGCGTTCGCCCGGCAGTTTCAGGCGGAAATCGTAGTGCGCCTGCATCGGAATGAAGGGGGAGACGTAGAAGCATTTGTCGCAAGCCTGGCGAAGCTGCTCGCCCCGGATCTGGTCCGGCGTTACCGGGATCAGATAGCAATGGCGCTGGCCGAAGGTGTTGCGCACCTCGTAAAGCACGGCGCGCAGCCGGTCGCCGCAGTCATGGCAGTAATAGACGGTCAACGGGTTGAAGACGAAACCCAGCAGGCGCGGATAGCACAGCATTGCGATCCGCCCGCCATCCGGGACGATGCCGGCCTTTGCCAGCTGCGCTTCCAGCCAGGGGCGCAGCGCCGATCCATCCCCCGGCCCGTGATCGCGGTCATACAGCGCCAACAGGTTGAAGCGGTTGTGGGAGAACAGGCGCAGGCGGTGTGCCAGACGCGGCACTTCGTCCAGGTCGAGCAGCAGCGAGAAGACACGGTAGCTCAGCCGATGTGGCTTCGGGCGATGGCGCTGATGCATCACCACGCCCTGATAGATGGCCGAGCGGAAGGGGGTGGTCATTCTGCCGCCTCTGCGGCCATGGTCATGGCGGGCGCGCCGGTCACCGCGATGCGGCCGGATTCCTCCGCCACGCTCCAGGGGCGCCGCAATCCGCCCAGCTGTTCGGCCACCGCCAGGCCGGCCTGCAAGCCGTCCTCGTGGAAACCATAGCCGAAATAGCTGCCGCAGAACCACAGATTGCCCCGGCCCTGCAGGGACCACAGCGCGGATTGCGCCCCGGTCGCGGCGGTGTCGAACACCGGATGCATATAGGTGATCTCACGCTCGACCAGATTGGGGCGCGGTGTATGCACCGGGTTCAGGGTGACGAAATAATCGTGATCGGTGGTCAGCGGCTGCAGTTTGTTCATCCAATAGGTTACACAGACATCCTGCGTTTCGTCCTGGCCTTTCCGGGTCAGATAGTTCCAGCTGGACCAAGCCGCCCTGCGCTTGGGCATCAGGGCCGGGTCGCGATGCAGGACCGCGCGGTTTTCCTGATAGCGGAAGGCGCCAAGCAGGCGGCGCTGCTCGGCCGTCGGTTCGGCCAGCAGGGCCAGGGCTTCGTCGGCATGGCAACCCAGCACGACATGATCGAAGCGATGGGTCTGACTGAAGCTGTCCTGCACCTCCACCCCATCATCGGTCGTGCGGATCGCGGCGGCGGCGCAGCCCAGTTTTACGCCATAGCGGGCATCGCCCAGCATGCGTTCCAGATAGCGCCGGCTGCCGCCCCGCACTGTGCGCCATTGCGGCCGGTCGTTGAGCAGAAGTAGCCCGTGATTGATGAAGAAGCTCAGGAAGGAGGTGATGGGATAGGCCTGCATATCGGCCGCCGGCGAGGACCAGATGGCGGCTGCCATCGGCAGCAGGTGATCGCGGATGAAGGCGCGGCCATAGCGGTGCCGCGCCAGATAATCGGCCAGTGTCATGTCGGCCGGCAGGCCTTCCGCCAGATGCCGGGGCGCTTCCTTATAAAAGCGCAGGATATCGCGCGTCATGCTCCAGAAGCGTGGTCGCAGCAGGTTGGAGCGTTGGGCCAGAAGCCCGTTGATATCGGTGCCGGCATATTCGAACCGGCCCGCATCCGCCGAAACGGCGAAGGACATGTCGCTGGGTGCCGTATCCACGCCCAGATGCGCGAACAGGGCCTTCAGGTTCGGATAGGTCGCCTCGTTATAGACAATGAAGCCGGTATCGACCGCCACCGGACCATCCGCTTCACTGACGATGGCCGTGTTGCTGTGCCCGCCGAGCCTGGCCTGTTTCTCGAAGATGGTGACGTCGTGACGCTGGGCCAGCAGCCAGGCGGCGCTCATGGCGCTGATGCCGCTGCCGATCACGGCGATGGAAAGCCGGCGAGGATTCGGGCTGATGGAAGAAACGGAATGCGGCGTCATTGGAAGGAACTCTCGATTACTTGCTACCCTGCTGCGGAAGGATACGATGGCGGCAGCGCCTCGGATCACTCGCCGCGCGGGGTAGCCGAGATTTCGAATCGGGCGATGATCCAGCCGGTAGCCTGTTCCGTAATGGTGTCATGTATGTCCAAATCGAAGCGACCGTTTCCCTGCCGCGACCAGCGGCAATCCCTGCCCCCGGCGCTCAGCGGCGGGGAAAACCCTTTGTTACGCGAAGTGCCGTGACCGAACCCTTGCTCAGTGCCCAGGAAGCGGCCGTTCTGGTCGATGCTGTCGCGCAACGTCAGGATCGTGCCGCTTTCGCGCGGCTTTTTCAGCATTTCGCGCCCCGTCTGAAGAGTTATATGCGCAGGCTGGGCGCCAATGAGGGGGAGGCGGAAGAACTGCTGCAGGACACCTTCCTGTCCGTCTGGCGCAAAGCCTCCTCCTTCAATCCGGAGGCGGCATCGGTATCGACCTGGCTGTTCGCCATTGCGCGCAACCGGCGCATCGACGTGCTGCGCCGGACCCGTCACGTTGAAATCCAGCCGGACGATCCCGATCTGTCCCCCGCCCCGGCCCCGATGGCCGATGATTTGGTCAATGCCGGCCAGCGGGACCGGCTGGTCCGTCAGGCCATGGCGGATTTGCCCGCTGAACAGGCGGAAGTGATCCGGCTGTCCTTCTATGAATCCCTATCCCATGCCGAGATCGCCGAGGTGCTTGGCCTGCCGCTTGGAACGGTGAAAAGCCGTCTGCGGCTGGCATTCAACCGGGTGCGGTCCGCGCTGGAGATTGGCCGCGCCGAGGGCGAAGGCCATGGAGACCTGATATGAGCAAGCAACCAAACCACCACATGTCCGACGAATTGCTGCTGGCCTATGCGGCCGGTTCCCTGGCGGAGGCGCAATCGCTGATCGTCGCCTGCCATATCGCGTCCTGCCCGGATTGCCGCGCCAAGTTGAAAGCGGCTGACAGCCTGGGCGGCGTCCTGCTGGACACTCTGCCGCCGGAACCGGTGGCCGCCGGCAGTCTGGAGGCGCTGTTCGCCAGGCTGGATGCGCCTGCCGCGCAGGATAAACCCGCAACCAGCCCCATTCGCCTGGTGCAGTCCATTCCCGGCGTGCCGGAAGTCGAGGCGCCCGCCCCGCTGGCGCGGTATCTGGGTTCATTGCGCTGGCAGCGTTTGGGGCCTGGCGTGCGCAGCTATGTTCTGCCGACCTCCGGCGGGGCATCGGCGCGGTTGATGCGGCTGGCCCCTGGCGTGCGGTTGCCGGCCCATCGCCATCGCGGTCTGGAACTGACCCTGGTGCTGTCCGGCGGCTATCATGACGGGCTGGCACATTACGGCCCCGGCGATATCTCGGAGATGGATGAAGAGCATCATCACCAGCCGGTGGTGGACAAGGACGGTGAATGCATCGCGCTCGCCGTGACCGAAAAGCTGGCCCTGTATGACCGCTTCGTTTACCGGCTGATCCAACCCCTGATCGGACTGTGATCCCAAGGGAGCTTCGTCTTATGCGCGGCTGAATCGGACCCAAAGCCGCGCGCGGCGTGGGGCGGGTCAGGGACGATTAGGGGGATCGTTCCTTCATGCGGGAGTATGTCGGGCGCCGACCCCACCCCTGGTGGACGGGCGGCTCAGCTTGCGCATATGCATAACCAAAGGTCATCCTCACTCGATTAATTCGCAGTTGGATTCCGGCCCCCGCTGGCCTTTTCTACCTCCCAAAATCGGGTTGTCAGCCCGACGGCGTTCCCACTTCCCTCTGGTTCGAGGTGGTGCCGACCAACATTTTCGGGAGGCGGTCTGCCATGCAGGCGGTACGGTACAACAGCCCGGTCCAGCTCGTTCTGTCCGTGCTCGGCGTGATGCTGTTCGGCTATATGCTCTATGCGACGCTGTACAATCCGTTCAGCACGCGGGTGCAGCATCTGGCGCTCTATCTGGCCGGTGTGCTGGTCATCTATTTCCTGCATGACGTGACGAACCCGGAGCATGGGCGAACCTATCGCATCGTGAACTGGCTTCTGGGTGCCGCCAGCGCCGTGTCGCTGGGCTATCACATGGCGAATTTCGAGCGGATCACCAACAGCTGGGGCGCGATGTTCCTGAACCAGTGGGATCTGTTTTTCGGCGGCCTGCTGGCGCTGCTGGTGCTGGAAGCCGCGCGGCGCCAGAGCAAGAGCTTCGCGCTTCTGTCGGTGCTGTCCGTGCTGTACATCCTGTTCGGTGCGCAACTGCCCGGGATTCTGGGCCATCCCGGCATGGACCTGCGTCGCTTCATCTATATGACCGCCTACACGTCGGAGGGGATTTTCGGCGTCGGGCTGGAAGTCGCGGTCTCCTATCTCTTCATGTTCATTATGCTCAGCTCTGCCATGGAGAAGACCCGCACGGGTGATTTCATCATCGGGCTGTGCAATGCGGGCTTCGGCCATCGCACCGGCGGGCCGGCGAAAAGCGCCGTGATCGCCAGTGCCGCCCTTGGCAGCTTCGTAGGCAGCCCGATCGGCAATGTGGTGACCACGGGTACTTTCACCATTCCGTTGATGAAGAAGACCGGCTATCCCGCGCACAAGGCCGCCGCCATCGAGACCGTGGCGTCCGAAGGTGCGCAGATCCTGCCTCCGGTGATGGGGGCGGGTGCCTTCCTGATGGCGGAATTCACCGGCATTCCCTATGCGACCATCGCGCTGGCCGCAGCGATTCCGGCATTGCTGTATTTCCTGTCGGTCTTCACCGTCGTGCATATCGAAGCCATGCGCATGGGGCTGACGGGGTTGGATCGCAGCGAGCTGCCATCCGCCAAACAGGTCTTCAAGGATGGTTGGCATCTGCTTGTTCCGCCCCTTCTGCTGCTGCATCTGCTACTGATCGAACAGTTTACCGCCAGCTATGCCGGCATGATCTGCCTCGTCATTTCCGTGGCAGTGGCTATGCTGCGGAAATCCACGCGTCTCAGTGCGCTCGGCCTGTTCGAGATGGTGGATGACGGGGTGCGCCGCGCCGCGATGATCACCGCGCTGCTGACCTCCATCGGCTTCATTCAGCAGGCGATGGTGACCACGGGGCTAGGGCCGCGCCTGACCGAGCTGATCCTGCTCGCGGGCAATGGCACCATGCTGTGGACCTTGGTTCTTGCCGTCGTGGTGGCGACCCTGATCAGCATGGGGACCCCGGCCAGCGTGTCCTATGTGTTGCTCGCCATGTTCGTGGCGCCCGCGCTGACGGAAACGGGCGTGCCGCTGCTGGCGGCCCATATGTTCCTGTTCTACTTCGCGATCAAATCCGGCTCGACGCCGCCGGTCGCCATCGTGGCGGCCGTGGCGGCTTCCATCGCCAAGGCCGATTGGTGGCAGACGGCGATTACGGCCTTCCTGTACTCGGTGCCCGGCTTCCTGATCGCCTTTCAGTTCGCCTATAACCCGGCCCTGCTGTTTGACGGGACATGGCCGGAAATTCTGCAGAGCACGGCGACCTCCATCCTGGGCGTGATCGCGATCGCCGCCGGCTTGCAGGGCTGGTGCAATCACATGCTGTCCGGTGGGCTTGGCCTTGCGATGCGTGGCGCGCTGATCGTCGGGGCCGTTCTGCTGGTGAACCAGGGCACGTTGACCGATCTGGCCGGTGTCGGGCTGGTCGCCGCCGTCTTCATCGTGACGTGGCTAGGACGTCACCAAAAACCCAGGACGCTGCGACAGCAAGCAGCGCAGAGCAAGCCGGGAAGGGCTTGATACCCTCAAATCCAGTTGGGAGGAATCCAATGAGCTATATTTCCAAGCGTCTCGCAGCCGTCACCATGGCCGCCATGCTGCCGGTCTTCGCAGGCGTGGGCCAAGCCGTGGCGCAGGAGCGCCTGTCCATCGGGACGGCTTCCACCGGGTCCAATCCCTATGTCGTGGGCTCCGTCATCGCCAAGGAGGTGAGTGCCGGGTCGGGCTATATCGTGGGGGTGCAATCCACCGGCGGCTACAATGAAAACCTCGGCCTGATCGGTACCGGTACCATTGATGTCGCGCTGAACTTCCTGCCCGATCTGGTCGACGCCCATCTGCAGCAGGGCAAGTTCGAAAAGGCACCGGGCGCCGAGATGTTCAAGAATCTTCGCCTGCTTTTCCCGGTCTATCTGGCGACCTATCATTATTTCGTGCGTGAGGATTCAGGGATCAAGACCTTTGAGGAATTGAAGGGCCGCAGCTTCAACGTCAATGTGCCATCGACGGCGACCTATGGGCTGAATGTCAAGCTGATCGAAGCGCTCGGCTACAAGATGAGCGATTTCAAGATCATGAACCTGTCCGGCAAGGACACTTTTGACGCGCTGCGCAATCGCATCACCGAAGCCAGTGGTACATCGGTGCAGATCGGCGGCGGCCCGCTGCTGGAACTGTCCTCCTCCATTCCGATCCGCCTGCTCGACATTCCCGACGATGCCTATGCGCGGATGGATGCGTCCTTCCACAACACCCTGGTGCGGACGACCATTCCGGCCAATACCTATCCCGGCCAGACGACCGAGAACCATACCTACTCTGTCCCGGCCGTGCTGTTCGTGAATGCCTCGATGCCGGAAGAGGTGGCATACACCTTCACCAAGGCCTATTGGGACAACTGGGACAAGCTGAAGGCGGATTCCCGTACCCTGGGTGACGTCGATCCGCAGCTTGCCGGCGTTTCGCGCAAACTGCCTTTCCATCCGGGTGCGGAGCGCTATTTCCGCGAAAAGGGTCTGTTGAAGTAAATCCTGGTACTGCGATGGCCGGGTCTGTCACCGCGACACCCGGCCATCGGATTCTTATCCCTTCGGGAGGGTTCCATGCTTAGCGTTGCCGAATTGCGGGCGTGTCTGCGCCTGCCCGTCGTCTGTTCGCCCATGTTCATCGTGTCCAATCCGAAGATGGTGATCGAACAGTGCCTTGGCGGCATCGTCGGCAGTTTTCCCGCGCTGAACGCCCGCCCGCAGGAAGAGCTTTCGGTCTGGCTGGACGAAATCGAAACGGCGCTGTCACAGGCGCGCGCGGCCGGAAAGCCGCATGTCGCGCCCTTCGCCGTCAATCTGGTCATGCGCAGGAACAATGATCGTCTGAACCAGGATCTGGATACCTGCGAGCGTCATCGTGTGCCGATTCTGATCACCAGCCTGGGTGTCGATCCCGATGTGGTCAGGCGCGTGCATGACTATGGCGGGTTGGTGTTCCACGATGTGACCACCCTGCGCCATGCGCGCAGCGCATTGCGGGCCGGGGTGGATGGATTGATCCTGGTCTGTGCCGGTGCCGGCGGGCATGCCGGGGCCACCAGCCCCTTCGCGCTGGTGAAGGAAGTGCGCGGCGAATATGACGGGCCGATCATCCTGGCCGGGGCGATCTCCACCGGCGACTCCATCCTGGCGGCGCAGGTGATGGGCGCCGACTTTGTCTATATGGGCACCCGCTTCATCGCGACACAGGAAGCGGGTGCGGCGCCGGAATACAAGGAGATGATCCTGGCTTCCAATGCCGCGGATATTCTCTACACGCCCTATTTCTCGGGCATTCCTGCCAACTATCTGAAGGGCAGCGTCGTCAGGGCCGGGCTTGATCCGGACAATCTGGCCGCCCCCGCAGCTGGGGTGACAGGGGCGCCGGGCGACCGGCACAAGCGCTGGAAGGATATCTGGGGAGCCGGGCAGGGCGTCGGCTCCATCCATGATCTGCCGCCGACTGCCGAACTGGTCGACCGTCTGGAGCAGGAATATCACGCGGCCTGCCGAAGCTGGCGGGATCGACTGGCGCCACGCGCCTGAAGGGAGAGTTTCGAAATCATGGCAGAGATCGACTATGTGAAGGATGGCGCGATTGCGCGCGTCATTCTGAACAGGCCGGAACGCAAGAATGCGCTGGCCAATGATATGCGCCAGCTTCTGGCGGAGTATTTTCAGGATGCCAATCGCGATGACGATGTGCGCGCGGTCATCCTGGAGGCGCGCGGGGAAACCTTCTGCGCCGGGGCCGATGTCGGACGGATCGAAAAGCGCGACGTCAAGGGGTCGCGCAACAATCTGCAGAACAATGCCCATGCGCTGATCCGCAATCTCTACAACATCGAAAAGCCGGTCATCGCGTCCGTACGGGGGGCCTGCGTCGGTATCGGCCTCAGCATGGTGCTGGCCTGTGACATGGCGGTGGTGTCGCGAAACTCCAAATTCTCCTGCATCTTCACCAAGCGTGGACTGGCGCCCGATTCCGGGGCGGTCTTTTTCCTGACCCGCCTGCTGGGCCAGGCCAGGGCGAAGGAGATCGTCTATACCGCCCGCTTCGTGTCGGGAGAGGAGGCGGCCGCGCTCGACCTCGTGACCCGTGTCGTGCCGGATGAGGAGCTGGAAGTCGCCACGACGGAGCTGGCCGAAACGCTGGCGGCCCAGCCGACCTATGCGCTGGCCATGGCGAAAAAGATGTTCCAGTTCTCGCTGCAGCCCAGCCTGGATCAGTTCCTGGAACTGGAAGCGATGATCCAGCCGCAGATCCATCAAACACAGGATTTCCGGGAAGGCGTGGATGCTTTCAAGGAAAAGCGCCCACCGAATTTCGTGGGGCGCTGAAGCAGTGGGGTGTTTCCCCCCGATGTGACGTCTGACCCTTGACTGGCCGCATCCGGATCGGATGCGGCCATTTCTCTATGGGCTGCGTGTCAGCCCCGCCGCAGATGGATCAGGGCATCGACGCCCGCGCCACCCTTCGGCAGCGCGATGTAGGGGTTCACCTCGACGCTTTCGACATCGACGCCTTGCGCCGCCATGAACTGTGACAGGGTGACGATGGCCTCGGCGATGGCGTTGCAATCCATCCTGTCCTGTCCACGTGCCCCGTCCAGGATGCCGAAGCTTCTGATCGCGCGGATCATTTCCAGTGCCTGGTCGTGATTGACCGGGGCGCGACGCAGCACCGTATCCTTCAGGATTTCCGTGTAGACTCCGCCCAGGCCGAACATCACCACCGGTCCGAAGATCGGATCGCGATGACCGCCGATGATGGTCTGCACGCCGCCCTGGATCATCTGGGCCACGGTGACGCCGCGGATACGGGCATGGGGTTCGGCGCGGCGCGCATTGTCCGTCACGCGCAGGAAGGCCTCGCGCACCGCATCGGCGTCGCGCAGGTTAACCGCCACGCCGCCCACTTCCGATTTATGGGCGATGTCGGCGGACAGAATCTTCAGCACCACGGGGTAGCCGATCTCCTCGGCTTTGGTGACGGCTTCCTGCGCAGTGACGGCAACGCGTTCCTGCGCGAAGGGTAGTCCGGCCTGCGCCAGCAGCGCCTTCGACATCGCCTCATCCGGTTCCGAGCCCGGCTCCACCCGCGGCATCGGCAGGGTTGTCACCGGGTTGGCCGGGTTGGCCTGCACCCGCGCCAGCCAGCCAGCCCCTGCCAGGGCACGCACGCAATCGGCCGGCTCCTCGAAGACCAGGAACCCCATCGCCTCGAACTCCTCGACAATGCCGGGCACGATCTGGGTACACAGGGCCAGTTGCATATCGGGAAATTCCCGGCGCAGCGCCGTCAGCGGTTCACGCATCACCTCGGCATCCCGGGCGTTGCGCCCGGAATTGCCGACGAAGAACATGGCGTTGCCATAGGGTCGATCGCGCAGCATGATTTCCACCGAGCGGGTGAAGATCGTGCGGTCGCTGATGGTCTGGGCCGTGGTGTCGAGGGGGTTCAGCCCGACGGCCAGCGGCAGCTTTTCACGGATGCGTGCCATCGCCCCGTCGGACATCGGCGGCATGGCGAGCCCGGCCCCCATCGCGGCATCGGTGGTCATTACGCCGACCCCGCCGGAAATAGTGACGACCGCCAGGGAATTGTCGGGCGAAAGACGCCCCTTGGCGCAGGCATAGGCGATGTCGATCAGTTCGGTCAGGGTTTCGGCCTGATAGGCGCCGCCTTCGCGCAGCACGGCACGGAAGACCTCCGACGAGCCGGCCAGCGCGCCGGTATGCGATGCCGCGACCGATTGTCCGGCTTCGGTATTGCCCGCCTTCAGGATGATGACGGGTTTCTTCCTGTCGCGCGCCACGGCCAGGGCGCGGATCAGCTTGGCCCCATCCCGGCAGCCTTCCAGATAGACCATCATCAGATCGGTATCGGGATCGCGCGCCATCCATTCGATGCAGTCGGCCGCTTCGATATCGGCTTCGTTGCCGGTGGCCACGAATTTGGATATCGCCAGCCCCCGGCTGATCGTGCGGTTCTGCAGATAGGAGCCGACCGCGCCGCTCTGGCTGATCATGCCGACCCGGCCGATGGCCGGCGTGCCGCGGTCCAGCGCGCTGGAGAAGGTGGAATACACCGCATCCTTCGTATTGAAGAAGCCCATGGCATTGGGACCCAGAAGGCGGGCGCCTGCGGCCCGCACCATCGCCAGGATGCGATCCTGCGCCGCGCGCCCTTCCTCTCCGGCCTCGGCAAAGCCGGAGGTGAACATGACAATGGATTTGGCGCCGCCCGCCAGGGCATCGGCCACGGCGGCTTCCGCCAGATCGGCCGATACCGCAAGGATCGCCTGATCCACTCCGCCCGGAATGTCGCGGACGGACGGAAAGGCGCGCTGGCCCTGCACCTCCGCGCGGGTCGGGTTCACCGGATGGATCGACACCGCAGATTTGGCGTCCAGCATATAGCGCAACGGACGGCCGCCGATTTTCCGGCCATTTTCCGAGGCACCCACCAGCGCGATGGCGCGGGGACGAAACAGGGAATCCAGGTCATGAGCGGACGTCATTGCTGTACTATTTCCCATGGTGTTGGCTCGGATTGCCGCATCCAGCCGGTCAGTGAAGGGGAACGGCATAGTCGGGGGCCGCATGCGTGGGGCCGATCAGGGCTCGTCCGGCATCCAGCACCACGGCATCGCGTTCGGCGATCCGGGCGCGGAAGCGGGCCATACCGTGTTCCAGCCAGATATCGAAGGTGACGGTCTCGCCCGGGAAGACCGGCTTGGAAAAGCGGCATTCCACGGATCGCAGCGCGGGCAGGTCATACTCCACCGCACCCTGCAACAGCGCGCGCGCCGCCAGACCATAGCTGCACAGCCCGTGCAGAATGGGGCGGGGAAAGCCTGCCTTGGCGGCATAGACCGGATCGACATGCAGCGGGTTGCGGTCAATGTTCAGCCGATACAGCAGGGCCTGTTCCGGCCGGGTTTCGATCACCAGCACCCGGTCGGGCGGGCGCTCCGGGCAGGGGTCCGATACCGGAGGGGTGCCGAAGCTGCGCCCGAAGCCACCGTCCGCCCGGCAGAAGGTGGTGTGCAGAATGCTGGCGACCGGCTGCTCCGTCTGTGCGTCATACATGGTGCGCGCGGCATGGATCAGCGCACCTTTCTCGCCCTTATCCTCCACCGCATGTACCCGGGCGCGCGCTTTCAGCCGGCCCGATGCCGGAAGCTGGGAATGCAGGAAGATACGCTGTTCGCCATGCACGGTCTTGGCCAGGGTCATCCCCAGCTCCGGCGCGGCGGTCCAGCGACCCGGATGACACAGGATCGCCGCCATGGTCGGGACCGCAAGCAGGTCCTTTTCATAGACATAGCGCAGCTGGTTCGCATCCAGCGGGTCCTGGCCGAAGCCCAGGGATACGGCGTAGAGCAGGCTTCTGTCCTCGCCGTAATCCTGGTTCAGCTCCGGAAAGCGCCAGTTTTCCAGCGCATCGACATTCAACGCCATGGGGGTGGTCCCTTATGGTCAGATCGGGTCCCAGCTGAACACGTTGCGGGTGCGCTCATGCGGGGTCAGGCTGCTGGCGAAGGCGTTCGGCAGCATGTCCGCCAGGGTCTCCACGCTCCAGCCTTCGCTGCGATGGATGCTGCGGATCGGGCGCGGCTGGCTGTAGAGATAGACTTCGTTGCCACGCGCACCGAAAATCTGGCCGGTGATGTCCTTGGCTGCGTCCGAACACAGATAGGCTGCAAGGGGGGCGATCTGGTCGGCGCGCGTCTTGGTACGACGCTTTTCCATTTCGCGTTCCTGCTCTTCCGGCGTGCGGCCGGGCACCGCTTCGATCATGCGGCTGAAGGCATGCGGCGCAATGCAGTTCGAGCGCACATTGAACTTCACCATGTCGATGGAGATCGCGCGCGACAATCCCACGATACCCATCTTGGCCGAGGCATAGTTGGCCTGGCCGATGGAGCCGATCAGGCCGGAGGTGGAGGTCATATGCACGAAGGCGCCGCCATTCTGCGCCCGGAAATGCGGCGCGCAGGCATTGGCTATATTGAAGGCGCCGAACAGATGGACGCGCAGGACCGCTTCATAGGCTTCCGGCGTCATCTTGTGGAAGATTTCGTCGCGCAGAATGCCCGCGCTATGGACGGACGCATCGACCCGTCCGAAGGCCGACAGGGCCGCTTCCACGATCTCCCTGGCAGAGGCGTGTTCGGCCACGCTGTTGCCATTGGCGATGGCCTCGCCGCCTTCGGCCCTGATCTGATCAACCACGCCCTGGGCCGTGCTGGTGTCCCGGCCATGCCCGTCCAACGTCGCGCCCAGATCGTTCACCACTACCTTGGCGCCTTCGCGCGCCAGGCACAGCGCGATCTCGCGCCCCACGCCGCCGCCGGCACCGGTGACGATCACGACCTTGTCCTGCAACATCTTCTCGCTCATTGGAACATTTCCTCCGTGAATCAAACCGTTGCAGCGGTGCCCAGGATCAGGGTCGACTGGGCGGCCAGCACGCCGCCATTGCCATGGGCGATCGCGGTTTCCGCGCCGCCGACCTGCCGGTCGCCGCATTCCCCGCGCAGCTGGCGCACGGCTTCGATGATCAGGAATACGCCGAACATGCCTGGATGGCAGTAGGACAGCCCGCCGCCGCTGGTATTGACCGGCAGAGTGCCGCCGGGTGCGATGGCACCGCCTCGCACGAAACGTCCGCCTTCGCCCTTGGGGCAGAAGCCCAGGTCTTCCAGGAACAGAAGCGTGGTGATCGTGAAGGCGTCGTAAAGCTGGGCAATGTCGATATCCCGCGCGGTCATGCCCGCCATGGCATAGGCCTGGGCACCCGATAGCGCTGCCCCGCTTTCCGTCAGCGATGGCATGCAGGCGATGGAATGATGCAGCTGCGCTTCGCCGCAGCCCAGCACATAGGCCGGGGCTTTCTTCAACGAAGCGGCGCGGTCGGCCCGTACCATCACCACCGCCCCGCCACCATCGGTGACCAGGCAGCAATCGCGGGCGGTAAGCGGGCTCGACACTATGGGCGATGCCAGCACGTCGGCGATGCTCAGCGGGCGACGATCGAAGGCGTTCGGGTTCAACTGCGCCCATTTCCGTGCCGCAACCGCGATTTCCGCCAAATCCTCGCGGGTCGTGCCGTATTCATGCATATGCCGGGCTGCGGCCAGGGCATAGCCGGTGATCGGCAGGCGCGGGCGATAGGGGGCGTCATACTCGTTCATGTCACGCTGTGGCGCGAACTTGCCGCGCTGGCTGCGTTGGGTGGAGCCATAGGCGATCACCGCCACATCGCACAGCCCCGCCTGCAATGCGGCGGCGGCATGGGCGGCAAGACTTTCGAAGGACGCCCCGCCGATGAAGCTGGAATCCATGTAGCGCGGGCGAATGCCCAGATATTCGCACATCGTGATGGTGGGCATGCGAAGCTGGCTTGCGGCCAGGAACAACCCGTCCACTTCCTCCAGCGACAGCCCGCAATCATCCAGCGCGCGCGTAATGGCCTGGGCCATCAGGTCCTGCGGTGTCAGCCCCACCGCGACCTGGCCCAGATCGCTTTCCGCCACGCCGACGACGGCGGTGGCGCCGCGTGTGATCGTCTTCCCGCTCATGCCGCGTCATCCCATTCGAAAACGGCTACCGGCACATCGCTGCCTTCATCCGGGTCGCGGAACCGCAGGCGCACGCGTCGGCCGATTTCCGCCAGATCGCCGCTGGCGCTGGTGATCGCGCTCATCATGCGGAAACCCTCGTCCAGATCGATCAACGCGACGGTGTAGGGATCGCCCTTCGGCGGATAGGTCAGCGAAATCGAATGCACCACGCCCTTGCCGGCGCTGATGCGCCATTCCAGCGGGGCCTTGCCGCCGAAGGGGCAGGTCAGGCGCGGATAGAACACCGCCCGGCGGGCATCCGGGCTGAACTGATAGGCAAGGCGGTGATGGCGCGCGTGATCCTCATAGATCGCGCGGGGCGATCGTTCGATCTCGTTCATGCGTTCCCCCAGAATTGCTTTGGCCGCATCTTTGCCGCCATATGCCGCGCCGCTCAACGCTGCTGGCGTCACGGCGAGGTAACTTTTGGTTATGGCTGCGGGCGTGGGACCCCGTGTCTTGCGAGGAAATCCAGAAGCACGCGATCGAAAGTTTCGGGGTTCTCGATATTGACCGAATGGCCGCCATCGATGTCGCTGATTTCCAGGCTGGGCCAGGCCCGTTCCAGGGCATCCCTGTAGGGCTGGAAATTCCGCTCATGCCGACCATTGATCAGAAGGGTGGGCACTTTGGGGTCGGCATTCCTGCCCCGCAGGGAGGAGGCGGGGACCGCCCGGTCGATCAGCGTGACATAGGTTTCAATATCCATGTCTTCCGTTGCCCGGGACATGGCTTCCCGCAGTTCCGGCGGGAAGCGCCGGGCGAAGCGGGGATGGAAATGTTCCTGGCGCAGGGCGTCATGCCCGTTGGCGCGGATGCGCGCCACGCGGACGCCACGCAGTTCGGCTTCCTTCGGGTCGGTTTCGTCGCGGAAGCTGGTACGGGAATTGGTGAAAGCCTGGGCGATGACCCGGTCGGGATGGGTCAATGCATAGCGCAGGGTTATGCCCGCCCCGAAGCTCTGTCCGCAGAGATGCCAGCGGGCCAGCCCCAGCTCTGCCCGGATGGCGTCCAGCCTGTCCACCATCGCATCGGGGTGCCAGTCACCATCGTTCTGCAGCGGGCCGGATTTGCCGTGACCCGGAAGGTCTACCAGGATCAGGTTATGGGTCTGGGACAGGCGTTCCCGGTTTGGTGTCCAATGCATGGTGCTGGACATCATGCCGTGCAGCAGCAAAAGCCAGGAATGGGTGCTGTTGTTTGCCACTGTCTCGTAGTACATGCCATTCGCCCCAACCATGCGACGGCCAGGACCATAGGCGCTGGCGCTTGGCCTGCACAGGCACGATTGTTCAGCCTTGGTAAAGTTTTGCTTGGGGTCCGATCAGGCTTTGCGCTGGCCGGTGCGGGAGGTGCGGCGGAAGAATTCCGGCGTCTGGCCGGATTGTTCCAGCAGCCAGTCGATGAAGACCCGCGTCTTGGTCGACGCGGATTTCATGGTCGGCCAGATGACATGGAAGGCCGCCCCGGTCTCCACCGTCTTGTTCAGCGGGCGGATCAACTCCCCGGAAGTGAATTCCGGGGTCAGCAGGGCGATCTGTCCCAGTGCCAGGCCGAAACCCTGCTTTGCCGCGCTATAGACCAGAAGCGAGCTGTCGAATTCCGTACCCTCGCGCTGGTTCAGCTCGACCCCGGTTTCCGCCGCCCAGATATCCCATTCCCGGCGGCGATAGCGTGCATGCAGTAGTTCCGCCCGGCCCAGGTCGGACGGGTTGGCGAAACCATTGAACCGTGCCGCATAGGATGGGCTGCAGACGGCATCCACCTCCTCATCAAACATTTTGCGGCAGCGTGCGTCGCGCCAGGCCCCATGACCCAGCTGTATCGCCACATCCAGATGGGTGCCCCGGAAATCGAGCGGTTCGACCACCGTGTTGATCCGGATCTTGTAGTCCGGATAGCGGTTGATGAAATCGGACAGGCGCGGCAGCAGCCAATGATGGGCGAGGGTGGGATAGATGCGCAGCTTGATCGTGGTTTCCGCCTCATTCGCCATGGTGCGCTGGGTGACCGCCTCCAGATCGTCGAACAGCTTGCCCAGTTCGGTACCCAGGTTGCGCCCCACCTCGGTCAGTTTGACGGAGCGGGAATTGCGTTCGAACAGCTTGACGCCGAGATAGGCTTCCAGGATCGCGATCTGGCGGCTGATCGCAACCTGGCTGACCCCCATATGGTTCGCCGCCGCAGTGAAAGTCTTATGCCGGGAGGCAATGGCGAAGGCCCGCATCGGGTTCAACGGCAGGGTCCGATACACATCATCCATAATTTTTGGTTTCCCTTGGCCTACCTGGAGTGCAGTTCATGACGGTGTCGATTTGACTAGATTGATGCAAACGGTAAATGAAAGAGCATCGGTCATGGACTTCAAACTTACTGAAGAACAACAGATTTTTCAGGATTCCGTCCGTCGCTTCGCCCAGGCGGAGCTGGGGCAGGACGCGGCCAGACGGGCGGCATCGTCGGAATATCCGTGGGAGGTTGCCGAGAAGCTCTCCGGCATGGGACTGCTGGGCATCACCTTCCCCGAAGCGGATGGGGGGGCCGGTGGTTCGCTGATCGATTCGATCCTGGCGATCCAGGCCATTGCGGAAGTCTGCCCACGTTCCGGCGATGTGATCCAGGCCGGAAATTTCGGACCGATCCGCACCTTCGCGGAATATGCCACGGCGGAGCAGAAGGCGCGGTTCATGCCGGGTCTGCTGGCAGGCAAGGCGGTGATCTCGCTGGGTATGACCGAACCGGAAGCCGGTTCGGCGGTGACGGAACTGGTGACTTCCGCCAGGCCGGATGGTGATGATTTCCTGCTGAATGGCACCAAGATTTTCGGCACCCATAGTGCGGAGGCCAATCTGTTCCTGGTCTATTGCCGGTTCGGGCCGGGTGTGGATGGTATCGGCTCGGTATTGGTGGAAAAAGGCATGCCGGGTTTCCTGGTCGGCAAGCCGTCGGCCTTCATGAATGGGGAGGATTGGTCGCAGCTTTATTTCGACAATGTCCGTATCCCGAAGGCGAATGTTCTACTGGGGCCGGGTGGTTTCAAGAAACAGATTTCCGGCTTCAACGTTGAGCGCTTGGGCAATTCCGCCCGCGCCGTGGCGGTCGGACGGCATGCCTTCAATCTGGCGCGGGAACATGCCCTGACACGCAAGCAGTTCGGCCGCGCCCTGTGCGAATTCCAGGGCTTGCAATGGAAGTTCGCCGACATGGCCGTGCGCCTGGAATCGGCCCAGCTTATGCTGATGCGGGCGGCGGTGAATGCCGAAGGCGGCCTGCCAGCCGCGCAGGATACGGCGATGGCGAAGCTTGCCTGCAACGAGGCGGGATTCTATGCCGCCAATGAAGCGGTGCAGATTCTGGGCGGGTTGGGCTTTTCGGAGGAAAGCACGGCCCAGTATTGCCTGCGGCGCACCCGGGGCTGGATGATCGCTGGCGGATCCATCGAAATCCTGAAGAACCGCATCGCGGAAGGCATTTTCGAACGGCGCTTCGACCAGCGCAAATCCAGGGCCATGGCTGCTGAATGATGGATTTTACTTCCCCAGAGTTGTTGCGGATGCTGATTGCCCCGCGCAGCGTGGCGCTGATCGGCGCTTCCGCCAGCCCGGGCAAGTTGACGGCGCGGCCGTTGACCTTCCTGAAGCAGCATCGCTATGCGGGCCGAATCCTGCCGGTCAATCCGTTGCGCCCGGTGGTGATGGACCTGCCCGCCTATCCTGGCGTGGCCGATATACCCGAAGCGGTGGAGCACGCCTATATCCTGCTGGACGCCGACCCAGCCGTGGATGCCCTGCGGGATTGTGCCCGGGCCGGGGTGCGGGTCGTATCCGTCCTGGCGGATGGCTTCGCGGAAGCGGGCGAGGAAGGTCGGGTCAGACAGGAACGGCTGACCGCCATTGCGCGGGAGGCGGGCATCCTGTTGATCGGGCCGAATTCCACGGGCGTGGTCGCTACGGCCAGCGGCTTTTCCTGCACCACGAACGCCGCTTTCGCCACCGATTGTCTGATGCCCGGCCGGTTGGCCGTATTGTCGCAGAGCGGCAGTCTGATCGGTACCATTCTGTCGCGTGGTCAGGCACGCGGGGCCGGTTTCTCCAACCTGATATCCGTTGGAAACGAGGCTTCCGCGGGGGTGGGTGAGTTGGGCCAGCTGCTGCTGCGCGATCCCGGCACCGACGGCATTCTTCTGTTCCTGGAAACGATCCGCAATCCCGACGCACTTGCCCGTTTTGCGGAAGATGCGAATCGGATGGGCAAGCCGGTTACCGCCTATATGATCGGCCGATCCGAGGAAGGGCAGGCCCTGTCCGTCTCCCATACCGGCGCACTGACCGGGTCGGCGCAGGCCATCGCCTCCTTTCTGAAGGCCATCGGTATCTGTGAGGTGCAGTTCTTCGAGAGCCTGATCGATGCGCCGCGTGCCCTGTCGCGACTGAACCACCTGGGCGGGCGCCCGCGCCACGCCACCGTGGTTTCGACTACGGGGGGTGGTGGCGCCATGGTGGTGGACCAGATCAGCGCGCGGGGTGTGCCGATTGCCGGATGCAGTGCCGCCGCGCGTGCGACCCTGTCGGGTGAGGGTATTCCGCTAGGCCATGGCAAGCTGGTCGACGTGACCCTGGCCGGGGCGCGGTATGAGACGATGAAGCGGGTTATTTCCACCTTGATGGCGGATCCGGAGACGGGATTGCTGGTGGTCGCCATCGGATCGTCGGCGCAGTTCAATCCCGAACTTGCCGTGAAACCGATTGTGGATGCCGTGGCGGAGGCCGGGCCGGATGCGGCCCCCATCATGGCATTTCCGCTGCCGCATGCGCCGGACAGCTTGGTCATGCTGGAAGCAGGCGGTGTTCCTGCGTTCCGGAGTGTGGAGACCTGTGCCGAGACGGTCTCGCTGTTCCTGAACCCGCCCCGGCCGGCTGGCCGGGTGGCGGTGGATCTGCCCGGGACGGTCCTTGTCCTGTTGGCAGACGGCGAGGCTGGGGTTCTGGACGAGGTCGCATCCGGCGCGGTGTTCGAAGCGCTGGGTGCGCGCCGTCCGGCGCAGATCGTTCTGGCGGACGCACAGGACGTGCCCGAGATCCTGCCTTTCGCCTATCCCGTCGTAGCCAAGCTGATTTCGCCGGACCTTCCGCATAAGACGGAAGCCGGCGCGATCCGGGTGGGTATCGCGGATCGGGCGGCGCTGGTCGAGGCCATTGCGGCGATGCGTGTTGCGGCAGGGGCTTACAGCCCGGATTTTCGCCTGAAAGGCATCCTGGTGCAGCAGATGTGCAAGGGGCTGGGAGAGGCCCTGGTCGGAATCACGCGCGACCCATCCGTCGGACCGGTCATTACCGTCGGCATGGGCGGGGTGATGACGGAAATCTATCGCGATACGGCCGTTCGCCCTGCCCCGGTGTCGGTCGAGACGGCGCGGGAGATGCTGGAGGAGGTCAAGGGCTTTGCCCTGTTCCGCGGGTTCCGGGGCAAGCCGCGCGGCGATCTGGAAGCGCTGGCGCGGACCGTTGCCGATGTGTCGCGCATAGCCGCTGCCGCATCCGTGGCGGAAGCGGAAATCAACCCGGTGCTGATCGGGGCGCAGGGCGAGGGGGTCGTTCTGCTGGACGCGCTCATCCGGCGGGTCTGAAGGTCCGGGCACATGCGCTGGTTTCGCCATCTGGCATAACCGGAGGTTAAGGTCGGGCGATCACCGCTCAGGCGCGACGGCAGCCTGAACATTCGATGATGCCAGATAGAAATCCGGTAGCGGATGCGGGGGCTCGAACCTCCGCGCCGAAACAATGGTGGTTCGGCCCTTGCGTGCCGGGCGCCGCAGTGGGGAGAGAACAATGCATCTGGCGAAGGTCTTGGCGTTGAGCGAGCGCGGGGCGACGGCGTTGGCCCTGATCGCCGGGGTCAGCATGTCGTTGCATGTGTCCGCCGATGTGCTGGCGCGGATCGTGCTGGGGCATGGTCTGGTCGGCACGATCGAAAGCGTGTCCTATTTCTACATGACAGCCGTGTCTTTCCTGCCGCTGGCGCGGGTTCAGGCCCAGCGCGACCATATCGTTGCGGACTCGATTGCCGCGGTGATTCCCAGGTGGCTCCAGCCCTTTACCGATTTCCTTGGAAAGCTGCTGGCGATCGCCATCGTGGCGATGCTGTTGTGGGCGTCGATCGATACCGCTCTTTCCAAGACAGGGATCGGCGAGTTGGTATTGGCCTCCACCTTTGACCTTCCGATCTGGCCTGCGCGCTGGTTCCTGCCCGCAGGGCTGTTCGGCATGCTGGTGGTGATGCTGCTGCAGCTTCGCGGCGGCCCGGATGGGCATGTCGGATCCCTGCCCATTGCGTAAAGCCCGGATTGGGGAATTTTCAACATGAATGTGGAACTGGGCTTTGTGGCCCTCGGCGCCCTTATGGTTCTGTTGGCCCTGCGTATTCCTATTGGCCTTGCACTGATCGGCGTTTCGGTCAGCGGGTTATATCTGCTGCGCGGCTTCAATCCGGCCTATGGCGTGGCCAAGGTGACCCCCTTCGAATTCGTCGCGCATTGGACGCTGTCGGCCATTCCGATGTTCATCCTGCTGGGTGCGATCGCGGCCAACAGTGGCATGATCGGTTCCATCTATGCCTCGCTCAGGCTTTGGTTGGGACGACTGCCGGGCGGGCTGGCAATTGCCACCAGTTTCGCCGGGGCAGGCTTTGCGGCCATGTCGGGCTCGAGCCTAGCCACCACGGCGGCGATGGGGCGCATCGCCGTGCCGGAAATGCTGAAATCGGGCTATGATCCACGTCTGGCGACCGGTGTCGCGGCAGCCGTGGGTACGGTCGGTGCATTGATTCCCCCGTCCATCATGATGGTAGTGTTTGCCACCTTCGCCCAGATTTCCGTCGGCAAGATGCTGATAGCCGGCCTTATTCCCGGGCTAATAACGGCGGGCGGCTATGCGCTGCTCGTCTATGTGCTGTGCCGGCTGAAGCCGCATCTGGCGCCCACCGCCGAGGTGGATCAGGTAAGTTTCAGCAGGAAAGTCGCCAGCCTGCGGCATATCTGGCCTGTTCCGATCCTGGCCTTCGGCATTCTGGGTTCGATCTATGGCGGAATTGCCACCGCGACGGAGGCGGCAGGGCTAGGGGTGGTGCTGACCGTATTGATCGTCCTCGTGCAGCGTCGATTGACCGTCAAAATGTTCAGGCAGAGCGTGATGGAGACGGTGACCACCACCTCTTCCATCTTCCTGATCGCCATTGGCGCGGCCATGATGACCCAGTTCCTGGCCATGACCGGCATGCCGGCCTATCTATCCACAGCCCTGGCGCAGATTACCGACAGCCATCTGGGGATCATGCTGATCTGCTGTCTGATCTACCTGCTGCTGGGCTGCTTTCTAGACCCTCTGGGTGTGATGCTGCTGACGCTGCCTATTCTGCTTCCGGTGATCGAACATTCCGGCATGGATGAGATCTGGGCCGGCGTGATCCTGGTGAAGATGCTGGAGATCGGCATGCTGACGCCGCCGGTCGGGCTGAACTGCTTCGTTATTCATGGCACGCTGAACAATCGGGTTTCGCTGGGAACCGTCTTCGCGGGTACCGGCATTTTCCTGATCGCGGAGTTTTTCATCATGGCCCTGCTGCTGCTGTTTCCGGGCGTGATCACCTGGCTGCCTTCACTGATGGAGTTCTAGAGCGTGTTTCGATCACTCTGGATCGTTCCGACGGAGCGGATTTGGATGGGTTTCGAGTTGTGAGGACGAAGGACATCCCAAAGCCTATTCTAGGACGAACAGCTCGGAAGCCGGGCAAATCCGCCCGTCCTTTCAGGTTTCCGATTGGCGGATGTCCGGCGGTAAACCGGTCTTGCGCGATGGCCCACATCGCTCCGCGCCCGGTTCACGCTCCGGCCCATCTCGCCAATCGAGAAACGGAACCGCTTCAGAGTGATCGAAACACGCTCTGAGCCAGACCGCAGGTTATCAATGGGTGAGTAACGCGCAGTAGGTCGGCGTCGGACAATCGGCTTTGTTGGCGGCCGGGAAAGACGTCGAGCGCTTGCGACAGGGGCAGACCTGTTGCAGCGCTTGCGGAAGAACGTCCCCGACCAACGATACATCCTGGGAGGACCAAATGAGGATTGTAGGGAACTTTCGTTCCGTCGCTTTCGCGGCGCTTGCCGTCATGCCCATCGCAGTCGGCGTGGCGCATGCGGATGTCAACTATATGTATGGGGACAGCGGTGCCCCCAGCGAACCCCGTCCCGCCAAAGCCACCATTCCCTGGCTGGAGGCGATCAAGGAGAAAAGTGGCGGGGATATCCAGACCCAGTTCTTTGGCGGCGGCGCGGTGGTGACCGCTAAGAACAGCCTGATGGCGATGCGCGACGGGTTGATTGACGGGGCCTTCGTGTCCTCCATCTATTTTCCCGCTGAAACGCCAGTGATGAGCCTGTTTGTCAACCTGGGCTCGGTTTTGGTCGATCCGGTCGTGTCGGCGGCGGCCATTACCGAAATGACGGTATTGGACTGCGCGGACTGTAAGGCCGACCTGGAAAAGTGGAATGTGTTCACGTTCGGGGCCTGGGTCCTGCCCAGCTATAACCTGGTGTGCAAGAAGCCGCTCACTACGCTGGACGAGATGAAGGGTCTGCGCGTCCGCGCCAGCGGCCATACGGTGACGATGGCGAATGCGCTGGGCATGGTGCCGGTCAATGTGACCTATACCGAAGTGTATGAGGCCCTGCAGCGCAACCAGGTGGACTGCACCTTCGGCTCATCGGTTTGGCTGGAAAGCCTGTCCATCGGCGATGTGGCGAAGAATGTGATCAATGTGCAGGCAGGTGGCGTGCCCGCCCCGTCCACCTACAATATCCGCAAGGATCTGTGGGAAAGCCTGACGCCGGCCCAGCGGCAGATTTTCATCGATACGGCCCCGCAGGTCATCGCGGCCGGCGCCTTCAGCTATCTGGAGGAGGAAGCCCGCATCCTGAATGAGCCGGGCAAGGGTTATCAGTTCCTGGAACCGGATCAGGCCGTGCGTGCCGCGATGAAGGCACAGGCGGAAAAGGACGGTCTGGCTGCTGTGGAGAAGGCGAAGAAGGCGGGTGTCGCCAATGCCCAGGCCATCTATGAGATGCTGCTGGAGAAGTATGCGAAATGGGCAAAAATCCGCGAAAGCGTCAGCACCCCGGCAGAGCTGGTGCCGCATCTGAAGCGTGAAATCTTCGATCACATGGCGGCGAAGTGACGAACCGGCCGGGCTTCGCGCGAAGCGGGGTCCGGCCTTCCTTCCAACCCTGTTCCCTCATCGGTCGCGACAGGGTCAGTGGCTCAATCGACAGGTGAAGCAGCATGGGCGAGATGATGCGGATCCGGAATCCCCGGACCGGCGTATATGACTTCGAAATCGAGACGACTGATCTGGCGACGCTGCCCGCCTTCGCGCGGGAACTGCGTGCAGGCCAGCCGGCATGGCAGGCGCTTGGCCTGGAAGGCAGGCTGGAAGCGCTGAATGAGTGGAATCTCGAATTCCAGAAGCGCTACGACGATATTCTTGCTGCGCTGGTGCAGGACACCGGTCGTCTTGTCGAAGCGGAGAAGGAAATGCAGCGCCTGCCCAGCAGCATCAAGCGGCTGAGCGTCATGGCGCGCGAGGTTTTCGCGGACAGGCGGCACAATCTGCGGTCCATGCCGGATGTGGAAGTGCGTGGCGATCTCAGCCCCTTTCCACTGGTGGGCGTGATCGCACCCTGGAATTTTCCCCTGTCCATGTCGCTGATGGACACCATGCCCGCGCTTGTTTCGGGCTGCGCGGTGATCGTGAAGCCCAGCGAGGTCACGCCCCGCTTCGTGGCGCCCATGGTGGAAACCATCCGCAAGGTGCCGGAGGTGGATGCCATCCTGCGTTATGTCATTGGCGGGCGTGAACTGGGTGAGGCGATGGTGGAAACCGTCGATGCCATCTGCTTTACCGGCAGTGTCGCCACGGGCCAGAAGGTCGCCGCTGCGGCGGGTCGCGCTTTCATCCCTGCTTTTCTGGAACTGGGTGGCAAGGACCCTGTCATCGTTACCGCCAGTGCCGAGCTGGACCGTGCCGCGGCCGGGGTGCTGGCCGGTTCGGTTGCCAATACCGGGCAGGTCTGTGTTTCTCTCGAGCGGGTTTATGTGGACGAGGCGGTCCACGACGCTTTCGTGGAAAAGCTGGTTGAGAAGTCGCAGGCCGTGCGACCCGCTTATCCCGGCTTCGATGATGGCGTGCTGGGTCCGATCATCCTGGAAAGCCAGGCGCGCGCCATCAATGACCATCTGCGCGATGCTCTCGACAAGGGGGCGACAATCCGCTGCGGCGGCATGGTGGAACAGCATGATGGCGGCTGGTGGGCATCGCCGACGGTCGTTACCGGCGTGAACCACGACATGGTGCTGATGCGCGACGAAACCTTTGGGCCGATCATGCCGGTCATGCCCTATCGCGGTATTGAGCAGGCGCTGCGCCTTGCCAATGACAGCGAATATGGGCTGGGCGGTGCCGTTTTCGCCGGTTCGACGGAGGAGGCGGTGGGTATCGCCGGCCGGATGGACGTCAGCTCCGTCAGCATCAACGCGACCGGGCTTGGCACGGCGGCCATCGGCGAGGGCGATGATGTCGAGAAAAACGCCTTCAAGCGATCCGGCCTGTCGGGGTCGCGCCTTGGCTATGAATCGCTGACGCGGTTCATGCGCAAGAAGGCCTATCTCATTAAGGGATGACGCCCGCTTCCCGTCGTAACGTCCACTCTGTCAGTCGAGGGTAGAATGCTGGATTTCAGGGATAAGATCGTCTTCATCACGGGCGCCAGCGGAGGGTTGGGCAGCCGGATGGCACTGGATTTCGCCAGGGCGGGTGCGACGGTCGTCGCCCATGACTATGGCTTGCCGGAAAATGCCAGGACGCTGATGGCCGATCTGAAGGCGCTGAACGGCGCCTGTCATCTGGTGGAAGGCGATCTGACCGATCCGATGGTCGTGCAGGCGATCGCGGATGATATCGCCGGGCGGTTCGGTCGCCTGGACGTGTTGGTCAACAATGCCGGGGCTTCGCCGAACAAGATGCCGTTTGCGGATGTGACGGCGGACATCTGGGATCGGATCATCGCGATCAATCTGCGCTCGGTCTTCCTGGTGACACAGGCCTGCCTGCCGCTTCTGGAGAAATCCGCCCAGGGGCGCGTGATTAATGTCAGTTCCACGGCCGCCCGCAATGGCGGGGCGCCGGGCGGGGCGGCCTATGCCTCGGCCAAAGGGGCGGTTTCCAGCCTCACCAAGGCCATTGCCAAGGATTTCTGCAAAAGCGGCATCCTGGTGAATGCGGTTGCGCCGGGGCTGATCGATACGCCCTTCTACGGCGATATCAATGTGGCGGATAAATATGCCGAACGGCTGAAGACGATCCCGCTTGGCCGGTGCGGCGTGCCGCAGGATATCTCCGGCCCGGTGCTGTTTCTGGCCTCACCGCTGTCAGGCTATATCACGGGCGAAGTGGTGGAGGTCAGCGGCGGACTATCCCTTATGGCCTGACGGCGGCTGTGCCACCGGAAGTCCAGCCTGCTTTCCACTGCAATCCGTCGTGGCGATGATCGCATCGGATCGATACGCAAACCCCCACCCGGCCGACCGGACCGGGCGGGGGTATGGCGGGCCGGGCTGTGCTTAGATCAGCGGCGCCAGCGCGGCGTCTATCCGGGCCATCTGCGCCGTGCTGACCTTCTCCATCGGCGATTTCGGATGGAACAGGCGGATGCCCTGGCGGTGCTGCGCGTATTTCGTGCAGGCCGGCAGATTGTCATGGGTGAAGGCGTTGTAGAGCGCGCCCAGTTTGAAATGCAGATCCTTGGCCCGGGCGAAGTCCCCCTGCTGCACGGTGTTCCACATCTCCACGCAGGCCCCGGGCACGGCGGCGGTCAGGGCGGTGATCGCCCCATGCGCACCCAGCGCGAAAGCCGGATAGAGCAGGGCGTCGATCCCGGAGAGCACCAGATTTTCCGGCTTCAGGCGGGTGAGCAGATCGGAGACGGATTTCAGATCGCCATTGCTCTGCTTCATGCCGACGACGCCGGGAACTTCCTCCATGATGCGCAGCATGAGATCGACGCCCAGATAATTCCACTGGATCACGTTGTAGATCAGGATCGGAATGTCGGTCGCATCCGCGATTGCCTTGAAATGATCCACCGTTGCTTCGGCGCCGGGTTTGAACAGATAATGCACCGGGGTGACCTGTAGGGCGGCGATGTCCAGCCCATCCAGCATACGGATGCGGTCGATCGCTTCCTGCGTCGAATTGACGATCAGCCCGGCCAGCAGGCTGCCGCGCCCCTTCAGGGCCTCCGAAGTTGCCTGCATCGAGGTGACGAACTCGTCCCGGTTCAGCGTATGGCCCTCGCCCGTGCTGCCACCCACCACCACGCCGGTGACACCTGAATTGATGACGAAGTCGACCTGTTCGGCGAAGCCGTCGGCCTGCAGGCGGCCCTGGGCATCAAACGGGCTGGTGATCGGGGGCAGAATGCCGGTCAGCGCCTTGCGTGCGCCTTCGGAGAGAGGCATTGGGTGTTCTCCTCTGGAAGATCAAGCACAGGTTGATCTTGCGTTATATCCCGTATTACGGAACTGTTATCCGTAATATGAGAGATAACAGTACAAGGCTGACCCGTCAATTCACTTGGCCCGTTCCCGATGGCGTTGCAAAGCAGCGCGGGGAGGAGTATTCCGCATTGCGGGAAACAGAGGTAGCTCATGGCAACGCAAACCCGCACATCCGACGAGAATCTGAAATCTCTTTTCAAGATCTCCCGCATCCTGGACTGCTTTTCAACGGCGGATCGGGCGCTCTCCCTGGTTGAGATCTGCAAGCGCACGGGATTTCCACGCAGTACGACGCATCGCCTGCTGGCCTCGATGCGTGAGGTAGGATTCCTGGACCAGGATCGCGAGCGTGACCGCTATCGCCTGGGAATCAAGCTGTTTGAATATGGCAATATGGTGCTGACCAATCTGGATCTGCACCGGGAAGCGCGGCCCTTCATCGAAGGGCTGAAGCGGATGACCGACCAATCCGTGCATCTGGCCGTGTTCGACGGGTTGCAGGCGGTGGTGATCCATCGCGCGGAGCCGGCGCCTGGCGGAACGACGCCGTTGAGCCTGCTGGAAAACGCACCGGTGCATTGCACCAGCATCGGCAAGGCGATCCTGGCCTTCCAGCCCGACGCCATTCTGCAACGGGTGCTGGATGCCGGGCTGCGGCGCTTTACCGAGACCACGATCACCGATCCGGAGCAGTTGAAGGCGGAGCTGGAGACGGTACGCCGCCGGGGTTACGCGGTGGACAATGGGGAGCATCAGCCGGGGCTGCGCTGCGTCGGCGCGCCGATCCGCGATCAGATGGGCCGGGTCTTCGCCAGCATCAGCGTCAGCGCCTCCGCCTGGCAGTCGCCGGTGGAGAAGGAGGCGGATCTGGCTAAGATCGTAACCTATCACGCCCAACAGATTTCCACCCATCTGGGCTATGTGCCGCATCATCCTGACACTTGACTGATCCTGCAATACGGGCAATAGTTCCGGAATGTGGGAAACTCGTTTCTCGCAGTCATGAACGTGATGTCCGGAAAACCGGGCCGGTTATTGTATCGGGAGGACAGAGATGACCTGTTTCAAGGCGTTTGCCATTTCGCTCGGCCTGCTGGCGCTTGCGCCTGCGGTTCAGGCCCAGGACTATACGATCCGGCTGCCCAACGTCGATCCGCCCTATTCCTCGGTGGGGGAGCTGAAATATCCGAATCACACCTATGCCATGATGCGGACCTTCAAGGATTCGCTGGAAGGCCTGTCGGGCGGGCGGATCAAGGTGGAGTTGTATCCCAGCGGTACGCTGGGCGATCTGCGTGAAAACCTGGAAGCGGTGCAGGCCGGCATCCTGGAAGCCGCCACACCGAACGAAGCGACGGTTTCGGGCTTCTTCCCGAAAATCCAGGTGAACACCATTCCCTATGTTTTCGCCAATTCGGCGGTGGCCTGGGAGGTGATGGACGGGCCCTGGGGCAAGGCACATTTCCAGGAAATGGCCGATACCACGGGCATCCGTGCGGTAGCCGTGGGCGAGAATGCCGGCTTCCGTATCTGGGCCAATAACAAGCGCCCGGTCGCCACGCCGGAGGATATGAAGGGCCTGCGCATCCGCACGATGGAAATCACCGCCCATCAACAGATGGTCAGCAGCCTGGGCGCCCTGCCCACGGCCATTCCGTGGCTTGAGGTCTATGGTGCCCTTCAGACCGGTGTGGTCGATGGTGCGGAACTGCCGACCATCGGTGCCTTGCAGCAGAATTTGCAGGAAGTGCTGAAATACGTGACCATCGACCAGCATGTGTACAGCATGGTGCTGATTGTGGTGAACGAGAAATGGTTCCAGGCGCTGCCGAAGGACCTGCAGCACGCGGTTCTGATTGCCGGGCGTCAGGCCCAGGTCGCCGGCCGGGGCATTTCCCAGTCGCTGGTGAATGATGTGGTGGACGAATTCCGCAAGCGCGGGGTGGAAATCACCTCCGTCTCGCCGGCGCAGCAGGCTGCCTTCCGCCAGACCGCCCAGCCGAAGGTGATCGAGTGGATGAACGGCCAGTTCGGCAAGGATTATGTGGACAGGTTCCTGGCCGCCGTGCGTGACGCGGAAACCAAACTCTCCGGCTCCTGATCTTCCTGGCCGGGGCCATTTCCGGCGGCATTCCGGTGCCGCCGGTCTGGCGCGGGCCAATATGGATGGATATAGCGAATGCGGCGCTTCCTTGCTTTTGCCGATGGGCTGCTATGGCTGGCGAAATGGCTGACCATCCTGATCATGGCGGCGATGACGATCGCGGTGTTGATCGGGGTCTTCTTTCGGTTCGTGATACCCATTCCGATGGCCTGGCCGCCGGAAGCCGCGCGTTTCATGATGGTGGCCGTCACCATGTTCGGCAGCAGCATCGCCATCCGCCATATGGAACATGCCGGCATTACCTTTCTGGTCGATGCGCTGCCGGCGCGGCTGCGGCTCGCCCTCTATCTGGTGGGGGCGATGCTGGCGGCGGGCTTCCTGGCGGTGTTCGCCTATTACGCCTGGCGGATGTCGTTCCAGATGGGGATGGTGCAGCGTTCCTCCTCCCTGGGGGTGCAGATGATCGCTGCCTATATCGCCATGCCTTTGGGCGGCGCGATGATGCTGGTGCAGTTGCTGGCCTCCGTCATCGAAGCCCTGGCGCGCGCAAAAGCCGGAGGCTCACCCTTCGAACCGTCGAGCGGGGATGAAACCCCGGTGAAGGGGAGTTCCAACGCATGATCTTCGCCGCGATCATTTTCGCCATTCTGCTGTTCATCGGCCTGCCGATCGCCTTTGCCGTGGGTATCGTGTCGATGGGGCTGATGTTCGATGCCGGGGGTACCAACTTCCTGCTGTTGGTGCCGCAGCGCATCTTCGCCGGGCTGAATGTCTTCACCATCATGGCTATTCCCTTCTTCTTCCTCGCGGCCGAGCTGATGACGGCGGCGCGCGTGATCGAAGACATCATGGAATTCGCTGATGCCGCCGTGGGCAGGCTGCGCGGTGGGCTTGCCCATGTGAACGTGCTGGCCAGCGCCTTTTTCGCCGGCATTTCCGGCTCAGCCATCGCCGATGTGGCGAGCCTTGGCGCCATTGAGATCCGGGCGATGGAAGCCCATGGCTATGACCGGAAATTCGCGACGGCGCTGACGGTCGCTTCCTCGCTGATCGGGCCGATCATTCCGCCCAGCATTATCGTCATGCTCTATGCTTCCATCGCGCAGGTTTCCGTCGCCGCCATGTTCCTGGCCGCCCTGGTGCCGGGTGTCCTGATGACGATCATGTTGATGGCGATGATCGCCTATCTGGCCAGAAAGAGAAATTTCCCGAGGCGGGAGCGGAAAATTCCGCCCCTGGAATTCCTGAAGATTTCCATTCGCGCCTCCGGTGCCCTGGCCATGCCGGTCATCATCCTGGGCGGAATCCTGAGCGGTGTGTTCACCGCGACGGAGGCCGCCGCCGTGGCGGTAGCCTATGTGTTGGTGCTGGGGCTGTTCATCAAGCGGTCGCTGACATTGGCCATGCTTCCCGGCTGCCTGCTGCGGGCGGGTGTTATGACCTCGGTCATCTTCATGGTGCTGGCGACGGCCAGCATCTTCAGCTGGTTCATCGGGTTGGAGCGCGTGCCCGAACAGATCGCGCGCTTTCTGACGGCGATCACCGGTGATCCGACCTCGCTCCTGCTGGTGATCACCCTGGTGCTGATCCTGGTGGGCATGTTCATGGATGTGGGAGCGGCGATCATCATCATGGCGCCAATCCTGGCCCCGGCCGCAGTCAGTGCGGGCATTCATCCGATCCATTTCGGCATTGTGATGTCGCTGACGCTGGTGATCGGCCTGTCGACCCCGCCCGTAGGCCCCTGCCTGTTCGCGGCGGCCAGTGTCAGCAAGCTGAAGATCGAAGCGATCAGCATCGCGATGCTGCCCTTCTATGGCATGCAGCTTCTCTTCCTTGCCCTGCTGATTTTCCTGCCGCAGATATCGCTGACCCTGCCGCGCCTGTTCGGTTACGTCCAATAGGGATTTTACCCATGAAGAAGCTGATCAATTCGCCGAAAACCCTGGTGCGCGAAACGCTGGAAGGCGTGGCCGATCTGTCCGGCGATGTCGCCCTGCTGGATAGCGAAAATGTGCTGGTCGCCAAGGTTCCGGCCGACCCGGCCGCGCGAAAGGTCGCGGTGCTGTCCGGCGGCGGCAGCGGCCATGAACCGGCCCATGCCGGCTATGTCGGGGCCGGCATGCTGACGGCGGCGATCGCGGGCGATGTGTTCACCTCCCCCAGTGTCGATGCGGTGCTGGCGGCGATCCGGGCCGTGGCCGGCCCGGCGGGGGCGCTGCTGATCGTGAAGAACTACACCGGCGACCGGTTGAATTTCGGGCTGGCGGCGGAAATCGCAACGGCCGAGGGCATTCCGACCGAGATCGCCGTGGTGGCGGATGATGTGGCCCTGCACCGCACCGTCGCGCCGGAACGGCGGCGCGGTATCGCCGGAACCGTGCTGGTGCATAAGGTGGCCGGTGCCATGGCGGCCAACGGTGCGTCCCTGGCGCAGGTCGCGGCGGCTGCCCGCCATGCTGCTTCCAGCCTGGGTACGATGGGGGTCGCGCTTGGCGCCTGTACCGTGCCTGCCGTTGGAAAGCCGGGCTTTGAACTGGCGGGGCACGAGATCGAGCTGGGCCTGGGCATTCATGGCGAGAAGGGCGTGGAACGCACCAGCATCGGATCGGCTGACGAGCTGGTGGGGAAGATGCTGTCGGTGATCGCGGGTGATCTGGAGTTGAGCCCGGGGCAGCGCATAGCCGTGATGGTCAACGGGCTGGGCGGCACCCCGCCCATAGAGCTGTCGGTGGTGACGCGTGCGGCCATTGCCGATCTGCGTTGGCGCGGGTTGCTGGTGGAACGGGCCTGGTCCGGCGTCTTCCTGTCGGCGCTGGAAATGCCGGGCATGTCGCTGACCGTGCTGAAGCTGGATAACGGGTTGGCGGAAGCGCTGGATGCCGCGACCACGGCCCCTGCCTGGCCGGGGGCGGGCACTATCCCCGCCGCGCGGTCCATCATTGCCGTGCCGCAGGCGGTGACAGACGATGCCGCACCCGCCGGGGATGGCCCGCTATCCGAGGCGATGCGCCAGGCCTTGGCCGTTGTCGCCGATGCCCTGCTTGGCCATGAAGAGCTGTTCGCCGATCTCGACAGCCGGGCCGGCGATGGCGATCTGGGCGCCAGCATGAACCGGGGGGCGACCGTGCTGAAAGGCCTGCCCGCCGGCGCCTATGCCAGCCCGTCGCATCTGCTGTTGACGGTGGCGGCCGAGCTGCGCCGCGCCATCGCTGGCAGTTCCGGCCCCTTCTACGCCATCGGTCTTGCGCGTGCGGCGCGTGTCCTGGCCGGGATCGACCAGCCGGGTGTGGCAGATTGGCGCAGGGCCTTCGCAGCGGCGGTGCAGGCAGTGGAGGAGCTGGGCGGCGCAAAGCCCGGCGACCGGACCATGGTCGATGCGCTGCGACCGGCGCTGGATGCCTGGACGCGACAAAGTACCGGAGATGCCGTCGCGGTCCTGACCGCAGCGGCCGATGCGGCGGAACAAGGAGCCGAAGCGACCGCCGGGATGAGGCCCGGCCTCGGGCGGGCGGCCTATCTCGGGGATCGGGCGCTGGGCGTTCGCGATGGCGGGGCGGTGGTGGTCGCGGTCTGGCTGCGCAGTCTGGCGGAATGGTTGGCCGGCCGACGCTGACGATCCATCAGGCGGCGATCCGCAGGCAGTTGCGGCCCTGGCGCTTGGATTCATACAGGGCGGCATCGGCGCGGCCGACCAGATCTTCCACCCGGTCTTCCGATCGCCATGCAGCCACGCCGAAGCTTGCGGTCATCTGCCGGATCACGGGAAAGACATGGGCTTCTATCCGCTGGCGCAGTTCCTCGCCCAGCTTGGCCGTACCGATTTCATCGGTCTGGGGGCAGACGATGATGAATTCCTCCCCGCCCCAGCGGCCGGCCGTGTCCGTAGTGCGGATATGGGCCTGCAGCAGTTGCGCCAGCTCCTTCAGCACCACATCGCCCGCCTGATGGCCATGGGCATCGTTGACCTGCTTGAAATGGTCGATATCGACCATGATCAGGCCGAAGCCCTGGCCAAATCGTTTCGCGCGCCGCATTTCGCTTTCCAGTGTGTCGTCGATCTTCATCCGGTTGAACAATCCGGTCAGCGGGTCGGTCATGGATAGTCGGCTGAGTTCCCGGTTCAGCCGATACAGTTCCCGGTTCATGCGGCTGAGCTTGCGGTTCCAATACACCGCGATCAGAAGCAGGACGGCTGCGCCCCCAAGAATCTTCCAGGTCAGCACATAGTCGATCCCACTCTGGACCTGGACCGAGACATGACGGTTGGAGACGGCATCGCGCTCCTGCGGGGTCAGGGTCGCGACACCCTTGTCCAGGATGTCGCGCAGGATCGGCTCATCCTTGAGCACCCCGATGCGCAGCTCGTTGGTCAACTCCGGCACCTGGCCGGAAATCTTCAGGTTGAACAGGCCTTCCTTGCGGATGGCATAAGCCGCCACGATCAGGGACCGTATGGTCATATCGGCCTTGCGGTCTGAAACCAGACGGACGGATTCCTGCTCGCTGCCGGTCAGGACAACTGTCAGGTTCGGGTAAAGGTTGTGCAGCCTTTCCTCCACCATGGTGCCGCGCGGCAGGGCTACCGTCTCATTGCTCACACCGTGCAGATCGGCGATGAAGCCGTGTTCTTCGCGTGTGATGATGACGTTGGGGTCGAAGAAGATCGGCCCGGTGAAGGTCAGCCAGTGCTGCCGTTCTGGCGTTTGGTTCAGAAAGCTCAGAATCCGGCAGCGCCCCGCGCGGGAGGCGTCCAGGCTTTCATCCCAGCTTGTCGTCGGATGCAGGACGATGCGCAGCCCGGTGCGCGCTGCCACCAATTGCACCAGATCGGCCGCGATGCCTTCATGCTCACCATTCTCGTCGATCCACTCGAAGGGTTCCCAATCCGGATCCACGCACATCGTGATCGGTTGGGCGTGAGCGATATAGTCTCGTTCCATCGTCGTGAAGGCGATGGGCAGCGGCTCGGCGGCGTGAGCGTGAGGGAGTAGAACCCCGCCCGCAAGGAGCGCCAGACAGGTCCAGGAAACACGGCAGAACATTACGACACGCTCACGCTCTGGCTATCAAAAAATCCGCGCCATTTCGTCTGTCACAATATCGTATTCGAACGGTGCAGGGCAATTTTGATTGCCCTGCCAGGGCGATCCGCAGACCAGGATCAAAGGTTACCGGCCAGCCTTGCGAGCACAAGGCGGAAGGGTATGCGAACGGTCTCGCACCAAAGAGAGCATTAAATTATTTAAAATGCATTCAATGATTGACTCAAACAATCCCGCTATAGTGTAGTATGAGGTGTATACGCAACGAAAGGACGATTGTGATGGGAAAGCTGGCTATTCTGGGTGCGGTCACGGTCATGGTCGGTCTGGCAGGTTCGTCGGGCGCGGCACTCGCGCAGAGTTCCGGCGGCTTGGCGGTCGATGTTGCTAATCAAAGGGGAGCGGCGGCCCTTAACGGTCCGACTGTGGGCGGCAATTTCACCTCCACGGTGAATACGGGCGACGTTTCCGCGCGTGCCGACGATGGATCAACGGCGTCGAACCGGATCGGTTCGATGACGGACGGCGCGGTCGGCGGGAACGTGACCTTGCAGGTCAACACGGGCGACGTCACGGCCGAAGCGACCGAGGAATCCTGCGCGGAGAATGTGATCGGCAGCATCGGCACCGCCGCCTGTGGCGCGAATTGATCGGACGCGGCAATGGGGAGTGCTGGCGGGGTGGGGTGCATTTCTCCGCCAGTATTCCTGTCGGCACCCGGGGTTGAACGATGAACCATGACGGCCGGAACCAGCCACTATGTCTGTTGGCGGCACTTGCCTGGATCGGTGCCATGCTTCTGCCTGGCGCTGATGTCAGGGCGCAGAGCAGTGGCGGGCTGTCGGCTTCCGCCTCGCAGCTGCAAATCAATCAGGCGGAAGCGCGCGCCCTTCAGGTCTATGGCAGCGAAGGTGGATCCCTGATGCCGCAGGACAATGTCCTGCCGTGCGACGGGCAGGGGGCAGCCAGAATTGGCGGTCAAAATCATGGGACGATCTTTGACGTCCCAGAATCGCTTGTCGACGAGGAAATCATGTCCTCGGACAAGGGTGACACCATCATTATCGGCACCACGATTGTTCTGCCCTGTCAGTGAATGCGGGCAGGGGGAAGCGATCCGGGGCGGCGGATCGGAGGGAGGGGCAATGAGATCATGGGGTTCCGCGGGCATCTTCGCCCTGGTTCTGGCGGGCTGTAACACGACGCCGGGCGACCGTGTGGTCACGGAGGCGGCACCTGCGACGCCGGTCGTACGCACGGTGACGAATTTCGAGCAGGCCAAACGCTGCATGGATCAGTTGTTTCTCGATTTCGGGAAACGCGGCATCAACATCACGACCGGCGACATCACCGATGCAACGGGCTCGGTGAAGGTCAGCGAAAAGGACATGATCATTAAAGCGATTTCGGACATGTCCGTGCGAAGCGGCGCGTTCGCATTCTTTTCCGTGGAAGCCGTGAACTCATCGGTCGATATCATTCAAAGACAATTCGCGCCGCTGGGACAGGTCCAACTCGGCCAGGTTCCCGACGTCTATGTGCGCGGTTCGATATCGCAGAGCGACAATAACGTCACCTCCGATGGCCAGTCCGGCTCGGTCACCTTACCCTTCGTGTCCATCGGCATGGGACAGAATCAGGTCACCGGAACCATCGGTGTGGATTTTCAGATTGCCGACACCAGGACCCGGCAGATTGTTCCGAATGTCGCGACCAGCAATACGATCACCATCATTTCCAACGACGATTCGACTTCTGCCCGCGGCCTGATCAGCCAAGGTGGCTTCGGTGGCGCCATGTCCGTCTCGTTGTCCTCCGCACAGCGCGAAGGGCGCGGACAGGCCGTGCGCACGCTGATCGAACTCAGCATGATCGAACTGCTTGGGAAATATACCCGTATCCCGTACCAAAGATGTCTCAGCATGGAATCGGGTAATCCTGCCGTGATGAAGGCGGCGCGCGACCTCTATGACAAGATGACGCCGGAGATGCGAACGCGCGCCATTCAGAACGCTCTGGCACGGAGCGGCGAGTATCATGGGCCCGCCGACGGACGCATGAGCGCTGCTCTGCAGGATGCCGTATCCTTGGCAAAGGATCGTCGGGGATTGTTGCCGGATGGCAGGGTCGACAACCAGATATTCACGGCACTGTATGAAGAGAATCTGTTGGCGACGGCGGATCTGCCGGAACGGCCGGCGGCCGACCCAGCCGTCTCACCGCCCGTGTCGCAGCCGGTTGCCGCTGGTGGACGCGATCCGATCGGCTTGAAACTCGCGCTTGCGCGTAGCGATCTGAAGCTCGGAGATGCGATCCAGATCAATGCATCGGCGGAGGTGGCCGCCCAGCTTTTCTGCTACTATGAATTCGTGGAGAAGGGCGCGCACCAGATCGTTCGGATTTTTCCGAACCGCTTCCAGACTGACAATATGCTCCGGCCGCATCAGACCGTGACGATTCCACGGGCGCAGGACCCCTTTCAGATCAGGTTGAACAGCCAGAACGATGAATCCATAGCCTGCGTCGCGACCACGGCGGATTATAGTCACACTGCAGCGAGCCGGCGTGTCCCGGTGCTTCAGCAGCCGGATCTGACGCCGCTTCAATGTGGGTTTCCCGGCATCGGCTGCCCCGTATACGAACACCAGGGCCTTGCGCCTCTCGAAACGGCGAGCCGGATGGTTACATTTCGGGTCCGAAAATGAGCAGGCAAGACGGCAGGACCGGCCAGCTTTGTGCTAGGCGCCGACACGTCGCGATGGCGTCATTCGGGCCGGTTCTGTTGATCGCGCTCGCTCTGGGCATGCCTGGATCGGTTGCCGCGCAGAGTGCCGGTGGACTTTCGCTGCCCCGGGAGAACGCAGGGGAAGGGGCGCTTTCCGCGCAGGATGGCGTGATGGTCCTGCAGTCAGATGGCACTGTCCCGGATAGGGGCAAGGCGATCGCCGGGGAGGACGCCCTGCCGACCCGGGACCCGGTCGTGAATCAGATCATCATCCAGATTCAGCCGCCACCCGACACCCCGTCGGCCGCGACAGCCGGGCCGGTCCACGGCGCCGATGCCGAAATCAGGAACGCCCAGCAGGAGGCCCTGCACCGCGAAGCCATGGACAGGCTGAAGGATGATGACGCCGATGTCCAGCTGGTGCTTCCCACGGCTCTGTCGTCCGGTACCGCCGGCGGTACGGCGGCGGAGGCGGAGATCGGCAAGGCCCAGAGCTTCGAGATCATCAAAGAGATCATGGATGACGACGATGAGCACGAGATGCGGACGATCCAGATACGCTGAACCGGTTCGCATGCCATTCTGGCGTGCGGGTTTGATCGTCGGCCTTGTCCTGATCGCCGTCATGGCATTGGCCGGGCCGGCTGCCGCACAATCGTCGAGCGGTCTGAGCATCGGTGCCACGGTGCGCGGTGATGTCAGCGCCAGGGCCGATTGCCATTCGACCGCATCAAATCGGATAGCCCATACGGATGGAACGAGTGGTGGCGGCTGGTCCAATGTGACGATCGACGGGAATGTGACCACGCTTTCCGACTGTGGGCAGCGGGCCGACACCGTTGTCGGAACGCCGACCCAACCGGGGGACACGGTTGTTCGCGGTGATCTAAACAATCTCGGCGGCAGCCAGCGCATTACCGGAAATACGACGGCAGCCGGTGACATGACCACAATGCCTGGAACCGATCTGAAACTGGGGGGCTGTGGTTCGACCACGGTTGTCGGCGATGTCTTCGTCGGGCAGGGCGATCTGGAAATCGGCTGTGTCTGCGCCGGTCGGCGCAATGGGCAATGCTGCATCGCATTTCATCACGCCACCTGTGTTCTGGCACAGCAGCCGCCAAGCGATCATGGCTGCCCTCCGGGCTATATTCTAAGTGAAGGCCTTTGCCGCCTCTATTCCGATTTCAGTCATGCCTATGGGCGATAGGCATAACGAGGGTGTTCTGGGGTAGAGGCGTGCCTGTTGTCCTGCCGCACCCTATTGCTGCGTGCAGGGATTTCCCTGTTGATCGCAGTCACAGCCGCCGGTTACGTCCCCGACGGTTCGGGAAATCGTCACATCCCCGTCAATGCGGACATCCGAGCGGCCATCGCCGATGGTGCCGATGCAGTTGCGCGCGACCGACGGGGCGCCATCCGCCTGTTTGGATGCCTTGGTCGTGACCTTGCCGGCGTTCACATTGATCGTGACGTCGCCCTTGATCACAATCTTGTCCCGCGCGGGCTCTTCACCCTGGCCAGCCGCATCCAGCGGAGCGGCCAGGACTGTCGCGGCGGTCGCAGCGGACAGGAATAGCATCATGCAGCCTGGGCCCGCCTTATCTGAAAATCCATAAAGCAACCATTGAAGCATTTTCCATCGCCCCCTGGCGGGATGCTGCCGACGATAAGATAATCCCGCATAAATTGATGGCAATCAACTCTTTAAATGCATACAAAGAACGTATAACATTTTACTAACACGCGTTATAGCATGTTTCTTCGAGATAGTTCGTTCGCAGGGTATACATAATAAACTAATCAAATCAATGCAGTATGACTTGACTCGGGTTTGGGGGACAGGGAGAGGGGTGATATGAGGACAATCCGGCGTTCAATCAACACAATGAAAAAACCTATCTCATTGATTGTGCAAAGCCCACTTCAGAGAGGGCCAGGATATAAGGCGATAGCTATTGCAATAGCTGTATCCCTATCCGCATCGGGCTGTCAGACGGCGGGTGGGTTGACCAGTCAGCTGGGGCTTGCCCAGATATCAGCATCGGACGGATGCGGCATGCACAGCCAGGCATTGAGGGAGTCGCAGGGTTTCTTCGAACGCAGCATTGTCCAGGGTGCAGTGATCGGTGCCGTGGGGGGTGCCTTGCTGGGCGGCTTCATCGGGGGGAATACCCGATCCGCGATCGCAGGCGGGCTGATCGGTGGCATGGCCGGTGCCGGAGGTGGCTATCTTGCCGCGCGGGAGAAGGAGGCGCAGAGCCGCGCCCAGCTGGCCGATACGGTATATGGCGATGTAAAGGCCGAAAGTGCCGAGGTGGTTCGGGCCCTGGCCGGGTTCGAGCAGGCAAGGAACTGTCGGTTGCAGCGCGCGGATACGATCAAACGTGATTATGCGCAGGGCCGCCTGACGCGCGACGAAGCCGGGCGACAGATGGCCTTGGAACGCAGCCGCTTCGCCGATGATCTCAAGGTCGTGCGCGCGATTGGCGCGAAGATCGATGAACGGCACGCCGAATTGCTGACGGCGACGGAGGCCCTGTCGGCCGATGACGGGCAGGCGCGGGCGCTTCTGGGGCAGACGAGAACGGCCGAAGCAACCGCGTGGCGCAATCCGGATCTGTCCGGCCGGGCGCAGGCATCGTCAGGTCTGGTGCGTGCGACCACGACGGTGAATGTCCGTCAACAACCCTCGGCGCAGGCTTCGCGGGTCGGTTCGCTGGCGCAGGGCCACACGGCTACCCTTCTTGAGCCCGAGACTGGAGGCTGGAGCAAGGTCAGGCTGTCCGATGGGAAGACGGGTTATGTCGCCTCCTCCTATCTTTCGGCGACCGCGACGGGTGTGGGGCAATCCGTACCATCCACATCCACCGGGCCGACACTCGCGTCTCTCACCCGGTCCATTCCGAACTCTGCCTCCACGGAAACCAAGACCGTCGGCGCATTGTTCGAAGGGCGCGAGAAGCGCATCGAACTGGAAAGGCTGAGCCGCCAGGCCGAGCGGGAAGAGCAGACCGTTTTCGAGCTGGATATATGACCGGGCAAATCAGACCCGTGGCCTTTCGCCTCGCCGTGGTCGCCGTCCTGGTCGTCCTGTCGGCGTTGGTGTTCGGTCGCCCGGGCCTCTCCGTCGAGCCTCAGCCATTTCAGTCATCGCCCTTTCTGCGGCTGGAGACCGGCCGGCATATGGCAAGCATCGGGCGATTGTCGCTGTCCGCTGACGGTCTGCTCGTCCGCACCATTTCCGATGACCAGACCATGCGGGTCTGGAGCGCGCTGGACGGTGCGCCGGTGGCACTGGTGCGGGGGGCCGCCGGGCCGGCGGACGAAGGTGCGCTCTACGCGTTGGCGGAAGGCCCGCGCCTGCTTGCCGTGGCGGGGCGTACCGGCTGGGACTGGCAGCCGGGAACGAGCGTGGTACGTCTGCTGGATCGCACCAATCACAGCCCGAAGGGGGTGTTGAGCGGCTTGCCTGCCCCGGTATCATCACTGGCATTTTCCGCCGATGGCCGGTTTCTGGCGGTGGGGTTGTTCGGGACCGGGATCGGCATTCGGCTGTACGGTCTCGACGCCGGCCGGCTGGTTCTGTCCGACACCGGCTTTGAAGGCGAGGCGGTTGACCTGCATTTCCTGGCCGATGGTCGCCTGTTGGCCCTTGATTCCGGAGGCTGGCTGAAGGTCTATGATCCGGATGGTGCGGTGGTTCTGGGGCGGGTCGAGATAGGGCGCGGCAGCGAGCCCTGGCGGATCGTCCCCGCTCCGGATCGGCGCCGGCTGGCCGTGACGTTCCGAACCCGTCCGGCGCTTGCCATCCTGGACATTCAGGAGGCTTCGGCGCCGCGCTATCTGGATCTGAAGGAAAGCGGCGTGCGGGGTGGCCTGGCGCATGCGGCCTGGAGCCCGGATGGCGCGCATCTGTTCGCGCTGGATGACCCTCGCGGTGTGGAGGCAGCCGGTGAGCTTCGCCTGGAACAAAGGCTGCACCGCTGGACCATGCCCGCCGGGCACTATGCCGGGGCCCAAAATCTGGCTTCTCTCGGACCGGAATTGCCCGTGATGGCGCTGGGCACGGGCCGGTCGTCACCTGCCGATATTCTCTACGCCAGCGCTACGGGTAGCTGGGGGGCGCTTCATCTGGGCAGCGACGGCTCGCTGGCCAGCAGTTTCGTCGTGCGCTCCAGTATTCCCGATTTCCGGGGAATGGATGGCGCGGTTCGTGTCGAAGACGGCGGCGCGGCGCTGGAGTTCCAGCTGAACGGACCGGCCGGTGCGCGCTGGCGGTTTGATTCAGCCGTTGGGCGTCTGGAGCAGGTGAATCCGGGCGCGGCCGGGGCCATGGTCCGGCAACCGGTTCGCTCTGCGTCCGGGAAAATCCTGCAGATCGAGGGAGATAGCGGCGCGGCGCAGCTGGGCCAAACACGTCTGCGACTGGAGCCGAAGGAGCGAGCCTTGTCCGCCGCAGCCGTGCCGGGTGGTGAGGCGGTATTTCTGGGATCCAATTTCTATCTGCGCGCCCTGGCCGGAGCCGGGCAGGAATGGCGCCAGCCCATTCCCGCCCCGGCCTGGGCCCTGGCGACCGATCCGGCTGGGCGCGTTCTCGTCGCCTGGCTGGGGAACGGCATGGTGCAATGGCGTGCTTCGAATGACGGCCGATTGCTCCGCACCCTGGCTGTCACCCGCGACGGGGCGCATTGGGTGATGTGGACGCCCGAGGGCTATTTCGATCATAGCCCGGCCGATGGTCACGGGCGCTCCGGCGCGGAGATGATCGGCTATCAGATCAATGATGGATATCGCCGGGAGGCGCAGTTCGTCGCCGCGGATCAGCTCTATCGCCAATATTATCGCCCGGATCTGGTGCGTGCGGCGCTGCTGTCGCGGCCTGGAGACGAGGCGATATTGTCCCAGGCGCTGGACAGGACCGGAAGCGCTGGCGAACGGCTGCAAGGCAGTCGTCCGCCGCTTCTGTATGTGTCGGAAATCTGTGGCGTTGATGAGTTTGATCGGGCGGCGGGTTGCGGGGCGCCGTCCGGTGGCGACGTTACCGCCGCGGATGTGTCGGTCAGAGCCTTGCGCGCCGTGCTTCCGGAGGTGGTAGCCGGGGCGCGGCAGGTAGAATTGATTCTGCATGTCGAGAATCACACAGGGGGGATTGGGCCGATTGAAATCCGCAGAAACGGGATCGTCGTTGCTTCCGAAGAGATCGAACGGAATGAGCAGGAGCGCCACACCGCGATCCGCCAGCGCGTAGCCCTTGCCCCAGGGCTGAACGATCTTGCCATACGCGCGTTCGATTCATCGGGCGAGTTGGGGTCACCCGAAATCCGCCTCAGGCTGGAGGCGGGATTCGCGCCGTCCGACACCGCCCGGACGCTGCGCATCCTTGCCGTCGGTGTCGCGGATTACGCCATTGATTCATTCGACCTGCAGGCGAATGTCGCCTCCAACGACGCGCGTGGCATGGTCGAGGGGCTCAGTCGGTCCGCGCGGCCGGGCGGATTGTATGACGAGATCGATGCCGTCATTCTAACCGATGCCGACGCCACGGGGGCTCGGATACTGGAAGCACTGCGTGCCCTGGCGGACCGTGCCAGGCCGCAGGACACGGTGCTTCTGTTTTTGGCGGGCCATGGCGACGTGGTCGACGGCAACTATTATTTCGCGCCGCATGATATGGGGGTCGCATCAGTCGACACCTTGCCGAAGGTTCTGGAAGCCCGCAGTTTTGCGGAAGCGGCCGTACGGGAACTTTTCCGCCGCGAAGGCGTGGGGCAGGCGGCGCTGATGGACATTCTTGCCCATGTCCAGTCCGAACGGACGATCATCGTGCTGGACACCTGTTACGCCGGGGCGTTCGGGACTTTGGACCCCGCACAGCGGGCCGACAGCGCAAACGCCGTTGTGGACCGCGTCGTGCGCGCGTCCGGCCGGTTCGTGCTGGCCAGCGCGCGGGGGCTGGCCAATGACAATGACGGCAAGGATTATCCGCCTGGCCAGGGGCATGGCCTGTTCACCTCGGTAGCACTGGAAGCGCTGGACGGGCCAGGTGATCGCGACGGCGACGGCCTGCTCACCCTGGCCGAACTCGGCGGCTATGTGCATGCCGAGGTGTTGCGCCTGTCGCGCGATCGGCCGGTCCCGCAGGTCCCGGTCGCGCGCTTTTCTGGCAATCCCTATTTCGCCCTGGCCGATCTGCGGCCGGAGCCCGTTGCATCCACAGGCACTGCTCGGTGAGGAGGCGTGAATGAAGGCTTATCGGTTCACTGGAGTTACCTTGATTTTGGCCCTCGGGCTCGCGCTGTTCCCTGGTCTGGCCCCGGCACAGCAGCGGTTCGGGAACGAGACCGTCTTCGAACACACGCCCAGTGTCGAAGAACTGAATGCCCTGTTCAGGAGCGCCGGCCAGTCGGGGGGGAAACCCTCCGGCCTGCCCAAAGGAACCCGCGGTATTGTCCTGACCGGCCCCGTTACGGCTCCGGGCGCACCGAATGGCGGGGCTGCAACCATCACGCAGGTCCCGCAATCAAGCGGGGGCAGGCCCGCAGGCAATACGGTCAGCATACTGATCCAGTTCGACATGAACAGCGCGGTAATCAAACCGCAATATGAGGCCTCGCTCGCGAATCTGGCGGCTTCCATGCAAGCCAATCCCAATACTGCGATGGAAATCGGTGGTCATGCCGATGCCACCGGCGATGCCCGGCATAATCTGGACCTGTCCAACAGGCGTGCCCAATCCGTCCGGGACTATCTGATCGGGGTGCATGGCATAGCCCCATCCAGGCTGACGGCCCAGGGTTATGGCGAATCCCTTCCGCTGTCGGGGCTGGCCGGCAATGACGGCCGGAACCGGCGGGTATCTTTTACCCCCGCCGGGGGCTGAGGAGAAAGGGCGTTCATCGTCAGTGACGAACGCCCCTTCCCGTGCAATCCGATCAGTCCGGCAGAATACGCACCGCGCCTTTGTCGGCGGATGCGGCGAAGGCCGCATAGGCCTTCAAGGCCGTGCTGACATTGCGCGGGCGCGGCTCGGCCGGCTTCCAGCCCAGCCTGTCCTGCTCGGCGCGGCGGATGGTCAGCTCTTCCTCTGGCACCGCCAGATGGATGCTGCGATTGGGGATGTCGATCTCGATCCGGTCGCCATTGCGGACCAGGCCGATCAGGCCGCCCTGGGCTGCTTCCGGCGAGGCATGGCCGATCGACAGACCCGATGTGCCGCCGGAGAAACGTCCATCGGTCAACAGGGCGCAGGCCTTGCCCAGCCCGCGGGATTTCAGATAGCTGGTCGGGTACAGCATTTCCTGCATGCCCGGCCCGCCCTTCGGCCCTTCATAGCGGATCACGACCACGTCGCCGGCCTTGACCTGCTTGCCCAGAATGCCCTTGACGGCGGCGTCCTGGCTTTCGAAGACGATGGCGGGGCCGGAAAATTTCAGGATCGATTCATCGACGCCCGCCGTTTTCACGATGCAGCCGTCCAGCGCGATATTGCCCTTCAGCACGGCCAGCCCGCCATCCTTGGAGAAGGGGTGGTCGGCCGAGCGGATCACCCCCTTCTCGCGGTCCAGGTCCAGCTCGTCCCAGCGGGCATCCTGGCTGAAGGCGACCTGGGTCGGAATCCCGCCCGGGGCCGCCCTGAAGAAATGGCGCACGCTTTCGCTGTCGGTGCGGCTGATATCCCAGCGGTCGATGGCCTCGCCCAAGGTGGGGGCATGCACGGTGGGCGTGTCGCGATGGATCAGCCCGGCATTGTCCAGCTGACCCAGGATCGCCATGATGCCGCCGGCGCGGTGCACATCTTCCATATGCACATCGGCCTTGGCCGGGGCCACCTTCGACAGGCAGGGCACGCGGCGCGACAGCGCATCGATATCGTCCATGCCGAAATCGATCTCGCCTTCAAAGGCGGCGGCCAGGATATGCAGCACCGTGTTGGTGGAGCCGCCCATGGCGATGTCCAGCGACATGGCGTTCTCAAACGCCTTCTTGTTCGCCACATTGCGCGGCAGGACGGAGGTGTCTTCCTGCTCGTAATAGCGCCGGGCGATGTCCACGATCAGATGGCCCGCCTCGATGAACAGGCGCTTGCGGTCGGCATGCGTCGCCAGGGTGGAGCCGTTGCCCGGCAGCGACAGGCCCAAAGCCTCGGTCAGGCAGTTCATCGAATTGGCGGTGAACATGCCGGAACAGGAGCCGCAGGTCGGGCAGGCCGACCGTTCGATGACCTTCACGTCTTCGTCCGACATTTTCTCGTCGGCGGCCGCCACCATCGCGTCGATCAGATCAAGCGCTTGCGTCTTGCCATGCAGCACGACCTTGCCTGCTTCCATCGGCCCGCCGGAGACGAAGACGGCCGGAATGTTCAGCCGCATCGCCGCGTTCAGCATGCCGGGCGTGATCTTGTCGCAGTTTGAAATGCAGACCATCGCATCGGCGCAATGGGCATTCACCATATATTCCACGCTGTCAGCGATGATCTCGCGCGAGGGCAGGGAATACAGCATGCCGTCATGGCCCATGGCGATGCCGTCATCCACCGCGATGGTGTTGAATTCCTTGGCGACGCCGCCGGCCGCTTCGATCTCGCGCGCGACGAGCTGGCCCAGATCCTTCAGGTGCACATGGCCTGGAACGAACTGCGTGAAGGAATTGACCACGGCGATGATCGGCTTGCCGAAATCGCCATCCTTCATGCCGGTTGCGCGCCATAGGCCGCGCGCCCCGGCCATGTTACGTCCATGGGTGGTGGTTCTGGAACGGTAAGCTGGCATTGCCCTGGTATCTCTCGCAATTATGGCGCCCCGAAAGGGGGCCGGATCGGGCGGATTAAGTACCGCCTTGTGCGCCGGGATACCACGCAATTTCCATGGCTGCGCGCATTTTCTGTCGCGAAACAGTCATTCCTGCAAGGATGGGCCGGTGTGATTGGCTGTTCTGTCGGTCGATCAGCGCGGCAGGTCCAGCCCGGCCCGCCACTCCTTCAGGAAGCGGGCCTGAACCTGGGAATCCAGCCCCACCATCAGGCGCGGGGCCACCGGGATAGGGCGCAGCGGACCGTCGGCCTGTTCTTCCACCCAACTGCGTGTCCAGGGGCCGCCCAACTCGGGCGAAATCGGGATCATCGTGCCGGACGCCGCCATGGCCGCCTGTCCCTCGCGCGACAGCATGAAATCCAGGAAGGCCCGGCCCGCCTGGGTATTCTTAGCATTGCGGGGCAGGATGGCCGCGCGGCTCAGCACCAAGGTGTAGTCGCGCGGCAGCACGATTTCCAGGTCCGGGCTGGCGGCGGCGCGCAGCAGCGCATAGGAACCCAAGAGGTTGTAGCCAACCAGAAGTTCGCCTTCCTCCAACGCGTTCAGGATGTCGGCCGTGCAGCAATAGCGTCGCACCTCCGCCCGACCGAAGCTTTCGATCAGGCGCCCGAAGCTGCCGGCCTGGCGCGCATCCTCCTGCGCCAGCAGATAGCCTACGCCGGATCGGGCGATGTCATAGGTGCCAATGCGACCCCGGAATCGTTCCGGCTCGCGCCGCAGCAGATCGATCAGTTCGAAGCGGGAGCGCGGCAGTTCCGTCGGCAGCAGAAACCGGCGGTTATAGACGATCACCACCGGTTCGAAGCTGAAGCCGAATACCTCATTGCGCCAGATCGCCCAGTCCGGTCTGGTATCGGCGTCAACCGGACGGTGCTGCACGGTGCAGCCGTCATTGGCGAGCTGTACTTGCAGGTCGACGGCGGAGCTGAGCACCACATCCGGCTGCTCCCCGCCTTCCGCGCAGATGCGCGCGATCGCGTCATAGAGCGGGCGGGTGTTGGAATCGGCATAGCGCACGGACAGGCCCGGCGCGTGGCGCTGGAAAGCCTCGATCACCTTGCGCATGGACCCCAGATCGGTCGCAGCGTGGATTTCGAGATGGCCCGTCACGCCTATCGGTCCGTTCGGCGCGGGGAAGTCCCAGATTTGGGTGACGGTGGGAAAGGGTTTCTCCTCCGGGTCATCCGGTGGGAAGGCGCAGACCCGCGTCGCGACCAGGGCCAGGACCAGCGCGGGGACCAGGAACAGGCTTCTCATGCCGCATCCTCCCGCCACATTTCCTCCGCCAAAGGCAGCAGCATGGACATGCGGAAACCGGCTTCCTGCCGTTCCGCCTCCAGTCGGCCGCCATGGCGGCGCAGGACCGCGCCCGCAATTGCCAGCCCCAGCCCGCCGGGCCGGGCGATTCCGGACGCGCCGAAGCGCCGAAGCGCTTCTTCCAGCGCATCGGCATCCATGCCGTCGCCCTGATCCTGCACGCACAGGATCGCGGCCTCCCGGCCCGGCGGGCTGGGGCTGGCA
>Ga0209066_10000447_pt1 | contig 60434 bp, 52 predicted proteins | sample All_14_2_FD_187198 | JGI IMG/M metagenome (GOLD analysis project Ga0209066, IMG submission 187198) | Freshwater microbial communities in response to fracking from Pennsylvania, USA - Allegheny Zone_MetaG_DW_15 (SPAdes) (version 2) ...
CCAGGCCGTGCTGATGGATTTCTCGGCCGATCTGGCCCTGGTCTTCGAACCGGCGATGCAGGCCGATTTCCAGCCGATCTTTCGGGTCGATCAGCGCCTGCATGTCGTGATGCGCAAGGATCATCCCTTGGCTGCGCGGCCGGAAATCAGGTTGCGCGATTGCCTGGATTGGCAACTGGTCCTGCCTGATCGCAGCAAGGGCGGCAGGCAGATGCTGGACGAGGCGCTGGGCCAGCGCAGTCGCAGCGTCTTCCCCGGCGTGGTGGCGAATTCCTTCGAATTCCTGACCCGCTATGTGCTGGACAGCGACGCGATCAGTTTCCAGATCGCCATCGGCGCACCGATTGAGGGCGGGGTGGAGGGGCTGGTGGCGCGGCCGCTTTCGGCCCAGGATGTGCGGCCGGGCTCGCTGGTGCTGGGGCAGAAGCGCGGCCGCGTGCTGCCCGTCGCCGCCGGCCGCTTCGTCGTGCAGCTTGCCCGCAGGCTGGATGCCGAACCCTTCGGGGCCTTCTCCTCCACCCTGCCGGGGCGGCGTAGTGCTGCTGTCGAACCGGTGCCGTTCGAACCGCAATAGAGGCGGTTACCCGGCGGCCTTGCTGGCGGTTTCCCGCTCCTCCGGCAGCAGCACGCTGGCCAGACGGATGGATGCCTTGCGCAGCAGCGGTTCGAACTGCCGCAGATCGTTCATCGCGAAGCGCGCGACCGGGGCCTGCACGGCCACGGCGGCGATCATGGTGCCGGCAGGATCCGTGACTGGAACCGCGGCCGCCACCATGCCCTGCAGCAATTCCTCGTCATCTAGACCGAAGCGGGTCTTGCCGATCGCCGCCACCGCCGCTTCCAGCGCGATCGGATCGGTGATCGTGTTGGGCGTGTGCCGCTTCAGGGGCATGGCGCGGATCAGCGATTTACGCGCGTGCTGGGACAACTGGCTGAGATAGAGCTTGCCGGCGGCCGTGCAATGCAGCGGAACCCGGCTGCCGATGGCGAATTGCAGGCGCAGCGGCCAGTCGGTTTCCACGCGTTCGACATAGACCATCTTGTCGCCATCGGGCATCGACAGGTTGACGGTCTCGCCCGTCTCGTCAGCGACTTCCTGCAGGATCGCCCGGCGCGCGCCGCGGTCGTCTTCCTGCGTCATCGCGCTCATGCCGATGCGCAGCATACGCGGCCCCACTACCAGCTTCCGGCTGCCGATCTGGCGCAGCAGGAAGCCTTCATCGATCAGCAGGGTAATCAGCCGATGGGCTGTCGGGCGGGGCAGATCGAGCGCCTCGGTCAGTTCCGAGACGGCCATCGGGCGGCGGGCGCGCGCCACCGCCTCGATGATTTCCAGAGCCCTGAGTGAACGTGTGCCGGCCGTTTCCGCCATCAATCCATCCTTCGGCCGGCTCACGTCACGCGCCCAGGCCAAGCGTCAATAAGGGACAAGACCCAGCGAAGCGCGCTGCAGGCCCACAAGATACATGGACAGCGAGGGCAAGAGCGCGATGGCCAGCCATGCCACCAGAAGTGCGAACAGGTAGGGGATCACATAGCGCACGATGCGTAGATATGGAATGCCCGTCACGCTGGAGGCGACATAGAGGTTGAGCCCATAAGGTGGGGTGATGAAACCGATGGCGGCCCCCACCAGGAAGATCACGCCGAAATGGACCGGATGGATGCCGGCGGAAACCGCGATCGGCCCCAGGATCGGCGCCAGGATCAGCGTTACCGGCAGGCTTTCCAGTACCATGCCTGCCACAAAGACCACGGCCATGCAGGCAAACAGGATGGCGTGATAGCTGCCAAGCGAGTTGATCAGGTCGGAGATGACCTCATTGGCGCCCAGCGCGGACAGCACCTGCTGCATGACCACGGAAACCGCGACCAGCGGGGCCAGGATGCCCGCGATCTGGCCAGACTGCATCATGATCGCCGGGATTTTCGAGAGTTTGATTTCCCGCGTGATCAAGAGGCCCGCCAACAGGCAGAAGCCGGCGGCCACGCCTGCCGCTTCGGTGGCGGAAAATACGCCGGTATAGATGCCCCACAGGATCATGACGATGGCGACGAAACCCAGCCAGGCGCGGCCGCCATCCTTCACGATGCGGACGGGGTCGAGCTTGATGATCGTGCCCCATTTGTTGCGCCGGGCCATCAACCAGGCCGCCACCATCATCGCCAGGACCATCAGGATGCCCGGGATCAGGCCTGCGATGAACAACTCGCTGATCGACTGGCTCATGATGAAGCCATAGACCGTGAAGATGATCGAGGGGGGGATGATGATGCCGACCGTGCCGCCCGAGGCGATGGTGGCTGCCGAGAAGGTCTCGTTATAGCCGTTCTTTTTCATCTCCGGATGCATGATCGACCCGATCGTCGCCGTGGTCGCGGAGTTGGAGCCGGAGATGGCCGCGAACAAGCCGCAGGCGGCCAGGGCCGACATGGCAAGCCCGCCCCTCATCCAGCCCAGGCAGGAATAGGCGAAATCGGTCAACCGCTTGGCGATGCCCGCCGCGTTGATCAGGTCACCGGTCAGGATGAACAGGGGCAGGGCCAGCAGGCCGAAGAAATTCAGCCCTTCAAACAGGGTGAAGCTGACATTGGCAAGGCGCAGGTCGATCACCAGCGATACCGCGATGCTCCACAGCCCGATCACCAGCACGATCGGAACGCCCAGCATGAAGATGACGACGCCGGCCAGCGAGGCGGCGAGAATTCCATAGGATTCCATGATGCGTCTCCCGGGTGGCTCGGTTCAGTCGGAGGTCAGGGGGGTGGAGTGCTTCAGCGGCCGGCCGTGGCGGTAATCGCCGATATCCTCGACGGCGTTCTGGATCACGCGCAGGATCAGAATGCTCCAGCCGATCGGGGTGGCCATGTAGAACCACCACTGCATGACCGAATCCGTGCCGGGGACGATGGCCCAGTTCATTTCCAATAGCTGGACATATTCGATGGAGTAGTAGAGCACGATGGAGGCCATTACGAGCCAGAGCACGGCATCCAGCATCAGCATCGAAAACTGCATGCCACGGCCCATATTGGACCGGAATTCCTCGAAGCGCAGATGGGCGCGCCGGCGCACATTATAGGCGCAGCCGATCCAGGCGATCCATAGGAACAGATAGACCGGGATCGTGGTCGACCAGGCGGCCTGTTCCTTGAATACATACCGCCGGATGACTTCCACGAAGATGATCGTCGTCATCACTGCATAGGCGACCACGATGACGGATTTTTCCGCATTGTCGTCGATCCAGCGGAAAATCTTGCCCAGAATGCCCATGGCGTTGGCTCCGCGCTCCATGTTCAAAGTGAAGGGCACCCTCTGGCGCCCCTGGTATCCGTTATGATGCATTTGGCCGATAGAAACGGATGTACCGGGACCCCATTGTGGGGGTCCCGGCAGCATGCCGAAGTCTGTCTATCAGGCGGATTTCCACCAGCGACGCGGTTCCACGTTTTCCGGCTTGGTATCGGCCGGCAGTTCACGCGCGATCGCGCCGATTTCCTTATAAGTGTCGATGCCGCCGGCCCAGTTGTCCAGCCGGTCGCGCCATTCGGCCCATTCGGAAGGATGATGCTCGGGCGAGCACATCTCTTCAGCTTCCTTGCGGGCTTCCGGCGACAGGAAGGCAACGCGGGTTTTGTTCTGGCCGAACACGGTGTCGGGCTTCTGCGGATCGGAGAAGCCGACGGTGTTGACCAGCGCCGCCTCGTTGGCGTGCTGCACCAGCACCTGGGACAGATAGGAGGATTCCATCACCGCATCCTGCAACTGACCGTCCAGCTTGTCGAAGACGGAGGCATTCATGGCGGTGTGTTCGGTGCCGCAGAAGAATTCCAGATTGACGAATTGCGACACGACCGGGGCCATGTTGGCATAGGCCACGGCCGAAGCCCAGGTCTCGCCGCCATCCAACAGGCCGGATTTCAGCCCGTCCAGCATTTCTTCCCAGGCAACCGGAACCGGGTTCAGCTTCATCAGGGTCATCGCGATGCGACCAAGCTGCGTGCCCGTGACGCGGTTCTTGGTGCCCGCCAGTTCGGTCACCGATTTGATCAGCGGCTTGTCGGAATATTTCAGCCCGACCGGCAGGCCGCGCAGTTCTGCATGGGTGAACAGGAAATGGATGCCATGGCGCTGACGCAGCGGGTCGCGGAAGATCTTCTGGCTCTTCGGGCTGTAGAAGAAATGGTACTGCGACGCCCGGTTCGGGAACATATAGGCATAGTCGAGCACGTTATAGTAGGGCGCGCCACCGGCCGAGTTCTGCGTGGAGGCGGAGAAGATGTCGACAATGCCCTGCTGGGTCTTCTTCACGCAATCCAGCTGGTTGCAAATCTGGTTGTTGCCGATGAATTCGACGCGGATTTCACCGTCGGTGCGCTCTTCCAGGTCGCGCACGAATTCCAGGCAGCCCGCGCGCTCGATCAGCGTATTGCGTTCGTTGAAACCTGCCGCACCGTATTTCAGGCTATGCTTTGCCGGCTTGGCGAAGCGCTTCTCGTAAACGGAATTGGCGGCCCGGGCCAGGCCGGGCAGCGTGATGGCGCCGGTCATGCCGCCAGCCGCCAACAGCACGGACATCTGCCCGTATTGCTTGGCCAGCCGCATCAGGTCACGGCGAGAAATACCCTTCAGCTTGTCATGCAGCATTGCTTTCCTCCCTGGCCCGGATCTGCGTCCGCCTGTGAAGCGGTCCGGCGCCTCAGCTTTTTTGATGTCTCATTATCGCTACTCTATTGTCTCATTGCAATAGGTCTTATATCAAAGTTACAGTGCATTCCGAAATTCAGCACGAATGTAACAACTTTAGAAGCAAAACGGTAATGTTGCATCGCACAACGGGATGGTTTTTGAGGGCGCGGATCGACAGGAAAGCTGCCGATCTGCCTGCTCTTCGCGCCTGCGTGCGGTGCCGCTTGCCTGCGGCGGGGAGGGTCGCGCCATGAACGGGCTGACCGGCAGTGAATCGGAATTCGACTATATCGTGGTGGGGGCCGGTTCCGCCGGCTGCGTGCTTGCCAATCGTCTCAGTGCCGATCCGGCGAACCGGGTTCTGCTGCTGGAAGCGGGGGGCAAGGACAATTACCCCTGGATCCATATCCCGGTCGGCTATTTCAAGACGATGCATAATCCGATCACGGATTGGTGCTACCGGACCGAACCCGATCCGGGGTTGAACGGGCGTTCGCTGCAATGGCCCCGCGGCAAGGTGCTGGGCGGGTCCAGCTCGATCAACGGTCTGCTCTATGTGCGCGGTCAGGCGGAAGATTACGACCATTGGCGCCAGTTGGGAAACACCGGCTGGTCCTTTGACGACGTGCTGCCCTATTTCAAGAAGGGGGAGCGTCAGGAGCGCGGCGCCGATGAATTCCATGGAACGGATGGGCCGCTCAACGTCTCGAATATGCGCATCCGCTCCGATCTGTCCGATGCCTTCATCAAGGCCGCGGAGGAGGTGGGCATTCCCCGCAATGACGACATCAACGGGGCGGATCAGGAAGGGGCGGGCTATTTCCAGCTCACCACCCGCAACGGGCTGCGCTGTTCCACGGCGGTGGCTTACCTCAAGCCCGCGCGGTCGCGCTCCAATCTGGTCGTCGAAACGCAGGCCCATGCCGAAGCGGTGATTCTGGACGGCAAGCGGGCGGTCGGCATGCGCTATCGCCAGCATGGCAGAAGCAGGACGGTACGCGCCCGGCGCGAAGTGATATTGGCGGCCGGCGCCATCGGCTCGCCACAGATTCTCCAGCTGTCCGGCATCGGCCCGGGCGAGGTGCTGCAACGCGCGGGCGTGGCCGTTCTGCAGGAACTGCCGGGTGTAGGTATCAATCTGCAGGACCATCTGCAGATCCGCTCCGTCTTCAAGGCGAAGCATCCCAACACGCTGAACGACCGGGTCAACAAGCCCTTCGGCGAAATCCTGATCGGGCTGGAATATCTGCTGACCCGGCGCGGCCCGCTGACCATGGGGGCAAGCCAGGTCTATGCCTTCTGCAAGACACGGCCCGAACTGGCGACGCCCGATATCCAGTTCCACTTCCAACCGTTATCGGCCGACAAGCCGGGCGACGGGCTGCACAAATTTTCCGCCTTTACCGCATCGGTCTGCCAGCTTCGCCCCGAGAGTCGGGGCAGGATCGAGATCGCGAGCCCCGATCCGATGGATTATCCGAAGATCCATCCGAATTATCTGTCGACCGAGACCGACTGCCGCACGGCGGTGGATGGGATGAAGGTCACGCGCGCCATCTGTTCAGCGCCGTCCATGCGCGAGCATGTGAAGGAGGAGATGCTGCCGGGGCCCGACGTGCAGGGCGACGAGGCGCTGCTGGCGGCGGCGCGCAAATATTCCCAGACCATCTATCATCCGACCTCGACCTGCGCGATGGGGACCAATCGCGATTCGGTCGTGGATGCGCGCCTGCGCGTGCATGGCATTGACGGGTTGCGGGTGGTGGATGCTTCCATCATGCCGACCATCGTGTCGGGCAATACCAATGCGCCCACGATCATGATCGCGGAAAAGGCCAGTGACATGATCCTGGCCGATGCCCGCGCGATGGCTTGAGGAATCATGGCTCCGGAGGTTCGCGGGAACTTCCGGGGTCACTCGCTATTGACGCGTTTCCTCGTCCGTGGCTATTCCTTCCTTGCCGAAAAGGTTTAAGAGCCGGTTGGTTATTCCGGCCCCGCATCCGCGGAACCGTGCATGCGCAGGCATGATCCCTTGGCGCGACCTGTGTTCAACAAGGTGGTGCCGGATCATGTATGGTGTCATTTCCGCACCGCCACAGCCGTGGAGTATAGATCAATGGACAAGACGTCCCTGATCCTGGCGCAGCTTCTGATGAGCTGCATGATGGCGCTGCTGATGTCGGGCATCATGTCGATGCTGGCCCTGGGGCCGACGGAAATCTGGCTGCGGCACTGGCCCAAGGATTTTTTGATCGCCTGGCCGATTGCCTTCGTGCTGTCGCTCGGCGTCGGGCGCATTGCCTTTCCGATTGCCGCGCGCCTGCGCAGATTGGTTTGACACCTGCGCCCGGCCTTCTGGACTGTTCGCGCGTGAACTGTGCCCGGACGCGATACAGGATCAACCAACGCTCGATGGGGTTGGCTCATCGGGCGTTGGTGCGAGCCCGGATCCGGCCAGGGGTCCGATTTTCCGGGAACAACACGGCGTTCCACAGGTTGGGCATCGTCGCCGCGTGCCAGAGCTGCACCTATCACCAAAGTGGTCTGGAAGAAGAAGGCCCTGTAGGAATACGTCTTTCATCCTGTCCTGTTTCCAGGGTGAATCCGACGTCTACAGAGCATGGTCGCAAAACATCGTGCCCAAGGCCAACCAAAGGCCTTCTGCCTGAACGTGATCCGCTGCTTCGCGGCCTGAAAGATGGACGTCCCCGGAGCGGCCTGATAGCTTGAAAAAAAGCCTTGGGGTTGGGAGGAAACATGCCGGGGCAGCATAGTGCCGCAGCAGTTCGCGCATCAGGGACGGCGTTCCAGCGGCAGATGAACGGGCTGTTGAACACCCGTTTTGAACTGAAGCCGATTGGCGGGCGCGCCTATGATGGCGAGATCGTGCAATGCCATGTGTCCGACCGGCTGCGGCTGGCCGATATCCGGTTTACGCCTCATTCAACACGCCTTTTGCCCGGGCGCGGTTCTGCTACCCGTGCGAATACCTTTCTGGTTTCCTGGCAGATGGAGGGGTGCAGCATCGTCCGTCAGGGCGGGCGGGAGACCGTCATCCAGCCTGGGGAGCTGTTCTTTATCAATACCTCGAAACCTTTCGAGATCGAGACGCAGGACATCTGGACCCGGTCCGTCTATCTGGACTCGCAGTTCTGGCAGGAATTCTTCCCCGAACGGGAATGCTACACAGCCATCGGGCTGCGCTGCCAAACGGGCATGGGACGGCTCTGCACCGACATCATCGACCAGCTGTTTCCCGCGATAGGCAACCATCCGCCCGAGATCGTAACCCGGATGGCCAATAGCCTGGTCAACCTGCTGGCGATTTCCATGCTGACCACCGTCCCCGGAACGGCAAGTGTGTCGACCAGGGACGAGTTGGCGCTTGAACGGCTGAAGGCCGTCGCCAGGGAAAATCTTGGCGATCCGGAACTTGACTGCCGGGTCCTGGCCGCCACCACGGCGATGTCGGTCCGTCATGTCCATGGCCTGTTTGCCCGGACCGGGGAAACGCCGATGCGCTGGATCTGGCGGGAACGCCTGTCGCGCATCGCGCGGGACATGTCCAACCCCGCTTTGGCCGGAAAGTCGGTCTCCGCGCTCGCTTTTGAATGGGGCTTCAGCGATGCCGCACATTTCAGCCGCTGTTTCCGGGCCAGGTTTCAGATGACGCCAACCCAGTACCGGAAGCTAGTGGAATGAATTTGACATTCGCTACCCATGTGATGCCGGGCTCCTCGCCGAATGTAAAATTCAATAAATTCCGCTAGGAACAAATAGGTACGAGTGGTTCACCTGTTTCCGACATTTGCTTTCGCGCCCGATACGAATGGGATGCAAATGTCGGAAACGAACCACTTGCCGGATCGCGGCTATTGTCCTGAGCACGTTCCGGCTTCTGTCTTTGCCATCACATATGCGACGGCAGCCAGAGCACCAGGATCGGGAAGGCGATGACGAGCAGGATCTTGAACAGGTCGACCAGCACGAAGGGCATGACGCCGCGATAGATGGTGCCCAGTTCCACATTCTTGGCAACCGCCTTCAGCATGAAGATATTCATCCCGAAAGGCGGAGTGATCATGCCCAGTTCAACGCAGATCACGGTCAGCACGCCCCACCAGATCGGATCATAGCCATATTGCAGGACGAGCGGCAGAAAGATCGGAACGGTGATCACCATCATGGCGTAGGAGTCCATGACCATGCCGAGCAGCAGATAGCATCCGATCAGCAGGAAGATCACGGCAAGCCCGGACAATCCCGAGGTTTCTATCCAGCCGGACATCAGCGCGGGAAGCTGGGTGAACGCCACCAGGAAGGAAAAGGTCACGGCGCCAAAGATCAGCATATAGATCATGGCAATCGTCGTGGTCGTCTCCGCCATCACCGACCAGATGCGACCCTGGCCCAAGCGACCCCGGAACAGGGCGAACAGGAATGCGCCGCCCGCGCCCACCGATGCGGCTTCGGTATCGGTAAGAACGCCACTATAGATTCCGCCGATCACCATTCCGAACAGCAGGAAGGCGCCCCAGCAGTCTTTCGCCGCAGCAAGTAGCGCCGGCCAGTCGATGCTGTCCCCCGCCGGGGCAAGCTGCGGACGCAGCCTGAGCAGCAGCCAGATCGCCAGGATATAAAGCGCGACCGCCAGAATGGCCGGCCCGATCGCGGCCATGAACAACTGCCCGATCGATTGTTCGGCCAGCAGGGCAAACAGGATGAGCGCAGTGGAAGGCGGCACCAGGCTGCCCAAGGTCCCGCCCGCGGCAACGCTGCCGGTGGCAAGTGCCGGATCATAGTCGCGGGCCTGCATCTCCGGCAGGGCGACCTTGCCGAAAGTCGCGGCGGTCGCCAGGGAGGAGCCGGTCAGGGCACCGAACCCCGCACAGCCAGCAATCGTGGCATGGGCGAGGCTGCCCCGCAGGGGCCGCAGCAATTCATGGGCGAAGCGATAGATATCCGCCGATAGGCCGGCAACGGAGGCAAAGGCCCCCATCAGCAGGAAGAGCGGCAGCACGGACAGGGTCGGGCTGGTCAGGAATTTGGCGACCTCCCCGCCCAGCACCGTTCCGGCGGGTCCGCCGCCGATCATGATCGCGATCCCGCCGAACCCGGCCATGCCCATCGCCGCCGCCAATGGCATTCCGGCAAGCATCGCGACCCACATGGCAGCGAAGCCCGTCAGGGCCATCATGGCCGGCGAAAGCTGTTTCAGAAAGTCGTAGCCGGGCAGCCAGGAGACGCCGCCGAACCACAGGGCAGCGATCAGGCAGGTCAAGGCGAGCAAGGCCAGGAGCGATGCCATCCTTGCCAGGAAGGATACGTCGCGGCATAGCCGTTCAACCGCATCGACCAGCCGCAACCCCTGTATCGGGATACAGGCCAGCAGCAGGCCGGCCATCGCGAGATAGAATGGTGCGACCGGCCAGCCCAGGATGATCGAGGTCTGCCCGCGTGACGCGTAGCTCTGCGCCAGGGCAAGCAGTTGCAGGCCGATCACCGCCACGAACACCAGCAGCACAAGCGCACCAACGGTCTTCAGGAAATCCCGCGCTGCGGGCCGCAGGCCAGCCAGGGCAAGATCCACCGTGACATGTATGCTTCGGGCGAAGCCGGATGGAAGACACGCGGTCACGGCCACGCCCAAAGCCAGAATCTGCACCTCATTCAGCCCGGGAATGGTCGTGCCCAGTCCGGCACGCAGAATGACATCGGCAATCGTCAGGAAGCTGATGCAGATGATCGTCATTGCCCCGGCGACGGCCAGAAGGCGCGTGAAACCATCCACGCGCGCATCCAGCCGTTCCAACCTATCCGACGCAGTGCGGGTCATTTCGACGCCTCGACCCGGAAGGCTTCGACAATTGCCGCCCCGTTTTCGGTCTTCCCGAGCCAGGCATCCCTAAGCGGATGCAAAGCCGCCTCCCAGGCGTCGGCCTGGTTTGCGGTCAACTGCACGACCTGGTTTCCGTTTTGCGCGGCAACGCCCTTGCCAGCCTCGTTCAGCCGTTCAAGATGTGCACCGATCTCCGATGCCAGCGTCAGTCCTGTATTGGCGGAGATCGCCGCGGCAGCATCCTGAGGCAGGCGCGCGAATGCTGCCTTGTTCATCACGAACATGCCCGGGTTTCCGCCAAGGGTGGTGTCGATATAATATTTCATGACCTCGTTCAGGCGGAAGGCGGGAACGGCCGTGAAGGTGACGATGGCGCCGTCAATCACGCCCCGGCCGATAGCCTGATACCATTCCGGAATGCCGACATTGACCGGCGTCCCGCCCAGGGCGCCCGCGGCCGCCTGCATCGTTGGATTCTGGGCCGTAATCTTTCGCCCCGCAAGGCCGGACAGGTCCTCCAGCGGCGTCTTCAGCATCACTGCGGCGTTGGGAAAGGAGAAGAGGCTCAGGACCTTCACATCGTCATATTCCTTCCCCAGCAGACCGTCCTCATGGAGCTTCTGCAGTGCCCGTGATCCCTGTTCCGCGGTCCGGAACTGATACGGCTGCTCGGCGACCGCGCTTTTCGGATACTTGCCCGGATAATAGCCCTGGAAATCCCAGGCCATCTCGATGACGCCCATTGCGACGCGATCCAGCAACTGCCCTTCCTTGCCCAGCACCCCACCGGGGACGAACTCGACGATCAGGCTTCCGTTGGAGGCCTGGGTTACCCGCTCGGCCCAGGCGCCGAATACCTTGTTGATCGGGGCCGGGGCCGGTGCCGGCGACGCCAGCTTGACCCGCATCGGTTCGGCGAGTACCGGCGTCGCCAGCATGGCCAGGGCGAAACTCATCGACAGTATCTTGTGCATCATCTACCTCCCTTTGTGTTTCTGTCCGGGTTGTCCCGGTACGCATAGGCGCCGCCAATGCCGTCAGTCGGCCCTGGACAGCGCGGTTTCAAGAATTCCGTTCACGGTCGTGGCATGGCTGAAAAGCGGTATATGCGCGGCGCCTTCAATCCGCTCCAGCCGCGCGCCGGCAATGGCCTCAGCCAGTATCGCCGCCGCCGATGGCGGTGTCGCCAGATCCAGCGTTCCGACCGCCACGGTGGTGGGCGCCGTGATCAGGGCCGCGCTGGCACGGCAATCCGCCACGGCCAGGGCATCGCAGCCGGCGGCATAGCCTTCCGGGTCCGTCTGGCGCAGCATGGCCATCAGGCCTGCGGCCTCCGGCGTGCCCAGCGCATCGGGCGGCAGCCAGCGGGCGAACACCTCATCGACGACGGCTTCCAGACCCTGCGCGCGGATTTTCGCCGCGCGGTTTAGCCACAGATCGGGAAGGGGACTCCACAAGGTGCTGTCGAACAGGGCGAGCGTCCTGACCCTGTCGACCACGCGTGCGGCAATGGCCTGGGCGACAAGGCCGCCGATGGAAATGCCAGCCAGCGAGAAGGAGGCGACGGACAGGGAGTCCAGGATCGCCAGCACATCCTCAGCCAGTCGTTCCACCGTAAGCGGTTCGTCGTCGATTCCGCTCAGGCCATGCCCCCGGAAATCGGGCTGGATGACGAAATGGCTCGCGGCGAAATGCCGGGCCTGCATATCCCAGACATGGGAGGATGTGCCGAGCGAATGCAGCAGCACCAAAGGCGGGGCCGCCGCATCGCCGGTCAGTTGCACATGGGTCAGGCGGTTTTCCAGGAAGCAGAACAAGGCGGGTCTGCCTTTCAGTATGGGCGGTTAAGTTCAGCGAGAGCGGCTTCGACCACGCGGATCTGGTCAATGGGCGCGGTTACATCGCGTTCCATCCGCCCCAGTTTCAGCGAGGAATCGACCACCAGGGCGCAACGCGGATGGCGCCTTGCCATGAATGCGTCGAAGGCCTGGTGGAGATCGGTGGCCTCCGCCAGGCTTTCCGCCAGGATGACGCCGTCCTCCATCGCCATGCCCGCGCCGGAAGCAAGCTGCGGCGTCGTGGCATGCGCCGCATCGCCAATTAGGATGCAGCCATCGCGATGCCAGGGACTGTCCAGGAAGATCGTTTCCAGCGGACGCGCCACGATGTTCGAACCTGGATCAAGGCTCTGGCGCAGATCCGCTATCGGGCCGCCGAAGGGGGCCATCAATTCCGCCAGCCGGATGTGTTCCGTGCCGTCCGGGCAGCGCTGGAATTCCTGCATCGGCTCCAGCAGGAACATATACATCTCGGTCGGGGAAACCGGGTTCATCCCGACCTTGCAGGGGCCGCCCAGGAAATAGGTCCGTCTTTCGATAGCGGGATGGCGCGTCGTCATCAGCCGCCAGCAGACCTGACCCACATAACGCGGGGCCGGGGCGTCCGGAAACAACGTGGCACGGGTGGAGGAGAAGATGCCATCCGCCCCGATCACGAGGTCGTATTCGCCCATGCTGCCATCGTCGAAGGTCACGCGCTTGGGCAGGCCGGTGGCAATATGTGTGACCGTCCGACCAAGGGAGATATCCGGCCCGAGCGCCAACAGGCGATCAGACAGAATGCGGTGCAGAGTGGGGCGCATGATGCCGCCGGCACCGGGCAATCCGTCCAGGGCGGTCGAGTTGGTTTCGATCTGGGCGATGGTCCTTCCGGCGGCATCGCAGGCAAGCAGCCCGTCTGCAACGAAACCTTCGGCAAGCACCCGGTCCAGGATGCCCAGGCGACGCATCACGCGCAGGGTGGGGCCGGTAATCGTGATGCCCGCCCCGTAGACCTTCCAATCCGGGTCGCGGTCGATCAGATGCACCGCGACCCCCATTTCCCGCAGGGCGATGGCCGCCGACATTCCGGCGATGCCGCCCCCGATGACCAGCACTCTGAGCCCTGGGATCATTGCCCGGCCTCCTGCCCGATCAGAAACCGACCGATGCCGATCCCGGTGTACCAATCCTCGACCGCCTTGTAGTAGCAGCGCTCGAACCGGGCGCCTTCGGCCGCCCCCATGGCGGTCATCCACATGCGGATTTCCTCGCAGCCATTGCCGGCGGTGTGCACATTGTCGGTCGCATGGGCGAGTGTGGCTTCGACATCGCCCGCCTCCATCAGTTCCAGCAGTTTCAGGTCGAAATCCTCGTTCACCATGCCCATACGCGGCGTGGCGATGTCGTGGCTGATGCCGCCGGAAGCCAGGATCGCCACGCGCTCCACCCCGTCATAGGCGGCGATGGCCTGGGCCAGGAAGCGGCCAAGCGCATGACAGCGCCGCATGGTCGGCATCGGGGGCTGTACGCAATTGATCAGGATGGGGACAATCGGGAGCTCCGGCGCTACCCCGCCCAGTTCCAGCGGGGTGAGCGTTCCGTGATCCAGCACCATTTCCATCGAAAAGGCCGGGTCGAAATCGGCCTGCAAGGCGCTTTGCAGCAGATAGGAGCCCAGCGCCTGTCCGCCTTTCAGGACACGCGGCTTTGCCTTCAGCCAGTGTTCGATGGGGCTTTGATAGCTTTCGGCGCAGCCGATACAGAAGGCCGGAAAGTTGTCGAGAAAGAAGTTGTGCAGATGGTCGTCCGACAGGACGATCAACGCATCGGGCCTGCCCGCCATGAAGTCCTGGCCCATGGCGCGATAGGCGCCGAAAATCTCCTCGCGCAGTTCAGCCGGGATTCTGTCCGGGAAGTTCAGCATGACAGGCGTGTGGGAGGCCGCATAGATGCCGGTGATCCTAGCCATTCGCGCGGTCCTCCTTCGGCAGAAGGCTGCGCAGCGCGGCAAGCGAAACATCCTCGGGGATACGCACGCCGATGCAATGCGCGCGCAGGAGATAGGGGTTCACCCCACTTTGATACATGCCGGCGACATCATTGTTCTTGATGCAGTCCGCCAGGTCCGGCGGCAGCTGAAAGCGCGCCAGATAGGCATCGGCATCGCTGTGATAGGCGGCGAGTTGTTCGGGATCGTGGTGCAGTTGATACAGCACCTTGTCCATCAGATAGGCCCGTGTACTGGGCATCGGTTCCTGCCAATTGGCCATGATCATGCGTCCTTGGGTAATAACCGCGAATGCGGGGGGCTTGTCGGCGCGTGGCTGCCTAACCCAGTCGCATCGCCAGCCAGTCCACGATGGTGTCGACGGTGCCCGGCCCGAAGCCCATATGGCCGCGGCCGGGGAACAGCCTGACCGATTTGGGTTTTCCGTGGTCGATCAGCAGGTCGATATCGGCGATGGGGCATTGCGTGTCGTTGCGGCCGTTGATCAGCAGCATCGGCGCGCAGGGCCGGTCCAGCAGGCCCTGATCCAACAGGGAAAGGCATCGGAAACCTTCCAGATACTCGGTATCGTTGCTGGCCCCCAGCATGCGGCAGCGGGTTTCCACCAGTTCCATCAGATAGCTGTCGGGATAGCGTGACGCTTCGATCCAGTCGGGCTGGAACATGTGATGCACCCCGCCGCCCCAGTTCACGGCAGCCCGGAAGCGATCCGGCATCAGATGGGCGAGCTTCGTCGCCCAATAGCCGCCGAAGGAACGCCCGACGATGGCCAGCCTGTCCTTGGCGAACAGGCCACAGGCCTCGATCCAATCGAAGACGGGCAGGAACTGCCTCTCGCCATCCGGCCCCGCCTTGATCGGCGACTGCCCGGTGCCGACATTGTCCATGGCGATAGTGGCGAAGCCACGCGCGGCGAAATCCTCCGTCAGGATCGTCATTTCCTCCTTCCAAGCATCGACGCCACCCCACATGACGATGACGGGCGGGGCTTCCACCCCCTGGGGACGGCGCAGATAGAAAGTGATTTCGTTGCCTTCGCCCGCGCGTCCCGGGAAGGGGAGCGTCATCACCTCGATAGGCGGGGAGGCGAGGCGGCCAAAGGCGCGATAGGCCTCCAGCGCCCTCTCATAGCTCGCAAGCTTGGCTGGATGGTTGGGGCAGGGGAAACGGCCCAGGAAATAGAAGGCATAGGCTTGATAATAGTTGTCCCTGGCCGCCGCCTGATCGTCCTGCGCTTCGAATACCCTGGCGCAGTCGAAATAGGTCTCTCCGCGCCTAGTCCAGGTCGCAGCCCAACTCGCGCCATCAAGCCCGGTCAGTTCCGCAATGGCCTGGCGCGTTTGCTCCGGATCGGTCAACGCCATGGGGTGGACCCGCTGCGCGAGCTTTTCCAGCATCCAGCCTTTGGCATTGTCGAGCGTACGGGGTCCTTGCAGGGGTTTTGTGATCGCCATGTTGTATTTTTCCTCCCACCCAATACTAGCCAGCAGCGGCAAGGCCGGTCTGGCCCAGGACTGCAAGCCGGCTTGTCTGGGAGTGAACGGCGCCTTGAACGGAGGAACTTCCGTGTTCACAAGATGACGGTTGTTCAACAGGTGGACATATCGGTCGTTTCCATTCATCCGGTGCGAGACGGCACCTATCCTCAAGCAAAAGAGGGAGGAACCATGCCGATATTCTTGACCTGCGCCGTTCTGGGAAATTTCACCACCAGAGGCATGAACGAGAATCTACCCATCACCCCGGCGGAGATTGCAGGTGACTGTCTCGCAGCGGCGGAGGCCGGGGCGGCTATCGTGCATATTCATGTGCGCGACCCCCAAACGCAGGAACCGTCCATGGAGACGTCGCTGTATCGCGAGGTGGTGGAGCGGATTCGCGCGCGAAACCAAAGTCTGATCATCAATCTGACCACAGGCAACGGTGGGCGCTACCAGCCTTCGGAGGCCAACCCGGCCGTCGCCGGTCCGCGGACCAATCTGGTGCGGCCGGAAATACGGGTCCGTCATGTGCTGGAGATCAGGCCGGATATCGCGTCGCTGGACCTCAACACCATGGTTTTCGGCAATGAAGTCGTGATCAACACGCCTTCCTCGGTCAGGGAAATGGCGCGTCTGATCCAGGGGGCCGGCGTGCGCCCTGAAGTCGAGCTGTTCGATAGCGGCGATATCCAGTTCTTCCGGGACCTCGTGTCCGAAGGCGCGTTCGTGAAGCCGCCGATCTGTTCGATCGTGACCGGTGTGAAATATGGCTTTGGATCATCGCCGGAAACCGTCCTGTATGCCCGCGACCTGCTGCCGGAGGTGGCGGCCTGGACCGCGTTTGGAACCGGGCGGGCCGCCTTCCCCATGGTTGCCCAGTCGCTTCTGGCGGGTGGACATGCGCGTATCGGGATGGAGGATGCGGTCTGGCTGGACCATGGCGTCAAGGCGCCATCCAACGCGGCCATGGTGCTGAAGGCGCGCCGCATGATCGAGGATCTGGGGCAGAGGCTGATGAGTGCCGAGGCCGTACGGGACCTGCTTGAGCTTTAGTTCCCCGACCCATTCCGCCGCCGTCCAGCCTTCCATATGGCGAGTATCCATAGAAATGACCCACTATCCCGACTTCATCCCTGTCGTCATCGTTGGTGGCGGCCCGACTGGTCTGACCTGCGCCAATCTGCTGCACAGCCATGGCGTGCCATATGTGCTGCTGGACAAGGCAGACGGCCCGCTGAACATTCCCAGGGCCATCGTGTTGGATGACGAGGGGTCGCGGACGCTGCAGACCTTCGGCTTGCACCGGACCTATCTGACCACGACAGTTCCCGGGCAGGGGTCGCGCTATTTCGATGACAATGGCATCTGCTTCGCCGAGACGGGGGCTGGTCCGATGGCCTTCGGCTTTCCGATGCGCCAGTTCATCCTGCAGCCGGAACTGGAAGACGCTTTGCGCGCGGCCTTGATTGGCCGGGGTGCGCAGGGGCCGCTCTACCGTTCTGAGGTAACCGGTATCGCACAGGACGACCACGGTGCCACGGTAACCGTCCGCGATGCCGATGGGGCAAACCATGCCATTCGCACCCGCTGGGTGCTGGCCTGCGATGGCGGGCGCAGCCCCCTTCGGGACTTGCTGTCGATCACCATGACCGGCAACACCTATGCGGAGGATTGGATCGTCGTCGATACGCAGGATGACCCTGACCAGGAACCGGTATCGAAGTTCTTCTGCAGCCATCATCGCCCATCGGTCAGCGTGCCCGCGCCGCGCGGTGGGCGGCGCTATGAGTTCATGCTGCTTGACGGCGAGTCCCGCGAGGAGATGCTGTCGCCCGGCACATTGGCGGAGCTTTTGCGGCCTTTCCGGGTTTATGACGAGGCCAAGGTCCTGCGGAAGACCGTCTATACCTTCCATGCGCGGATCGCCGAGCGCTATCGCCAGGGGCGAACCGTCCTGCTGGGCGACGCTGCGCACCTGACCCCGCCCTTCGCTGGGCAGGGCATGAATGCCGGGCTGCGCGACGCGCATAATGTGGTTTGGAAGATCGCGGCGGTGGAGCAGGGCGGGGCGAGCGCCGGGATCATTGACAGCTATGAGCTGGAGCGGCGCAAGCCCGCCTGGGATATGATCCAGCTGGCCGTTACCATGGGCAAATTCGTCATGCCCAGGCAGGCCCGCGATATTGAATTCCGCGAACGGCTGCTGGAAAATCTCGCCCCCTATCCGGCGGTGCGGGATTTCCTGATCCAGATGCGCTTCAAACCGAAGCCAAACCATCCCGACGGGCTGTATCTCGATAAGGATCGTCAGCCCTATGAAGGCTCGCTTGTCGGCCAGATGATCCCCCAGCCACGCTTTCGGTCGGGGAAGGATACGGTCCTGCTGGATGATCTGATCGGTTGCGGTTTCGCCCTGGTGGCGCAGGATGGGCCGGGATCGGCAGCGCTGGATAGGCTCGCCGATGACCATCTGCTGGGCCTTCCCCTGGCCAAAATCCATCTTCCCCAGGCAGGAGCCGTTCGGCGCGACAGGTTGGCTCTGATCGACGAGGCGGTGGCCCGTCCTTTGAGAACCCATCGCGACCAGATCCTGCTCATTCGACCGGATCGATACTGCGCCGCTGCCGCGTCACCGGATGATCTGCACATCATGCTGGAGCGCTATGCGCGCGCGTTGGGAGATTGATCGGCCAGGCTTCACTGCGGACCGGGAACGGCCGCCATGATTGTCCGGGCTGCATCCAGCAGATGCTCCCGGTACAGTTCGAGACCGGCTTCCAGATCCTGGGCGGATTTGATGAACACGATGGTCAGGCAGGCGATGACGCGGCCATCATACAGGATGGGGGCGGACAGGCTGGTGGTTTCCATCCTGAACCCATCCTGCCGGTAGCCGACGCCCAATTCGCGGCAACGGTCCAGGATCTTGTCCAAGGGGCCATCGGGTGTGGGGTAGGGCGGTTTCACACCCAATTCCTGCTCCAGACTGGCCAGGACATGGTTGCGTTCCTGGTTGGAGGAAAAGGCCAGAAAGGCCCTTCCCCCTGCGGTCTCCAGTACCGGCAGGCGCAAACCCACCATGCCGTGGTCTATGGAATAGGGGCTCAGATTCTGCGTCGACTCGCGGATTTCCATCGAATTGTTGCGGAAAGTGACGAGGTCGAGCGGCCAAAGCACCTTGCGCCCCAGACGGATCATTTCCGGTATCGCGGTCTGGACGATCCAGTCTTCGTCGCGGAAGCCGGAACTCAGGGATTTCGCGTGCAGGCAGACCCGCCAGATATCGCTGGAATGGTCTCTGGCGACAAAGCGCATCTGCTCCAGCGTTTCAAGCAGGCGGTAGACGGTCGGTCTGGGGATGCCTGTGTGTTCGGTGACCTCGGACGCCTTCAGGCCGCGATGCTGATTGACAACCTGCAGGATTTCCAGGCCGCGCTGCAAGGAACGGACATGGCTGTAACTGGACATGAAGGGCCACCGTGATCGCGTTCACCTGTTGGACAATCGGGAATTACGTTTTGCACATGCCATCCGAAACGTAAAGATCGGGAAGCCTACCTCGAAAACGGGGAGGCAAGGGAGGAAGCAATGGAAAAAATGGAGGCGCTGTCGAAAGCGCTGTCACGGGCTATCGCCCTGATCGGCTTTTTCGGACTGTTCGTCCTGGCGGTCATGACCTCGCTGGATGTCGTGTTGCGCTGGCTGTTTTCGCAACCAATTCAAGGGGTGAATGACGTCAGCGCGGTTGTTATGGCGGTCGTCATTTCGGCCTGTATCCCCGCCAGCCTGGCCTTTAAGCAGAATATTTCGGTCACCATTCTGGGCACGATCTGCGGCGAACGGGTGAACCTGCTGCTGGAGGTTTTCGCGGGCGTTCTCACCCTGCTCTTCGTCGCGCTGATTGCCTGGCAGTTCTTTCCCTATGCTGCGGCATTGCGGGAAACGGGCGAAAGGACCTGGGTGCTGGCCTGGCCGGTCTGGCCGTGGTGGATGTTCGCCGCGTTCATGCTGACCCTGGGTGTCGTCACGCAATCGATTGTGACCTTGGCCGATCTGTTTCGCTTCTTCCGCCGCACAGGGCCGTACAGCGCCACACCAGCCCGATAAGTGCGGAACCGATTGCCCGCACGGACCCGCGACGTTTCGCGTCATGCCCCGACATTGGAGACGGCACAGCCATGGATCCCCTCATTCTCGCCCTGCTGGGCGTGGTGGTAATGTTATTCCTGATCTTTCTGCATGTGCCGATCGGCGTGGCCATGACCTTGTGCGGCCTGGTCGGCTTTGCGCAGATCGCGGGCTGGGGGCCGGCCCTGTCGCTATTGGCGAACGAGCCGGCCTCGACCATCGCCAATCTGGATCTCGCGGTCGTGCCGCTTTTCATGCTGATGGGAAGCCTGGCCGCTCTGGGGGGCGTCGCCACCGACATCTTCGATCTGGCGGCGGCCCTGGTCGGCCATCGTCGGGGCGGGTTGGCAACCACGACCGTGGTCGCGAGCGGCGGGTTCGGCGCGGTCTGCGGTTCGTCGGTCGCCACCACCGCCACTTTCGGGCGGGTAGCCTTGCCGCAGATGCTGGAGCGGAACTACAGTCCGGGTCTGGCGGCGGGTTCCATCGCCGCCGGCGGCACGCTCGGCATCATCGTTCCGCCATCCAGCATCATGATCCTGTATTGCGTTCTGACGGAACAATCGGTGCTGGCGCTGTTCACGGCCGCCATTGTTCCGGCGGTCATCGCGATCCTGTCCTATGTGGTCGTGGTGCGCATCGTGGCCCAACGCAACCCGGATGCGGCGCCCGCCGGAGAACGCCTGTCCTCCCGGGAGCGCATGCGCGCCGTGGCCAATGGCTGGCGCCCGATCACCTTGGCCATCACGGTGCTGGGGGGCATTTATTCCGGCATATTCACCGTCAATGAAGCGGCTTCCGTCGGGGTTTTCCTGGCATTCGTCTTTTCCCTGGGGCGCGGACGGTTGACCATGCGCACCTTTCTTGGCGTCCTGGCCGAAGCAAGCGCGTCCTCGGCGATGATCTACATCATGATCTTCGGTGCGACGATCTTCTCCTATTTCATCAGCATTACCGGCAGCGCCAGTTACCTGGTGGAGACAGTTGGCGGTCTTTCACTTCCCCCGTTGGTCGTGATCTTTCTGTTTCTGGCGATCTATCTTGTGCTGGGCGCGATTTTCGACGAGGTGGCGTCCATCGTCATCACCTTGCCCTTCGTGCTGCCGGTCATCGTGCATTTCGGATATGATCCGCTGTGGTGGGGCGTGATCAATGTGATGGTCGTCGGTACAGCCATGCTGACACCACCCATCGGCATCAATGTGATGCTGCTGCATGCCATGTACAAAGCAATTCCGCTCGGGACGATCTATCGGGGTGTAGCACCGTTCATCCTGGTGGACCTTATCCGTCTGGTGATTCTGACGCTGTTCCCGCAGATCACGCTGTGGCTTCCTTCGGTACTGCGCTGAACGACTGTTCACACCGTGGACAAACCGGAAAAGGGTGAAGCGCAGGCACCGATTTCTTCCTAGATTCCTCGCAATAACAACCAAGCCTCAGGGAGGAATGACGCATGTTCAAAAGGATTATGGCGGTCGCCGCGATGTCGCTGGTCGGCGCGGGCACGGCCGATGCCGAAACACTTCGGCTCACCAGCTTTGAGCCGCCCGCAGCCTATATCACCTCGAAGATCATCGCACCTTGGGCGGAGGAGGTCACGGCCGCTTCCAACGGCGCGCTGAAGATCGAACTCTTTGCCGGCGGCACGCTCGGCCGCAGCCCGGCACAGCAACTCAAACTGGTCGAAGATGGCGTGGCGGATATCGCCTGGGTCATCCCAGGCTATACGCCCGGGCGCTTCGACGCCGGCACGGTCGGAGAACTGCCCTTCCTGGTGCAGAACTCGGCCACCGGCTCCAAGGCGATGTGGTCGATGTATGAGCAGGGCTATTTCAAAGGCGACTATGAAAAATTTAAACTGCTCTGTGTCTGCGTCTCCTCGCCGGCTTTCATCGGCGCGACAAAGGAAATCCGTGTTCCGGGTGATGTGCGCGGCCTGAAGATGCGCGCGCCCGGCCCCACCCAGTTGAAAGTACTGGAAGCCCTGGGTGCCATCCCCGTGGGCGGCATTACCGCCACGACGGCGGCGGAAGCCATCAGTCGCGGGGTGATCGAGGGCACGCTGCTGGAGTTCAGCGCCTCGGAGACCTTCAGCATGGATGAGGTGATCACGCACTACAATACGGTCAGGCTGGGTGCCACACCGATGCTGGTGCTGATGAACAAGCAGCGGTTTGACGGATTGCCGGCGGCGGCGAAGACGGCGGTCGATCAGTTTGCCGGGGAAGCCTTCTCCATCCGCTTCGGTACCCTGTTCGATGCCTATGTCGCTGGTGCGCGTCAGCGGATCGCGGCGCAGTACAAGCCGAACATCCTTGATCCCGATGCGGCACTTTCCAAGGAATGGGAAGTAGCCGTGCAATCCGCCACCACTGCCTGGATCGCCGGACACGAGAATGGCCAGGTCATCTACGACGCCTTCGCCAAGGCCCTGGCGGCGAACGCCGGCACCAACTGACGCATCGATCTGCCGGAACCCGCTGCCCGGCATGTTCGGGCAGCGGGGCGGTTTCCCGAAAGGATGGACGGAGATCTAAATGACCATTTCAGCCTTGGGGTATCTGGGAATCCGGACCGGCCGGCTTTCCGACTGGGCCGATTTCTCGACCAACCTGCTGGGCATGCAGCCGGTGGACAAGGGCGGGTCGATGCGCGCCTTTCGCATGGATGATCGCAAACAGCGGTTGATCCTTGGGGAAAGTGATGGCGAAGGGCTGGATTTCATGGGTTGGGAGGTGGCGGACCCGTACAGCCTTGACCAGTTAGCCGACCGTCTGGAAAATCACGGCGTTGCGGTGACCCTGGCCCCAGCGGCGCTGGCCGATCAGCGCCATGTCGCGCGCCTGATCTGGTTTCTGGATCCGGACGGCAATCGCGTGGAACTGTTCTGCGGCCCGGAAACGGCTTCGGCGCCTTTCACGCCGGGCCGCCCGATTTCCGGCTTCCGGACCGGGGCAATGGGCATGGGTCATGCGGTGCTGCATTCGGGGAATGTCGAAAGCCTGCTGACCTTCTATCGCGACCTTCTGGGCTTTCAGGTCACCGATTACGGGCTGACGCCCTATCCCTTGTATTTCTTTCATGTGAATGCGCGCCATCACAGCTTCGCGCTGGTCGGATCAGGCCGGAAGGGCCTGCATCATTTCATGATCGAGACGACGGCGCTGGACGATGTCGGCCAGGGTTATGATCTGGCCATGCTTGAAGCAGGCCGCGTCGCTTATACGCTTGGCCGCCATGCGAACGACCCGATCATCAGCTTTTATGCGACCAGCCCCTCCGGTTTTTTCGTGGAGTATGGCTGGGGCTCCCCCGCCATCGATCCGAATGGCTGGACGGCCTTCGAAACCACGGAAGGTCCCAGCCTGTGGGGCCATGACCGGTTGCATCTGGCCGAGGATTCGCCGACCCGAAGGCGGCTGAAGGATATGGCGCTGGAAACCGGCCGACGCGGCCGGCGCGCGCCAGACCCTGTTTGCCACCTGCTGGACGGTGTCATCGGACGCGAATGAACGACCACCCCAATCAAAACCTGGAATTCCAGATAGGATGACGTCATGCGAATTTGTTCGTACATGCTTGCCAATGGCGAAGCGTCTTTCGGCCTGTATGCCGACGGTGCAATCAAGGATGCCGGTCAGGCCTTTCGCGCCCGCTACCCCGACATTCGCGCGGTATTGACTGCGGGGGCGCTGCCTGCCCTGCGGGAAGCGGCGGCCGGTGGCGAAGCCCTTGATCCCAAAGCGGTTCGTATGCTTCCCCCGATCACAAATCCGGACAAGATCCTCTGCATCGGGCTGAACTATATGACCCATATCCGCGAGACGGGGCGCGACAAGCCCACCAAGCCCACCATCTTCACGCGCTATCCTTCTTCGGTCATTGGTGACGGGCAGGAATTGATCCGACCCAAAGTGTCCGATTGGTTCGATTTCGAGGGAGAACTGGCCTTTGTGATCGGCAAGCGCGGCCGGGCAATTCCGGCGAGCAGGGCTATGGAGCATGTTGCCGGCTATAGCTGCTTCAACGATGGCTCCATCCGCGATTTCCAGCGCCATACCTCGCAGTTCTGGGCCGGCAAGAATTTCGACGCGACAGGCTCCATGGGACCTTGGCTGGTGACGTCGGATGAACTGCCCGATATCACGGCGCAGACGATGACGACCCGCCTGAATGGGGAAGTCATGCAGCATGCGGCGATTTCCGATCTCGCCTTCGATATCCCGACGCAGATCGAATATCTATCGACGGTCACCGAACTTCTGCCGGGCGACATCGTTGCAACGGGGACTCCAAGCGGGGTTGGCCTGTTCCGGGAGCCGAAGCTGTTCATGAAGCCCGGCGACCGGATCGAGGTGGAGATTTCCGGCATCGGAACGCTTGTCAATCCTGTGGTTGACGAGGCCTGAGCGGCACCGCCGGCGGATGTGCAGATACAACGGGAATGGACGGGCGCACCTGCCGCATCGCGGCGGGTGCGGAGGGAGAAGGCATGTCTGATCGCCAGGTGGATGTCGCGATTGTCGGCGGTGGGCCGGTTGGCCTGACCGCCGCGCTGCTGCTCGGCCGGCTGGGGATTCCCTGCGCGCTGTTCGAGCGGAACGCCAGCACCTCCTTCCATCCGCGTGGTCACGTCGTCAATGCCCGCAGCATGGAGATTTTCCGGCAGGTCGGGGTGGAGGAGGCGATCAACGCCGCCTCCCTGCCGCTGGAGCGGCATGCGGGCATCGGTTTCGCCGTCAGCCTGGCCGGAGAGGAAATCGGGCGGATCATCACCCGTGGCGAGGCGGAACAGGACAGGCTGGAGCGAAGCTGGAGCCCGGTGCTGAAGCGGTCCTGCCCGCAGGATATGCTGGAACCGATCCTCAAGCAGCGTGCCGAGGCATGCCATGCATCATCCCTGCGGTTCGGAGTGGAGGTCACCAGCCTTCGGGACGTGGGGGACGCGGTCCTGCTGTCCTGGCAATCCCTTGACGGAGGTGAGGGGTCGTGCCGCGCGCGCTATGTCATCGGTGCGGACGGGGCACGCAGTTTCGTGCGCGAGGCCGCGGGCATCCCGATGCAGGGCCGGTCCATGGGCCAGCAGATCGGGGTGTATTTCCATGCTGATCTGTATCGCCTGATCGAGGATCGTCCGTTCCTTCTGTGGTGGATTTACAATGCGCGGACCACCGGCGTTCTGATCTCGCTGGATGGGCGCTACAGATGGACCTACAATTTCCCCTACCAGGAGGACGAAAGCAGACACGACTTTACCGAGGCGCGCTGTCTGGAACGGGTCCGCGCCGCCATTGGCGACCCCAATATCGACATTCGGATCGACAGCATCGTGCCGTGGCGCATGCAGGCGCGCATCGCTGACAGCTTGCGCTCCGGCCGTGTGTTCCTGGCCGGGGACGCAGCCCACCCGCTGCCGCCGACCGGGGGGCAGGGCATGAATACGGGGATTGGCGATGTGCACAATCTGGCCTGGAAGCTCAACCTCGTCCTGAAAGGGTTGGCGCCGGACAGTCTGCTGGACAGCTATCAGGAGGAGCGCCTGCCGGTCGCCCGTTTCAATGTGCGCCAAAGTGCGCGCAATGCCGAAAAGATGGCCGCCGCCGGGCTGTCGGGCATTCTCGCGGCGGATCGGGCGGTCACATCGGCCATCGAGGGGCCGCAGGGTGCGGAGATCAAGGCGCGGCTGGCGGCGGCGATTCCAGCCCAACGCGGCCATTTCGACTATCCGGGGCAGACCTTCGGTTACACGTACGCCTCCTCCATACTGGCGGGGGACGGCTTGGCTGACGCGGACCATGTCGTCGAAACCTATACCCCGTCGGGCGCACCGGGCCATCGCGCCCCGCATTTCTGGATAGTGAAAGGGGGTGCCCGTATCTCCTCCATCGATCTGTTTCCGCCCGGCGCACTCACCGTGTTGACGGGCCGTGGCGGCGCAGCCTGGGCCGATGCATTTCGGCACGCGGCGCAAGTCATGCAACTTGCCGGCAATGCCTATGTCCTGGATGCCGCGCCGGACCTGCGCGCGGACCATCCCGACTGGTTGGCGTTATACGGCATCACAGATCAGGGGGCCGTGCTGGTCCGGCCGGACGGGCATGTCGCATGGCGTTGTGTCGCCGACGCAGAAAATCCCCAGGCCGCGATGTTCAACGCTCTGGAGCGGGCCTGCGGGCTGGGCATCGAAACGGAAGATCGATGGATCACCAATCAGGATATGTCGGCATGACTGCTTCCAGACTGCAAAGCGCGATCGAAATAACGGCGGCTGGCGGGCCGGAGGTATTGAAGCTGGTCGAACTGCCAGTGCCTGAGCCTGGCCCGTCCCAGATTCTGGTTGAAGTCGCCGCAGCCGGGGTCAATCGCCATGACTGTCACCAACGGTCCAAAGGTATCCGCCATGACGGTCTCGGCGTCCCCGGCCTGGAAGTGGCCGGGACGGTGGCGGAACTGGGGGCGGAGGTAACCGGCCTGTCCCTGGGGGACAGGGTCATGGCCCTGACGCAGGGCGGGGGCTATGGGCAGTACGTGCTGGCCGACGCCGCGTTGACCATGCCTGTGCCGGAGGGGCTGAGCATGGTCGAGGCGGCCTGCGTGCCGGAAGCGATTTTCACCACATGGTGGAACTTCTTCGGCTTGATGGAGTTGAAAAGGCAGGACTGCGCCCTGATACATGGCGGGGCGAGCGGGGTTGGCCATATCGCGCTACAGGCGCTTTCCGCCCTGGGCTATCGGGTGTTTGCGACCGCTGGAAACAGCGCGAAGCTAACCGCGGCCTTGTCTTTTGGTGCCGAAGCCGCGTTCGATTATCACGACCCGGATTTGGCCAAGAAGGTTGTCGACGCGACGGGGGGCCAGGGCATCGGTGCCCTGCTTGACATGTCCGCCGGTGCTCATATCGACCAGGATCTGGAGATGATGGCGCCGGATGGGTGCATTGCCCATCTGTCCGGCGGCGGCGGCAAGGCGCTGGCGCTGCCGCTTTCCCAGGTCATGGCCAAGCGTATCCGGGTGACCGGCTCGCTATTGCGCCCCTTGCCCCTGGCGATGAAAACAGAGGTGGCCGCGCGCATCCGCGCCGAGGTGCTGCCGTTGATCGGGCAGCGGGTGCGGCCGGTCATCGCCCAGGAATTTCCCTTGATGGCGGCGTCGGATGCCCATCGCGAACTGGAACGGAATACGACCGTCGGGAAAATCGCGATCCGGGTTATCTAGAATGTGCCGAAACTCGTTCGGGCCACGGAAGGGCGGCATGGTAATCGCACCGGATCAAGGATGCGAATGACCGCGGGGCCTGTATTTCCAGGCTTATCTTATCATGCCCCGCATTGCCGTCTCCAGCCCACGCTGGGCGAAGCGCGCGGCCAGGGGGGCCAGGCGGGCGGCATCCGGATCGGCGGCATTCCCTGCGGCGGCGCGATCGGCAATGCCCACGAAAATGACGGCGAAGCGGAACAGGGCGAACGCGACATGGAAGGGTAGCATCGGACCGATATCCGGCAGCTTTTCGCGATAGCGCTGCACGAATTCCGCTTCGGAGGGGATGGCGAGCACGCTCTGGTCCAGCCCCAAAATACCGCCATATTCATCCGGGGCCGTATGCCAGGGCAAGCAGCAGAAACCCAGATCGGCCAGGGGATGGCCGATGGTGGACAATTCCCAATCCAGCACGGCGACGACATGTGGCTCGGTCGGGTGAAACATCAGATTGCCCAGCCGGAAATCGCCATGGGCAATGGACACCGAACCATCGTCTGACGGCATGTTGGCGCCGATCCAGTCGCGCAGGTGAAACAAGGTAGGGGAAGGGTTTCCGGTTGATTGTTCCAATTGGCCCGACCAACGCCTGACCTGCCGTTCGAAATAGCCGCCATGGCGGCCATAATCGCCAAGACCTATCGCGTCGGGCCTTACGGCGTGCAGTGCCGCCAGTGTTTCGGCCATCGAGAAGTAGATCGCGCGGCGTTCTTCAGGCGCCAGCCCTGCCAGGCTGCAGTCGGAAAACACCCGTCCATCCAGGAACTCCATCAGATAGAAGGGGGTGCCGAGCAAGGCCGGGTCGTCGTGAAACAGGATGGGCTTGGGCACCGGAACCGCCGTGGCCGCCAAAGCGGCCTGGACCCGGTATTCCCGGTCGATCGCATGCGCACCCTTCAGAATATCCCCCGCAGGTTGTTTGCGCAGCACCATGCGGCGCCCCTTTGTCCGCAGGATATAGGTCGGGTTCGACTGGCCCCCGCCGATGCGTTGCAGGCCGAGGAGGCAGCCTTCGTCGCCGTCGATATGCTCGGCCACGAAATCACGCAGCCGCAGCGGATCGAAATCGACCATGCCGTCCATCTGGATAGGCGCGCGCTCGTCCATCAGGGGGTTTCCTTCTTCGCGCGGTCCCGCAGCATGTATTTCTGGATCTTGCCGGTGGCGGTGCGGGGCAGTTCATCGAACACGAACAGGCGCGGCACCTTGAAATGCGCCAGATTGGCCCGACAGAATCCGCGCAGTTCCTCTGCGTCCACCACGGCGCCATCCTTCAACTGGACAAAGGCGCAGGGCACTTCCCCCCATTTGGGGTCGGGTCTTGCGACCACGGCCGCCAACATCACCGCCGGATGGCGTGACAGGGCGTTCTCCACCTCCAGACTGGATATGTTCTCACCGCCGGAGATGATGACATCCTTGGCCCGGTCCCGGATTTCGATCTGACCGCCCGGATGCAGGACGGCCAGATCGCCGGTGCGAAAGACGTCACCGTGAAAGACTTTCTCCGTCGCGTCCGCATCGCGATAATAGCCCGCCATCAGTGTGTTGCCGGCAAGGGCAATTTCGCCGATTGTCTTGCCATCCGCCGGGACCGACTTGCCATCGATATCCAGCACGTGCACGCGGTTGGCAGTCAGATGACGAAAGCCCTGGCGGGCAAGCAGGGCGGCTTTCGCGTCGCTGCCTCCATCCTGCTCCTGCCCGTCCAATTCCTGCAAGGTGACGGGGCCGTAACTTTCTGTCAGGCCATAGAGATGCAGGAAATCAAATCCCGTCTCCTCCATCCGTGCGATCAGGCTCGGCGTTGGTGCGGCTCCACCCGTTGCCACTTTCACCCGCTGTGTAGGGACGCGGCTGGTCCGTGCCGGGTCGTTCAGCAGCATATGCAGAACAACCGGCGCGCAGGACATATGTGTGACGCCATGTGCCGCGATGGAGCGAAAAATCAGGGCCGGATCGACCTTATCGAGACAGACATGCGTACCACCCGCCCCGGTTACCGCCCAGCTGTGGCACCAGCCATTGCAATGGAACATCGGTAGTGTCCAGAGATAGACGCTGCGCTTGTCCAGCCCCAGGGTCAGGATGTTACCCAGCGCATTCAGATAGGCCCCGCGATGATGCAGGACTACACCCTTCGGGTCCCCCGTCGTGCCGGACGTATAGTTCAAGGCAATGGGGAGCCATTCATCGCGGATCTGCGCCGACAGGTCCAGGGGGCGGGGCGTTGGTGCATTCAGGAAGGACAGGCCGGACGCCTGGTCCAGACCATTGGGCGACAAAGCGAAAACAGGCGTTCCAGCCATTCTGCAGGCTTCCGTTGCAACGCCAAGGCAATCGGGCGCCGCGATCAGCAGCCGGCTCTCGCTATGGTTCAGGATATAGGCGACGTTGGTGGCATCGAGCCTGGTGTTGATACTGTTCAAGGTCGCGCCCAGCATCGGCACCGCGAAATGCGCCGCCAGCATTTCCGGCCTGTTGCCGCAGAGGACGGAGACGACATCGCCCGGCCCGACGCCATGGCGCGCCAGCCAATCGGCGAAATGGACAACCACACCGCCCAATGCGGCATAGTTCAACCGCATATTCCCCCAGATCACGGCGGGACGGTCTGGGAAGACCTCAACGGCACGCTCCAGCAGGCTAAGCGGGGTCAGCGGGCTGAAATTGGCTTTTCTGGCCTCAAGATGGGGATCAAGCCGCATGGCTCTCCCCCTCGGCCACGTCCCAGGACCAGAAATCCCGCCCAAGTTGGCCAAGATGCCGGTTCAACAGCATTTTGTGGACTTCGTCGGCACCGTCGACCAGTCTTGCCTGGCGGGCATAGCGATAAATCCATTCCAGCGGCGTATCCTTGGAATAGCCACGCGCGCCGTTCAGCTGAATGGCGGTGTCTGCTGCCCGGTGCAGCAGATTGGCGACATGAATCTTCGCCATGGAGACTTCCTTCTGGGCGTGGCGGCCCTGATCGATCTCCCAGGCAGCCTTCATCACGAGAAGCCGCCCGATCTCGATATCGAGTGCGAGCCCGCCCAGCATAAGCTGCACGCTTTCCCGGTCGATCAGTTTCTGCCCGAAGCCTTCGCGCCGCGCGGCATATTCGGTGGCGATCTCCACGCAGCGTTTGGAAAGCCCAAGCCAGCGCATGCAATGGGTCAGGCGGGCAGGCCCCAGGCGGGTCTGTGTCACCTTGAGGCCGCGGCCGACCCCGCCCAGAATGTCCTCCTCGGGAATGCGCAGGCCATCGAACAGAAGCTCGCAATGGCCGCCATGCTCTTCCGGCCCCATGATCGCGATCCGGCGCAAGATTTGCCAGCCGGGTGCATCCTTATGGAACAGGAAGGCGGTCAGCCCGCTGCGCGGATCATCCGATGTGCGGGCGAGAAGAATGAAATGCGCGGCCCCTTCCGCCCCCGTGATAAACCATTTGCGCCCTTCGACCACGTAGTCCGATCCATCCTTGCGGGCGCGTGTTTGGATCATCCCTGGGTCGGACCCGCCGCCTGGATGCGGTTCGGTCATCGCGAAGGAGGAGCGGATTTGGCCGCTTGCGACCGGCTTTAGCCAGCGTTCCTGCTGCCGTGCCGTGCCCAGGGCTTCCAGCACCATCATATTGCCGTCATCGGGTGCTGCGGAGTTGAAGACGACCGGACCGAATATCGACCGGTTCATTTCTTCATAGCAGACCGCCATGCCCATCTTGTTCAAGCCACCGCCCCCGTTCCTGGCGGAAAGCTGAAGGGTCCAAAGTCCCTGCGCCTTCGCCTGCTTCCGCAGATCGGCCAGAACCGGTTCGACGATGTTCCCATGCTCGTCATAGCTGTCGGGCGACGCTTCCAGCGGCAGCAGTTTTTCTTCGACGAAGGCCGCGATACGCCGGCGCAGCTTCTCAACGTCGGGGGGGATGCGGAAATCCATGGGCTCGGGCTCTTTTCCTAGAGGCTGGAGACGAGGTGACCGCCATCAACCGCCAGCACGGCGCCGGTCACATAGGTGGCGCCATCGGAGATGAGGAAGGACAGCGGTGCGTCGAGGTCCGACAATTGGCCCAGGCGTCTCTGCGGGATGCGCTTGATCAGGGCCTTGCCGGCGTCGCTGCGGAAGAAATCCGCGTTCAGCGGCGTTTCGATATAGCCGGGGCAGAGCGCATTCACACGAATGCCATGCCGCGCCCATTCCAGCGCCAACGCCTTGGTAAGCTGCACGACGGCGGCTTTCGAACTGGCATAGGCCGCGACATGGCCTGCGACCCGCAGACCCAGAATGGAGGCGACATTGATGATCACGCCTGTCCGGCCTGCATCCACCATCTGGCGCGCCGCCGCCTGCGCCACCGTGAAAACGCCGGTCAAATTGGTGTCCACGATGGTGGCGAAATCGGCGGGGTCCATATCCATGGCAGGCCCGTCGCCCGTGATGCCCGCATTGTTGATCAGGATGTCGATGGGAACGGGCAGGGCGGCAAACGCGCCTTGTACCTGTGCCGGGTCCGTCACATCCATTTCCACGGGCAGAGCAAAACCGTTCGCCTGCTCGATTTTCTTGGCCAGGGTTGCAATCCGTTCGATGCGGCGCGCGGCCAGCACCACCGAATAACCACACGCGGCCAGCGTTTCGGCAAAATGCGCGCCCAGGCCGCTCGACGCCCCCGTTATCAGCACACAACGCGACCGATTATCCTGCTGCACCATGCGTGGCCCTCCAGGGCGGGTGTGATCCGTGGGCTCAGTTCCCGGTCATGGCAAGGGACAAATCCCACAGCCGTGAGGCACTTTTCCGCGACAGGGCATGCGGCTGGACCCCGCGCATGGGCTGGTCTGCCTGCCAAGGTTCCGCTTCGTTGCAGTCTTCAAAATAGCGCCCGCCGATGCCCTGCAAATCCGGCGCGGAAACGAGCCAGGTGGAGGTGGCGGCGCATTGCGCCGGGCTGCGCCAGCGCCCGTTGACCTGGCCTTTGTCGTCGAGCCAGCCCAGCTTGCGCAATTCCTCCTCGCTCAGATGGCGTTGCAGGCCGGTCATCGATCCGCCCGGGTTCACGGCATTGGCCAAGACGCCCTCGGCACCATGGCGTTCGGTCAAGGCGACGGCCAGCAGCGAGCAGGCGGTTTTGGACTGGCCATAGGCTTCCCAGCGTTCATACGGCCGGTGCAGATAATCGGGATCGTCGAAATTGAAATCCGCGCGACGATGCCCGATGGAGGAGACACAGACCACCCGCGCCCCGTCCTCGTTGCGCAGGGCCGGCATCAATCCCGTTGTCAGCACGAAATGGCCGAGATAGTTGATGGCGAACTGAAGCTCGTGCCCATCGGTGGTACGACCCAGCGGCGGCGCCATCAGCCCGGCATTGTTCACCAGGATGTCGATCTTGCTCCGGCGCGCAAGCACATCGGCGGCATAGCCGCGCACTGCCGCGATGGAACCGAGGTCGAGATGACCGGTCGCAATCCTGGCGGCAGGATAGTCCGCGCGCAGGGCTTCGGCCGCCGCCGCGCTGGCTTGGTCGTCAATATCGGCAATTTCAACCTCTGCCCCGGCCGCGACCAGCGCACGGGTGATTTCCAGCCCGATCCCTCCGGCGCCGCCGGTTATCATGGCGATCTTGCCCGACAGATCTATACCCTCGACCGTCTCCAACGCCGTGGTTCCGGCATCAAAGTGCGAATGGATACGGCTCTCCACCGCGTTTAGGGGTGTCTCGGGATTGCGTTCCCCAGCGACCGATTGCATTGCCAACCTCCCGTTCAGGTCTGGATTTCTTGCTTGTTGGATCAGGCGACACCGCGGCTCTGGCCATGCCAATAGGGCTCTCGCAGCACACGCTTCAAAACCTTGCCGCTGGCATTGCGCGGCAGAACCTCGGTGAATTCATAGCGGCGCGGAATCTTGTAACCGCCAAGGCGTTCCCGGCAGAAGGCGATCAGCTCGTCCGGCGTCGGTCTGCGTCCTTCGCGCAGCACGCAGACCGCCAGGGGCTCTTCGCCCCATCTGGCGCTGGGGACGCCGATCACCGCCACATCCAGAAGGTCCGGATGTTCCAGCAGCGCGCTTTCCACCTCACTGGGATAGATGTTGCTGCCGCCCGAAACGATCATGTCTTTCAGCCGGTCCTGCAGAAAGACATAGCCTTCGTCGTCCAGGCAGGCGGCGTCGCCGGAATACAGCCAGCCGTCACGTATCGCGTCAGCCGTTCCGGCGGGGTTGCGCCAATAGCCTTTCATCACATTCGGGCCGCGCACCACCAATTCACCCACCGTCCCGGGGGGAACATCGCGTCCATCCTTATCGACGATGCGGATGTCGGCCAGCACGACGGAACGTCCGGTCGATTTCAGCAGGTCCGGCCGTCCGGACAGTGCCTTCTGGTGGTCGACCTCGTTCAGATAGGCGATGCCGCCGGTGGATTCGCTGAGGCCGTAACCTTGGATCAAGGGGCATTGGAAGGTCGCCAGCGCCTTGCGCAGGACCGGCTCGGCAATCGGCGCCGCGCCGTAATAGATGACGCGCAGATTGCTGAAATCGAACGTCTCGATACCCGGCTGTTCCAGCAGGGTCTGGATGATCGACGGCACCATGTTGACCGTGTTGATGCACTGTTCGATCAGAAGCTTCAGGAATATTTCAGGCTCGAAATGCTCCAACAGGACGACCGTGCCGCCATTGATCGCGGCGGTCATGATCCGCAGCACACCCGCCGCGTGATACAGCGGGGTGGCGACCAGCGCGCGCTGTCCGGGTTCCCTGCTGGCGCAGGAGGCGGTCATGGATTGCTCGACATGCGCGATGACATTGCCATGGGAGATCATGATGCCCTTGGGCATGCCCGTCGTGCCGCTGGTGTAGATCAGATAGAGCATGTCGTCGGTGCCGATAGGGAGGCCCGGCTTATGTTCCGGCTGCCCGGAGACCAGATCGTCCAGGCGCAGCCAGCCCGGTTCGGCGCTGGCACCGACCGCCACGAAGTGCTCGATCTCCGGCAGGTCGGACCGAAGCGCATCAATCGCACGCTGATAATCCTGGCCCCGGGCGAACAGCATGCGGCAATCGCTGTCTTTCAGGATCCACAGCCATTCCCGGGGCGCAAGCCGATAGTTCAGCATCACAGGCGCGACACCGGCCTTGGCGCAGGCCATGTACATGACGCCCATGTCGATATCATTGGTCGACAGATAGGCGATCCGGTCCCCCATCTTCAGCCCGGCGGCGATCATGGCATGCGCCCATTGATTGGCGCGCTTTTCCGCCGCCCCATAGCGCAGGGCAACGCCATCCTGGATCAGGAACGGAATGTCTGGTCTGGTTTTGGCGTGATACTCGAACCAGTCATGAACGCGCATCTGGATCGCTCCCGGCTTTCATCTCAACCCCACGCGAGAAATATTCGAGGAAATGTTCGGCGATCATTTCGGGAGACTGGCGCCCGTCCGGGTCGTACCAGTAGCTCAGCCAGTTGAAGGCACCGAACATGGCAAAGGACAGCATGCGCGGGTCGCAGCTGCGAATGGAGCCATCGGCAATACCTTCCGCTACGATCCGTTCTACTTCCCGGTTCAGGCGGCGGCGGCCTTTCCAGAGCTGCTCGCGGCTTTCCGTGGTCATGGCTCCGGGGGCGGTGGAACGGATCAGGCAGATGCCGAAATCGGTGGTCATCACATGGGCATATCGGCGGAACAGCATTTCCAGCCGCTGCCAGCCGCTGACCTCTGCCGCGCGAACATCGTCCAGCAGCGTATGGAGTTCCTCGGTTGCAAGCTTGGAGCACTGAAAGATCAAATCTTCCTTGTCTTTCAGATAGTAATACAGAAACGGCTTGCTGACGCCGAGTGCGTTCGCCACATCCGACATGGAGGTGGAGTGGAACCCCCGGCTGTTGAAGAACGCGGCAGCGGCTTTCAGGATGGACAATCGCTTGGCATCGCGATCATCCTCACTGCTCTGCGCGGCGGAAGTCGGGGTCTTTGCCATGGCCGGTACATCTCCTTTTCCGGGGAAGTCCGGATTGTACCCGCGGTTAGGATCGATATCCACGTAGCTTCGATCCGCTGCGGGCATGCTGTGGGCATCCAGATATGGAAGCTGGGGCATCGGCCTGTCCTCACACCACGCTCGGACGGGCATAAACGGGCCGACCCTGCGACCACCAGGTCACACCGCTATTCGCCAATGCCTGGAATTGATCAGCCGAATAGCCGGCAACGCGGATCAGGGCGTCGCGGCTGTCCTCCCCCAGGGCGGGCGCGTGCCTGTAGCCCTGGAAGGGATAGGAAGACAGCTTTATCGGCGAGCCGGCGACCTTCAGCGCTTTTCCAATCGGATGATCGAAGCTGGTGATCATGTTGCGCGGTTCAACATGCGGGTGTTCGAACGCCTCTGCGATGCTGCGAACCTTGGCGCCGGGAATGCCGGCTTCCACGAACCATTGCTGCCATTCATCGGCGGTCGCGGACGATAGTGCATCGTGCACCAGTGCGTTCAGTTCCGCTTCATTCGCCTGGCGGGCGGATTGGGTGGCAAAGCGCGGGTCTTCGATCCAGTCCGGCCGGCCGAGCAAGGTGGCGGCCTTGGCCCAGAATTGTTGTGTGATGGCGAGCACGAACCATCGCCCGTCGCTACATTGGAAAGGCCCATAGGGCAGGGCGCCGCTACCGCCGCGACGCTGTTCTGCCTTGTAGACACGGCCCGACATGGCGGGCGGTACGCGGTAGCAATGCATCGCGAGCTGCGCATCCAGAAGCGCGATGTCGAGCGTGGCGCCCTGGCCGGTTTCATCCCGCCGCTGGAGCCCGGCCAGGATGCCGGTGACGGCATAGAAGGCGCCGCCGATGCCGCCGATGGGGTTGCCCCAGCGCACGGGGATCGCCCCGGGCCTGCCGGTTCCGGTCAGGCTCATACCGCCGCCAAGCGCCTGGATCGTCGCATCATAGGCGGGAAGCTTCGACCAGGGGCCGGTATGGCCGAAGCCGGATACCGAACAGACGATCAGGGCCGGATTGTCCGCTCTCAGCGCCGGTGCATCCAGGCCAAGTCTTGCCATTACGCCAGGCCGCTGATTGTCGTAAACAACATCCGCATGTCGGGCCAGCCGCTGGAACGCTGCCAGACCATCCGGCGATTTAAGGTCGAGGCAGAGCGAGCGCTTGTTGCGGTTCAGTCCGAAGAAATAGGCAACACCCACCGGCACGCCGCCGGCCTCCTGCGCGGGCAATGGTGTTGTTCCCGCTGCCGGTGGGCGTTCGATCTTCAGAACCGTCGCACCCAGATCGGCAAGGATCTGCGTGCCGAAGGTGCCGCTCGGTTCATCGCCGCACAGCTCCAGCACCAGAATGCCTGAGAGCGGCCCTTTGATCGCCGCCAGGGCTGCGATATCCGGGGAGCCGGGCGGGCTTGCGGTCTTGCGTTTGTGCTGGCGCGGGGCCGTGAAAGTCGCGGCGTCATCCTGTCCTTGGGGGCGGGGTGCGGTATGGCCGGGCCTTTCCTCGCCCCGGAACTGAATGGGGCTGGCGGCGGTAAGGATGCCCGCAGCGCCAATGCCGTCCAAGCCGGTAGCCATACCCCGCGCCACGGCCTGAGGTTGGGTGAAGGCGTCGCGGATGGAATTCACCTTGCCCACCGGAACGCCCGCATCGATCAGGCGCTGTTGCCATTGCCCGGCGTCGGCTTTCAGAAATTCCACCTCCAGTATCATTTCGAGGTCGGTTTGATGGGCCTGCCGGTCGGCGAGCGTGGAAAACCGTGTGTCGGTCAGCAGATCCATCCGCCCGAGCGTTTCGCAGAACGGCCGCCAGAAATTGGAGGCGACGCCAATCACAAGCCATTCATCTCCCGCGCAGCGAAAGGGGCCATAGGGCACCGTTCCCGCGCCGCCTTTACGAGGCTCCGGCGCGTCCAGTTCGAGCCCGGCACCGAACACCTGCGGCACACGATAGCTATGCATGGCGAGTTGCCCGTCGAAGAGCGCGATATCCAAAGCCTGGCCTTTGCCGGTTTGGTTCCGCTCCCGCAGTGCCGCCAGAATGCCGATGACGGCATAGAAAGAGCCGCCCAGATCGCCGATGGGCACACCCCAGCGACAGGGCATGCCATCTGCCGTGCCATCGCCGGTAATGCTCATCGCGCCGCTGAGAGCCTGGACGGTGGCATCATACGCCGCCACTTCCGCCCAGGGGCCGGTTTGGCCGAAACCGCTGATCGAACAGGTCACGATGCCCGGATTGAGCGCGCTCAGCGCAGCGTGATCGATCCCAAGCCGCGCGGTGACCCCAGGGCGGAAATTGTCGTAGACAACATCGGCTTGCGCCACCATCCCCAGAAAATTGCGTCGACCATCCGCGCTTTTCAGATCGATCGCCACGCTGCGTTTGCTGCGCTGCAGGGCGTATAGGAAGCCATCGTCGTCACTGACCGGCTGGTCTGGATCGCGTGGAGGAAGCGACGCGGCCGCGGGCGGAGGGGAAATCCGAATGATTTCCGCACCCAGCCCCGCAAGAATATCGGTGCCGAACGGGCCTGCGACCACGGTCGACAGGTCGAGCACGCGAATGCCGGCCAAAGGTGATGCAACTGCGGCGGACATGACGAAATCTGCTCCCCGGGTTCAAAGCGTTCTGGCGATGAGCATTTTCATGACTTCCGAGCTGCCACCCGCGATGCGTCGGACGCGGGCATCGGTGTACATGCGCGCAATCGGCGTCTCGACCATGTAGCCCCAGCCGCCATGCAGTTGCAGGCATTCATCGACCACCCGGCATTGCAGTTCGGTATTGAACAGCTTGGCGATGGCCGCCTCGTCGCTGGTCAGCTTCCCTTGCACATGCCGCGCGATGCAGTGGTCCAGATGTGCCCAGCCGACGGTAAGCTGGGTCTTCAGCTCGGCCAGTTTGAACTGCGTGTTCTGGAATTCCATCAGCGGCTTGCCAAAGATCATACGGTCCTTGGCATAGGCCACCGTCAGATCGAATGCCTTCTGGGCGGAGGCCATGGCGATGGTCGCGATCGACAGGCGCTCTTTCGGAATTTCGCTCATTACCTGGGTGAAGCCGGCGTTCTCGGCGCCCAACAGATTGCTGGCGGGGACACGCACATCATCGAAGAACAGTTCGGCCGTGTCCGATGCCTTCATGCCGATCTTCTTCAGCCGCTTGCCGCGTGCAAACCCGTCACGGTCGGCTTCCACCACGATCAGGCTGACGCCTTTGCGCCCCAGCTCCGGCGCGGTTTTCGCCACCACTATGATCAGGTCGGCGTTGATGCCGTTGGTGATGAAGGTCTTGGAGCCGGAAATCACATATTCGTCGCCGTCGCGCTTGGCGGTGGTCGTGATCGCCTTCAGATCGCTGCCGGCATGGGGCTCGGTCATGGCGATGGCGCCGATCAGCTCGCCGGTCACCATTCTGGGCAGCCAGCGCTGCTTCTGGTCTTCCGTTCCCAGGGCCTCGATATAGGCCGCGACGATGTCCGTATGGGTCTGGATGGTGAAGCTTGCCTGGCCGGTATAGCCAAGCTCCTCATCGACCACGCACAGATACAGGAAATCGCCGCCCGGCCCGCCATATTCCGGACCCACAGTCGGGCATAGCAGGCCCATTTCCCCGGCCTTTTTCCAAAGCGTGCGGGGAATGATGCCGTCTTCTTCCCAGCCCTCGATATTGGGCATCAGCTCTTCGGCGAAGAACCGCCGGACGGATGTGCGGAACTGCTCATGCTCCGGCTGATAGATGGCACGGTTCTCCATCATGGTCTTACGCGTCCTGCCCCTGGGTTTCCGCTTCTGCCGGCGCGGGATTGGTGTAGCCCTGCAGCAATACCGCGGGAACCTGCTCGATCAACTCGTCCAGATCGAACACGGCCTTGTCCGACTTGACCAGGGCGGCCTTGATTTCCGGCTCGTTGTAGATCGCGACCTTGCCTTCCTCGACGCGGAAGGCCTGGCCGTTGATGTTGGCCGCCTCGTCGCTCATCAGATAGGCCGCGAAGGGCGCGATATGCTCCGGCCCCCCCATATTGACGACCGAGTCATAGCGCTGCTGCGTAATAAGGCCTGCTTCCAGGCGCTTGCGGAACCCTTCCTTGACGGCATCGTCCAGGGTCAGGCGCGTAGCGGCCGCGGGGCAGAGCGTATTGGCGGTGATGCCATAGCGCCCAAGCTCGCGCGCGGCCGCGCGTGTCAGGCTGAAGACACCGCCTTTGGCCGAGCCGTAATTGGCTTGGCCGACCGTGCCGCGCCATGCTTCCGACGCCATGTTGATGATGCGGCCCCAGCGGCGCTCGCGCATGGCCTTGGCGGCATGGTGGATCATGCTGAACTGGCCGCGCAGATGCACCGAAACCACGATGTCCCAGGATTCAATCGGCATGTTCCAGAGCATCTTCGGACGCAGAACACCGGCATTGTTGATCACGATGTCGGCGGAGCCGAATTTTTCCAGACACAGCGCCACCGTGCGCCCGCAGGCATCGTGATCGGCCACCGATTCCGCCGAGACGATGGCCGTGCCGCCCGCATCGCGGATCGCCGCTGCCGCCTCTTCAGCCGGGGTGGCGCCATCCCCCTCGCCACCATCCTTGGCGCTGCCCGGATCCATGATCACGATTTTGGCGCCATAGCCGGCAAGTTCCTTGGCAATAGCGAAACCGATGCCGCGTGCGCCGCCGGTTATGATCGCCGCTCTGTTTTCCAGATTCATCTTCAGGCTCCCTGACTGGATGCGGTCGCGCGGGCTGCGGGCTCTACGCCCGTGCGGTGCGAGACGAGTTTGGTAACGAGATAGCCATCGAAGCATTCCGCGCCGCCCTCCCGGCCATATCCGCTATCGCGGACTCCGCCGAAGGGGATGTCGGGCGCGGCTCCTCCGAAATGATTGACCGACAGGGTTCCGGCCTCCACGCGTTCGGACAGGAAGGCGATGTCGCGGGCGCTGTCGGTGAAGGCATAGGCGAACAGGCCGTAGGCAGTGGAATTCGCCTGCCGGCAGGCATCGTCCAGATCACGGAAGCGCGACAGCGTGGCGATGGGGCCGAAGGGTTCTTCCTGGCACAGCATGGCGGCGGTCGGGATATCGGCCAGAATGGTTGGTGCATAAAACCAGCCCTGCGTGCCGATCTGCTTTCCGCCGGTTAACAGGCGTGCGCCGTGGGAAGTTGCATCGCGGACCAAGGCGTCCACGCCGGCAAGGCGCCGCGCATTGGCAAGCGGCCCCATCTGGGTCGCGGCATTCAGTGGATCACCGACGACCAGCTTTTCGGCTTCCGCCTTCATCCGCTCGGCAAAGGCGTCGTGGATGTTCTCCTGCACCAGAAAGCGGGTGGGGGAGATGCAGATCTGCCCGGCATTGCGGAACTTGGCGCGTGCGGCAAGGGCTGCCGTCGCTTCCACATCCACACTATCGCAGACAATCACCGGACAATGTCCGCCCAGTTCCAGAACCAATGGCTTCAGGTAACGCCCGGCTGCGGTGGCAAGCGCGCGTCCCACCGGTACGGAGCCGGTGAAGGTGATCATCCGAATGGCTGGCGAAGCGATCAGATCGGCCGAGATGGCGGCCGGATCGCCGAACACCATGTTCAGCACGCCGTCCGGCAACCCAGCTTCCATCAGGCATTTGGCGATCAGGATCGCTCCGGCCGGGGTTTCTTCCGCCGGTTTGATGACGATGCTGCAACCGGCGGCCAGTGCCGCGCTGATCTTGCGGGCCGGGGAGGCGACGGGGCCGTTCCAGGGGGTGAAAGCCGCCACCGGTCCGATCGGACGGCGCAGCACCGATTGGCTGAGGCCGGTGCCGGACGGAATCACGCGACCATAGGCACGCAGACCTTCCTCGGCATGCCATTCCAGCAGTTCGGCGGCCCGTTCCACCTCCGCCGGACCATCCGCGATGGGCTTGCCCATCTCCAGCGCCATCAATCGGGAGAACACGGCGGTATGGCTGCGAAGCAAAGCAGCCGCGCGGTGCAGTATCGCCGCACGCTTGCGCGGCGCCATATCCCGCCAGGCGGGAAAGGCCCGCTCCGCCGCCTCGGTTGCCCGCGCGATATCCGCGGGCGTGGCAATCGGAAGCGCGCCGAGGGTCGAGCCATCGCTTGGGTTGATGACCGGCCGTGTCTGGCGCTGCGCCGATCCGATCCATTTGCCGTCGATCAGAAGGCACAGCTCTGCATGGTTTGTCAGTATCTTCGGGTTGCCTTCAGTCATTGGACAGGATCGCCGTGCCCGCGGCCGCGAATTGGCGGCCGGGCCCATGAACAAGGCTGGTGGTCAGGTTGGCGACCTGCCGCGCCCCCGCATCGCCGCGCAACTGCGCGACCGCTTCCAGCAGGGCAAACATGCCGTAGCGGCCCGTATGGCAGTAGGACAGGCCCCCGCCATTGGTATTCATCGGCAACACCCCGCCGGGTCCTGTCGGATAGATCAGGTTGCCATCGGCTGCCTTGCGCGTATCTGCCAGGAAAGGGCCTGCTTCCCCTTTCGGAACGAACCCCAGATCCTCTAGGAACAGCATCGGGGTAAAGCTGAAGGCGTCATACAGCATCAGGTGATCGATATCGGACGGGGACAGCCCCGCTTCGGCAAAAGCGGCGCGACCGGACACGATGGTGGCGTCCGAGGTCGTGAAATCGCGCATCATCGCGACCTGGCGATGGGCCGCACCTTCACCGGTTCCCAGAACGTGGATCGGCTTTCGGCGCATGTCGCGGGCACGCTCCGCCGAGGTTACGACCAGCGCCCCGCCGCCATCGGCGACCAGACAGCAGTCCAGCCGGTTGAAGGGGTAGCAGATGATGGGGGAAGCCTCGACATCCTGCGGAGTGATGTGCCCGCCGTCATGCATGATCGCGCGCGGGTTTAGAAGCGCCCATTCGCGGGTGGAGGCGGGCACATGGCTCATCTGTCGTTTGGTCGCACCATATTCATGAAAATAGCGCAGCACCGGCAGGGAATAGGTGGTTGCCGCCCCCGCCGTGCCAAACGGCGCTTCGAATTGCCCCGCCGGGCTGGCAGGCGTTCCCGGGGCTTCCATGTCGATCCAGGATCGGCCGCTTTCGCCGTGAACGATCAGGGCGACATCGCAGTACCCGGCGGCGATGGCCGCCACCGCATGGCGCAGGAAGATGATGTAGGAACAGCCGCCCACGCCGGTGCCATCTATATAGCGCGGCACGATGCCCAGATATTCGGACAGTTCGTTCGGCCCCGCCACGCAGGAAAAGACGCCGTCAACGTCCCGGATGCTCAGACCGGCATCTTCCAGCGCGTTACGTGCGGCTTCGGCATGCAGCGCCATGCGGGACATGTCGGGCAGGCGTCCGATCCGATCCGTCTCGGCCGCGCCGACAATGGCGGCTGTTCGGCTCAAGGCTCCGGTCATGATGCCACCGGCCTGAATTTGGGAAGGGAGATCGTGTCGGTCACGTCATCGAAGAACACGTCCAGATTCATATCAATTCTCAGGTTGTCCGGCGTCGGCTCGCCCGCGGTCACGATATTGCTCAGCATGCGTGGACCTTCCGCCAGCGCCACCACACCGATGGCATAGGGCACCGTATCGAAACCCTTGGCCGGCTTGTGATTGATGACATAGCTGTAGAGCGTGCCCTTGCCGCTTGCCTGCCGCCATTCCAGGGACCGGCTCAGGCAATGCGGGCAGAGGGAGCGGGGATAGAAATGCGGTCGGCCGCAATCCCGGCACCAGGGCAGGACTAGTGTGTGCGCTTTGGCAGCGTCCCAGAAAGGCTGGGTCTCGGGCGTCGGTTTGGGCAGGGCGCCGCGATAGGCGGGCTTCGCCGATTCCATGCTCATGCCACCCTCGCCAGGCCATTCTTGAAGATCGGCACATTGCGCTCGGCAACGCGCGTCTCGAAGCCGAACAGGCCATTGCCTTCGTCCCAGATATCGACCGTGATGGTTTCGCCGGGATAGGCGGGGGCGCTGAACCGGCCGGCGATCTCGCGAAGCTGCGCCGGGTCGTTGCCGCAGGTTTTGGCGAGCATGGCGCGCACGATCATGCCGAAGGTGCACAATCCGTGCAGGATCGGGCGGTCAAATCCCGCCTTGATTGCCAGTGCCGGATCGGCATGGATCGGGTTCCAATCGCCGGACAGGCGATAGATCAGGGCTGCTTCCGGCCGCGTCGCCATGGCGTGGGAGATGTCGGGGGCGCGTTCCGGCACGCCATGTGGTTTGGGCTGTGCCTTCGCTGGCGCCCCGCATCCGCCATCGCCGCGTAGGAAGGAGGTGGAGGTCCGGGTTGCCAGAAGCTCCCCGGTCGCCTCATCGATAATGTCGCGTTCCAGCATCAGAAGCGCGCCCTTGCCTTCGCCTTTGTCGATTACATCCACCACGCGGTTGCGGCCGATGACGGTTCCAGAGGCTGGAAGGGGGTGGTAGATTCGCAGGCCCTGCTCGCCATGCAGGCTTTTCACCCAATTGATGCCGGTGCGCGGGTCGGCCATCCATTGGCCTGGCCCGCCCAGAACCGCGGCAAAGCTGGGGACGACCTGCAGCCGATCTTCCAACAGGAAGTTCAGTTCCTGCCCGTTCATCGGGTCGTGGCCATAGCCCAGGCCCAGGGCATAGAGGATGGCGTCGCGCTTGTCATAGCTTTGGCGGACGTCCGGGAACTCCCAGCTCATGACCGTATCGTAGTGCAGCAAATCCGCCTCCCGTCGGGGATTGGTTCGTTCTTGATTGAAGACCTACCAACGAGTAGGATGCATCGTCAAGCGAAATTCCAAGCGGCTGGAAAACCAGCTTATTGGCGGGAGGAATGGCGAAGCCTCTCTTGCTTCAAATGGGTTTCGGTGAATAAATCCTACCAATTGGTATATATGGAGATGCGGGATGATCCGGAAAAAGGGACCGCTGGCTGGAATCAGGGTGGTGGAATTCGTGGGCGTGGGACCCGCGCCGTTTGCCGCCATGTGGCTGGCCGATATGGGGGCGGATGTGCTGCGGCTGGATCGCCCCGGGCAACGCTGGAACCAGACACGCGCGGACATTCTCAATCGTGGCCGTCAATCGCTGGCGCTGGACCTGAAGAAGCCGGGGGCGGCCTCGATCGCCATGCGGCTGGTCGCAGGGGCGGATGTTGTCATCGAAGGTTACAGGCCGGGGGTCATGGAGCGGTTGCAACTGGGGCCGGACATCTGCCTGGCCGCAAATCCGCGCCTGATCTATGGCCGCATGACGGGCTGGGGACAATCCGGGCCCAGGGCGCAGATGGCCGGGCATGACATCAACTATATCGCCTCCTCAGGTCTGCTTGCCACCATCGGCACGCAGCAGGGTGGCCCGGTGCCGCCGTTAAATCTGATCGGCGATTTCGGGGGCGGCAGTATGCTGCTGATCGCAGGCATTCTGGCGGCCCTGGTTGAGCGAGGCATGTCGGGCAGGGGGCAGGTGGTGGATGCCGCCATGGCGGAAGGGGCGGCGCTTCTGGGAAGCATGATCTGGGGTTATCACAACAAAGGATTATGGCAGGCCGGACGCGAACGGAATCTGTTCGACGGCGGAGCCCCCTATTATCGTTGCTATCGTTGCCGCGACGGCGGCTATGTGGCGTTGGGGGCCATCGAGCAGGAATTCTGGCAGACTTTCCTGGACCGGGCGGAGATCGGCGATCCGCTGCTGCGCGGAAGCCGCTCGGATCGCAGCCTCTGGCCGGAGATGCGCGCCCGCCTGCAATCCGTCTTCCTGACGAAGGATCGCGACGAATGGGCCGCATTGATGGAGGGCACCGATGCCTGCCTGTCGCCGGTGCTGGATTTCCAGGAGGCGCTGGGCGATGCGCAGGCTGTGTCGCGCGAGGCCTATGCCGATATCGATGGGGCTCCGCAACCTGCGCCGGCCCCGCGGTTTTCCCGTACGCCCGGTGCGATCGCCGGCCCCTCGCCAATGGTCGGGGAACACGGACGGGAGATTCTGGCGGCTGCCGGTTACAGCGAATCCGAAATCGCGGCATTCGAAGCCGATGGGCTGATCGGTACGGGGCATTCCGAATCGGGGGCGCATGGTTCCGGTCCGCTGGGGGTGTGACGGGCCGGGTTCAGCTTTGCGGTGTCCATCCCAGGCGGTCGGAGACGCGCCGCGCCGCATCCCGGACAAGGTCGACCAGCTCCGTTTCCCGGCTGTCGGTGCGAATGCTCGGTCCGCTGAGCGCCAGACAATGGCTTGCCCGACCATCCGCTTCCAGGATTGGGGCGGCGATGGCGGTCAGCCCCGGCACGCGCTGCCCGTGGGAGACGGCAAAGCCAGCCGCTTCTATCCGGGCCAGATCCTGCTGGAATGCGTCCTGGTCCAGGGACGTCCCCGGCAGGAGCCTATCCAGGCAGGCGCTGCGCTCCTGCAGGGGTGCGAAACCCAGCAATACCCGGCCCGCAGCGCCATACAGCAGCGAGATGCGTTCGCCGGCGCGGGCGATGGCCATTAGGGGCGCCGGGGTTTCCACCACGTCCAGAACCGCGCGCTCCAGCCCGCTGCGCAGGTTCAGTGTGATGGTTTCTCCGCTCGCACGGTTGACCTCACCCATCACCTCGCGCGCGGCTTCACGCAGGGACAGCGTATCATGCACCAGACCCGCCAGCCGGATGAATTTTGCCGACAACCCGTATCGCTGGGTTGGAAGGCGCAGAAGATAGCCTTCCTTCTCCAGAGTATGAACGAGGCGAAAGGCCGTGGCCTTGGCCAGGCCAATGCGCTCGCCGATCTCCTGCAGGGTCAGGGCGGTATGGCCGGGCTCGAAGGCATCGAACACGGCAAGGGCACGGGAAACGGTTCTGGTCATGCGTTGGTTTCACTCCTTGGAACCAAGGATAACAGGATTTCATTTTTTTAAAAGAATTTCGTGACAGACCCTACTCACCGGTATAACAATTCCTCTCGCCACTTTGGTTTGACCGGTTCGGGGTGTCACGGGCGTGTCTCAGCCAGCATCATTGACGGGGGAATTCGCGGAGCATCTCGCGGGGTTGCGCTTCGATGCGTTGCCGCCTCTGGCGGTGGATCGGTCGAAGACCTGCCTGGTTGATGCGCTGGGCTGCGTGCTGGCCGGGGTGGGCAGTGTCGAAGCGGTAACGATCCGCCGCGCATTGCTGGCCGACGGTGGGCAAGGTCCGGTTGCCGTGATCGGCACGACCCAGACTTTTGGCGCCGGGGCCGCCGCCCTTGCCAATGGCACCGCCGGTCACGCACTTGACTACGACGATTCCTCTCCGCCGATGATCGGCCATCCTTCCGTTCCGATCCTGGCGGCGTCCCTGGCGATGGCCATTCCCGGTCGGACCAGCGGGGCCGATCTGGTTCTGGCGCATGTCGCCGGTCTGGAAATGGCAGCAAGGCTGGGCCGAATGCTGAACCCAACCCATTACGGGGCCGGTTGGCATGCCACAGCTACCTTGGGCAGCTTTGCCGCCACGATAGCGGCCGCCACCATCATGGGGCTCGATGCCCGTCACATGCGCCATGCGATAGGGATCGCCGCTTCCAGCATGGGTGGCATCCGCGCCAATTTCGGAACCATGGTGAAGCCGCTCCATGCCGGGTTTGCTGCGCGGAATGGCGTGCTGGCCGTGCAACTGGCCGCGCAGGGTTTTATCGCCAATGATTGCGTGCTTGAGGCACAGAATGGCTTCCTCGAAGTTTTTTCCGGCGATCTGAAAGCCTGCCTCGCGACGGAAACGGGCGAGATGGAGATTGTGCGCTCCGGCGTTGGCATCAAGCGCTATGCCTGCTGCGGCTGCACGCATTCGGCACTGGACGCTATGCTGGCCCTGATCGGACGCGAAGCCCCGGACGCCGGCCAGGTACGGGAAATCACCTGCACGATGAATGCGCTGGTGCCGGACATTCTGGTCCATCACCAGCCCGAGACGCCGGCGCAGGCCAAGTTCAGCATGGAATATTGCCTGGCCGTGGCGTTGCTGGATGGTCAGTGCGGCTTGCCGCAATTCCAGGCCGAACGGGTGGCCCGCCGCGATGTGCAGGACCTGCTGCGCCGGGTGCGCTGTATCGTCGATCCTGCCATTCCTTACGAGAACGGTGTCTATCCCGGCACGGTTACCGTCTTCCTGCAGGATGGTCGCCGCATCACCCGGCATGCGGGCAAAGCCGTCGGCCATCCCGATCTGCCGGTTACCGCGGCCGATCTGGAACAGAAATTCCTGGATTGCGCCGGGCGCGTCCTGGAACCGAACAAGGCGGCTGCGTCTTTCAAATGGTTGGCAAGGCTGGAGGACCAGCGGTCCCTGGCCGATCTGTTGCCGCTGGTTAGCCCTTGAGGAGCAAGTGAGATGAACGGACCGTTACATGCCTATCTTGGAATCGCCTTGCAGGAGCGCAAGGCGAAGCCGCGCAAGACGGGCATCACCATGGTGATCGACATCGGCTACAGCCCGATGATGGTTGAAAGCGTGCTCGACCTCTATGGTCACCTGATCGATATCGTGAAGCTGACCGAACTGCATCTGACCAGTCCGCTGGACAGCATCCGCCGCAAGATCGATCTGTACAAGTCCAAGGGCGTCGGCGTACAGCCGGGCGGGATCGTGGTGGAACTGGCGCGGCTGCAGGGGTCGGAGAAGAAGACCCTGGAGGGCTTGCGCGAATTGGGGTTTGACCATCTGGAAGTGTCGTCCAGCTCAACCTCCCAGCGCGAGGCGGACATCGAACGGGACTTCGTGAAGCGGGCCCACGATCTTGGCTTCTCCGTCATCGGCGAAGTGGGGAAGAAATTCCATAACGGTGACAAGACGCGCAAATCGGACACCGAACTGGATATCCAGGAGACGGTCGCCGAATTCGAAACGCTGTTCGCCGGTGGAGCCGCCAAGGTCTATTGGGAGGGCCATGTGCTGCGCCGGATCATGGGCGACACGGCGGCAGACATCCTGGCGCGCTATGAGACCGGGACCCGGCAGGTGCTGGATGTGGTCGAGCGTATCGGCCAGGAGCGGATCATTTTCGAGGTGTCGAGCATGATCCCCTATATCCACCGGCGGGCCCAGCAGTTCTGGCTGGTGCGCCTGTTCGGCCCGGATGTGAACATTGGCAATGTGCGCCTGGATGAGGTTCAGTTCATGGAGCACATCCGCCTTGGAACCTGGCCGGTCTTCGGTTTCGGGCCGCTGGGTGATCATCCCTTCATGCAGGCATTGGAACGGACCGGCGGACAGGGCTGGAACGACAATTGGTGGCAAGCGATTCCGCTGGAGACCGCGAGCGCCTGATCAAGGGTACGAAGCGGGAGAGGTTGAAACCATAAATCGCCCCCCGCGCTATCGGGGCCGGGTTCGACGGGGAATCCGGCTTCCACCAAACGGACAAAAACCTAGGGAGGTTACATATGAGGACGTTGTTGCTGGGGCTGTGTGTGCCCGCTTTCGCCTTGGCCATGGGGCTTGGAGCCGCCAAGGCCGAGACCAAGCTGACCTATGCCAGCCAGGTTCCTTCCACCCATATTCTGCATACCCGCGGGATGCAGCCGATGTATCAGGAAGTGACCAAGGCTACCAATGGCTCGCTCATCTTCGAGGAATTTCCAGGCGGGACCATGGGCGATGCCAAATCCTTGATGGCCATCGTTCGCGACGGCATCGTCGATTCGGCCCTCGTGGTCTATGTCTACTACAAGCGCGATCTGCCGATCTCTTACCTGATCACCGATCTCGGGCTTCTGGGCGGCAACAACATGGCCATGGCGGGGGCCTCCGCGGAAACGCATCTGCTCGACTGCCCACCCTGTCAGGAAGAGCATAAAAAGAACAATTTCAAGGCATTGGCCTACTATGCATCGGCTCCCTATACGCTGATGTGCACCAAGTCGGTCTCCTCGATACATGATCTGGCCGGCCTGAAGGTGCGGGCCATCGGTCCCTGGGCCATCTGGTTGAAAACGGCGGGTGCGGTACCGGTTTCGGTGCCGTCCTCGGAAGTTTACGAAGCCTTGCAGCGCGGACAGGCCGATTGCACCATCGGGTCAGCGGCATGGCTGAAGGAATATAACCTGCAGGATGTGATTACCCATGTCCTCGACTTGCAGGTTGGTGTCTATCACGGAGCGCTTGTCTACCCGATCAATCTTGACCGCTGGGGCGGCCTGACCGTGGAAGAGCGTACCGCCCTGCTGAAGGCGATGCCCGGCCTGACCCGGCGCATGGTGATGGCCTACCGGGAAGAGGATGAGGCGGCCCTCAGCGCCGCCCTGGCGCGCGGCGTCAAGCTCGACAAGCCGAGTGATGACATGCTTGCCAGCTACGACAAGCAGCGCCATTCGGAAATCGAGCGGGTCTCCGCTGCGGCGAAAGCCGACAATGTCCAGAATGTCGACGCCTCGCTGCAGGCCTTCTTCAACAATGTGGAGAAGTGGAACAAGATCGTCGCCGATATCAACGGCGATCCGGACAAGTTCGAACAGGCCCTGTGGACGGAAATCTACTCCAAGATCGATGTGGGCAAGTAGGGTCGTCGCGTTGATGCCGGGAGGGGGAGTTTTCCCCGTCCCGGCTTTCGGCTTCACCCTGTTGGACGATCTGCCATGAAACGGACAATTGAACGCGTTCTGGACGTGTTGGCAACCGGCACGCATGTTCTGGGATGCGTCGCGATCGCTGCGATGATGCTGCATGTTTCCGGTGATGTGCTGCTGAAATACCTCGCAAACCGGCCGATAGAAGGGACGCTGGAATTCGTTTCGACCTATTACATGGTTTCGGTCGTGTTCCTGCCGCTGGCCTATGTCACCTGGAAGGAAGGCCATGTCGAGGTCGAGATCTTCACCCAGACCCTGCCAGCACGGGCGCAGCATCTGATCCAGGTGTTCGCGAGCGTCATTTCCGCACTTTATTGCGGTCTTCTGGCATGGCGGGGCGGGGTAAACGCCGTGCGCGCCACCAAGGTCGGTGAAGTTTGGACATCCGCGCTGATCGACATTCCGGTCTGGCCGACACGCTGGCTGTTCCCGCTGGGTTGCGGGCTTGCCGGGGCCATGTTCCTGCTGGTGGCATTGCGTCATCTGACCCAGGCCCGGACCGCTGCCGGCGATGTTGTATCCGCCCCGAAGCGTTTGAAGGACTGAATCATGGATGGTCTAACGGTAGCCGGGCTCGCCATTGCCGCCGCCATGGGGCTGCTGGTGCTGCGTGTGCCGATTGCAATCGCGTTGGGGTTGGTGTCCTTCGTGGGCATTGCGGTTTTGCGTGGCCCCAATGTGGCGCTGAACGCCTTCGGGACCCTGCCATTTGATTTCACGGCAAGCTGGTCCCTGTCGGCCGTTCCCATGTTCCTGCTGATGGGATCGGTGGCCTTCCACGCCGGCATCACCACCCGGCTGTACGCTTCCGCGCGGGTCTGGCTGTACATGGTGCCAGGCGGCCTTGCGGTGGCAAGCAATCTTGCGGCCGCCGGCTTCGCTGCTGCGTCGGGGTCTTCCCTGGCGACGGCCGCAGCCATGAGCCGTGTCGCGGTGCCGGAAATGCTGCGCGCTGGCTACGACAAGGGACTAGCAACAGCCACGGTCGCTGCCGCAGGCACGCTGGGCGCTCTTATTCCACCCAGCATCATCTTCGTGATCTATGGCTGGTACACCGAACAGCCGGTAGCCAAGCTGCTGATCGCGGGTATTCTGCCTGGGATTCTGACCGGGGCTGTCTATTGTGCGATGATCGTGCTGCGCTGCTGGTTGAAACCATCTCTGGCGCCTCGCACCAATTACCAGCCGACCAAGGCGGAGCGCTGGGCCAGTTTCGGGGCGGTTTGGCCCATCGTGCTGTTGATCGGCTGCCTGATAGGCGGCATTTATGGCGGCGTGGCGACACCTACGGAAGCAGGAGCTTTCGGCGCATTGTCCGCGTTTGTCATCGCCGCGTTGCAGGGCAAGCTATCCCGGAAAGTGGCGTGGGACAGCGTGGCTGAAGCCGCTGCGACGACCGCATCCATCCTGTTCATCGCCATCGGGGCGATCATGTTAACACGGTTCCTGACAATGGCCGGCGTTCCCGGCTTCATGGCGGGGCTTGTATCGCGGCTGGATGCCGATCCGTTCACCATCATCCTGGCCATGTCGATCATCTATCTTATTCTGGGCATGTTCCTTGATCCGCTGGGATTGATGCTGATTACCCTTCCGATCTTCCTGCCGACCTTCAAGGCATTGGACATCGACCTGATCTGGATGGGTGTCATCATCGTCAAATATATCGAGATCGGTCTGTTGACCCCGCCGGTAGGGCTGAATGCCTATATTGTCAAAGGTGTCGTAGGGGATGCGGTTCCGCTGGGCACCATCTTCAAGGGGCTAGGCTGGTTCCTCGTCTGCGAGGCCGTGATCATGGCCCTGCTACTGGGCTTCCCGGATATTTCCCTGTATCTGCCCAGCAAGATGTAGTCAGCCACGCGGGGCCGAGGGCGGGACCGGATGCGGGGGGCAAAGCCGGGTGATGTACGCCGCCTCGGCAGGGGATAGCCTGGTTGTGAAGCGCGCCAGGATGGCGTCCGCATCGTGCGGTGCCAGCGGGCGGGGTGGGGTGCGGCCATCCCCTTCATCCGGTCGGGCCACTGCGATGGGCAGGACTTCCAGCCTGTCCAGGCGACCATCGGGCGCCAGGACGGCCCGGGCGGCGATGCTGCGCCAGACATCCACCCCCTCGCGGTCATAGGTCGCCGGCCTGCCGGTGTGGAAGACAAAATTGCCCAGCCCCGGCAGCACCAGCCGGCCACGGTGGATGCGCATGGGCTGCAGCACCGGCGCGCCCGTGCCCAGAACCAGATCGGCCCCGGCCTCCACCAGCCGATCACAGAGCCCGTCCAGCCAGGCGGGTGTCTTGGTCCAGTCGGCATCCCAATTGTGGTTGTGCAAAGCGAGCGCGAGGATGGCCCCTCGCGCCTTTTCCGCCGCCATCACCTGTTCCAACCGCGCGAAATCGGCTTCATCGACCTGCCAGATGGCTTGGATGCCCTCAGCCGGGATGAAGCGGGTACCGAAGGCATCCAGCCCTTCGCCCTGTTCCGGGCCGGGGCTGTAGCCGACACGCCGGCGCGCCTTCAGCCGCTCGGCGTCGCCCAGCCCGTCCAGGATCGCCTGCATCGTCCTGTATTCGGCAGGTCCGAGCCCAACCGCGCGGCGCATGCGCAAGGGGGCGATGCCGGGCCGGCCTTCCCCGGCATAGGTGATATCGCCCTGCGGCCCCAGATCGACCGAGATCAGGGACATGCCTTTGCCAATGGAGACCGGGGCGATGGCCTGGGCCAGGTTTTCGCCGCTACCCGCCAGCGCAAGCTCTGCTGCCTTTGCCGCCTGTCGGGTCGCGACAAGCCCCGGCGGGCCAAGGTCGAAGGCATGGTTATTGGCATGGGCCACACCGGTGAAGCCCATCGCGCGGATGCATGCCAGCACCCCGGCATCGGCGGCATGCACCGTCTTGGTCTTGGTCGCCCAGGCGCCCGGCGTCTGGATCACGCCTTCGAAATTGGCGAAGCCGGCATCGGCCTGGAATAGCTCGTCCAGAAACGAAGTGCCGTCGCGCGCGAGGTCGAGCGCATGGTGGATCAGGATCTGTCCGGCCAGGGCGATGCTGGGCATCAGGCGTCGTTATCCCTCTGCAACGGGGTGAGTGAGGAGAGCGGCACGACCGGCAAGTGCAGCACGGAAGGGCGGGCCGCATCGCAGAACACGCTGTTGCGTGCCACCTGTTTCAGCCGCCCTTCGCCTTCGGGCTCATAGCTGTTGGGGTTCACATCATATTTCGGGAAGTTGGAGGAGGAAATATCCAGCCGGATGCGATGGCCCCTGGCGAATAGATTGGCCGTGGCAAAGGGTTCGATCACGATGCGGAACACCTCGCCCGGCACCAGCGGTTCCGGCCGCTCAAAGGAATGGCGGTAGCGACAGCGCAGAATGCCATCGGTGATGTTCAGCGCATAGCCGGTCGGATAGTCCTCGTTCGGCGGGTAGAGGTCGATCAGCTTGGCGGTGAAATCGGTATCAGGCGCGTCGGAACTGACGAACAACTCGATCTCGATGGGGCCGGCCACCAGCATGTCTTCCGCCAGGGGCGCGGTCTCGAAGCTCAGCACGTCCGGCCGGGCTGACAGTGGCAGGCCGTGATTGCGGCAACCGAAGAAACGGGAGGCCTCGCGCTGATCGAAGCCGCCGCCCTCGAAGATGGGTTGGCCGCTGGTCAGCGCGCCGCCGATGGTGGGGACGGGGTCGGTCGGGTCAAAGTCATAGCAAAGCGGCGCGTCGCCTGCTTCGCCCGGCTCAGGCGACAGGGTACCGTTGCGGCGCAGATGCAGCTTTTGTAGCTGCATGCCGGGCAGGGGCCAGCTTTCCGCCTGCACCCAGCGCCCGCCATGGTCCAGTTTGCCTGCTTCCGTGCGGCGCCCCGACCCCCCGCCCATGGCGAAGATGCGCACGGACGGATCGGTGCCGGGCACGGCGGCCTCGCCCTTCAGCCAGCGGTCGAACCAGGCGCGGCGGAAGGCGACCCAGCTTTCGGTGACATTGCCGCCGATGGTCGCCTGCGGCCCGAAGGAGGCATCGCCGGAGAACGTGGTGTTGCGGTTGCCATGCAGCCAGGGGCCCATGATCAGGGATATCGGGCGCTTTCCGTTGCGCGACAGCCCGGCGTAATTCTCCAGCGTGCTGGCAACATAGGCGTCATACCAGCTCGACATCAGGGCAACGGGTATGTTCGGCACGCGGTCATAGTGGCCCGCGAGGAAGAGCCCGACCCGACGCCAGCTGTCATCGAACGTGCCGCCGCGCCATTGGTCGAGCAGATAGCCTTCATATTCCGGGGCCCAGCGCACGGGGGATATGCCTTCGCGCCAGGGCATAGCCTGGAACCAGGCCTTGATGTCTTCGGCCTCCATCGCGTGATAGGCGGTCAGGTCGCCGGCGGCCAGCGCGCTTTCCCGGGCATTGCTATAGGCCCAGGTCGCCTGTTTCAGCTCGAAGGCGCCGCCTTGGCGGATGCCGCAGCGGAAGGCATTCGAAAAGCCGCCGGAATCCATCACCATGCAGGCTAGGCCGGGCGCGTTCAGACAGGCCATCGCCGCCTGGGTGTGCGCGGCATAGGACAGGCCCATGGTGCCGAACCGGCCATTCGACCAGGGCTGGGCGATCAGCCAGGCCGCCGTGTCATAGCCATCCTCGGCCTCGGCCAGATATTTCGTGAACTCGCCCTCGGAATTATAGCGCCCGCGACAGTCCTGATAGATCACGACATAGCCCGCCCGCACGAATTGGGTGGCCACCTCCGCGCGGGTCATCGGCATGTCCATGCCGATCTCGATTTCGGACCGGGAGCGCGCCTGCTTGCCATAGGGCGTGCGTTCCATGATCGCCGGGTAGCGGCCATCCAAGGCCACGCCGGCCGATGCCGGGTGATAGATGTCGGTGGCAAGCCGGATTCCGTCGCGCATCGTGATCATCACGTCGCGCTCGACCACCACATCCTCGGCGATGGTTTCGACCACCGAAGGGCCCGTAGTTTTCATCTTCATATCTTGCCTGGAGCAGAGAGAGAAAAGAAAATCAGGAAAAAGGAGGGCAGGCGGATTAAAGCAGGACTTGCCTTAATCCGCCCGCCCATCCAGCAATTACTTACGAAGCTTGGCGAGTGCCGCGCTCGTGTCTTCCATCATGTTGGCTTCGTAGTCGAGATTGGTCTTGCCGGCCCAATAGACCTTCTGCCAGTAGAGCGGGATCACCGGCACATCGGCGAAGACCAGGGCGGTTGCCGCCTGCAGTTTCGCCAGGCGCTTCTCATAATCGAACTCGCTCAGCGCTTCGGCCATCGCCTTGTCGAATTCGGGGTTGCTGTAGCGCACGCGGTTGAAGCTGCCGGTCCCCGCGGCCTTGTCAAAGGTCATCAACAGGTTGCGCAGGCCGGTGGCCGAGGTCGGGGTGGAATTGCCGAGCGAGAAGATGAAGGCGCTGAACGTGCCTGCCGAAGCGGCCTTGGCATAGACATTGTAGGGCTGCGCCACCACGCCGTTCACCTTCAGCCCGCCGCGCGCGAACATCTGACCCAGCGCCTGGGCAACGTCGGCATCGCCCGGGAAGCGGTCGTTGGAGGTGTGGATGGTCAATCCGAAGCCGTTCGGATAGCCGGCCTCCGCCAACAGCTTCTTGGCAAGATCAGGATCGGTCAGCGGCTCCTTGATCGTCGGGCTGTTGCCGGCGACGCCGTTCGGCACCAGCTGCCCGGCCGGTTGCCCGGCCCCACTTAGCAGGCGGTCGACGATCAGGCCGCGATTGACCAGGGCCGATAGGGCCTGGCGCACCCGCAGATCCTTCAGGGGATTGGTCTTGACGGGCTTGCCTTCGGCATCGGTGATGAAGGGGCTTTCATCGCGCGCGGAGTCGAGGGCCAGATAGATCAGCCGGGCCGATGGCGTTTCGAAAATGCGGACCCCGTCCATGCCGGTGAGATTCTTCACGTCGCCTGGCGGCACGGCGTCAATCAGATCGACGGAGCCGGAAATCAAGGCGGCGACGCGCGAGGCATCATTGGAGATGAAACGCACCGTGACCTTGTCGAAATCCTGTTTGGGACCCCAGAAATTGGGGTTCTTTTCCAGCGTGATGCGGTCGCCCGGCACCCATTCCTTGAAAACATAGGGGCCGGTGCCGATGCTGGCCTTGCCGCTGTTATAGTCCTGCAGCGAAGCGCCTTCGGCCACCGCCTTCTTCAGGATGTAGACGAAGCCGATCTGTTCGATGAAATCGGGTGTCGGCTTCTTGGTCTTGAACTCCACTGTCAGCGGGTCGATGGCGGTCATCTCGGCGATGGCGGCGACATTGCCGGAGAAGGGGGCCGGGCTATTCGGCACGTCCTTGGCGCGGGTCAGCGAGAAGATCACATCCTCGGCGGTCAGCGGGCTACCGTCCTGGAACTTGACGCCTTCGCGCAGCTGCACCCGCCAGGTGGTCGGGTCGATATTCTTCCAGGACACGGCAAGGCCCGGCCGGACTTCCATCGAGGCGGAAGTTTCCACCAGCCGGTCGAAGATCTGCATCGCGATGTTCTGGTTGTTGCCCGTGCGCGAAAACAGGGGATCGATGGCCGAAGGTTCGGTCGAACTGCCGATGGTCAGGTCGGCGGCAAGCGCCGCACCATTGGCCAGCAGCAGAAGGGCAGTGGTAGCCAGAAGATGTCTGAACGGTTTCATGCGTGCTTCCCCTTTTTCTGTCAGGAACCGGAATCAGTCGAAATGGATACGGGTGGGCTGTCCTGCCGCCTCGCGCCCAGAAGGCATGCGCTGGCATGGCCCCGGCCGAGATCGGTGAGGAGCGGGCGTTCGCGCGCGCAAGGATCGAAGGCATGCGGGCAGCGCGGATGGAAGTGGCAGCCCGGCGGCGGATTAAGCGGGGAGGGGATTTCGCCCCGGATCGGGGTGAAATCCCGGCCGCGATGCCGGACTTCCGGAAGCTCCTTCAGCAGGGCTTCCGTATAGGGGTGGCGGGCCTCATCGAAGATCGCCTCGGCCGTGCCGCTTTCGACAATACGGCCCAGATACATTACCAGCACCCGGTCGCAGATATGCTTGATGACGCCCAGATCATGGCTGATGAAGACATAGGTCAGGCCCAGTTCGCGGCGCAGATCCATGAACAGGTTCAGGATCTGTGCCTGGATCGACACGTCGAGGGCCGCCACGGATTCATCACAGACCAGCAGCTTCGGCTTCACCGCCAAGGCCCTGGCAATGCCGATGCGCTGGCGCTGCCCGCCGGAAAACTGATGCGGATAGCGGTCGAGATAGGAGGGGTCGAGCCCAACCCGGATCAGCAGATCGGCAACGTAATCGCGAACCTGCCCGCCTTTGACAAGGCCATGTACGCGCGGCGCCTCGCCTACCAGATCGACCACGCGCTTGCGCGGGTTCAAGGTCGACATCGGGTCCTGGAAAATCATCTGGGTCGACAGGCGCATGCGCTTGCGTTCGGCCGGGGTCAGGGCGGCCAAGGGCTTGCCTTCCCACAGAACTTCGCCCCCGCTTGCCGGCAGGATGCCCGCCAGAACCCGGCCCAGGGTCGATTTCCCGCAGCCGGATTCGCCCACGATGCCCAGGACTTCGCCCGGCATGACGGACAGGCTCGCCTCGTCCACGGCATGGACGGTGCGTTCCTGGAGATTCATGCCCAGATAGCGGGCGAGCTTTTCGGCATAGTCGAGCTTGCGGGTGAAGCGCCGGCTGACTGCGCGCGCTTCGATCAGGGGCGTGGTCATGCCGGCCTCCCGACTAGCGGGTTGAAACAGCGCCAGTTGCGTTCGGCCGCGACGGTATGGCTGGGCTCGGTCGTGCAGTCGGTCGAGGCATAGGTACAGCGGTCGCGGAAGGCGCAACCGGCGGGGCGGGCCAAAGGCGGCGGCGCGGTCCCTGGGATCGGGCGCAGCGGCTGGCCGCGCTCGACGGCGGCCGGAATGGCGGCCAGCAGCCCCGCGGTATAGGGATGGGCCGGACCATCCAGCACCGCATCGACGGGGCCGGATTCCACGATGCGCCCGGCATACATGACGAGGATACGATGGGCCAGGCTCGCCACCACGCCCAGATCATGGCTGATCCAGATCAGGGCCATGCGGAATTCGCGGGCGAGCTTTTTGATCTCGAACAGGATCTGCGACTGGATCGTGACGTCGAGTGCCGTCGTGGGTTCATCCGCGATGATCAGATCGGGGCGATGCAGCAGCGCGATGGCGATGGCCACGCGCTGGCGCATGCCGCCGGAAAACTGGTGCGGATAGGCGTCCAGCCGTTCTTCCGGGGAAGGGATGCCGACCAACCCCAGCGCGTCGCGCGCCCTGGCGCGGGCTTCGGCGCGGGACACGGCATCATGGGCCTGCACCGCCTCCACCATCTGGGTTGCGATGGATAGAACCGGGTTCAGGGTCATCATCGGGTCTTGAAAGATCATGGCGATGCGCTTGCCGCGCACCATGCGCAGCCGGGCGGGGGGCAGGCCGACCAGATTCTCGCCCCGAAAGGTGATGCTGCCGGTGGTGATCCGCCCCGGCGGATCGACAAGACCCAGGATGGAGAAGCCGGTTATAGACTTGCCCGAGCCGCTTTCGCCCACCAGTCCGACAATCTCGCTTTCCCGCACGGTGAAGCTGACGCCGTCCACGGCCTTGATCACGCCCTTGCGCGTCTCGAAATGGGTGGACAGGTCGCGGATTTCCAGAAGATCGGTCATCGCCCGCCTACCTTTCGCCCAGGCGCGGATTCAGGATTTCGCGCACCCGGTCGCCGACGATGTTGATGGAAAAGACGAGCAGCAGCAGCAGCAGGCCCGGATAGATACTGACCCAGTATTCGCCCGACAGCATCAGCTTGTAGCCATTGGCGATCAGCAGGCCGAGCGAGGGTTCGGTGATCGGCAGGCCGATCCCCAGGAAGGACAGCGTCGCCTCGGCGGAGATGGCGTTAGCCACCTGCAGCATGCCGATCACGATCAGGGGCGGCAGGCAGTTGGGCAGGATATGGCCGATCAGGATGCGCGGCGTGCCGATGCCCAGCGTCACCGCGGCTTCGACATAATCCTTGCTCTTTTCCACCAGGGCGGCACCCCGCACGGCGCGGGCATAGGTCGCCCATTGCACCAGCACCAGCGCCAGCACCACTTTCCACAAGCCCTGCCCCAGCAGGGCCAACAGCATCAGGGCGACCAGGATGGTGGGAAAACCCAGCATCAGATCGACCACGCGCATGATCACACTGTCGATCCGCCCGCCGAAATAGGCGGCGATCAGCCCCAGCACTGTGCCCACCATCAGGGCAGCGAAGCCGGAAAACAGACCGACGCCGAGCGAGGTTCTGAGCCCATGGATCATGGCGGAGACCATATCGCGGCCCTGGCCGTCGGTGCCCAGCAGATAGAACATGCCGTCGAACCCTTCGCTGCCCGGCGCCAGCTTGGAATCCATGATCGACAGGGTTGCCAGATCATAGGGGTCCTGCGGCGTCAGATAGGGTCCGAACAGCGCGGTCAGCAGGAAGACAAGGCAGAGGATTGTCGCCACCACGGCCTTGGGGCTGGCCCAGATGCCCCGCAGGATGCGGCCCACAAGCCCGTCGGCGAAGCTGGATTTATGCAACGTGGTCATGCCGCACCCCCAAGCCGGACGCGCGGATCGATCACCGAATAGAGGATGTCGACCACGAAATTGATCAGGATGAAGAGGCTGACGATGACGAGCAGATAGGCCACCACCACCGGCCGGTCGAGGCGCATGATCGAATCGATCAGCAGCTTGCCGATACCCGGCCAGGCGAAGATCGTCTCGGTCACCACCGCGAAGGCCAGCATGCCGCCCAGTTCCATGCCGATCACGGTGACAAGCGGGATCAGGATGTTCTTCAGCACATGCACGGTTACGATGCGGCGTTCCGAAAGCCCCTTGGCGCGCGCGAATTTGATGAAGTCGAGCGGCATGGTCTCGCGCACGCCGCTGCGTGTCAGGCGGATCACCAGCGACAGCTTGAACAGCGCCAGATTGAAGGCGGGCAGCAGCAGATGGGTCAGCCCGTCCAGACTGAACAGGCTCGACTGGATGCCCAGGAAACTGCCCATCTCGCCCCGGCCGGAGGAAGGCAGCCAGCCCAGCCAGACCGAAAAAATCATGATCAGCATCATGCCCTGCCAGAAGCTGGGCAGGCTGAAACCCAGGATGGAGCCGGTCATCACCGCTTCATCGGTCGCCGAGTTGGGCTTCAGCCCCGCAATCAGGCCAAGCGGAATGCCCAGCACCAGCGCAATCACCAGGGCCGTCAGGGCCAGTTCCAGCGTCGCGGGCAGTCTTTGCAGGATCAGGCTGATCGAGGGCTGGTTGAAGACGAAGGAGACGCCCAGATCGCCATGCAGCGCGTTCCACAGGAAAGTCAGGAACTGCTGCCAGAGCGGCTTGTCCAGCCCCAGCGAGGCGATCACCTGGGCGCGTTCTTCCACACTCGCATCCGGGGCGATCAGCATTTCGATGGGGTCGCCGATGGCGAACACCCCCAGGAAGACCAGGATGGCGGTCGCCAGCAATACGGCCAGGCTCTGAAGCAGGCGTCGGATGACGAAGACGGTCATGGCGGAAACGGCCCCACCCGCCGCGCAATCGACGCGGTTACCCCAAATTTCATGAAGCGCATCCCTGTTGGAACTTTCTTGTCGTCCAGCACGGTATGGGCTTTTGAAGATTGCGCAATACTATGACG